>Ga0209382_10010916_pt1 | contig 11303 bp, 9 predicted proteins | sample SoiMetdeltSBSDD5_FD_187599 | JGI IMG/M metagenome (GOLD analysis project Ga0209382, IMG submission 187599) | Bulk soil microbial communities from a Populus tree surrounding site in Tennessee, USA - Soil MetaG P. deltoides SBSDD5 (SPAdes) (version 2) | ecosystem: Environmental > Terrestrial >...
CTGGAGCTCCTCGATCTCTATCTGGCGCGCGTCGAGAAATACGACGGCGCGCTGAACGCCGTCGTCGTCCGCGATTTCGAGCGCGCCCGTACGCGCGCCCGCGCCGCCGATCGGGCGCTCGCCAAACACCAGGTGTGGGGCCCGCTGCACGGCGTGCCGATGACGATCAAGGAGTCCTACGACGTGGAGGACCTGCCGACCACGTGGGGCGTGCCGGCCTACGCCAAGAACGTCGCGACCAGGAACGCGGTCGCGGTCGAGCGGCTCCTCGGAGCGGGCGCGGTGCTGTTCGGCAAGACCAACGTGCCGCTCTTTCTCGCCGACTGGCAGAGCTACAACGCGATCTACGGCTCCACGAACAATCCGTGGGACCTGAGCCGCGCGCCCGGCGGCTCCTCGGGCGGCTCCGGGGCCGCGCTGGCGGCCGGGCTGACCGGGCTCGAAGCCGGCAGCGACATCGGCTCGTCGATTCGCAACCCGGCCCACTTCTGCGGCGTCTACGGCCACAAGCCGACGTGGGGCATCGTGCCGCGCACGGGCCAAGCGCTGCCATGGCAGACGGCGCCCGTCGACATCGACGTGGTGGGCCCGCTGGCGCGGAGCGCCGACGACCTGGCGCTGGCGCTGTCGGTCATGGCCGGGCCCGAAGAGATCGAGGCGGCCGGCTGGCAGCTCCGGCTGGCGCCGCCGCGCCAGAAGCGGCTGCGCGACTTCAAGGTCGCGCTGATGCTCGACGCGCCCGGTATCGCCGTGGATCGCGAGGTCCAGGATCGGCACCAGGCGCTCGCCGACTTCCTCGGTCGGCAGAAGGTGAAGGTCGACGAGCGCGCGCGGCCCGACATCGACACCGGCGAGGCGTTCGCGGTCTACACGCGACTGCTACGGGCGGCGACCTCGGACCGGCAGAGCGACGCCGACTTCGAGCAGAACGGCGCGATCGCGCGCGGGCTCGCGGTCAGCGACCAGAGCTACTACGCGCGCGCGATGCGGGCGGCGGTGCTCTCGCACCGGGACTGGCTCTCGGCCAACGAGACGCGCCACCGCATGCGCGGCGCGTGGGCCGAGTTCTTCACGACGTACGATCTGCTGCTGTGCCCGGTGGCCGGCACGGCGGCCTTCCCCCACGACCAGAAGGGGGAGCGCCACGAGCGCACCTTGGTCGTCAACGGCAAGCGCGTGCCCGTCACCGACCATCTGTTCTGGGCCGGCTACACCGGCGCGTTCTATCTGCCGTCGACCGCCGCGCCGTGCGGGTTCACGCCGGGCGGGCTCCCGGTCGGCGTGCAGATCGTCGGGCCGCAGTACGGCGATCTCACGTGCCTGGCCTTCGCGCGGCTGCTCGAGCGCGAGTTCCAGGCGTTCGTTCCACCGCCTGGCTACGCCTAGAGCCGCCGCTCGCTCAGCCGCGGTCAGGCGTGGTGGTGGTGGCGCGCTCGCTCAAGCTGATGCCGTAGCGCTTCGTCAGACGGTAGAGCGTGCGCCGGTGGACGCCGAGCAGCTGGGCCGCCAGCTTTTTGTTCCAGTGCGCCTCCCGCAGCACGCGATTCACATGGCGGGTCACCACGCCGCGAAGGCTCAGCGATGATCCCGGAACGTCCTCGCTGCGGGCGGTCGCGGCAAACTTGGGCGGCAGGTCGTCCGGCCGGACGACCGAGGCGGTCGTGAGCGCGACCGCGCGCTCGATCGCGTGCTGTAGCTCCCGGATGTTGCCGGGCCAGTCGTACGCGACCAGCAGGGCCATCGCCTCCGGCGCGATCTCCGAGACGCGCCGGCCGTTCGCGAAGGCGTAGACGCGCAGGAAGTGCTCGGCGAGCGGCGGGATGTCCTCGCGGCGATCGCGCAGCGGGGGGATCTGCAAGGTGACGACGCTCAGGCGATAGAACAGGTCCTCGCGGAATCGGCCGCCGTCGATCAGCGCCCCGAGATCGCGGTTGGTCGCCGCGATCACCCGGACGTCGACGCCGACGCTGTCGGTGCCGCCCACCCGCTTGATCTCGTGCTCCTGCAGGACGCGCAGGAGCTTGGCCTGCACGCACGGGGTGACCTCGCCGATCTCGTCCAGAAAGCACGTCCCGGCGTGCGCGGTCTCGAAGAGGCCGCGCTTGTCGATCACGGCACCGGTGAACGCGCCCTTCACGTGGCCGAAGAGCTCGGACTCGAGCACGCCCTCGGCGAGCGCGCTGCAATCCACCGGCACGAACGACTTCACCGCCCGCGGGCTGGCGCAATGAATCGCACGCGCGATGAGCTCCTTGCCGGTCCCGGTCTCTCCCTGGATGAGCACGGTGCTGCGGGTCCGGGCCACCCGGCCAACGATCTCGAGCACGTCGCGCATCGGTCGTGACGCGCCCACGATGCGCGGGGCGCGGCAGTCCTCACGCCGGGTCATACCGCCTCTCCTTCTCCGGTTCGCGGAATACGAGTGAGATCAGAGTTCGCTCCGAATCGTTTACTGCCTTTCTGGCTTCGGCGGTTCTCGTGGACTGCGACGCCCCGACATCGACATCGAGCGCGAGAGGCCGCACGAGCCATGGACGGCGCGCCGTCCGATCGCGGACGCGCGCTGCGGTGAGCTACGCGATCAGAAAACGCCGCGACCGGGGAGGCGAAAGGCGGAGATGTTCGCGTGTCGCATGAATTACGAGTTCAGCCTATTGAGGCGGTGCGGCGATGTCAAGGAAAGCAATCCGCCGTGTGGCGAAACCGCTCACTGGCGCGGCGTGAGGGCCACACACGCCAAGCGCCTGATGTCGCTGCGACCTGTTCGAGCAGCCGTCGCGGCCGTGTGACCGTTACTTCGGCGCCGCGCGAGCGCGACGGTGAAGCTCGCGACGCGAGCATCGAAACGAGAGTGGCGCGTTTGCGGACACTTGCCGCGGCGCGCGTGCGGCCCGATCCGGTGCTCGCGTGGTGGCAAGCGCCTTGCGTGGTGATGGGCTCTTGGTGAGGTTCACGACGGGTTGATGCTTTCGTCATCACGCCGCAACCACGCCAGCGCTACCACAGAGGTGGATCCAATTCTACAGCCAGGAGGTGCTCGATGAGGGACGGCGTGGAAGAGCTCCAACGGCTGAACGAGCTGCGCCAGAGCGGAAAGATGCAATGGTCCGAGAACGCCCACGCGTGGGCGGCGCAGCCTCGAGACGTCGTCGAGGCGCTCGCGCACGCGGGGTTTGCAGAATACAAGCTGGCGGTGACGCGCAGTCGGCGCGATCGCCCGCCGACCGGCGGCGTCTGGCAGGGCCTGAACCTCCAGACGGGCGCCGTGGCGTCGGCGATCTGGGTGCAGCGAGCGCCCGATGCCGAGTCGATCGTCTTCATCGACATCGACGGCGAGCTCATCGACGGCGGCATTGGATGACATCGACGGCGACACCGGATGAAAACGACACCGGATGAAAAGGAGGAGGAAACTCGTGGACACTGCGACCCAAGAACGGACCCAGGAACGGACTGCTGGCACGTTCGAACAAGCCGCCGCGGCAGGTAGCGAGGCGGCCGCCGTCTCGCTCGGCGTCACCCAGCGGCTGATCGGCTCCCTCACGGAGCTCTCGGTCATGGCCGCCAAGGAGAACGCGCGCCTCGCGGCCGAGCTGCAGACCGCCGCGCTGGACGCGCTCCACGACACGCAGTCGGCCGCGCTCCGGTGGCAGCCACTGTGGTCCGACGCGTTCGATCCGATGCGCTTCTATCAGCGCGGGCTCGCCGAGACGCTCGATTCAACCGAGCGCGCGTTGAATCTGATCAGCACCAGCGCGCGCCTGATGGTGCAGGCCGCCGACCGGATGCAGTCGGCCGCGACCGACACCGGACAGCGCATCCGCGAGACGCTGCACAACGGCACCGCCCAGATGCGCGAGGCGACGCGACGGTAACCGGACGAACCCGGGCCCGGCCGGATCACCGGCCGGGCTCGGCTCGATCTAGTCCGCGACCGGCGGCCGGCGGCGGTGGAACCCGGTCGCCCGCTCGAAGGCGTGAGCGAGCTGGAGCACGCCCCACTCGTCCTGATGCCGTCCGACGATCTGTAGCCCCACCGGCAGCCGCTCGTCCGTGAAGCCGGCCGGCACCGAGATGGCCGGCAATGCCGTCACCGTGATGTCCGAGCAGCTGCGCATCCAGTCGATGTACGTCGGCAGCTTCGTGCCGTTGATCTCGGTCACGTAGGGCTGTGTGACGTCGAACGGCGGCACCTGCACGGTCGGGATCAGCAGGAACTCGTGCCGCTCCATGAACTCGCGCACCCGGTGATAGAGCTGGGCGCGCTGCACGTCGGCCTCGCCGATCCGACGGGCCGTCAGCGCAAGCCCCTCCTCGACATTCCAGATCACCGTGTCCTTCATCAGGTGCCGGTGCTTGTCGAGCAGCGGCCCGTAGCGGGTCGCGAAGTTCAGCGCGCGCTGGACCTGGAAGATGTTGCCGGCGTTGGTAAGGTCGGGCTCCCTGTCCTCGACCCGGCAACCGAGACTCTCAAAAGTGCCGCGCTGGGCTTCGAGGACCTTCGTCACCCGCCGGTCCACGGGCAAGCCGCCGAGATCGCGGCTCCACGCGACGCGCACGTTCTTGAAGTCGCGGCCGAGGTCGCCCCGGAAGCGGTCGCCCGGCTCGGCGATCGCCACCGGCGAGCGCCGGTCCGGCCCGGCCATCGCGCTCAGCATCAGCGCCAGGTCCGCCACGGTGCGCGCCATCGCTCCCGGCACGTGCAGGGTTCCCCACGGCGAGTCCGTGGGCCAGGCCGGCACGCGGCCGACCGAGCCCCGCAGCCCGACCACGTTGCAGAAGCTCGCCGGGTTGCGCAGCGAGCCGCCGGTGTCGCTGCCGTTGGCGATCGGCACCAGCCCGCATGCGAGCGCCACCGCGGCGCCGCCGCTCGAGCCGCCGCACGTCTTCGTGAGGTCGTACGGGTTCAAGGTGCGGCCGAAGACCTCGTTGAAGGTCTGCGAGCCCGCGCCGAACTCGGGCGTGTTGGTCTTGCCCATGGTGATGGCGCCGGCGGCGCGCAGCCGCTCGACGAGCAGCGCGTCCTGCTCGGGGACGTTGTCGCGATAGATGCGCGACCCGTACGTCGTCCGGATCCCGCGCGTGGGAATCAGATCCTTGTGCGCCACGGGCAGGCCGAACAGCGGGCCCGGCGCGGCGCCGCGCGCGAGCTCCGCGTCTTTCTCGCGCGCCTCGGCGAGCGCGCGCTCGGCGGTGAGCGTGACGATCGCGTTCACCTTCGGGTTGACCCGCTCGATCTGCGCCAGATGCGCCTGGACGACCTCGGTGACCGACACCTCGCGCGCGCGGATCCGGCGCGCCAGCTCGACTGCCGTGGAGAAACAAAGCTCGTTGCTCATAGGTGGCCGCGAGCTTACCATTTTCTACAGGCGCGCCTCGACCGGCGGGGCCCGAGCCCCGCGACGGCCTGCGGCACGTACATCACGCGCATGAACGAGACGCGAACGCTCGCCCGGTTCGTGGCCGACACGAAGTTTTCCGACCTGCCGCGCCCGCTGGTCGAGCACCTCAAGATCGCGGTCCTCGACACGTTCGCGGCCGCGCTGATCGGCACCCGCCAGCCGTGGGCCCAGCGGATCGTGGCGACGATCCGAGCGCTCGGCGGCACGCCGGAAGCGTCGGTCGTTCACGCGGACTGGCGCACGGACGTCTCGCGCGCGGCCTGCGCCAACGGCGTCCTGATCGGCGCGTTCGAGTGCGAGCCGCTCACCGGATCCCACGCGAGCGGCACGGTGCTGCCGGCGGCGCTCGCGGTCTGCGAGCGCGAGCGGCTCGACGGCCTCGCGTTTCTCACGGCGCTGGCCCTCGGCTTCGAGGTCTCCGCGCGCATCGCGCGCACCGCCGTCGGCCTCGAGACCGTGCGCGGCTTTCACAACCCGGGCACGCAGGGCCCGTTCGGCTCGGCGGCCGCCGTCGGCAAGCTCTACGGCCTCGACGAGGCGCGGCTGACCGACGCGCTCGGCCTGGCCGGCTCGTCGAGCGCCGGTCTCCTGGAGTTCGCGTGGAGCGGCGGCGACACCAAGCGGCTGCATCTGGGCCGCGCCGCGCAGCTCGGGCTCGAGAGCGCGCTCCTGGCCCGCGCCGGCGTGCGCGGCCCCGCCACGGTGCTCGAGGGCCGGTCGGGCTACTTCAACGCGTTCTCTACGCCGCCGCGGATCGAGCGGCTCGTGGCCGGGCTCGGGAGCCAGTGGGCGATCGAGCCGCCGTCGCACAAGTCCTATGCGACCCACGTGACCCAGCAGGCGGTGGTCCAGGCGATCCAGGAGCTCAAGCGGGAGCAGCCGATCGATCCGCGGGCGATCACGCGCGTCGCGGTCCGCGGTGCCGCGCGCATCATGGAGGAACGACACGCCGCGCGCGAGCCGGACGACGTGCTCGGCGGACAGTACAGCCTCCCCTTCACCGTCGCGGTCGCACTCACCCGCGACCTGTCCGATCCTCTCGCGTACGACGACAAGGCGGTCGCCGACCCGCTCGTGCGCGAGCTGGCGCGCCGGATCGAGCTCTCGCCGATCGAGGAGACAGCGCACGAGGTGCCCGGCTTCTGGCCGGCCGAGATCGTCGTCGAGTGCGCCGGGCAGCGCCACACGCTCAGCACGCGACCGCACAAGGGCTCGCCCATCAATCCGTTCACGTGGGTCGATGTCGTCGAGAAGTTCTCCCGGTACACCGCGACGGTCCTCGATACGCGGAAGGCGGCGGCAATCGTCGGCGCGGTCGCCGGCCTCGAGCAGACGGCCGACATGAGCGACGTCGTTCGGCTGGTGGCGCGCGGCTGAGGCCGGCTCAGCCCTGAGACAAGTTCAGGTCGGAGCGATCCTCTTCTTCGTCGCCGTTGCGCACCAGATCCAGCAGCCGGGGATCGAGCGGCAGGATGATGCCGGTGGCGCCGGCCTCTTCATAGTCCCGGCGCACCCGTCGCCACGCCTCGCGGTCGTCGGGCATCTTGAGCGCCGCCCATAGCTCGAACGGGCCCGTGAGCCGTTCGCGCTCGCGGAGCTTCGTGACGCGCGCGACCGCGGCGCGGAACAGCTCCGGCGACTCGTCGAAGCCGACCAGGCCATCGGCCTGCCCCACGCCGCGATCGCCGGCGGCCTCGAGGATCACGCAGCACTGCGAGCGTCGCGCCAGCTCGATGACCTCGTCGATCCCGGCGGGGTTCTCGGCGACGCCGCTGACTGCCAGCGCCATGCGCCCGCGCGACAGGCGGCTCAGGGTGGCGACGCGACCGCCGAGCTCGGCCACGGCACGCCGCTCGGCGCTCGAGACTGGAGCGATCAGGCGGATGCGGCTGGTGATGGTGGCCATGCCGGCGAGCAGGAGCCAGGGGTCATAGCCGTTGTCGCCCAGCCAGAGCGAATCGGCGCCCGCCGATTCCATGGCGCGGGCGTCGGCGAGGTAGTCGCCGGAGTCTTCGAACTGCCGGGGTAGCCGCACGCCGATCTTCAGCATGACGGAAGCTCGAGCAGGGGGACTCGCCTACATCTGCGCGCTGAACACGACGACGATGCGAAGGGCGAGTCCGCCGATAAGCGTCAGCACGGCGGCGAGCATGGCTGGCGTCCGCCTCGGGGACAACTGGAGCGCGAGCGGCACGAGAATGCCGATCAGCACGACCACCCACAGCACCATCCACCGGGGCTGAAGGAACTGCGAGCCGACCGCGCCGAGGCTCACGAAGAAGACGACGAGCAGCACGAGCTCGAGGAGCGTGAAGTATCGGTCGACCCGTGTGAGCTTGGCTTCGGCGCTCGCCTCGTGGCGACCGAGCCGTGCCATCAGGGTCAGCGCCGCGGCGGCCACGCTGAGGCCCGAGGCGAGGAACAGCGCGCCGAGCGCCCACGTGTCGCTCCACACCGGCTGGTTGCTCACGCTCAGGAGCACGCCGGTATAGCCGGCGAGAAACAGCCCGAACAAGGCGCCGATGATGAGGAACACCCGCCCGAGCCCGCCGGTCAAGAATGGCGCCTTGCCGCTGCGCCAGGTGCCGAACGCCTCGAGGAACGAGATCAACGCGAACAGGCTGAACACGAGCAGGACCCAGACGCCGACGGACATCGGCGACCAGTACTTGAAGTTGAGGGTGAAGGTACGGGCGTCGATCAGCATGTGCCAGAACCGGAGCGGCCGCCCGAGATCGAGCGTCAGCAAGATCGGGCAGATCGCCAGGAGCGGCAAGGTCAGCAGGAACGCCAGCCGCGAGACCGGCGCGTCGCGCTGGTCGCCCATCAGTCGCAGGATCGCGCCGAGCGCGTAGGCGCCGCCCGCGAGGCCACCCAGGAAGAAGTACCAGACGATGTACCACTCCCACTGCGGCGGCGCGACGAAGTGCTGAGGCATCGCCGCTACCCCTTCCCGCCGCGCTCGCGGAACGCGAACACGGCGCCGACGACCCCGATCGCGGCAGTGACCACCGACCCGAGGTAGTTGCGGATGTTGTTCCGGCTCGGCAGCACCGCGTTCTCGGCGTTCGGCAGCCCGTAGGCCTCCGGCTTGTCGGTCAGGAGGAACAGCGCGTGCAGCCCGCCGTACTCCTTGTCGCCGTAGAGACGCGCCTCGGCCATCCCCTGCCCGCGTAGCTGGTTGAGCCGCGCGCCGGCGACCTCGCGCATCGTGCCGAGCTCGCCGAACTTGATCGACTCGGTCGGGCACGCCTTGGCGCACGCCGGCAGCAGGTTGGCTTGCAGCCGGTCGTAGCAGAACGTGCACTTCCTGGCCAGGCCGCTCGCCTCGTCGAAGCCGATGACGTGATACGGGCACGCCGCGATGCAGTCGCGGCAGCCGTTGCAGACGCTCGGCTGGATGTAGACCGTGTCGAACTCGGTCTTGATGATCGCGTTGGTCGGGCACACTTCCATGCAGCTCGCCTGCGTGCAGTGCTTGCAGACGTCGCTCATCATGTTCCACGCGACGCCGCCCTTGGGGGTGGTGCGCTCGTGGAACTGGACATGACGCCAGTTCTGCTCGTCGAGCTGGCCGGTGTTGTCGTAGCCGTCGCCGAACGCGGGCGCGTGCCCCGGGAGCTGGTTCCACTCCTTGCACGCGACCTCGCAGGCCTTGCAGCCGATGCAGAGCGTCGTGTCGGTGAAGAAGCCGACCGTTCGCGCCATGGTTTCTTCTCCTATCCGATCGCCATCAAATTGGGCACGATCTTCGTGAAGCCGCGCTCGTTGACGTAGAGGTCGAGCGGCAGCGCGACGAGCTCGTCGACGACCGGCACGGCCTGCGGCTCCTTGCGAAGATCGATCGTGATCACGTACTGCTTGCACGTCTCGCAGGCGTCGGCGCGCAGGTGCGGGAAGCGCTCGGCGTCCGCGAAGATCGGGAGCTTGCTGGTGCTCTCCTCGCCACAGCCCGCGCACGTCATGCGCTGGTGGGCCCAGCTCTCGCCGCAGCGGCAGCACAGGAGCAGCCGCGGCCCGCTCACCAGCGTCTCGCCGGCGTCGGTCAAGTAGGAGAGCTGCGGCAGGCCGCCGCACCGCGGGCAGGTGCGCTCGGCCCGCTTGCCGGGCCACGCCTGAGCCGCCGCCGGCCCGAGAGCTTCGAGCACGGGCGCCGACGCGGCGCGCGCCAGGTATTCGTCGACGGCGTCCTGGCGCTCGCCCGCGAGCCAGCGGCTCACGAGCTCGGCCGGGCTGCCATCGCGCAGCCGGTCCTGGACGGCAGCCGCCAGCGCCGGAGGTCCGGCGTTGATCGTGGCCTCGGCAACATTACGCATGATGCGTTCGGTCGCGTAGCCGGCGACGCGGCCGGGCTCGGGTCGATCGTCCCTCGCCCGCAAGAACGCGGACTCCTGCACGTCGACCAGCGCCTCGTAGAGGCGCAGCAGCTCTGCCGCGAACGGATAGCGCGCGGTGAGCTCTCGGGCCCGGCGGCGGCGCCGGGCCCAGGTCTCGGTCGTCACCGATGCGACGGTGACCTCGTTCATCCAATCTTCTCGATGTTCACCAGGAACGCCTTGAACTCCGGCGTCCGCGAGTTGGCGTCGCCCACGAACGGTGTCAGCGCGTTGGCGAGCCAGTTGGCGCCCTTGGTCGGATCGCGGTCGGCCGCGATGCCGACGAAGCCCCAGTGAATCGGAATGCCGATGTGATAGACCCTCTTGCCGTTGACCTCGAGGCCGCCCAGCCGCTTCGTCACGACCGCCAGCACCTCGAGCTTGCCGCGCTTGGAGCTGACGCGCACGCGATCACCGGTCTGGATGCCCTTTTCCTTCGCGACTTCTTCCGGGATCTCGACGAACGGCTTGGGCTGAAGCCCGACCAGCGCCGGCACGTGCTGGGTGACGTAGTGCTCGTGCTCGGTGAGGCGGTAGCTGGTCGCGATGTACGGATAGTCCTTCGCGGTGCCGAACCGGTTCTCGCGACCGGCTTGCTTGTCGTAGAGGAACACCACCGGCGACTCCGACTGCTTGGGATGCAGCGGGTTCTCCACCGGCGACTCGACCGGCTCGTAGTGCTCGGGGAACGGCCCGTCGAGCATCGAGCTCGAGAACAGCCGGCCGACGCCCTCACCGTTCATGATGAACGGCCCCCACCGCTTGGGATCTTTGGGATCCATCGTCGGCGGATAGTCGGGCACGTCGCCCTTCCACTTCTTCTCGGTCGCATCCCACTCGATACCTGGACGCGAGGGGTCCCACGCCTTACCGTTGACGTCGGCCGAGGCGCGGTTGTACATGACGCGGCGGTTGAGCGGCCAGCTCCACGCCCAGCCGTGATAGAAGTCCATGCCGGTCGGATCGTTCTTCTTCGGATCCTGGACGCCGGCGCGACGCTTCGAGAGATTGCCGGCTTCAGGATACGAGCCGGTGTAGATCCAGTTGCCGGCGGTGGTCGTGCCGTCGTCCTTGAGGGCGCCGAACGTCGCCATCCGCTTGCCGGTCGTCAGATCGAAGCCGTTGATCTCCTGGCCGAGCTCGTCCAGCTCAGGCTTCAACGGATCCTTGTGGTTCATCGTCAAGGCCATCAGCGGATCGGGGTACTTCCCGCCTTGCTGCGCGTAGAGCTTCTTCACGCGCGCGAAGACGTCAGCCAGGACCCAGTGGTCATGACGCGCGCCTTCGGGCGTGATCGCGGCTTCTTTCCACTGCATCCAGCGGCCGCTGTTCACGAAGGAGCCGTCCTTCTCGATCCAGTGCGTGCTCGGGATCATGAACACTTCGGTCTGAATCGTCTTGGGATCCGCCCCCGGCCGCCGCCAGAACTCCGAGCTGGTCGTCGGCAGCGGGTCCATCACCGCCAGCCACTTGAGGTTGCCGAGCGCCGTCATTACCTGGTTGGCGTCGGGACCTATGCTGGTCG
>Ga0209382_10010917_pt1 | contig 11303 bp, 8 predicted proteins | sample SoiMetdeltSBSDD5_FD_187599 | JGI IMG/M metagenome (GOLD analysis project Ga0209382, IMG submission 187599) | Bulk soil microbial communities from a Populus tree surrounding site in Tennessee, USA - Soil MetaG P. deltoides SBSDD5 (SPAdes) (version 2) | ecosystem: Environmental > Terrestrial >...
ATCCGGTTCGGCAACAAACAAAGTCAAATCGAAAACCGCAATCCGCTTGCTGATTTCGAGTCGACTTATCTGAAAGCCCGTAAACTCCGGCTGGTACGACGGCCCGGCGGCATCGATCATCACTTCGAAAAAAGGGCTTTTACTCCCGCTCCGGTTTCGCCCGGGACTCAGAACTTCAACCAGTTTGTCGAACGGCAACTGCTGATGAGCGAAAGCGTTCACCGTTGTGTCGCGAACCCGATCCAGCAGTTCGGTGAAGGTCAGGTCACCTTCGAGTTGCGTTCTCAAGACGATCGTATTGGCGAAGAAGCCGATGACTGGTTCAGTTTCCATCTGCTCCCGACAAGCGACGGGAGTCCCGACAGCGATGTCTTCCGACCCCGTATAGCGGTGAAGTAGCGTCTGGAATAACGCCACGACGGCGGTGAAGACGGTCACTCGTTGCTTCCGGCAAAACTCGCGGAATGCGACGGTCAACTCGAAGGGCAGCTCGAAGGATTTCCTGGCGGCTATGTGCGAACGATCAGCGGCAGGCACATGAGCGAACGGCAGTTGAAGCATCGGGGGCTCGTCGCGGAGTTGCTCGCGCCAGTACGCCATATCGTGATCGAGAGAACCGTTGTGCAATTGCTCGCGTTCCCACACTGCATAGTCGGCATACTGGATCGGCAGCTCAGGCAGTTCTGCGGACTCGCCGCGGATCGAAGCATTGTAGAAGGCCGCCAACTCTCGAAGAAGGATGCTCGTTGACCAATTGTCACCGGCGATGTGATGGGTAGTGAGTAGCAGTAGGTACTCGCTATCGGTGAGCCGGAATACTGCGGCTCGGATCATCAGGTCATGAGACAGATCAAAGGGCCGATAACTCTCCTCGAGAATCCTGCGCTGCGCCTCGGTTTCGCGATGCTCATCGAGCATTCCCCGGAGATCGAACAGCGGTAGCTCGATTGACCACTCGTCGGCGACCACCTGTGCGGGCTCCCCGTCTAAATCGTGTATTTGAGTGCGAAGCACCTCATGACGCGCGACCAGTCCATAAAGGGCCGCCTCCAGAGCCTTACTTTCGAGCACGCCGGAAACCTTAAACAGCTTCGGCATGTTGTAGGCGCGAACATCGGGTTCGAGCTTCTGGTAAAACCAGATCCGTTGCTGGGCAAATGAAAGTGGGCAGGGTCCCGATGTGTTCCGGCGTGGAATGACTCGCTTTTGCGGCAGAGACAGGCCCTTGCGTCGCAGTTGTAGCTCAAGCACTCGGCGTTTTGCAGGTGAGAGTCTGTCAAGCCGGGCTGACAGATCGCTCATAGTGAGGGCCCGTCTTCAGTGAGGAATCGCTCGGCCTCTTCGTCGGACAGTTGCTCGAGTTGATCGAGCAACTGCTCCACAACGCCTTCAGCCGAAGCCTGCAGGTTTTCGGCAATGGACGCGGCCTGCGTCGCCACAGTGGAAGACTCCAAGAGAATGCGGGGAGACAACCGGACATTATGTTTCTGCAGGATTCGCGATATTAGTTTCGTGGCCAGCAACGAGTGCCCGCCCAGCTCGATGAAATTATCGTGGATGCCCACGCCGTCAAGTTCAAGAACACCGGCCCACAGTTTCGCCAGCTCCTCTTCAAGAGGGTTGCGCGGCGCAGCGTACGGAGTAGCCAACGAAGGCCGGTCCCGACCCGGATCGGGCAACCGGCTAGCGTCGAGTTTTCCATTGTCGGTGCGTGGAATCTCCTTAACGAACACGAACGAGGTTGGAACCATGTAGTCGGGCAGCATCGCACTCAACGCCAATCGAAGACCGCCGGAAGTGCACTTACTCCCGTCTCTGGCGACGACATAAGCGACGAGTTTCTTTTCACCCGTTTGGTTTTCTCTCGCCGCGACGACCACTTCTTTGACGCCTTGCTGCCGATGGAAGGCGGCCTCCACTTCGCTGATCTCGACGCGATAACCGCGGATCTTCACTTGAGCGTCACGGCGGTCCAGATATTCAAGGTATCCCTCGTTTGTAATGCGCCCTAAATCTCCCATGCGGTAGATTCGACGGTCGCCTCCTTCGGGGTCGGCCAGAAAGACCTTGGCGGTGAGATCCTGCCGTCGCCAATATCCAGTGGAGAGGAAGCGGCTTCGAATCGCGATTTCGCCGATATGTCCAGCAGGCAATGTAGCGCCGGTTTCATCGAGGATCAGGACTTCCTTGTCTTCCACCGGAAATCCGAGCGGTACCACGTTACCGGCAAACTGGGTCGCCGGCGTCACGACCATTTGGGCAATCACACCGGTTTCGCTGGACCCCATGTGTGAAAGCAGTTTGCAATTCGGAAAGTGGAGCCAGAACCGATCGAGATCGGTTCGATAAATCGGACCTGACGGGACAAGGTGGCGGACGCTCGGGAATCGAGCGGCTTGTGGGAGTGAATCCAGAAACTGCCGGGCTGCAGCGACTGGTATATGAAACAAGGTAATCGCCTCCTGCGTCAGCCAGTCCGCCAAAGGGTCGAGTCCCTCCGCCTTCACATCGTAGAGACACAGCGTCGCGCCGTTCAAAAGCGAACCAAAAATGTCGGTGACCGAGGCGCTGAAACTTGGCGAGAAAATGGACGAGATGTGATCGTTACCTGAAATCCCATTCGCATTCGTCTCCCACCAGATACGGTGCAGAGTCTTTCGGTGGTCGTGCTCGACGCCTTTAGGCTGACCGGTCGAACCCGACGTATAAAAGATCACTGCCAGCGTACTAGCCCTCACCCGGCGCTTCGCGCCGCCCTCTCCCGGAGGGAGAGGGATTAAACGCGGATTGTCTACCGGCAGTTTGTCATCGAGGTCATCGATCAAAATCAGGCGCAGGCCGTCGCGGCGAAATTCCTCTGCCAGGGACGTTCCGGCGGTGTCGGTCACGAGCAAATCCGATCGGAGTTCATCCAGAATCTGACGAAGGCGAGCTCGAGGATGGGACGGATCAATCACGCTATAAGCCCTGCCCGCCTTCAAGACACCGATGAGCGCGACGATCGCCGTTGCGGTGTGACCAAGAACCACCGGAAGTGGTTCTGCCAAGGAGTCGGATTGAGCCAGGATCGCGTGGGCTGCACGGTTAGCCAACCGATTCAGGTCTTGATAGGTCCAGCGATGGCCCCGATCACTCAGCGCAATGCGGCCAGGGTACTGGCGGACTATTGCTTCGAACCGTTGGACAATGGAACCTTCGATCTCGGATCGCAAGAAACCCGGAAAGCCGGAAGAGGATTCTTCAATTCCCACGCTCCGTCCCCTTATCGAAAATTATCCAACCGTCCGAACACGACCTCAGTAGCAAACGTGACGACCAGAACACCGTCGGCCGCATGCCGTTCGAACACTTCACGGAGAGCGCGTTCAAACTTTGAGCGGAGAGGGTGATCCGATCTTGGACACGGAGCCGTCGAAGAAATTCGGCCCACAAAGTCTTCCCAAGTTTCTCTGACCAATCCTGGGAAAGTCCGCTTCAGGAGTTTGTCATGGCCGAAATAGAAGCTTAGCGGCACACGAGCCAATTGCCTCTTGTCAGCTGCAACGTTCCAACCGTTCTCTTCCGTTCGGATCGCTTTCAGGGACTCGACGAGCCCTTGATCGGTACAAGGTACGCTGAAGACCGCCAACCAGCCGTCGGGTTTGATAACACGGTTGAACTCGGTCCTCGTCGAGTCGGGCGGGAACCAATGGAGGGCACGTCCTACGGTGATCATGTCCACGGAAGAGTCCGGCAGAGTGGTCGCGTCCGAGAAACCATCGATGCTTTGCCACGCCTTGCACCCAAGGAGCGTTTGGGAGGCGATCCCCCGCATATCGGAATTCGGCTCCACCGCAAAGACGGTTCTGACTCGATCAACAAAGTGGCGAGCGAGCATGCCGGTTCCCGATCCGATGTCCGCGATAATCGAGTGTTCCGTAAGCCCGCATTCCGCGACAGCGGCCTCCACAGCCGCCGGCGCATAATCCCAGCGGTAGCGGGCGTACGAAATGGCTCTTTGGGAGTATCGATCAGCCGCTTTCATCTTTTTCGCCTGAAGAGGTCACGGAAAAACCCGCTGTCTTCCAATTCCCGGACGATGGTCGAGTCGGTGATTTGTTCAGGTTTGACTTCAGCCGCGCTCGGACTTTCCGCCGAAATCTCCCTGAGCAAGGCTTCGATGCCGGCCTCCGCCGGATATGGCTTATCCGCCATCTTGCCTTTGATGATGACTTCGAATGTCTCTTCCAGAGATGCGGCCTCGCGAGAACGATCCACCTGAAGGTATTTACTCAGGGTCTCAAGTGAGCTTTCCCTATCCTGCTTCATCATGAAGACAGCCTCGGAAATCGCCTTCATGAAACTCAATACGGTTGCGCGGTCGCTTTTGATGAAAGCTCTGCTCGTCGCAATTGTGGTATGCGGTAAGGGTAGGTCCATTGTCGACATGTCCAGCAATGTGTGGTGACCCTTTCGTCTGGCCAGCGTTGTTTCCGGAGGACTGACTAAAGTTCCGGCAACATAACCGGCTTCGAGAGCAGCCATGCGCTCCGCTTGCCCACCGATTGCCAGAATCGCGACGTCACGATCCGGCCTGAGCCCGAGGATTTTCAGGGCCGAACGCATACCACTCTCTGAGCCGCTGCCGGGGGCGCTGACGGAAACCGCCTTTCCTTTGAGATCGGCAGCGGAGCGGATGCCGGCCGGAACCATTAATGAGTACACCTGGTTGTTGACCAATCCCGCAATGATCGCGAGGTCGGCTCCAGCGACGACGGCATTCACCACCGCTGAGCCTGACATCTGACACAACTGGACATCGCCCGAAATCATCGCGGCGACGGAGCGAGAGCCGCTGTCGATTTGGGTCACCGTCACTTTGAGGCCGTACTTGTCGAAAATCCCTTTATCGAGCGCGAACGTTGGCGTGACTGTCGTACTTGAGGTCGAACTCGTACACACGTTCAGTTCGGTCGGCCGATCACCGGTTGCTGACTCCTTTGATGGCCGAGTACTGCACGACATCAGAACCAAGGACGCCATGCACACCAGACTTGTGACTTTTAAGCTGTCCAATTTAGACAGCAAGTTTCCCCTCCTGGAGGCAGAACTGTCCGAATTAAGAAAACAGTTCGGACGGGCAAGCTCCCCTCCTGGCACAGGAGGGGAAGCCGCGAGCGAATGTTTTTGTTCGCGAGCGGCGGGGTGGTCGCTCACACACGTCGGTCGGAATGCATTCCGGACGAATGTCTGTGAGCGACCACCCCGTCCGCTCCTTTCAAAGGATGCTTCGCAACGCTTTTCTTTAGGTCGCGTCCACCCTCCTGTTCCAGGAGGGGAGCCCCGCGAGTGAAAACGACACCTCTTTGCCACGCGCATCTTCGAAGCCTACAACTGGCGTGGATTTCCTCGAATAATTACGCCCCTCGAGGCCGCCAGGAGTCAAACCGCCGTTCCAGCCGATTCAAAAGCGACGTGATCCCGTAGCCAAAGCCCGCGATCAGAAAGATACCGACAAAAACCTTGTCGGTTTGGAACGTGGAACCGGCAACGGACATCATGTGGCCAATCCCTCCGGTAGATGCGACCATTTCACCCACGACCACTCCGACGAGGGCGCGCCCAACGCCAATTCGCAATCCTGAAAGCGTAAACGGAACCGAACTCGGCAGCGCAAGTGTCGTAAAGATCTGCCGGTCTTTCGCGCCGAACGAACGGGCGCATTGCAAAAGCGTCTCATCGATCGTTCGCATGCCGGCGGTCACATTCATCAAGATGGGAAAGATTGCACCCAGAAAAACCACCGCGATCTTTGAACCGAGCCCGATGCCCAACCATAAAATTAACAAAGGCAGCAGTGCGACACGCGGCGTGGTGTAGAGCATGGTGATGAAAGGATCGAATACCGCGTGCCAACGACGGTACCAACCGAGAAGCACTCCCAGCGGCACTCCTACAAGCACCGCCAGCGAGAAGCCGATACTGAACTCGGTCAGGCTGATCCAGATGTCGTTCCACAGGCCATTTGCGGCGAGCCATTGTGCAGCAATCAGTATCCGGCTTGGGGAACTTGTGAACAGAGGCTGAACCAAACCGAGCGCGGGAAGTAGTTCCCAGATCGCGATGAATGTAATGATTCCCGCCGCCGCGAGAATAGTGTGTTCATATTTCTTGAACAGCTGGAAGCGGGAGGACGGACGATCACTCGAAATCGCTTCAGTCGATGCTGCGATGTCTCTCGTGTCCAACATCCTCAGCCCACCCGGGAACTCGCAGCGACAGACAACGACTCTAACTGCAACAGATTCCATATTTGGGCTTCAAGCGCCTGAAATTGCGGATTCTGCGTGCTCAATATTGAACGGGGCCGTGGCAGGTCGATCGGAATCACCGCTTTGATCTGTCCTGGACGTTCTGACATGACAGCGACTCGGTCCGCGAGGTAGACGGCTTCGCGAATCTGGTGCGTCACAAGGACGGCGCTGTGCCTGGTTTGCATCCATATACGTTGGAGCTCGTTCTGCATGTATTCTCGAGTCTGCGCGTCCAGCGCGGCAAGAGGTTCATCCAATAACAAAAGCTCGGGTCTCACGGCCAGGGCACGTGCAAGATTTGCACGCTGTTGCATACCCCCGGAAAGTTCACGCGGAAAGCTCTCCTCGAAGCCCGCGAGTCCCACGAGATTGATGAACTCGCGTGCTTGTGAGCAAGCCTCAGCTCGGCCCACGCCCTGGAGCTCGAGGCCGTAAGCAACATTGCCGAGAACAGTTCGCCATGGGAAAAGCGCCGCGGACTGGAAGACCATCGCGCGGTCGCGACCTGGACCGGCGATGGGAACTCCGTCAAGGCGGATCGACCCGGTGTCGGGCCGAAGGAGGCCGGCAATAACGTTCAACAAAGTGCTCTTGCCGCAACCCGTAGGACCCACTATCGCAACAAACTCACCAGCTTCCACGCAAAGGGAAACCCCACGCAACGCCGGCACCCGCTGCTGCGTTCGCGACATCAAATACTCGACTGAAACGTTTCGAGTTTCCAGCTTCGCCACAGCGAAGCATTCTAGGCGACGCATAAATTCCGAGCAAACACTCCCCGAATGCGTACTGGCGGTCTATGACCGTCGGTTTTAACTCTGTTAATGCAACATTTTCCTGGAGAGGAACCGTGCGGGGAGCGGGAATGGTGAAACGCAGCAGCGGGCTCTGGCCACAAGGACCTGCGCCTAGCTCTTTCCTTTGGACGCGCTTGCGCGGGCGAGTCCGGAGAACAGTCGTTGACGCCAGTACGGCATGGGAGCCATCAGCACCATTCCTGTTCCTTCGTACGTTCGAACGACCCCTTCACCCGAGGTAACGGATCCCAATAGCGACTTCGCAGATCTCTGAACGGAGTATTTCAAGGACGATTCGCGGGCGAGGACGTATTTGCCGTCCACGACGAGTTTGTCGTTCGCGAGTTGTAGCGCCTCAACTGGGCCTTGCGACTGGATCACGACTTTTCCCTTGCCACTGATCTTCGTCTGGATATCCATGAAGCCTTCGCCGCTCTTCAGTGCCGTGAGCGTGCTTTCACGGAACGCATCGACCTGGACTCCCTCTTCCGACGCCCAATAGGCGCCGTCCTCGAGAATCCACGTTTTCGTTCCAACATCCAACAGATGGTAACCGCCGAACGTCGGTTCCAGGTAAAGCTCGCCAGTGCCCGAGTAGGTCGGCCTGAAGATCGATTCTCCTGTTGCGATCGCCTTGAAGAGGCCGCCGACCGACGGGGCTTTGGATTCCATCGTGATCAGGCCACGCATGTAATAGAGCGCGCCGGATTCGGTGCGTACGGTTTCGTTTTGCAACGTGACCTTGACTAGACGCACACCTTCCTGTTCGATGATCTCAAAATTCGCCATGACCGATACTGTATCATCGGACGAGTGAAACCGTCACCGGACCGCAAAGTCTCTGAACTGCTCGAACAAGATCGCGATTTTTCGATCTTGTCGGAGGCATCCTTCTGCGCTCTCGGCTGGGATCTGCCCGATGGCGGACGCCGGGTTAGAGCAATCGCCGACGCGGCCGCCGGCGGCGCATTCGACCCAAGAACGCTGGAAAGAGTTCCATCGAACGTGCTCGGTTATCGGGCTCAATGGCACGTTATGGGCTACGAGTACTATGATCTTGCCTGGGACATCACGGGCTTGCATCTGCTCCCGACCGAGTCTGAATCGGGCCTTCCGACTCTGGCGATCATCAATGGCGGTTCCGCGAACTGGTACGAATTCTTTCTCGATCCGTTAAATCAGGCCGGACTCGGACAATATCTCGCGCAGCGCATTCCGATCATGCTGATAACGATTCCAGGGAATTACACAGTTGGCGGCTGGACGGAAACGGACTTTAAGAAGCGCATTCCGGGCTACCTGATCGGGAAACCGGTTTCGACAGAAGACGCGCGAATTCGGAACGCGGTGTTTACATTCAGCCTCGTTGCGGAAGGAGTGCGGCAGTTGCTTGAGCGCGCCACCGCCGGTCCGTTGCTGATCCTGGGGCATTCCACTGCCAGCGAATTTCAATTTAGGCTAAACAATTCTTCCCTCAAGACTCGCCTCGGCGGCCGTTCAATCGGATGGGGAACGGGCGCTCCAGGAGCACTGGTTCGCGAATATGATGAAAAGTTCGGTATTCGTGCGGATCGCGTGGCCGGACTCGGTCGATATCCACCGGTGGATCTCTTGAGGTCGCGCGATCCTGAAGGGTATGTCTCTTCTAACTATGTCGGACCCTGGAATCCTCTGTCTGGGAGCTCTCCACTTGAAGTTGCGAACGCGTGGTTTCGGAACGAAAGCCGCAGGCGTCCACAATTCAAACAGACCCTGCAGGATATGGAACAGAAAGGCTTCGTCGAGCATCGGGCGCAACTGGAAAAAGAGATCCGTGATGCGCTTGCCGGAAACCAATACGGCGTCAAACCCACCGAGGTTATCGAGGACCTATTTTCAGAATCCGCCCTCTGCGCGAGCGGGTACCAAAGGATGGCATGGGTAGTCGGGAAACTGGACGACAGGCAATGGAATCGCTCGAGCGAAAAGGCCCGTGAACTGTTTTATGCGCGTCGCTTTCGCCAGGAGAATCCCAACGCTGTGATTCGCATCCTTCTGATCGACGCCCCTCTTACGCATTACGGCCATATCGAACGGCCCCGGCAGCTGGCCGCAGTCCTGCTTGAAACCATTCGATGGATGATGCAATGACTGCTTTCGATTCCTGAGAATCGTTGTCATAGCTCATGGCTCAAACTGAGCCGCCAATTCATTCGATGGTGAAGCCGGCGAGTTCGACGCAGGCGAGCATGGTATAGAAGAGCTGCAAATCTTCCCGTTGCAGCGACTGCACGTCGCGCACGTAGACCGCCGTTCCAAGAAAGTCGCCTTCGTCGATCACCAGCGTTGCAAACAGTTGACGACTGGCTTTCCCACTTCGATCCGTCACGATTCGGCTCTTCTCCCACGCCCAGTAATCGTCCTCGTCGATGGGATCCTCATCCTCCATGTCCGGATCTTCTTTCCACTGAGCATCGCCGTCGAGACTCTCGGTATATTCGTCGAATTCATCCCTGGCATCTTCGCCGTCTTTCCATTCCTCGCCGCGGTTCACCTGGATAAGCATTTCCAGCCGTTGATTGGCAGACCGTGCGCGAATGATTCGCCGTTCGGCGTCGAAACTCACGGAGAGGCCTTTGGGCAAAGCGATGGTGGCTCCGGTTTCATCGTCCTCGTAGATGTCGACGACGGCTTGATTCAGATCGAATCCCGCTTCTTTTTTGGCGTCATCAATGAATTCACGGACGCCTTCGTTATCCTCATCATCCGCGGTCTCGAGAATTTCTGCGATGCGGGCGCTCCAGGCCCAGCGGAAAAGCACCGACGCTTGTGCTGCCGGAGTGCCGCCTCGCACGTCGGCGGGCACCTCAATATCCTTGGGCGTATTGGCATTCTCAACCACAAAGCCGAAACGGCTCTCTCGGTTTGAAGCACGAGCGGGCCGCGCCTCGACGGACTTTTCGAGTTCGGCAAGGTAGACGTCGGCGGGAATCGCCCAGTTGATTCGTTTCGTTCCTTCATACAGGCCACCGTCACCGATCCCGACAACCTGTCCGGCCGCATTGATGATCGGCGCGCCGGAGTGTCCGGGTTGAATCGTGTCGCTGACACGGAGAATTTGACTCTCGTATTTCGGGAAACCGTCGGATCCGACTTGTTGAAGAAAGTCTTCGCGCCTGTCGAAATAAACCGAAAAGTTCGGTTTCGTGGGAAGTCCGCGTGAAAACCGGACGCGGTCGGATTTGGCGACCGGAATCGCGCGAGGGAAGCCCCAGATTTCATACTCCGCGGCCGTGTCCGCGATTGCGGGCTTCAGCGGAACCAGCGCCAGACTTTCAGTCAGTTCTAGCAGCGCGAGGTCGGCGCCATGATGCACCTTGAGCACTTTGGCCCCGCTCGACTTGTCGATAACGCGTGAGCCGTCGGGACTTGAGGTCTGAGAAAAGATCGTGATGTCGCTGTCGCCGGCGCCTGCCACCACATGTAGCGCGGTCACAATCCAATTCGGCCGCGCCCACGCGAATCCGGTGCCGATCGACTTACCGTTTGGACGGCGCACCTCGAGTTTCACCAGGGACTTTGCAATCTGCTCAGGGCCGGGGAATTGTGCGTAAGCAGGTAAGGCTATTGCCGTCGCGACAGCAGCGGCGATCGCCAATCGGAAAAGACGTATTACTGGACCGAGAGCTTCTGAATCTCGTTGTGGTAATCGCACAAAACCTCCTCCAGGGCAGTCATGAAAGCCTTCTTCTGCTCGACTCCGGTCATCGCTTCAATCTGGTCGGCGAGCCTCGTGAGCTTGTCGTTGTTCTGGCGCCGGTACGCCTTGAGGACCTCACTGAGATCGCCGCCGAATCGTTCCATACTGACATCGCGGCAGAAATTGATCTTGGCCAATCCGGTGAAGAGCGAGCCACTTTGCGCCTTCTGTGTGTCGGATAGCTGGACCTGCCTTCCTTCGGGAACAAGACCCAGTTTCTGATATGCCGCCAATTCCAAAGCGCGACCCTTGTCGTAGCCGGCGGCTTCGTATTGATTTACGAGATCCTTGATGGAAACGGCGAGAACTTCGTTGGAGCGCATGAACAGGCCGATGAAGATGCCGGCCACGCATGCAACTCCAAAGCTGCCCAAACGCAGTCCGCTCATGCTTCGGCGTTTGATGGCCTTCAGCGCGGATTCGTCGGTGGCTTCGGCGGCGGCAGCGTCGCCCTGTAGTCCGAGCATGGCTCCG
>Ga0209382_10010919_pt1 | contig 11300 bp, 8 predicted proteins | sample SoiMetdeltSBSDD5_FD_187599 | JGI IMG/M metagenome (GOLD analysis project Ga0209382, IMG submission 187599) | Bulk soil microbial communities from a Populus tree surrounding site in Tennessee, USA - Soil MetaG P. deltoides SBSDD5 (SPAdes) (version 2) | ecosystem: Environmental > Terrestrial >...
CGCGACCAGCACCGGCCCGGCGACGTCGCCGAGCGCGGACGGCTCGATGCTCACGCCGAAGGCGAAGAAGAACGCCGCCGCGAAGGTGTCGCGGAGTGGGAGCACCAGTCGCTCGATGCGCTCGGCGACGAGGCTCCCGGCCAGGACCAGGCCGATCATGAAGGCGCCGATGGCCTCGGACACGCCGAGCTCCTCCGCCACGCCCGCCACGAGGACGGCCAGCCCGACGAAGCAGATCGTCAGGAGCTCGTCGTCCGGGGTGGCGATCAGCCGGCTGACGGCACCGGCACCCCACCGGGCCAGGGCGGCCATGCCCACCAGGAAGGCCAGGGCGGTGAGGAACTGGACGAGGGCGTCACCAGGACCGGTGGCCTCGCCCAGGATCGGTTGCAGCAGGGCCAGGTAGAGCGCCAGGAAGACGTCCTCGACGACGACGATCCCCAGGATCAGCCGGCTCTCCGGCTGGGCCAGGCGGCGTTGTTCGACGAGGAGCTTGGTCACGATGGCCGTCGACGAGATCCCGACGGCACCGGCGATGACGAAGGCCTCGCCCGCACCCCAGCCCAGCGCGAAGCCGAAGGCCAGGCCACCGCCGACGTTGAGCACCAGGTAGGCCGCACCCGCCGCCAGCAGCCGCCCTCCCCCGGCTACCAGCTCCCGGAGCGAGAGCTCCAGGCCGAGGTGGAACATCAGCAGGATCAGGCCCAACGTGGCGAGCAGCCTCAGCTCGCTCGGGTGCTCCACGAGGGCCAGGCCGGGGGTGTGGGGCCCGAACACGATGCCCGCCGCCATGAAGAACGGGATCGTGGGCAGCCCGACCCGCCGGCCGAACCGGGCGAAGATGCCGGCGGCCAGGAAGGCGCCCCCGATGCCGACCAGGGCGTCAGCCACCGGCCGGCTCCATGGTCTGGCCGGCCGGCCTCGGGGTCGTGAGCCGCCGTGTGGGAAGGGTTGGGTCACCGGTCATGGGGGGTCCTTGTCGTTCGGTGGCGCGGGGTGAGGTCGCGGCGGCGGGCGCGGGAGGAGGTTCGGCGCGGAGCCGACGGGCGAAGGAGCCGTCAGGACGTCAGAGGTCAGGACGCGGGGTCGGACGTCCGGAGACGACCGTCAGAGCGCCACTGGCGGGGCCCGCAGCGGCGCCAACGTCGAGCGCCCTGGTGGGGTGGCCACGCGTCGGTCGGGCCGGGACAGGCACCAACACGCCCGGACCAGGGGGACCAGGCCCAGGAGCGCCGCCAGCACCAACGGCGGCAGCGGCGACTTCGAGCTCCGGACCAGCGACGCCAGCGCGGCCTCGGACTGGTCCCGGACCCCGCCGACCAGGGGCACCACTGCCAGCGGCGCGGCCTCGACCGCGGCAGCGGCGCCGGGCGCATCGGCCGAGCGGGAACCGCCGGCGAGGTCGAGGTGGGCGCTGTTCAGCAGGACGCCGGCCAGCAGCAAAGCCGTCGCAGCGGCCAGCGGGCAGCGCCATCCCGACCTCGACATGGAGGTCACCGTACCCGGCCGATGCGCGGGACCGACCGGCTCAGGCCAAGCCGCGGCGTTCGAGGAGGGGCTCGATGCGGGGGTCGCGGCCGCGGAAGCGGCGGAAGGCCTCCATGGGATCCCCGGAGCCGCCCCGGGACAGGAGCGTGCGGCGGAAGTGGTCGCCGTTGGCCCGGGTCAGGCCGCCGTTCTCCTTGAACCACTCGACGCTCTCGGCGTCGAGCACCTCGCTCCAGATGTACGAGTAGTAGCCCGCGCTGTAGCCGCCCGAGAAGACGTGGGCGAAGTAGTTGGTGCGGTAGCGGGGCGCCACCAGCGGGAAGGCGACGCCGGCCGCCTCCAGCGCCGCGGCCTCGAAGACCTCGGCGTCCTCGACCACGTCGTCCGGGCCCAGGCTGTGCCACGCCCAGTCGAGCAGGGTGGCCTCCAGGTACTCCAGGGTGGCGAAGCCCTGGTTGAACTTCTCGGCGGCCGTCAGCTTGTCGACCAGGTCGGCCGGCATGGGCTCGCCGGTCTCGTGGTGGCGGGCGTAGTTCGCGAGCACCTCGGGCCAGGTGATCCACATCTCGTTGACCTGCGAGGGGTACTCGACGAAGTCCCGCGGGACCTCGGTGCCAGACACCCGCGGGAACCGGACGTCGGACAGCAGCCCGTGGAGCGCATGGCCGAACTCGTGGAACGCGGCGTTGACCTCGTCGTAGGTCAGCAGCGTCGGCCCTTCCGCGGGCTTGGTCACGTTGAGGTTGTTCATCACGACCGGTCGCTCGCCCAGCAGGTGGGACTGGTCGACGAGGTTGTGCATCCAGGCGCCGCCGCGCTTCGTCGGGCGGGCGTAGGGGTCGAACAGGAACAGCCCGAGCGCCGAGCCGTCCTCGTCGAAGACCTCGAAGGTCCGGACGTCGGGGTGGTAGGCGGGCAGGTCGGCCCGCTCGTGGAAGGTGACCCCGTAGAGGCGGGCGGCGGCGTAGAACACGCCGTCGGTCAGCACCCGGCCCAGCTCGAAGTAGGGCCGCATGTCGTTCTGGTCGAAGTCGTAGCGGGCCTTGCGCACCTTCTCGGCGTAGAACGACCAGTCCCAGGGCTCGATGGCGAAGCCCGCCTCCTCGGCGAGCGCCGCGGCCTCGCGCTGCGCGTTCGCGACCGCCGGCCCGGACAGGCGGCCCAACATCTCCTCCACGGCGTCGACCGTCTTGGCCGTCTGGTCGGCGACGGCGTAGGCCGCGTGGCTCGGATAGCCGAGCAGGCGGGCCCGCTCGGCGCGCCGGGTCGCCAGCTCGATGGCCAGAGCGCGGTTCTGGGGCGCCCGCTCGACGGAGCGCTCGAACAGCCGGCGCCGGGTGTCGCGATCGGTGAGCACGGCGAGGGCCGGCTGGTTGGTGAAGTTGAGCAGCGGCAGCCGGTAGACGCCGTCCTCGTCCTCGATGGCCTTGACCGCGCTCTCGTCGAGGCCGTCGAGCAGGGCCCGGTCCTCGACCACCAGCGCCTCGGCGGTCGACGCCTCGAGCAGGTTCTGCCGGAAGGCCGTCCCGAGCTTGGACAGCTCCTGGTTCAGCTCCCGCAGGCGGTCCTGCTCGGGTTCGGACAGCTCGGCCCCGGCGAGGACGAAGTCCAGGCGGTAGCGCTCGAGCAGCCAGGCCTCCTCCTCGTCTGCGCCATCGACCTGGCGGAGCCGTTCGTAGAGGCCCCGGTTCAGGTAGATCGCGTCGTGGTGGCCGGCGAGGCGGGGTGAGATCTCGGTCTCCAGGTCCCGGATGGCGTCGGTCGAGTGGGAGCCGGCGACGGTGGAGAAGGCCAGCGACGTGCGCTTGAGGAGTTGGCCCGACCGTTCGAGCGCGGCGACGGTGTTCTCGAAGGCCGGCGCTTCGGGATCGGCCACGATGGCCTCGATCTCGGCCAGGTGGTCGGCCATCCCCCGCTCGAACGCCGGCAGGTAGTGCTCGTCGCGGATCTCGGCGAACGGCGGCAGCTGGTAGGGCAGGGTGCTCGGGGCGAAGAACGGGTTCTCGGTCATGGTGCTCCGATTCTGCCCGTGCGCCGCCGGTTGGCAACGGCGGCGCACGGGCAGATCGTTCGGGATCAGCCGACCAGGGCCGGCTGGCGATCCGAGTCCCGGTCGTCCGGCCCACCGCGGCGATCGGCATCGCGCTCGTACTCCGGCTCGGGGAGGCCTGCGGCGCCTTCGACATCGAACCGGGGCAGGGCCCGGTCGAGCCAGCGGGGCAGCCACCAGTTCCGGTCGCCGAGCAGGCGCATGGTGGCCGGCACCAGCACGACCCGGACGACGGTGGCGTCGAGGAGCACGGCGGTGGCCAGGCCGAGGCCGAACATCTTGACCGTCGGATCGTCGTTGGTGGCGAACGCGGCGAACACGCTGATCATGATCAGTGCCGCCGAGGTGATGACCCGGGCCGTCGCTGCGATGCCCTCGATCACGGCCCGCTCGTTCTGCCGGCGGGCCAGGTACTCCTCCCGGACCCGGGACAGGAGGAAGACCTCGTAGTCCATGGACAAGCCGAAGAGGATGGCGAACAGCATCATCGGGATGAACGACACGATCGGGATCGACTCGTCGACGCCCAGCAGGCTGCGCCCCCAGCCCCACTGGAAGACGGCGACGATCACGCCGTACGCCGCGCCGATCGAGAGCAGGTTCATCGCTGCGGCCTTCAGCGGAACCGCGATCGAGCGGAACACCAGGGTCAGCAGCAGCACCGACAGCAGGATGACGGCGCCGATGAACCAGGGCAGGCGGCTCTCGACGCGGTCGGAGATGTCGATGTTCATGGCGGTCGGCCCGCCGACGTACACCCGGGTGTCGCCCGCGCCGGAGGCCGCCAGCGCGGTCGGGATGACGTCGTCCCGCAGTCGCTGCACCAGCCGGGTGGTGGCTTCGTCCTGGGGTGCGCTGGTCGGGACGACCCGCACGACCGCAGCCGTGCCGGCCTCGTTGAGCTGGGGCGGGGCCACCGAAACCACGCCGGTGTCGGCCGCGATGGCCTCCTCCAGCGGGCGCAACACCGCGTCGGGCGACGAGGCGCCACCGTCGCCGAGCTCCACCGCCAGCATCAGAGGCCCGTTGAAGCCCCGTCCGAACCCCTCGGCCAGCAGGTCGTAGGCCCGGCGGGTGGTGAGGTCCGGGGACTGGGAGCCGTTGTCCGGCCAGCCCAGTCGGAGGCTGAACACCGGCGCCGTCAGCAGGGCCAGGAACAGGGTCCCCACGGCGAGGTAGCGCCAGGGGTGCGCCGAGACCTGGCGGCCCCAGCGGTGCCAGATCGACTCCCGGCCCGCCCCGGTCCCGCTCGCCGGCCCGCGGGCCGCCCGGGTGCCCGGGAGGCGCCAGGCGTTGACCTTGTGGCCCGCGAACCCCAGCAGGGCGGGCAGCAGGGTGAGGGCCACCGCCACCATGATCGCCACGGTCAGACCGGCCATCAGGCCCATGATGGTGACCGTCGTGATGCCGGCGATCGCGAGCCCGCTGATGGCGATGATCACCGTCACCCCGGCGAACAGGACCGCGGCGCCGGACGTGGCGACGGCCCGCCCGGCGGCCTCCTCGACGGTCATCCCGAGGCTCAGGTTCTCGCGGTGGCGGGTGACGACGAACAGGGCGTAGTCGATGCCGACGCCCAGACCGATCATCGAGGCCAGGGTGGGGGCCACGGTGTTCACGTCGACGACCGCGGCGATCAGGGTGATCAGGCCCATGCTGGCCATCAGGCCGACCAGGGCGATCCCGATCGGGAGCCCCATCGCGACCACCGAGCCGAAGGCGACCAGCAGGACGACGATGGCCACGGCCAGGCCGATCAGCTCCTCGCCGCCGAACTCGGGCTGGACCGCCTCGGACGGCAGCTCGCCACCCAGCTCCAGGTGGACGGCTTCGCTGCGGTTGACGGCCGCCGCCGTGGCTTCGAGGCGGTCGAAGGCGGCGCTGCGGATGTCGTCCGACGGCCGGGAGTACTGGACGTCGGCGTAGGCGATGGTGTCGTCGGCCGAGCGCTGGAGGTCGCCGACCGTCTCGACGTCGGGCTGGGCCGCGACGTCGGCCAGCGCGGCGTCGACCGCCACGGCGGCGGTCCGGTCCGAGAGGGTCCGGCCGTCGGCGGCGGCGAAGACCAGCTGAGCCGAGGTGCCGGCGGCGGCCGGGAACTGCTCCTCCAGCGTGTCGAGCGCCCGTTGCGACTCGACCGAGGGGATCTCCAGCGAGTCGTTGGTCTCTCCCCCGCTGGTCGAGGCGAGGACGCCGATGGCCAGGGCGGCCGCCACCCAGCAGAGGACGGTGAGGCGCCGGCGGCGGGTGGCGAAGCGACCGAGTCGGTACAGCGCGTTGGTCATGACCATCGAGTTTCTGGCATAGACTGTCATTTGTCAATCTATGACACATGACACAGGGTGGCTGGACGTACGGCAGACTGGACGGCCATGCGGAAGGCGCAACAAGCGCTGGTCGGGCTGCGGGAGCGCAAGAAGACCCAGACCCGGGAGGCGATCGTCAACGCCGCGCTCGACCTGTTCGAGCGCAACGGCTACGACGCGACCACGGTCGAGGAGATCGCCGAGGCCGCCGACGTCTCCCCCCGCACCTTCTTCCGCTACTTCGACACCAAGCTCGACACAGTGATGACGCACAAGGACGCCGGCCAGGACACCGACTTCGGCGAGCTGCTGCGGGCCCGCCCCCCGGACGAGGGCCCCGTCGAGGCCACGCGCCACGTCATGCAGGAGTCGATGGTGGAGATGCTCACCGAGAACCCCACCCATGTGCGCCAGACCCGGATCATGCTGGCCACCCCCAGCCTCCGGGCCTCGGCCCGCGAGCACTTCAACGAGCACGAGGCCGAGCTGGCCCGGGGTTTCGCCCGCCGCCTCGACCTTCCGGACGACGCGCTGCAGGCCCACGTCATGGCGGCCATGGTCGGCAACGCGATCTGGACCGTCGCCACCCGCTGGGTCGCCGAGGACACGCCTCCCGAGCGGCTGTCCGTCATGCTGGACGAGGCCCTGGACCTGCTCGCCCGGGGCCTGGACGCCGCGCCCCCGCCGTCCCCACCGGGCTGACGGCCCAACGGCCGGCGAACCTGACGGTGTGTCAGACTTCGGGGATGGCGCGCCGGGCCGAGCATCCCGTCCATCCCGACGTCGACCTGGTCAGCGGAGCTTTCTGGGGCCGCAACCCCCACGACATCTTCACGTGGATGCGCCGGAACGCGCCCGTCTACTTCGACCAGACCAGCGGCGTCTGGGCCATCACCCGCTACGACGACCTGAGGACGGTGGCGAAGACGCCCGAGGTGTGGTCGAGCGCCCAGGGGATCCGGCCGGACTCTCCGGCCCTGCCGATGATGATCGACATGGACGACCCTCAGCACTGGCAGCGCCGCAAGCTGGTGAACCGGGGCTTCACGCCCCGCCAGGTCCGCGACCAGGAGGCCCGGATCCGCGAGGTCTGCGACGAGATCATCGACCGGGTGTGCGAGCGCGGTGAGTGCGACTTCGTGTGGGACATCGCCGCTCCCCTCCCCCTCATCATGATCGGCGACGCGCTCGGCGTGGCGCCCGAGGACCGCGACACGCTGATGCGCTGGTCCGACGATCTGCTGCGGGGGCTGGTCGGCCTGGACGATCCGGGGAACCCGGCTCTGCTGCGGGCGGCCGAGGCCTTCGTCGAGTACCAGGACTACGCCACCCGGGTCGTCGCTGACCGCCGGGCCGAGCCCCGCGACGACCTGATGAGCGTGCTGGTCCACGCGGAGGTCGACGGCGACCGGCTCGACGCCGACAGCCTGGTGCACGAGTCGCTGCTGATCCTGATCGGCGGCGACGAGACCACCCGCCACGTGCTCTCCGGCGGCATGTTCCAGCTCCTGACCCACCCGGAGCAGTGGGGGGCGCTACGTGAGGACCGCCGCCTGCTCCCCGGTGCGGTCGAGGAGATGCTGCGCTGGGTGTCGCCGATCAAGAACATGAACCGCACGACGACCCGGGAGGTCGAGCTCGGCGGCCAGCGCATGGCGGAGGGCGACCGGGTGCTGCTGGTCTACCCCTCGGCCAACCGGGACGAGGGCGTGTTCGCCGACCCGTTCCGCTTCGACATCCGGCGGGAGCCCAACGAGCACGTGGCCTTCGGCTTCGGGCCCCACTTCTGCCTCGGCAACAGCCTGGCCCGCCTCGAGCTGCAGGTCATGGTGGACCGGCTGGCCGAGCGCCTGCCCGACCTGCGGGTCGCGGACGGGATCGCCGACGAGGCCCAGCTGGAGTGGCGGGCGGCCAACTTCATCACCGGCTACGAGCGCCTCCCGGTCACCTTCACCGCGACCCAGCCGGTGGGTTCAGCGGGCTGAACCCCTGGTCAGAGGCCAGTCACTCGTTGTGCTGGCCGAGCTCCTCGCCCTCCTCCGACAGCCCCTCGGCCTCCAGCGCCTGCTCGATGGCCTCGCGCCGCGTGGTGCGGTCCGGGTTGTCCCGGCCGACCTCGTGAGCCAGCTGCTCGGCACGCTCTTCCTTGGACTGGGAGCGCTGCCGGCCGGTGGCCGGCTGCTCCTCGGGCTCGGCGGGCTCGGCGGAGTTGGTGTCGTCGTCGGACGGTCCCACGATCAGAGATCTTCCCCGTCCGTCCAGGTCGAACCGCGGGGCCGGGCCCGGGCCCGGGTCTCGCGGACCTCGCCGACGCGATCCGCGCGATCCGCGGTGGACCGTAGGACCGTCACGAACTGCTGCGGGAGACCGAGCAAGGCCTGCCGCTGGAGCATGCCACCCTCCAGGTCGTCGAAGGCTCCCCTGGCGCCCTGGTCGGAGCCGTCCTTCCCGTCCACCGGATCCCACAGGTTGGCGGGCCGGTCGGGATCGCTGGCCCACTCGGCCTGCTGGGAGTCCACGGCGGTCCGGGCCACGTAGTGGTCGATGATCCCCGGCGCGATCTTGTTGGCGAGGAGGATGAAGCGGTTGAAGGCGCCGAGGATCCGTTGGCGCCGCGGCCGCAGGCCCACGGCGACGATGCGGCGGGCCGCCACCTCGGGGGCGTAGACCGGCGGGACGGGCCGGGCATGCTTCGGCAGGCGGTTGACGCACCAGCCGAACTGGGGCGTGTTGACCGCCGGCAGGTGCACCATCGAGATCCGCACCCGGCTCTTGTCGTGGAGCAGCTCGGTCCGCACGGCCTCGGTGAAGCCCCGGCAGGCGAACTTGGCGGCGCAGTACGGCGCCTGCAGCGGGATGGCCCGGAACGCCAGGGCCGAGCCCACGTTCACGATCGAGCCGTGGTCGCGGGGCCGCATGTGCTGCAGCGCCGCCAGCGTGCCGTAGACCTGGCCGAGGTAGGTGACCTCGGTGGCGCGCCGGAACTCGGCCGCTCCCACCTCCCAGCTCGGCGCGAACACCGTGGTCATGGCGTTGTTGATCCACAGGTCGATCGGCCCGAGCTCGTCCTCGGTGCGCTGGGCTGCAGCCTCGACGGCTCCGGCGTCGGCCATGTCCACCGGGATCGCCAGGGGCCGGCCGCCCGCGGCCGTCACGTCCTCGACGGCACCCTCCAGCCCGGCCTCGCCCCGCGCCAGCAGCGCCACCGCCATCCCCCGAGCTCCCAAGGCGGTGGCGACGGCCCGCCCGACGCCGGCCGACGCGCCGGTCACGACCGCGACTTCTCGCAGGACCTTCATCCTTGGTGCGTACCCCGACGGCCCGCGCCCAACCGGGCCGGGGGGAACGGCCCTACCGTCCCCCATCCGGCGGTGGGGCCGGCGCCGAACGGTGGGCTACCAGTGGAAGCGCGTCCGGGAGGAGCCCGTCATGTCCCTAGGTCGGCGGCGGCTTGAGCGGCCAGCGCCCCGTCCATCCGCCGGGCGGGGACTCGACGCCGATGTCGGCGTCGATGATCTCGGCGCACCGGGCGACGCAGACCTGGCAGATCCGCAGGTCCTCGCGGGCCACGATGTGCACCTGCTCGTTGTGGCGGCCACAGAAGGAGCACCGGACGTCGTGGTGACCGGTGTCGAGGCGCTCGGGAGTCGGCACCCGGGCACCGTAGCGGTGCGCGATCCGGGCTGTCCCCGCGGCGTCCGGCCGACAAGGCTGGCGAGGGGCGGTACGGTCTCCGCTCTGGCTGGGAGTCGCGACGACAGTCGCTGAGATGACGGGGGCCTGTTGACCTACGCGCTGGGGATCGACCTCGGCACGACCTACACGGCTGCCGCGCTGGCTCGGGAGGGGCGGGCCGAGGTCGTCGCGCTCGGCTACCGGGCGACGTCCGTGCCGACGGTGGTGTTCCTCACCGAGGAGGGCAACTTCCTGGTCGGCGAGGCCGCCGAGCGGCGGGCGGCGACGCAGCCCGACCGGGTGGCCCGGGAGTTCAAGCGGCGGGTGGGCGACTCGACCCCGCTCCTCCTCGGGGGCAGCCCCATCGCCGTGGACCGGTGCCTGGCCGAGATGCTCGAGTGGGTCGTGAGCACCGTCGCCGAGACCGAGGGCGAGCCGCCCGCGGCCGTCACCGTCACCCACCCGGCCAACTGGGGTGCGTTCAAGCAGGACGTCCTGCGCGAGGCGTTGCGGCTGGCGGACCTCCCCCGGTCCCGGACGCTGGCCGAGCCGATCGCCGCCGCCACGTGGTACGCGCAGGCGCAGCGGCTCGCCCCGGGGCAGACCGTCGCCGTGTACGACCTGGGCGGCGGGACCTTCGACGCGGCGGTCCTGCGCCGGACGGACGACGGGCGGTTCGAGACCCTCGGCCGCACGGAGGGCATCGACCGGCTGGGCGGCATCGACATCGACCAGGCGGTCCTGGCCCACGTCCTGCGGGCCCTGGACCATTCGCCGCCCGGCCGGGATCAGGATCCCGAGCCGGAATCCGACGACCCGGCGACGGTGATCGCGATGGCGCAGCTGCGCGAGGCGTGCGTCGAGGCCAAGGAGGCGCTCTCGTCCGAGACGTCGGTGACCATCCCCGTCTGGCTGCCCGGCCTGCACCACCAGGTGCTGCTGCGCCGCACGGAGCTGGAGGAGAGGGTGGCGCCGCTGCTGGCCGCCACGGTGGATGCGCTGGACCGGGTCGTCACCTCCGCCGGCCTCCGGCCGGCCGATCTCCACGCGGTGCTGCTGGTCGGCGGGTCGTCCCGCATCCCGCTGGTGGCCCGACTGGTCTCGGCGGGCCTCCAGCGTCCCGTCGCGGTCGACGCCCACCCCAAGCACCCGGTGGCGTTGGGCGCAGCCATCGATGCTGCGGTGCACCACGCCCGGTCCGCCCGGTCGGCGCCACCCGCGTCAGGGCTGGCTGCGCCCGCCGCGCCGGCCGCGCTCGGGACGACGCCGACCACGACCCCCGGGACGCCGGTGGCCACCTGGTCGACCCCGGCAGGGTCGGCGCCGTCGCCGATGGCGATGGGATCGACCACCGGCACCGGCACCGCGCCGGCGCCCGGAGCGTGGGCACCGGGCCGACCCGGCGGGCCTCCGGTGTACCCCACCGCTGGCGGGCTCCCGTCCAACGGCGCCCGTGGCCCGACGCCGCAGGACCGTCCGGTCGGTCCCCAGCCGCTGCCGTCGTATCCGCCGCCGGTGCTCGATCCGGCCGGGCGCGGGGGCTTCCGGCTGTACTACCTGATCGCGGCCCTATCGCCGATCGTCGTCCTCGCGCTGGTCATCTACACGACCGTCAACCAGCAGAACAACCCCCCGAACGGCAGCACGTCGAACACCACGCTGGCCGCGCCGACCGGGCAGGTGTCGACGTCGGTCGCAGGAGCCGGGGAAGGGTCGGCGCCGGCCTCCCCCACCGGCGTCGACCTGCTGCAGACCGACCCGGCGCCAGCCTTCGAGGCCTT
>Ga0209382_10010920_pt1 | contig 11299 bp, 10 predicted proteins | sample SoiMetdeltSBSDD5_FD_187599 | JGI IMG/M metagenome (GOLD analysis project Ga0209382, IMG submission 187599) | Bulk soil microbial communities from a Populus tree surrounding site in Tennessee, USA - Soil MetaG P. deltoides SBSDD5 (SPAdes) (version 2) | ecosystem: Environmental > Terrestrial >...
CATCGTCCGGTTCCGAAATATCTTGCGCGACACGCTCGATACAACCTATGTGCTGTCGGTCATTGTCATCGGAATGGCGTGCGGGACGATGAAGTTCGCTACCGCGGTCCTGGGATGTCTGGCGGTCTGTGCGGCCATGACCTATCTCTGGTTCACCGCCTTCGGCACTCGCCACCGCTACGACATCATCATCAACCTCCATTGGTCGCGCCCCCTGGCGGAACTGGGAGATCTGCGCAATCTGTTCCATCGCCATAGTCGAAAGGCGTTTTGCGCCAGCCAGCGCTCCCATGAGGGCTACGAGGGTACCGACCTCTCGTATCGATTGCTGATGCGCGACCCTGAACGGCTGGATGACCTGCTGACCGAGCTGCGGGCGATGCAAGGCGTTTCTCGTGTAACCGGCTTGAAAGCCGAAGAGGAATCGGAGGTCTAGCCGCCAATGAATCCATTACCAACTATTCCGACGCCGCCCGCTCAGCGATGGCGCGAATTTCGTCTGCGAGGCATCCCCTTCATTGTGTTTTTGGCCGGCCTGGCGGGTGTGGGGTTGCTTTGGAACAAAAATCTGGTGCCCTCCAACATCGTGGGTGAGGTCCAAGGTACGTCCGCCAACGTCGCCAGCACGGTAGCCGGACTTCTTATGGAGTTGCGCGTGGATCAGTACGACCGCGTGACCGCCGGTCAGGCAGTGGCCAAAGTGGTGACGACTTCCCCGGAAAACATGGAGGCGGCGTTGTCCGTTATCAGAAATGACCTGAACGTCACCCGTACACGAATGATGCAGGATCAACAGCGCAACGACCTCAATTACCAGCAGGCTCGCATGGATCTGCTGAGCCAGCGTATCGAACTGGCGACCGCCAAAATCAGATTGCAACAGGCGGAGAGCGAGTTCGAGCGTGTTAGCAGATTGTTCAGAGACAAGATAGCGCCGGAAGGAGTCGGCCCCAGAGATGGTGTGGTCGGCTACGAGGTCGCGCTCAGGGATCGCGATGCCTTGAGAATCGAAGTGGAACAGAAGGCGATATTGCTTTCTGATATGGAGCAGGCTCTCAAGGAGTTCCAGCCAACGACAGCATCCAATGAGAATGCTTTGCTGAATGATGCGATCAACGCGGCCATCTCGGCTCAGGAAGAACAGCTCCGGCGCACCGAAGGCGGCACAACGCTCCGCGCGCCGATTAGCGGCATCGTGAGCATCGTTTATCGACGATCCGCTGAGAACATCGCGGCGGGCGAACCGATCCTGACCATCAGCAGCGAGCGGGCCGAACGCATCATCGGATTCATTCGTCTGCCGATCAGTTACCAGCCGAAAGTGGGCGATACCGTGGAGATTCGAACGCGGGGGAGCCATGCGCAAAAGGCCTCGGCCACGATCCAAAAGATCGGCTCCCGCATGGAACTGTTCACGCAACCACTGCGCGTGCGTGGCTTTGCCGCCGCCCAGGAACGCGGACTGCCGATCCTGGTCAACCTGCCGGAGAACCTGAACGTTTATCCCGGCGAGATTGTCGATTTGTTCGTCAAGCAGACTGTGGAGTAAGCCGCAGGCGTCACAACGGTCGCTCCAGCGGGACGTTTAAGGGCACGCAGCTAGGTTCCTGTTTCGCGCCGCACGCTTCTGATTTGCTATCCGTCCGCCTCCCGTTAGTTTGTGTTGTATGCAAAGCGCTTTTGCCGTTGCTGCGCATTGGGAAGGCGAGTTTGACGAGGCTGGTCTCCAGTCGTGGGCGGAGGAACTCCGGCGGCGACTGTCGGCGCAGCGAGTGTCTCTTGGACTGGTCTTCATGACGCCCCGTTTTTTCCCGCACGCCGGGCACGTACTGGAGATCCTGCGCGTCCACGCGGAACTCCCTCTCCTGGCCGGCTGTTCCAGCAGCAGTCTGATCGCCGGAGGCGAGGAAATCGAGGACGCCGCCGGGCTGGTGCTCGGCTTGTTCGCGTTACCCGGTGCGGAGTTGCGCGCGTTCCATTTCAGCCAGGAACAGGCCGAGGAAGCCAATGGCCCCGGCTACTGGCACATGGAAAGCGGGGTCAATCCTGATCAGACCAACGGGTGGCTGATCTTCGCCGATCCGTTTCATCTCGACGCGGAAGGGTGGCTGCGCGACTGGAATGAAGCCTATTCCCCCTTGTCCGTTCTGGGCGGACTGGCCAGCGGCGATCATTCGGAGCAGGTCACTCAGGTCTATTTGAACGGCGAGGTTTTTGAGGAAGGCGGGGTCGCGGTCTCCTTTGGGGGCGAGGTCAAACTGGCCAGCGTGATTTCCCAGGGCTGCACGCCCATCGGCCAGACCTGGACGATCACCAAGGTCGAACGCAATCTGATCCATGAGATCGGTAACCGGCCCGCGTACGAAGTCCTCGTGGAAACGTTCAACAACCTGCCTGCCGAGGACCAAAAGAAGACCCGTGGCAACCTGTTCGTTGGCCTGGTAATCAACGAATACCTGGAGGAATTTCAGCGGGGCGACTTTCTCGTTCGCAATCTTCTCGGCGCCGATCCCCAATCGGGAAGCGTTGCAGTGGGCGCTTTGCCGCGCCGTGGCCAAACCATCCAGTTCCAACGACGCGATGCCACTGCGGCTTCGGAAGACATGACGGCGTTGTTGTGGCAGGCACGCAGGCAATTGGGCTCCACGACGATTTACGGCGGTTGCCTTTGCAGTTGCAACGGACGCGGGCACCGGCTGTTCGGCGAGCCGAATCACGACGCCGGCTTGATCCAGCAACGCCTCGGCCCTCTTGGTTTGGCCGGTTTCTTCTGCAACGGCGAGATCGGTCCGGTCGGCGACCGGAATTTTCTTCATGGCTACACGGCATCCCTCGCTCTGTTCGTGAAGAAATGAAGACTGAGGACGGTTTGTCGTCGACCGAGAGCGGCGGAAGGAATGCGGGGGTATCGGCGAATAGCCAGACTGCTCCGCGTTCCGTGTTCCGCGTTCCCGATTCCACATTGATTCACCGGCTCGCTTCCATCACCGAGCCACTCTCCATGGAACGTGTCTTTATCCGCCCGCAGCCGGTAGAAGTCGAACTCGGCAGCGGCGATGGATCGTTTCTGGTTCGGTATGCTGAACGACACCCGGATCGAAATTTTCTGGGCGTGGAGCGCTTGCTGGGCCGCCTGCGGAAGATTGACCGCAAGGCGCTCCGCGCGAGCCTTGCGAACCTCCGGCTCATGCGGATCGAAGCCTCCTACTTTCTCGAATACCTGCTGCCACGTGCTTCTGCCACTGCCTTGCACGTTTACTTTCCCGATCCGTGGCCCAAGCGCAAACATCGCAAGAACCGCCTGATCAACGCTTCCTTTCCCGACCTGGCGAGACGCGTTCTTGCGCCCGGTGGGACAGTTTACCTGCGGACCGATGACACGGATTATTTCCTCCAAATGAATACGTCCTTTGCGGCACAGGCGGATTTCGTCCAGATGGGAACGCCTCCGGAGTTGCGGGAACTGCTCACCGATTTTGAAAGGGACTTCCACTCCCGCGGAATCAAGACGCTGCACGCGGCCTATCGGCGGACCTGAAAGGTTCAGATGTCAATCACCGGACCGTCGCCGTCCTTGCGGTCGGAGCGGGACCGGGTCCGCCGAAATTCAATGCGGCTGTCGCCGGTGCCGGTGACGCTGTTCAGGATGATGGACACCAGGCTGATGACCAGCGCTCCGAGAAAAGCCGCGCCAAAATCCGCCACATGGAATGATTTCACGAGCTCACCCACGAAATACAGCAGAAGCGCGTTGATGACGAGTGTGAACAAACCCAGGGTAAAGATCACCAACGGCAGGGAGAGGAGCAGGAGCAACGGCCGCAGAATCGCGTTGAACACGCCGAGCAGCAGCGACGCCACGAGCAGGCTGGTCATGCTGTCGTAATTGATACCTTTAACCACGTTGGCCGCCACCATGACGGCTACGGTGTCAACCAACCAGCGCTGCAAAAAAGTTCTTACAGGCGAAGACATTCCACCAGGCGGACAGGCCCGTTTGTATCGCCGGGCCCGCGTGTTCTAACCATTTCTCCCGATTCGAGAAAAGACATTCCATCGGAAAGCTCGCTCACTTCGGATGCTTTGTCACATGGATTTCGCACAAACGCCGGTCAACTCAGAGCCCGTTCTGGAACGAGGGCGCGAGACAGGAGACGGTACAGGGACCTCGACAACCCCCTGATTGGAGTATCGTCGCGGCGTGGTGGGGCGTGGTCATCGGTCGTCAGGAATTCATGCCTCGCCCGCCCACTGCGAACCGGGCCGGATCCGGAGAAAGCTCGCTGCCGACGGGAACTCCTGAGTCACTTGCAGCAATCCCGGCGGTATCAGGCAGAAACACCCCGCGCCGAGCCGTATTCGATGATCGTTGTAGCGGACGGTCAACTCTCCTTCAAGAACGCCGATGATCTCCAGTGTCGTGCCCGAAGTCGAATCGCTGCCTGCGCCCATGAAGCGCACCTCTTCGACAACGAAGAGGGGATTGGTGACCAGCCCGCGCACTTGCAAATCTCCGCCATCGGCCTTGTGCAATCGGCCTTTGACCAGCGCCGGCTCGAAATCGTTGAAGTCGATGCACTGAAGCGACTGCTCGATGTGCAGCTCTCGCGGTTGGCCGTCGAGACCGAGCCGATTCCAGTCAAAGACCCTGTACGTAGTGTCCGAATTCTGCTGAATCTCAAAAATCACGATGCCCGCCCCGATGGCGTGGACCCGCCCGCTGGGCAGGAACATCACGTCGCCACGCCGAACCGGCACGCGATGAAAACAATCGGCAACGGTGCCGTCCTTGATCTTTCGCTCAAATTCCGCGCGCTTAACGCCGCGTCGAAACCCGGCGTAAAGCTCCGCGCCGGGTTTGGCGGCAGCGACGTACCACATCTCCGTCTTGGGTTCGCCACCCAGGCGCGTGGCCATTGACGCCGGAGGGTGAACCTGGAGCGAAAGCTTTTCCTGTGCGTCGAGGATTTTGATCAGAAGTGGAAAACGTCCGGATTCGGCTCCGGCCGATCCGAGCAGCTTGCCGGCATGGTGTTCCATCAGCCAACGCAGGTCCTTTCCTGCCAACGGACCGTTGGCGATGACGCTGACGCCTTCCGGCCGGTCGGTGATCTCCCACGACTCGCCGATCGGAACATCGGCCGGCAGCTTTTTGCCGTAGAGCCGCTCCAAATCGCGTCCACCCCAAACACGTTCTTTATAGATCGGATTGAACGTCAGCGGGTATAACATCGCTCAGAATTCGGAACTCAGGTCTGAGGTCGCATCCCTGGTTGTCGTTCTGGAAATCGCCGCCCGCCTGGCCTCTGACCGCTTCATGCGGCGACGGGCTGCTTTTCGAGGTAGTGTCCGTACGACCGGAACTTCGCGTAACGCTGCCTCATGCGGTCGCTCGGCGACATTTTCTCCAGTTGTTCGAGGTGGTTGAGGAGATGAGCCTTGAGCGTTTGCGCCGTTTTGTCCGGGTCGTTATGCGCCCCGCCGAGCGGCTCGGGAATGATTTCATCGACCAGGCCGAGTTCGAGAAGGTCTCTGGCCGTGATCTTTAACGACTCGGCGGCTTTGGCCGCAGCCGCACGATCTTTCCAGAGAATTGCCGCGCATCCTTCCGGGCTGATGACCGAGTAATAGGCGTTCTCCAGAATCAACACCCGGTTGGCCACACCGATGCCGAGTGCGCCCCCGGAACCGCCTTCGCCAATCACCACGGCGATCACCGGGACTTCGAGCAGCATCATCTCTCGAAGGTTCACGGCGATGGCCTCGGCGATATGCCGCTCTTCCGCGCCAATCCCCGGATATGCGCCTGCGGTGTCGATCAACGTAACAATCGGCAGGCCGAACTTGTCCGCTACGCGCATCAGGCGAAGGGCTTTGCGATAACCTTCAGGATGAGCCGAACCAAAATTCCGCAAAATGTTCTCCTTGGTCTCGCGGCCCTTCTGCGTGCCGATCACCATGACCTTTCGTTTCTCCAACCGCGCGAACCCGCCAACCACCGCGCGGTCGTCAGAAAAGAGACGGTCGCCATGCAATTCGGAGAAGCCCGCAAAAGTTTTCTGGAGGTAGTCGAGCGTGTAGGGACGTTTGGTGTGGCGCGCCAATTGGACCCGTTGCCAGGCCGTCAGATTGGTGAAGATCTGTTTGCGGGTCTCCTCGATTTTCTTTTCGATCAGCTTGATTTCCTCTTCGAAACTGACCCCGAGCGAATGGGTTTCCGGATGTTTCTTCAGTTCGTCCAGCTTGCGCTGCAATTCGACGATCGGCTTCTCGAAATCAAGGTAGTGTTTCATAGAACTCATAGAACACCCGCAGGCGGGTTGATGGAGGGGACTCTAATTTCCTCCGGGACGGCGCGCAACGGCGAATTCCGGCGACGGCGCAAAAGAAAAGAGCCGGATTGCTCCGGCTCAATCAGTGATGAGGTCACTAACGCCTTCACCGAGGCGCTCAGAAGGGTAACGAGGCCAACTATCAACGCTGCTCGAACCTCGCTACTAACAGGACCTCTCTGCCAACCCTTAGCGAACAGCGCCCTAACTGCTTCTGAGAGGTTCGACCCTGGGTGCGCCAGAGCGTTCAAAAGAAATCTTCGTTCAGATTCCGGCGCGAATATCGCTGAAGATCAGCGTTTTTCGGCGCCTCTGAATCACCCGCGCCAGCGGAGTACTCCCTTTGAGCGACAACGATGCACCCAACGCTTCTTCTTTGTCCGCGCCGGATGCCAGGACCCATACTTCGCGCGCGGCGGCCAGGGTCGAATAATTGATGCTGATCCGCTTCGGCGGCGGCTTGGCGGCCACAATCGGCACATAGACGGCCTCGCCGTCAATCACTCCCGGCGGCGTGTCCGGGAACAGCGAAGCCACGTGCCCATCCTCGCCCATGCCGAGAAAGACCAGATCAAGCACCGGCTGGCCCGACCCGTTCATGGGGGCAATGCGGCAAACCTCCGCCTCGGCCTCGGCGGCGGCCCTCTCGGGCGCGATCTCTCCCCGGATGCGATGAATTCGGTCCGATGGAATCTGCAAAGGAGCCAGCAACAGGTCCCGCGCAATGGCAAAGTTGCTCTCCGCATCCGTCGGCGGAACACACCGCTCGTCAGCCCAAAAGAAATGAACGTGGCCCAGAGAAACGGCACTGGCCGTGGCACGCTCCGCTAATGCCGCGAAAAACCTCTTTGCGATACGGCCACCGGAGAACGCTACGCAATACGGCGCTCCGCCCTGTGCCGACGCTGAAAGCTCTTCCAGCCAACGTCCAGCAGCGGCGCCTGCCAAAGCTTCGTCCGAGGGAAAAGAGATTAGCTCGTAAGGTTGCATGGGAGCTCGCGGCGCAGGAGCCGAATCGGGGGAAGTTTCGCGGTCTCGGCTTGCTAAGTAACCGGTTGTGGATGCCGCCAGGCGTGCCCGCGCTGGGCTAACAATTCGTCGGCAGCGACAGGCCCCCAGGTTCCAGCCGGATAGAACTCCTTTCCGCTGAGCGGCCTGTCCGCCCACACGTCGCGAATCGGATCGACGATGCTCCAGGCCGTTTCCACTTCATCGCGTCGGATGAAGAGCGTTGCGTCGCCGGAGACGGCCTCGAGCAGCAACCGTTCGTAAGCCTCCGGCGTGTACGCGCCGAATTCAGAGTCGTAGCTGAAATGCATTCGCACCGGCCGTATCTCCATGCTGTTGCCGGGCACCTTTCCATTGAAGCGCAGTGAAATGCCCTCGTTGGGCTGCAGGCGCAGAGTGATCGCGTTGGCGTCGAGCCTGGATCCACACTGCGCGGCGAACAGCACGTGCGGCGTCCTGCGAAACTGGACGCGCACTTCGCTGGCGCTGAGCGGCAGGTTCTTCCCGGTGCGCAGATAGAACGGGACGTTGGACCAGCGCCAGTTGTCGATCAGGAGCCGCATGGCTACGTAGGTTTCGACCGTCGAATCGGGTTTGACCTTCGGCTCATGGCGGTACGCCGGGCGCGGTTGGCCATCAATCTCGCCCGCCGTGTATTGCCCGCGGACGACGTTGGCCGCAATCTGGCTCGGTTGCATCGGCCGGATGGACTTCAGAAGCTTGACCTTCTCGTCGCGGATCGATTCGGCCTCCAGCGACACGGGTGGTTCCATGGCCACGAGCGCCAGTACTTGCAAAAGGTGGTTTTGCACCATGTCCCGCAGCGCGCCCGCCTCCTCGTAATAGCCGCCCCGCGACCCGACGCCGAGTTTTTCGCTGACCGTGATCTGCACGTGATCCACCGATTGCCGGTTCCAGAGCTGTTCGAAAATCGAGTTCGAAAAACGGAACATTAAAATGTTCTGGACCGTTTCTTTGCCGAGGTAATGATCGATACGGAAAATCTGCTGTTCGTGGGCGAAGCGGGTCAGCTCGGCGTTCAGTTTCTGCGCCGTCGACAGGTCGTGGCCGAACGGCTTTTCCACCACCAGCCGCTGTTCTCGCGCGGCGCCGTCCTCCTTCAGCAAGAGTCCCGTGTGATGCAATTGCTCAACCACCTGGCCAAACTGGCTGGGCGACGTCGCCAGATAAAACAGCAGGTTGCGCCGAAGCCTCTCGTTGCCGAATGCGGCCAACTGGTTCGCCAGCTTCTTGTACGCCGCGGCATCGGCAATGTCGCCCTGACAATAGGAGACATTCGCCGCGAACTCCCCCCAGACCGCGTCGTCAACCGGTTTGGTGCGCGAAAACTGGTCCAGCGCCGTGCGCAATTCCCGCCGCCAGCCTTCCTCGGTCTTCTCTCGCCGCGCAAAACCAATGATGCGAAACGGGGACGGCAACTGTTTCTCCCGATAAAGGTGATAAAAAGCCGGGATCAACTTCCGCGCGGTCAGATCACCGCTGGCGCCGAAAATGACAATCGTACAGGGCTCGACCGCCTTTCGTCCCAATTCAAGCCGACAGGTCAACAACTCATCCAATTGATCCAATTGTTCCATGACCCGCAAACAATGGGGGAGGCGGCGCCGACTTTCAATACCTCTTGAGGGACGCGAAATGAATTCTGCTCAGCCCCTCCATGCAAAAGCCTTGAACGATCCGGTTCAGCGGTCGGCCGGCTTCCGCGCCCACCAGAGCATCAGTTCCAAACCCGTCCGGTTCGGATACGAGCGAGGCACCCACTCCCGCTCCAGATGGAAGTGTGGCGAAAACCGTTTCACCAGCTCGTCTCGCGTCGTGCCGAAAGGCGGCCCGTCGGTGTCGGGAATCAGGTAATTCACTGCCAGATAAGCGCCATCCGGTTTGACCCAGCGCAGGACGGCCTTCACGTAATCGTCCCGTTCCCCCGGATCAATGGCGCAGAACAACGTGTGCTCAAACAGCCAGTCGAAGCGATACGGCGGACGGCCCTTGAGAAAATCGCCCAGCTCGATGCGCGCTTTGAGTCCGGCGGCCGCAGTCCATTCCTTCGCCAGCCGTACCGCTGACGGCGCGACATCGAAACCGACGACATCGAAGCCGGCCCTCGCCCACGCGCGGACGTCGTGCCCCGCGCCGCAACCGGGGACGCAAACCGTTCCCCGTTTCAAGTCCGTGTGCGCAGCGAGAAAATCAACGAGTCCGGGCGACGCCTCGCCCTTCTCCCATGGCGTGTCCCCGGCCTGATACCGCGATTCCCAGTCGGTCGTGCTCATTTGCTGCCATCGAACAGTGCTCGAATGGTTGAATCAGACAAGCCCGTGGCCATAAGCGGGGGCAGATTCAGCCAGCTGGATCAAACTACGTTGTCGCGGTACCACGCCAGCGCGGCGTTGAGTCCCTGATCAATCCGGTGCGTGGGGGCGTAGCCGACGAGGCGCCTGGCCTTGCTGATGTCGGCCTGGGAATGCCGCACGTCACCGGCGCGAAACTCGCGGTAAATCGGCTTGTACCGACGGAGGTGCGCATAGTCCGGCAGCAGGCACTCGCGAAGCAATGCGAACAATTCATTCAACGAAGTGCGCTCATTCAATGCCACGTTGTACACCTGATTCACCGCCTTCGGATTTGGCGTCACGGCGGCCAGCAGGTTCATTTGAACCGCGTTATCCACGTAACAGAAGTCGCGGCTCGTCCTGCCGTCGCCGTTGATGTGTACCGGCTCGTTCTTGATCATCGCCGCGATCCATTTCGGAATAACCGCGGCGTACGGACCGTCCGGATCCTGGCGCGGGCCAAAGACGTTGAAGTAGCGCAGACCGACGGTTTCCATCCCGTAGCAACGGGCAAAGACACCCGCGTAGAGTTCATTGACGTATTTCGTCACGGCGTAGGGCGAAAGCGGCCCGCCGATGACGTCCTCGACTTTGGGCAGGCCCGGATGATCGCCGTAAATGGCGCTGCTCGACGCGTACACGAACCGTTTCACGCGGTTGTCACGTGCGGCAACCAGCATGTTCAGGAAGCCGGCGACGTTGCTTTCGTTGCTATGGATCGGGTCTTCGATGGAGCGCGGGACCGACCCCAGCGCGGCTTGATGCAGGACATAATCCACGCCCCGGCAGGCCCGCCGGCAGATCTTGAGGTCGGCGATGTCGCCCGCGAAAAACCTGAAGTTCTTCCACGGCGCAGAAGGGATCCGTTGTTTGACCTGTTCGAGGTTGACCTTGTGGCCGGTGGCGAAATTGTCCAGGCCGATCACGCGCTGGTTCAGCTTGAGCAGCGTCTCGACGATATTGGAACCGATGAACCCGGCGGCGCCTGTCACCAGCCACCGGCGGGGCGTCCGTTGCAGTGAGACTTTCAGCTTTTCGTATGCCGTCATTTGATTTTTCCATTGGGGTCTGGAGCCATGTGTCCGATCATCCTGCGTGCTGCCGCCCGTAAGATTGAGGCTTGGCGTAGAGGTTTTGCCTTTCTCCGTCAACCGATTTCCTGCCGTGGAGCACTTCTTTTCCCGGTCGGTTCTCGACGATCCCCCAGGGTTGCTATATGAACCCCTTCACGGTCCATGCAAAATCTCGTCGAAGATTTCCTGCAATATCTCCGGCACGAGCGCGGACAATCGGAACATACCGAGAAAACCTACGCCGCGCTCCTCGGAAAATTCGTCCGATGGGCGGCCGCGCAAGGGCTGACCGACTGGAAATCCGTCGAGTTACCGCATCTGATGAAGTTCCTGCAACACGAGCGGGAGCGCGTCCCGGCCAACCAACCGAGGGATTCACACAAGAGACTGAGCGGCGAAAGCGTTTACCTGGAGATCGCCGCCTTGCGCGCCTTCTACCGGTTTTGCGAAGGCGAGCGACTGTTGCCCCTCAATGTGGCCGAACACCTTTCACTGCCACGGCGCTGGAAACGGTTGCCCAAGGCGCTGACCG
>Ga0209382_10010922_pt1 | contig 11299 bp, 4 predicted proteins | sample SoiMetdeltSBSDD5_FD_187599 | JGI IMG/M metagenome (GOLD analysis project Ga0209382, IMG submission 187599) | Bulk soil microbial communities from a Populus tree surrounding site in Tennessee, USA - Soil MetaG P. deltoides SBSDD5 (SPAdes) (version 2) | ecosystem: Environmental > Terrestrial >...
TTTTGATCACTATCCGCGAACGGCTCGAGAGCGGCGAGATCATCCGAAAAGCTCTTTGCGAGCAAGCGGGCATCAGCCCTTCATATCTTTCGCGAATACTCTCGGAAGGATTCTCGAATCGAACTCTTCCGTCGAGAACGCTAAAGCAAATTGTGAGCGCTGTAGAACCTGAAGGGCTCTCGGGATTTATCCGGAGGACACAGGGAACGTTGTTCTGTATCCGTCGGCAGAATGATGCCGCTGAGGTGAGCCGGGGCCTGTTCCCGGATTGCACCGCTGCCGATTTGAGCCGTGGCTTTGTCGGGCGGACGATGTTTCCGTTTCTGCTGACGCGATTTGCCGCAGGTGACAGCGCGACCACACAGTCCTATTTTCTGCCCAGCGAAAGGTTCTTGTATGTGCTGAACGGCGAATTGAATTTGCACACGACTGCACCAGACTCACCATCGCAATTGCAGGCCGGCGACGCTGTCTACATTCCCGAATTTCAGCCGCACTGGATCACAAGCCGGAATCGTTCTTCGAAAGCAGTAACAGTTTTGTGGGATCTTCAGGGTGTGCGTCCCCAGGCTCTGTACACTCGTGGTGGAATGCGACTCAGCCACAAGACGAACGCCGAGACCGTGACGCGAGACAGCCTCGATGGCGACTCCGAATACTGGCGTATGGTTGGACTAAGAATTCAAGCTCTTCGCACGCGGTGCGGGCTAACACAGGAATTGCTGGCGGAACTGTGCGGATTACCCGACAGCGAACTGCGGCAGATCGAGTCGGGCCGCCGGGCTCCGAGTATCGAAAAACTCCTCGTCATAGGTTCAATGCTGCGCGTGTCGGACCTCTCCGACCTTCTGACAGACCTCCGTGCTCCCGCTCTGTTTCGCCGCCGCAAAGCCATACAACAGGACTTCAACAGTATTCAGCGGAGCATCGAACGAATCGTCAACGATGAAACCGAACGGAACCGCCTTCTCGAACAGGGTGGCCGCTGGCCGGCCGCGGCAGCACTCGAAGTCGTGCAGCGTACAGCACATCGCGGAGACTTCGACCGTTGGTCCCCGAACGAACCGTTACCATACGTGTACGTCGATCTTGCAAAGGACTACGACAAAAAACGAATCGTACCGACCGCGATGCGGTTTGGAAAACGGAACAAATCTTCGGTGGTGCGCGTTGCGCATGCAGGTGAGCGGTCCTGCGAGACCGACGGAGAAATCACCCTTAATCAAGGCGACGAAGAGTTTTGCCTGGTGCTCAATGGTTCCCTGGGCTGCAAGCTCGGTACGGAAGAATACGCGCTCGGCAAAAACGATTGTTTGCACTTCCGCTCGAATCTGCCTCACGGCTTCTGGAGCAACTCAGCGGCTGATTATTCCGAAGCCCTCGTCGTCATGTGGACGTACTCCGGCAAGAGTGTGCTCTTCTCGATGCCGGCGCCTTGACGAATGTCGTTGCGTACGGTAACGTGCCGGCACCTTCAAGACAAAATCGCTGTTCTTAAGGATTGAGAACTGACACGGCAAGCAGCGGAAAGGGCACTCTTTGAATAACCCAGCCGTTGCCGGTGACGTGCAATTCGACACCTTCATCTACGGAGCACCCCCTCTTCTGTATCCCGCTCCGTTATCCCAATACACGAGTGCCAGCACGCCGTGGCCATTTGCGAACACCAATGTGCCGCTCAACGGACATGTTTGCGTCCCGCGCGGCAGAGGTCCTTTCCCGCTCGCTGTTTTTGCGCACGGCAATCACAATCCGTTCGAAAACTCGAAGCCGGGATATCTCTACCTCGACGGAGTCGAGTTTCACGACACGGGCCTCAAGTTGCCCACCGCGGCCACACCCGCTGCATCAAAAACGAGAGGCAAAGCTCGCAAAGGCAAAGCCAAGAGCAAGGCAAACGAACTACCTCTACAAGCCGATGTCCTGAAGTAGCTGGCAATCGATGCGAGGAGCCCGAAGCAATCACCCGTTTTCCTTAAGCGCCTGTGCCGGACAGATTCGCAGACCACGGCGTGCAGGTCCGACCGTGGCAATGAGGCCGACGGTGATCATGATTGCAGCGATACAAGAAAACACCAGCGCACTGTGTCCGCCTAAAGCCTCGCCGTTCGAAGTCCAATCAACGACTGCAATCGGCAAAGTTCCGGCGAAAACGCCTATTCCGAGTCGGAACGCAGCGCGGCCAAAGATGGTCACAAGAATGCGGCGCCGATCTGCTCCGAGGGCGATGCGAATCCCGATCTCACGCCGGCGTTGTTCTACAGTGACGGACATCAGCGCGTAGATCCCGGCTGCGGAGAGGAGAATCACACTCAGAGTCACCAGTCCCAAAATCATCGCACTGATTCTCACCCAGATTTCGTCGGAGATCTCATCGAGTGTCGTAACTGGTCCAAGACGCAACATAGGGTCGACGGCAGCCGTTACCTCCCTCAAGTGATCCGCAAAACTCGACGGTTCGGACCCACGAACCCGTACCGCGAGCACGATGGGATGAATGTCGCTTGGAACCATCGGATGGTAGAGCTTTGACGTTGAGGAGTTCGGCTTCGACGGCTTCGGAAAGTCGGGCACGATGCCGACGATTTCGTACCATGGTCCTGGCTGTTGTCCCTTTTGCGTGTATCGGACACGCTGACCGAGTACGCTGCCGCCTCCGAGCACTTTTTCGACGAAGGTTCGGTTCACGATCACCGACGTTGCCGCCGGCATAAGATCGCCGGTGCCAAACCCACGCCCGGCAAGGATCGGAATCTCAAACATACCGAAATAATCGAGGTCCACTTTGCTGACGCCGATGTAGGTCTCCCCCGCGCCTAGAGTTCCATCCAAACTCCCCTTGGATCCGACGTCCTTCTCGACCTCCACTGGAAAATACGATTCACTTCCTGGAACGTCGGTTGTCAAGGTGACGCCAGAAATCCCCGGTTCAGCTTCGAGGCGCCTGATCAACTCTGACTGAACGTCTGCGTACCGGGTTCCGAATTCGCCCTCACGTTCCTGGTCGAGTTGCAAAGAAGACAGCAGGAATTCGCTGGATGCAAAACCAAACTCGGTGGTTTTACTAAATGCCTCGACAGCTGTCCCGACTGCCAGCGGCAGCAGCATCACGGCAATTGCGACCTGCCCAACAATGAGCACCGTCCAGGTTCTGCCGAGGTGTCGCACAACACCTCCGGATCCCAACGACTGCAAACCTGCATGCACACCGCGTCCGGTCACTTTGAGAGCCGGCAGAACGCCAACGATGGCGGCTCCAAGGATTGCCAGGACTGCTGCGTACTCGACCGTGGCGGAATTGATGTTGAAGTTCCACCAAAACGGGACCTGTGCGCCTCCGAACTGCACTAGCAGGACTGACACTTCTTTGAGTATGGCGTTCGCCGCTGCCAGTCCCAACAATGCGGCTGACCCGGACAAGACGAGCGCTTCCACAAAGAGCTGCGCGACTACGCGTGTGCGGCTCGCTCCCAACGCGGTGCGTACGGCAAACTCATCCATCCGAGTGACGGTACGCGCATAAACAAGAATCGAAATGTTCGTTCCGATCACAACCAGTAAAGCGCTGAAGAACAATTGAATGAGGTGAAAGACCCATAGCGATTCAGGACGTTCGATGTAAATGTGCGCGTACGGAATGACTCGCGTACTACTGTGCTGGTGGGTTGTCGGATATTCGGCCGCTAGCCGCTGTGCGATGGTTGCCGCTTGCACTCGTGCTTCGCTCATCGTCGCTCCGGGAGCCAGACGGCCGAACACCTCGATAGCAGGCGCCTGGCCGCGCTCGAACGAAGCGGGATCCAATCGCATCGGAATCCAAAGGCCGTTATTGACCGGAAACGCAAATCCGCGCGGCATGACACCGATCACCCTGTGCAGAGTCGTTCCCAGTTGGAGCGTCCGGCCCAGAATGTCGGCGCCGCCGGCAAAACGTGCCTGCCAAATGTCGTATCCGATCACGACAACCGGCTCTGATCCGGCTCGTTCGTCCTGGTCATCGAAATACCGGCCGACAAAGGGAGGAACTCGCGCGATCCGGAATCCCGACGCCGTGATCTCCGCAATGCGCATCGGTTCCACGCGCCCACCTGGTGTAATCAGATTGCGTTGGATGGTGCGGTATGCACCGAATTCCTTGATCGTGTCCATGGCTTCACGCCACGTGATGAGGTCGTGTAGATGGGTTTTGCGATCCTCACGGTCAGAGAGGGTTGGGTTGATATTGTGAATAGTGACAATGCGATCGCCTTCATCGAGCGGCAGCACCGGATCAATGATCGTATCGATCACGCGATATGCTGCGCCGCCGATCGCAATTGCGATGCCCATACCGATCAATCCCACGACAGTAAGCCCCGGGTATTTCTTCATCATCCGTGTCCCGAGTTTGAAGTCCAGAACGGATGACCAAAAGAAATCCTCGACGAGCCGTATGCCTCGTGCAGTACGGTGAATTTCTCTTGTTGCGTTGAGTCCACCAACGCGAAGGATCGCCTGTCGTCGGGCTTCAGCCGGAGTCATACCCCGGTGTTGATTCTCCTCTGTGAGCATCTCGATATGGATCGAAAGCTCTTCTTCGAAATCTTCATCCAGTCGGTGCCTTCGAAACACGGATAACAGGCGTGACAACGCTTCCAAAACTCGCGCTTTCATTCGCCTGTCTCTCCGGACGTTGCCAGGACGCGGCCGATCACGGACGACAGGCGCTTCCACGTCGCTGTCTCTTCGGCCAGTTCTTTTTCTCCAGCGCGTGTCAGCGAGTAGTACTTCGCCTTACGATTGTTGTCCGAAGTCCCCCATGCCGCTTTGATCAAACGCCGATTCTGAAGCCGCACGAGCGAGGCATAAATCGTTCCTTCGTTCATCCGAAGCTGGTCACCGCTGATCTGCTCGATTCGCCTGGCGATTCCAAAGCCGTGCATCGCGCCCATCGCGGATAGGGTTTGAAGTACCAGCAAGTCCAACGTTCCTTTTAAAAGATCCAGTTTGTCTTCACTCATCGATTTTCCTATGCGACTGCCATAGGAGTATGGCATAGCTTCCTATGCGAATACCACAGAAGTTTTTGAATTCCCGCCCGTAACTCATTGCAGCAAAAGGCCCTTGATTACGCCCCTTTGTATCCCTTTGCGTTGCCGTGTCCCCATCCTAGAAATGGGGCACAACCCGCTGAAACAAGGAGGTATCCAATGGAGTGGTTGAAGTCTAAAGCAACGATTGTTGCAGTCTGTTTTCTCGCGCTTGTGGGGTTTGAAGGTTACTGGATGGTGACAACCCAAGCTGGTATGGAAGAGCGCATGAAGTCGATGGAAACTAACTTTCGATCGATGAATGAGAATGCCCAGGACGAACTGAAGGCATTGTCCTCAGATCTCGACGTCGTTACCAAAAAGATGGGAATCACCACGCAAGAGCTGCAGCAAGCTCAGAAAGTGGCGAAACAGTTGAAACAGGAAAACACGGACATGTCGCGCCGCCTGCGCCGCGAACTGTCCACGAAGGCGGATTCCGAAGCCGTGATGAAACTCCACCAGGAGTCGACAACGAAGTTAGATGCTGTTCAGAAGGAAGCGGCAAACCGCATGGATGGCATCAGCGGTGACGTGCAGGGTGTGCGTACCGACCTCGACTCAACCCGATCGGATCTCAACATGACGCGCGAAGAACTTGCCAACAGCCGTCGAGACCTTGGCACGTTGATCGCGCGAAATTCGAGCGAGCTGGCCGAACTGCGTCGTAAAGGGGAGCGCGACTACATCGAGTTCGATATCACGAAGAGCAAGCAGTATGCCCGCGTCGGCGACGTCCTGATACAGCTCAGAAAGACCGATGTAAAGCGTCAGAAGTACGAGTTAGCCATCAACGCCGACGACAGTGCCATCATCAAGAAAGATCGTACCGCAAACGAACCGGTCACGTTCCTTGTCGGCCGCGATCGCGCGCGTTACGAACTCGTCGTCAACTTTGTCGATAAAGATAGGATCCGTGGCTATTTGAGCACACCTAAAGACAAAAAAATGGCGGCGGACGCGTTATCGCTTCGCTTGAATTGATCTAATCCTGTAGGCGCGGTCTGTGACCGCGCGAGGGCGCTCATAGAGCGCCCCTACAGGCTAGTCGCTAATACTGATAGCGAATCATCCACTGAATGATTCGCGGGAAACCCGCCTGCGCCACCACACGGCCAAAGGCAGAGTTATCGTACCGGCTCTCGGGCGCCTGGAATTTTGCGGTATTCGTCGCATTCAGCGCTTCAAGCCGGAAGCTCACCGTGTTGACCTCGCCTACTTTGAAGTTCTTGCGAATCGCGAGATCCATATTGAATTGATGTGGCAGCCGGCAATCCGGCAGTGTTCTTGGCGCATTGCCGACCGTAAATGGCGCTGCCGCCGCGAAGGCATTCTTGTCGAACCAGTTTCCAAGCCGGTCCGTTGCGGAGCCGGATGTACAAGGACTCACGCCCACCACCATATTGGGCCGCTGGCCGCCACCCAGATTCTGGTTGGATGCGGTGGAAGTGTAATAGATCGACGCGGGAAAACCGCTCTGCAGATTGATGACCGGACTGATGTTCCAGCCCCCGACAATCTTGTCTGCTAAACCGGATGACGCCCATCGCTTTCCCTTCCCCAGCGGGAGATCCCACATCGGGGTGACATTGAACCGATGCGGCACATCGTTGAACGATAGGCCGTATTCCTTGTTCAGATCGAAATTGTCAACTGCCGTTCCCAAACGCTGGCCGTAGAAATTGCTTTCGCCGAAATAATTCTCGAGCATCTTCGCCCATGTGTAACTCGTGCGGAACCCAAACCCGAGCCGGTCCACCCTCCGCTCAGCTTTGACGATCAGCGAATTGTAGTTTCCGTAGCCGAGGCTCGGCCGAACCATATTTACATTCAGAAACTGCGGGAATGGACGCAGCAGTTGTCCAACGGTAGTGGTTGAACTTCGTCCAAGCGAACCGGCTTCAGGAATTCCGAAGAAGGGATTGGAAACGCTCTGCTGGAGTTGCGTCCCCATGGAGAGCAATTGGTTCGGCAATTGGTTGATGTTGACCGTCGAGGAATTCGTTCCACCGACCGACAGTTTCAACGACTTACTTCCGACATAGCCGATCGTGAAAATCACATTGCCCGGAAGTTCCCGCTGAATATCCATGGAGTACTGGTGAACGTATCCATGTTTGTTGTCCTGATCGATGAACGTCACGCTGTCTCCGACGTTCTGGAGCAATCCCTTGCTGCTCCCTGTTGGTTGTTGGAACCCGCGCGGGAATGGGTTCGTCAGGTTATCGGCTGGAGTTCGGTTACTATCCGTTGACGCCAGGAAGTCCGTTGACGAGGAAAACCCTAACGCGCCGAATGCGTTGTTACTTGGGAAAAACAACTGCAATGGCGCATAGAACACACCGTATCCCGCACGAACAACCGTTTTCGAACTTGCGCTCCACGCCAGACCAATTCGCGGCTGCCACTTCATGGTCTGGGGATCTCCCTGATGAGTCTTATAGCCATTCACTCCCGCGTACATCAGACCGCCTTTGATGCGATCACGGAGGACCGGGTCCGTCACTTTGTCGGCAATGGGATTCTTAGCGTTGCGATCGAAACCCACGAGCAGGTGATTGTTCTTCTCCATGATGTCGGTTTCGTACTCGTAGCGAAGGCCCATATTGATTGTCAGGGCAGTCGAGAATCGGAAGTCATCCTGGAAATAGCCGGCGTAGTAGCGTGTGTAGAACTGCAATGGCGTAGCCACCTCGATGCTTCCGCTGGCAGGGTAGCCGAGCAGCAAGCTGGCGATGGGGTGCCCCTGGGCAGAGTTCGCCACGTTCGGATCGAGTTGGGTGAAGATCCGGTTAAACGTGAAGGTGCCCGGGTTCGTGCTCAAATCGAAGAAGTCCACACCGATCTGCCGATATGCTCCACCAGCTTTGAAGTTGTGCCGTCCGAAAAACTTCGAATAGTTCCCCAGAAGGTTATGCGAGATCCACTTGATGTGTATGTTGGTGTTGCTGCCGATCTCGCGGAACCCGTCCGACAGGTTGATGCGCGGAATCAGTTTCGTTTGAAGAGCACTGACATAAGCGGAGTCGAAACCGAGTTTGCCGAGATCGTAGTCGTCATAGAGCGGAAGGCAGTCGTCGTCGAAGGTGTTGGTTCCATAGCGGGCGGTAATGACCGTTGTCGGGTCCGGCGTCCAGGTGTAATTCAAGACCGGGGCCCACACCGTTCGGAACAGTTTGTAGTTGTTGCGGTCGGCAATCTCAGCGGGCGTTCCGCGAAAATGCAGTTGGAAAGGTTCCTTGCTGTCATACCATGCAAGCGTTCCTGCAAGCATGTGCTTCGTATTGAAGGTGTGGTCCACCTTCACGGTGAACTGATTCGCAATATCATGCAGCACATCCGTGTTGATGAAGTTGTCCGCACCAAAAGCATTCGCCGGCGTGCTTTTTGGAGCCGGCCAGAACTGCATCAACTGACGCGCGACAGGATTGATTCTGTTTGCGGGAATAACGTTGTTTGGAAACGGATCGCGAATGAAGCGGCCTGGATTATTGGGGTCCGTGCGAGTGGTGGTCGGATCGTAGATCACTATCGGAGCACCTGTCGTGGTCCTCGTTTGCGAAAAGTCTCCCTGCTTCTCGAGAGCCGTCGGAACCTGCATCTTCAGCGTCCACGGCGTTCCTGTCTTGTAACCTTCCGTCGTCGCCCAAAAGAAGGTCTTATCTTTAAAAATTGGACCGCCGGCAGATCCACCATATAGCCAGTAATCGAATTCCACTCGCTTGAATGGTGATCCATCCGAAGTCGTTTCAAAAAAGTTTCGAGCCTTCCATTGCCACGGCCGATTCTGCAGATGCCCTTCGAAATGCCATTGGTTTGTTCCCGACCGCATTGTGGTGTTGAACACGCCGCCGCCCGTTCGGCCCATTTCAGAGTCATAGGTATTGACCTGAACTTTCACTTCTTCGACAGCTTCAATATTTGGGAAGAAGGCGGTGCGATTCCGCAGATCGGTTACCGGTACACCATCGATCAGATAGTTGTTGCCGCGAATCGGACCACCGCCAAGGGACATACGTGTCGCGTTGGTTTGATCCTGTTGACGCACATAAAACGGGTCACCGACGTGGACTACGGTCGGAACCGTGAGCGCCATCATGAACGCGTTCCGTCCGGTGTTCGGCAGAGTGCTCAAGATCTGTTGCGGCAGCGCTGTCGCAGTGTTTGCACTAGAGGTTTCTATCAGAGGCGAATCGGCGATGACTGAGACTTCGTCGGAAATCACTCCGATTTCGAGGCGGATATCGAGCGTTACGAACTGCTGTGTTCCGATCGTCAGTCCGGAACGTTCGTAGGTCTTGAACCCGGCGAGCGAAGCCCGAAGTTTGTAGGTCCCGGGTGAGACCGACGCGAACACGTATTGACCGGTTTCATTGGTGACGGTTTCACGTGAAACGTTGGTCCCCTCATTGATGAGCGCGACTTCCACGCCGGGAATGATGGCGCCCGCCGTGTCACTAACCGCGCCGCGAACACCTCCCTGGTACGACTGGGCAAATCCGTTTGCCGCTCCAAACAACGACAGACATACCAATCCGAAGATGGTTCCAATCCTCATTGTTCTCTCCCCCTTTTAAATCTTTCAATGGAATGAAGACAGGGGTGTCGTGCGGTTTCCGAGAATGAGCAAATAGGGTGGGTAGCAGAAGAAACATCTGCACTGGCACGGCGCGATCATAGTTTCCGACCGCAAACAAAGCAACAATTGACTGGCGACGAATGCTAAGGCTTGATGCCGCTTCCAGCCTTGGATATGCTCTTCCGGCTGTGCGAGCGAGATTTGTAGAACTCACAATAGTTCTCGCGTTTCTAGCGATCTACTTTTTCTCCGGGTTTGCCGCGCTTCTCTATCAAGTCATCTGGCAGCGCATGCTCGCCATCTTCAGTGGAGCCGACCTGTATGCCACAACCGCCGTGGTTGCCTCGTTCATGGCGGGCATGGGCCTCGGAAGTCTTTGCGCAGGAGCCCTCGCGGATGCCGTGGTGAGACGTTGGCAAGTCGGCCTGTTCGCTATGGCCGAGTTATTGACTGGCATTTTGGGATTGCTGAGCAAGTGGTGGTATTACGACTTCCTCTACCAACGCTTTGCGCATCTCGCGAGCTCACCGATTCTTCTGGCAGTTGTTTTGTTTGCCAGCCTTCTGTTGCCGACATTCTGCATGGGCATGACCCTACCGCTGCTGGCAAAAGCGCTGACCACGGCAATCGATCGGGCCGGCAGCCGCATTGGCTCGCTCTACGCTCTGAATACTCTGGGAGCGGCAGCCGGAGCTCTGATAACGGCGTGGGTCTTAACCGGCAGGCTTCATTTCGAGACCATACTTCAGATCGGCGCGGCTATTAACTTCGCCGTCGCCTCGTTGGCTGTGATCATCGATGTGTTTTTCCTCAGCCGGCCACAACCCTTTGCGGCTCTACCTGTCGATTCGGTCTTTAACCCACCGGCACCTCGGACGAACTCCCCGGTTGAGTTTTCGACCTGGCTATTCGTGTACGCTTTCTCCGGTTTCCTGGCCCTCTCACTGGAGATCGTCTGGTTCCGCCTTCTCGGCGTGATACTCAAATCCAACTCGTTTACATTCCCACACCTCCTCGGGATTTATTTAGCAAGCCTGGCGCTAGGCATCTTTATTGGAACCCAGTTCGTTAGGTATGTCCGGCGTGCTGCCGAAATGTTCCTGGCCATGCAGGCCGGCGTAATGATCTATTCGGGTGTTTCCGTTGCAGCCCTGGCCTGGGGCGTTGACAACATTGGCCGATTGCGTCGATTACGGGATTACGTGGCCGGTTACAACCCCTTGGATGTCACTGCCGTTCGAAACGAAATCGAAATGTGGATAATGGGAGAAAGCGCCTCCTGGATTCCGACTTTCGCCGCCAGTGCGGATTTCGTTCCCTTGTATGTTGTCCTGCCGCTCGCGTTGATCGCGCCGTCGACACTCTTAATGGGTATGAGTTTTCCGCTACTGCAAAAAGTTGTCCAGAACAGCCATGCGCGATTGGGGCGGCGAGTGGGCTGGCTTCAGGCCTCGAACATTTTCGGATCCACGTTCGGAGCAATCCTGGTCGGCGCATTTCTTCTGGAGATTCTCGGGACGTCATGGACACTCCGCTTGCTGGTGACATCCGGTGTACTGTTCACGATCCTGTCGATAAGACAGATTGCCCGAACTTCGTCTTATCGGAGGATGGCATACGGCGCTGCCTGCTTCATTTTCGCCATCCTTGT
>Ga0209382_10010923_pt1 | contig 11298 bp, 11 predicted proteins | sample SoiMetdeltSBSDD5_FD_187599 | JGI IMG/M metagenome (GOLD analysis project Ga0209382, IMG submission 187599) | Bulk soil microbial communities from a Populus tree surrounding site in Tennessee, USA - Soil MetaG P. deltoides SBSDD5 (SPAdes) (version 2) | ecosystem: Environmental > Terrestrial >...
ATGTTGACGTCGTCCTCGCGGGCCAGCACCGCCTCCTCGACCAGTGCCAGCGCCGATCGCCGTGTCACCTCGTCGTCGGCGTCGCCCGGGGCGCGGTTGATGCCCACGATCAGCCCGACCCGGAGCGCCGTCCGCGCCTCGACCTCACGCCGTGCCCGGTCGATCGTGCCGAACGCCTCGCGGAGCGGCACGTAGAACTGGTGGCTCGGCGTCCGCGCGGACCAGCCGACCTCGGCGTAGCGGACGTTCTGGGCCGCCAGATCCTCGAAACCCTCGCGCGCGAGGCGTTCGAGGTCAGCCTGGTCGCGGACGCAGGCGCGATTGACGACCCGAAACTGCTGGATGAAGCCGGTCAGGTCGCGGAACGTCCAGTAGCCGACGTGCCAGTCCGGTTGCGTCAGCGGCGAGCGGGCATCGTGGCGGCCGGCCAGCTCGCAGACGGTGGCCGGCCGCAGCGTGCCCTCCAGGTGGAGGTGCAGCTCGATCTTCGGCCGGCGCCACGCCTCCCACAACGCCTCGGCCCGGCGGTCCGGATCGGTCAGCGTCTCGTAGAGCGCCGGCACGCGCACGCCGGGCAGCGGCGCCGCGACCGACCGTCCGACCTCGTGCATCAGCGGCCGGGCGTGGCGTTCGGGCGGGCTGGGCCGCCGGGCAGGATGTTGCTCGGGTTGATGATCGCCGGCGCGGCGCCGGGCGTGCTGTTGCCGCTGCTGGCGTTGCCGTTCGACGGCTTCGCGGCCGGGGCCGGTTTCGGGGCGGGGGCGGGGTTCGCCGGGGCCGGCTTCGGCGCCGGGGCCGGTTGGGGCGCCGGCGCCGCCTCCCGCGCCGGGGCGGCCGGCTTCGGCACCGCGCGGTTGCCGCTCGACGAGGTGCCGGGCTTCGCCGCCGCCGGCACCGGCGTCGGCGAGCCCCGGATCTCGAGGGGCGGCAGGTAGGTGACCGGCGAGGCGTTCCCGCGCACCACCTCGGCCATCGTCGGGTCAGGCGTCGGCTGGGGGATGTGCGTCGGCGTCGGATCGGCGCCGCCACTCCCCGGCCGGCCGCAGCCCGTGGCGATGGCCGCCAGCAGGACGGCCATCGCGCCCGCCCTGATCCGTGAGGCGCCGGAGCGCCGCGCCGCGCCGCGTGCCGTCACGCCCCCTCCCGCCCGCTTCGAGGACTACCCCGACCGTATGTGGCTCGGCAACGTTCGCAGATCAGTGGCGGGCGCGGCCAGCGCAGGCGTTCCCGTTTTCTGGCAGAACGGGGAGAGTGCGGCGCTCGCCGGAGAACTGTAATGTGCGGTGCGGCGTGGCAATCAGTGCGGACGGCCCTGCGCCGGCTTACGGCTTCGGCGGGATGCGCAAACTGGTGCCGACTCGGACGTTGTCCGGGTTGTCGCCGATCGTGCTGCGATTGGCGTCGTAGATCCGCCGCCAGAGGGTCGGGTCGCCGTAGAACTTCTCGGCGATGGTCGCGAGCGTGTCGCCCTCGGCCACGGTGTACGCGTCCCCGGCGGCCGGCGATGGGCTGGGCGACGGGCTCGGGGATGGCGACGGCGGCGCTGGCGCGGCGGGCTTGCTGTCGGGCGACGGGCTGGGAGTCGGAGCGGCGGCTGGCGCGGTGACCGTCGGTGTCGGCGGGTTGCCCCCAACCCAGCCACAGGCCATCACGAGCACGGTGCAGACGATCAGCGTGTGGACCAGCCAGCGGGCGCGCGGGAACGGCAGGCTCCTGCTCATCGTGATGCAACCGTACGGTCTGGACCTGGCGCACGCAACGGTTTCCAGTCACATTGAGTCCCAATCGTGATGCTGACCCCTTGCTATACTCCGGGCCTGATGGCAGACGTCAGACCGTTCCGTGGTCTTCGCTTCGCCCCGTCGGCGGCTCCCGACCTGGGCGCGGTACTCTGCCCGCCCTACGACGTGATCGACGCCTCGGACGACCGCCGACTGCGCGAGCGGCATCCGTACAACGTCGTCCGCCTCGAACTGACCACGGCGTCGGTCGCGGGCGGTCCGGCGGGGCGGTACGACGAGGCGGCCGGGACGCTGCGCGCCTGGCGCGACGCGGGCGTCCTGGTGCGCGACGACGCCCCGGCCTACTACCTGCACGAGGCGACGTTCACGCTCGCCGAGGGACAGGCGACCCGGCGCGAGATCGTCGCGGCCGTCGGGCTGGAGCCGTGGGATCGCGGCGCCGTGCTGCCCCACGAGCGGACCTTCCCGCGCGCCAAGGCCGACCGTCTCCGGCTGCTGGCTGCCACCGAGACGAACCTGAGCCCGATCCTGGTCTTCTTCCAGCGCGACCGCGCCGCGACCGACAACCAGACGGACGCCGTGGACGCGGCCTGGGCCTGGTCGGCGCACCGAGCCCCGGATGCGGCCGGCACCGATGCCGAGGGCGTCGGCCACCGCCTGTGGGTGCTCTCGGAGCCGGATCTCGTGGAGGGGCTGCGCGCCTACTTCGCGGACCGGCCCCTGTTCATCGCGGACGGCCACCATCGGTACGAGACGGCGCTGAACTACCTGGAGGACCGCAATCAGCAGGCCGGCGGCGACCTCCCGCCCGAGCACCCGGCCCGCTTCGTGATGATGCACCTGATCGCCGACGACGATCCCGGGCTGGTGATCCTGCCGCTCCACCGGCTCGTCAGCGGCGTCCCGGCCGACTCCGCCACCGCACTGGTTGAGCAGCTACGTGGCGACTTTGAGATCGACGAGCGGCAGAATCGGAGCGCCGACGCGTTCGCCTCCGCCCTGGCCGAGCTACGCGAGCGCGGCGGGCGCGGGCAGGCCGTCGTGCTGCTCCCTACTGGCGGCGATCCGCTGTACGTCCTCAGTCGTTCCTCAGCCGCGCCGCTGGCGGCGATCCCCGCCGACCGTGACGTGTCCTGGCGGTCGCTGGACGTGGTGCTGGTGGACACTGCGATCGTGCAGCCGCTGCTGGCGTCGCAGTCGCTCCACGCCGAGGATGCCATCGGTTACACCCGCGACGCCGACGACGCCGTGCACCAGGTACGCAGCGGAGCGGCCGACCTGGCGGTGCTGGTTAATCCGACGCGCGTAGAGCAGGTGGCGGCCGTGGCGCTGGCCGGCGAGCGGATGCCAGAGAAGTCGACCTACTTCTACCCGAAGGCCCCGACTGGCCTTGTCCTTCGCCCGCTGGAGTAGAGGTCAGGCGCGGCGCGTCCGCTGACTCTCACAGCCATTCGAGGCGGCCGACCATCTCCTCGGCGGTGTAGGTCGCGTGGACCAACGTCAGCAGCTCCACCATCTCGCCGATTGATCGCGGCCCAGAGAAGTAGACGATGCCGCTGTGTGTTTGCACGCGATGATGCAGGTCGGCGAAGTCGCTGTCTTCGGTAACGACGACCCGTCCCTGAGCCTGGGCATGCGCCAGGTGAGCCTGATCCGGGGCGCCAAGCAGACCGGCCTCTGGCGTCGTCTCGACATCGATGCCACGCCTTCTGAGTTCGCGAGCGACAGCACGCGGCATGTGCTCGTCGAAGTGGAAACGGACCTCAGCCAATTGGACGCTGCTTCAGCCGCTCCTGGAGCCGACCTGGGTAGAGCCGCATCATCTCTGCGACGTAGGCCTTGTCATCAGCAATCCAGCGATCGATCTCTTCCTTGTTGTCCCAGTAGTAGGCGAGCGCCGCGTACACGTCCGCCTGGGTGAGATGAGGAAACTCCTCCACGATCTTCGCCGCCGTCCAGCCGAGGCCTTCGTACCAGCCCAGAATGTCGACGACCCGAATTCGAGTCCCCACGATGCACGGCTTGGGACCGCGCGCCCCCTCGACGAAATGGATGTGCTCGCGGCTGACGTCCATGGCGGCTCACCTGTTCTACGATCTGGAAGCGATGCGTGTCCGAATCATATCGGAGAAGGAGCGGCTTCGGCGCACGCGGGCGAGGCACGGACCGTGCATGGTCGGCGCGCGAGCCGGCCGACCCGGCTCCCGGGGGATCGAGATGCGACGCTGGAGCGTCCGGTTCGGCGTGCTGCTCGCGGCGATGGCCCTGGTCTTCGGGCCCGGCGCGGTGCTGGAGACGCTCGCCGCGCCGGCCGGTCAGCCCGAGCTGACGCCCCATCGTCTCCGGATCCCGCTCACCTCCGGCACCCGCGAGGTCACCCTCTGGACCGAACCGGGCTTCGAGGTCGGCGTGGCGGCGCACGGCGTCCAGAACGCCCGGATGCTCGCCCAGAGCCCGACCGGCGAGCTGGTGCTCTCCCAGCATTTCGAGGGGAAGGTCGTCAAGCTCGCCGATCACGACGGCGACTTCGACGTCGACGAAGTCGTGCCGATCCTGACCGGGCTCGACATGCCGCACGGCGTCGCGTTCATCGGCGAGACGCTGTTCGTCGCCGAGTCGGACCGCGTGCTGCGCCTGGACACCTGGTGGGACGGGTCGAGCGCCCGCATGATCGCGCCGCTGCCCGGCGGCGGGCACCACCAGACCCGCACCCTCACGGTCGGGCCGGACGGCATGCTGTACGTCTCGATCGGATCCTCCTGCGACGCCTGCGAGGAGTCCGACCCGTTGCGTGCTGCCATCTGGCGTCTCGATCCGAATGGCGGCGAGCTCGAGCCGTTCGCGCGTGGCCTGCGCAACGCGGTGGGGCTGACCTGGAGCCCGGACGGCTCGCGGCTCTGGGCGACGGAGAATGAGCGGAACGAGCTGGGCGAGGAGATTCCGCCGGATGAGATCGTGGCGGCGCGGCCCGGCGCCGACTTCGGCTGGCCCGCCTGCTACGGCGACCGGATACCGGCGCCCGGCTTCGGGACACCGGAGCGCTGCGCCGCCACCGAGCCGCCGACCGTACAGTTGCCGGCCCACAGCGCGCCGCTCGGGCTGGTCTTCGCGAGCGGCGCCCGTTTCCCGGCGGCGTACCAGGAGAGCCTGTTCGTGGCGCTGCACGGCTCGGCCGTGCGCGACAACCCGGTGGGCTACGAGGTGGTGCGGGTCCCGATGCGCGGCGGAACGCCCGGCGAGCCTCGGACGTTCATGCGCGGCTGGCTCGTCCGCGACGACTCGTGGGGGCGGCCGGTCGGGCCGTTCGTCGCGCACGACGGCACGCTGTACCTGACCGACGACAAAGGGGGCGTCGTCTACTGGGTCCGGCCGGCCACGGGGTCGCGAGGGCGTCGTTGAGCGCTGCGCCTGTGCGGCAGACGACCCTGACTGTTCGCTTCCGAGCACCCGAGATGTGCCGTGGGCGACTGTGGGGGAGCCCGGAAAACGAGACGATGATCCTGGAACTTTTGCTCCTCCCTCTCCGTTATAGGGATACGAGAGTGCGGACGCAGCGTCGCTCTCGCTCCTGCCAATCGCTGGGGGGATGCGCTCACACTCGAGTCCGGGCAATGGCCGTGGCCGTCGCCGAAGGAGCGTTCAGATGATGGCGGAAGAACCCGTCCCCACGGTGGAAGCGGCTGAGCGAGAGTCCGAATCGTTCAGCGAGGCGCTTCCCCTGTACTTGCAGGAGATCGGCCGGGTCCCGCTGCTGACGGGCGCCGCCGAAGTCGAGCTTGCCCAGGCGATCGAGGCCGGCAACGAGGCGGCTGCCCTGCTCCAGGACGGCGTCCACCGTTCGGCGGACGACCTGGAGCGGCTCGCCGACGCCATCGATCGGGGCAACGAGGCGCGCCGGCGCCTGGTCGAGTCGAACCTCCGTCTCGTCGTCAGCGTTGCCCGCCGCTACATGAACCGCGGCATCGCGCTGGGCGACCTGATCCAGGAAGGGAACATCGGCCTGATGCGGGCGGTCGAGAAGTTCGACTACCGCCGGGGCTTCAAGTTCAGCACCTACGCCACCTGGTGGATCCGCCAGGCCGTCAGCCGCGCGCTCGCCGATCACAGCCGCACGATCCGGGTGCCGGTCCACATGGTCGAGACGATCAACAAGTACGTTCGTCTCTCGGCCTCGCTCCAGCAGGACCTCGGCCGCGAGGCGACCGTCGACGAGATCGCGAAGGGGATGGAAGTCCCGGCTGAGCGGGTCCGCGAGATCGTGCGGATCCTCCCGCAGCCGATCTCGCTGGAGAGCGCCGTCGGCGACGAGGCGGACGCGACCCTGGCCGACTTCGTGGTGGACGAGAACGCGCCGGACATGGACGAGGCGGCCTCGAAGCTGCTGCTTCGGGGCCAGGTCGACGGCGTCTTGAGCACGCTGACGCCGCGCGAGCGCCGCGTGGTCGAGCTTCGGTTCGGGCTGGACGGCGACAAGCTGTACACCCTCTCCGAGATCGGCGCCGAGCTGGGCGTGACCCGCGAGCGGATCCGCCAGATCGAGACGAAGGCGCTGCGCAAGCTGCGTCACCCGAGCCGCTCGAAGCGCCTCCGCGAGTTCACCGACCTGATCTAGCACCGCTGTGGCGTCTTCCGGAAAGTGGACCTGCTTTGGCGTCTTCAAGGCGTTTGGGACGCAACCGCGGCCTCCGGTCGTGTACCAATTCGACGGGTTTTGGGAAGCCGGGGCTGACGTTTCGCTCCTTGGAGAGCATGACGCCAGAGTAGTGCTAGCTACCTCGGCCGGCGCGTCCGCCATCCGCGCCGCCTCTGACGCTTCGAAGGCCTTTCCCTGACCTGGGAAAGGCCTTCGGCGTTGTGGCGAGGTGGCGGGGCTATTCGGCTGCCGACACCAGCGCCGCGGCGTGCCGCTTCAACGCCACTTTCAGCTCGGCCGGCTCGCGGACGACGATCGGCCAGTGCAGGCCGGCGAGGTAGCGCGCCATCCAGTCCACGTCCTGGACGTAGCCGCGCAGCGCGACGCCCTCCTCGACGGTCTCGAGGGTGCCGACGCCCGGCAGGATCCACTGACGGGCGTTCTCGATCGACGTCTTGACCAGCACGTCCAGCACCAGCTCGCTCGGCAGGGTCGCTACCTGGTGGATCACGAACGCCAGGCAGTCGAAGCCAGCCGGGCGGGTGAACTTCTCGTCGCGGAGGCTCGCCTCCAGCACCCGGTCGAGCCGGAACACCCGGGGCTCTCCTCTGAGGTGGCAGTGGCCGACGCAGTACCACTTGCCGGTCCGGTAGACCACGCCGTACGGGTCGACCTCGCGTTCGGATTCGACGTCGCCGGCGCGGCCGGAGCGGTACCGCATCCAGACCCGCCTCGACTCCTGTGCCCCGACGCTGATCGCCATCACGACCTCGCTGCTGGCGGGCGCCTGGAGCGAGGATCGCAGGTCGAGCGTCAAGACGCCAGCGACGGCCTGGACCTGCGCCCGCAATGCTTCCGGCAGTACCCGCTCGATCTTCGCCAGCGCGCCCTCGGTCGAGGTGACGTCCACCGTCAGGCCGAGCCGGCGCGCCGCGAGCAGCCCCAGCACCACTGCCAGCGCCTCCTCGTCGGAGAACATCAGCGGCGGGAGCTTGTAGCCGGGACGGAGTCGGTAGGCGCCGTACCGCCCCAGCTCGGCCTCGACCGGGATGCCGAGGTCGCGCAGCATCGTGACGTACCGGCGGACTGTCCGCTCGTCGACTTCGAGGCGCCGGGCAAGCTCGCCGCCGCCGATCCGCCCGCGCGATTGCAGCAGCTCCAGGACGGCCAGCAGGCGCGTCGTCGGGTGGTACATCTGTTCGGATTTCGCCCCTTCCGGACCCAAACAGGACCGGAGTTGTCCGCGTTCGATGATAGTCTGAAAGTAAGGGTAGGTCCTAGTCCACAGGGAGGCCGCATGCTCGATCCGTACGCTGTTGGAGAGGTGCTGCGACTGGAGCGGCAGATACTCGCCGAGCGGCAGGCGAGGGAGATCTGGCGGACGGAGCACCTGCCGCGCCGCGCCTCGGTCGGTGGCTTCGGCGGCGTGCGGCGGCGACTGGCGCGGGCGCTGCTGGTGCTGGCGGATCGGCTCGATCCGCGCGTCGTGGTGAACGTCCCGCACGTGCCGGCCCGCCCGGCGCTGAACGGCACGCTCCACCACGCCTGACCTGGCGGCTGTCGCTCGGGAACGCACGAAGCCCCCGCGCAATGGCGGGGGCTCCTCCTCTCTACGGATTGGTGGACGCGCTGCCATTTTGTCGGCAGTGCCATGAAGCGCCCGAATCACTTACCGTCGTCGAACAGCGGGAGCGTGCCGGCCGCCGGGGCGCCCTCGATCGCCAGCATTCGCAGCTTGGTCCGGACGCCGCCCCGGGCCGAGAAGCCGCCGGTCTTGCCGCCGGCCGCGACGACCCGGTGGCACGGCACCACGATCGCGAACGGGTTCTGCCCGAGCGCCTGCCCGACGTCGCGCGCGAGTAGCCGATCCCCGAGCTGGGATGCGATCTCGCCGTACGTCAGGGTGCTGCCCGGCGGGATCGTCCGGGCGACCTCGTAGACGCGGCGGTTGAACGGCGCCACCTCCGCCATGTCGAGCGTGACCGACGTCAGATCGGCCGGCTCGCCGTGCAGCAGCGCCACGATGCCGGCGATGGCCTGTCGGACGTCGGGCGGCGGGGGTAGCTCGCGGGCGTCCGGGAAGCGCCTGGACAGCCGACGACGGGTCTCGGACGCCTCGCGCTCGGGCAGGTGGACGCCGACGATCCCGCTCGGGCTCCAGGCGATGCCGCAGGTGCCGATCGCCGTCTCGAAGACGGCGAACCCGCGAGCCGTGCCGGTTTCGTTCATCGTCGTTTCAGGGCGCATCGTTTCGGTGCTCATGACCAGTAGAACACCGGATCGGCGTTTCGGGTTGCAGCGACGGAGGGTCCGCTCGCTCACGCTCGCAGTAAGGAGCCAGGAACAACTTCAGATTGGCGGACGGGGTTGCAGGGTACGCCGGGTAGCTAGGGACGCAGGTAGATCAGGAAGTTGCCGTACTCGCCGGCGTAGCGGTAGCCGCGCCGCAGCAGCGCGCCGTCGTACGCCCAGCGCAGCGACTCCTCGCCGATCTCCAGCACCAGCACCCGGATCGGCATGCCCAGGTAGGTGTCGTCGTACCGGCCGCCGTTCAAGTCCCAGACCACGTGCTGCCACGACTCCTGGTCGACGTAATTCAGGTTGTCCGTATACCAGGCGACCTCTTTCGAGGCGACGTACAGCTCGCCGGGCCGGAGCAGCGCCTGGACGGCAGCCGCCGCCTCCTTCTGGCCGTGCCGATCGTAGTAATAGGTCGTCGAGCCGGTCCGCCCGTACTGCGCGACGTCGAGCGTCAGCGACCAGGACACCGTCAGGAGGAGCAGGGCAACGGGGATCGCCCCGAGCCGGTTGCCCCGACCGCTGATTGCCCAGAGCCCCGCGATCCCGAGCCCGATCAGCAGCGGGATGACGATTAGCTCGCGGTTGAGTGCTTCCTCCCAGAGGATGGCCCACAGCTCCGCCATGCGGTCCCAGTACCACCAGAGCAGCGCCGTCCCGCCGATTAGGGCGACGCCATACTGCGCCAGCGTCGGGCGGCCGACCGTGGTGGCGACCAGGGCGCCGGCGGCAGCCGCCCAGAGCGGGAGCATCGCGGCGTGGTACTTGGGAAGGCTGCCGGCCAGCTTGAAGATGTACGCCAGGTAGATCGCAGCGCCCAGCACCACCAGGAGGTCGCTCGCCTCGAGGCCCTTGCCGCGCAGCAGGCTCCAGAGCCGCGGCAGTCCGGCCGTCACGAACAGCAGGCAGAAGAACGGCCCGAGCCAGAGGATCGCCGGGGCGACGCCGAAGATGAACCCCTGGAGGCTGACCAGCCGGTGGCCCGAGCTGATGCCGCTGTCGACCGCCTCGTTGCGGACGACGTCCAGCGTGTAGGTCAGCGGCATCCCGGTCGCCGTCATGATCGCGACCCAGCTCAGCGCGAAGATCGCCCAGCCCAGCGTGACGGCAATCATCGTCTGGAGCGCGCCGCGCCAGCCGACCGCCTGGAAGAGCCGGGTGAATGCCAGCGCCACCCCGAAGATCAGCGGCGTCGTCATCTTCGCCCAGATCGAGACGGCGTAGAGCAGCGCGATGCCGACGATCGTCGTCAGACCCCACGAGCCCGGCAGGCGGATCGCCAGCCAGGCGAGCGCCGTCAGCAGCACCATCAAGACGGTGTTGTCGATGTCCAGGATCATCGCCGACTGGATCGCGAGCGGGTTCAGCGCGTAGACCGCGACGGCCAGGACGCCAGCGACCAGCGACCGGGCCGAGCTGCCGCCGCGACCGAGCACGGCCCGCCGCGCCAGGTCGAACGCCACGACGTTGCCCACCAGCAGGCAGAGGACGCTGAGCCCCCGGGTGGCCCGCTCGGACTCGCCGAACAGCTTGACGGTGAGTCCCAGCGCGTACATATAGAGGGGCGGGTGCCAGAGCGCCCACTGCTCGCGCTGCCAGTAGAGATGGAGCAGGTACCCCTGGTTCCCGAACGGCAGCCCCGTGGCGGCGACGGCGCGCGCCCCGAGGATGAAGCTGACGTCGTCGTAGACGTACGGCTTGTCAATCTGGCCGGCGATCAGCCAGAGCGCCGCGCCCAGCAGGCAGAGGGTGGCCAGGACCGCCAGTAGCCGGGCGCCGGCTGAGACCCCGGGACGGACGGCAGCATCAGGCGCCGGCGACGAGGGGGCCGGCAGATCGCGCTCGAGGGCAGCGGTCATAGAGGCGGCTCGCGGCTCGTCAGGGTGCGCCAGATCGTGACCGCCAGGCGACGGGTCAGGATCAGCGTCAGGCTCGTCGTCGCGGCGGCGAGCCCGGCCCAGAGCACGACCTTGATCGGCCCCGAGGATTCCTCCTCCTCGTCCTCGCGCCCGCGGGCTCTCGTGCGCCGACCCCTGGTCGGCTCGGGCCTCGGCGCGACGACCGGAGAGTGCCCGGACAGGATGGCGTTCAGCAGCGCGCCGGCGCAGAGGATCATCCCCAGGAAGTAGAACCAGGTCATCAACAACAGGAAGACGCCGAGCGCCTTGTACGCCGCGAAGCCGGCCCCGAGAAAGTGCAGGTACAACGGGAATACCTGGGTGAGCGCCACGAACAGGACCCCGGCCAGCACCGCGCCCTTCCAGACGCTCCAGAGCCTGATGCGCGCGTTCGGGACGACGCGGTAGAGCACCAGGAACATCAGGATCGCGGAGAGCAGCGAGACGGCCCAGCCGACGGCGAACGCGACGTAGGGGACGTCGAACTGCAGGACCTCTTCGGAGAGCCCCACCACGAAGCCCGTGAGGCTGGTGCTCGCCACCGAGACCGAGAGTAGCACGGCGTAGACGGCCATCATCAGGAACGAGACGAGGCGCTGTTGGATGAAGCTCCGGTCCGGTGCGCCGTAGAACCGATCGAACACGGCCCCCATGGTCCCGAACAGGTTGGATCCGCTCCAGAGCAGCCCGACGATGCTGACGATGCCGAAGATCCCGCCCAGGTCAC
>Ga0209382_10010925_pt1 | contig 11297 bp, 8 predicted proteins | sample SoiMetdeltSBSDD5_FD_187599 | JGI IMG/M metagenome (GOLD analysis project Ga0209382, IMG submission 187599) | Bulk soil microbial communities from a Populus tree surrounding site in Tennessee, USA - Soil MetaG P. deltoides SBSDD5 (SPAdes) (version 2) | ecosystem: Environmental > Terrestrial >...
ACGTCGACCGACGGCGGACCGCCGGCCGAGGTCGGCGTGGGGGTGGGCGTCGGGGTGGCCGTGACCGGAGTCGGCGTCGGGGTGGGGGTGACAGACGGTGTAGTGGGCGTGGGCGTCGGCGTGGGACTGGTGCCCGCGGTCGTGAATCGGCTGATGAACTGCGTCGGGACGCCGTTGCCGCTGAAATCCTTGATCCCGCCGGCGGGGATCACGACCTCGTATGTCGTGCCCGCGGTCAGCGCCTGGTTCGGCCAGAAGTTGAGGATGCCCTGCTCGCCGCTGTACTTCCCGGCGAGCGCACTGCCGCCGACCGGCCGCACTATGAACGTCGTGTTGTCCACGCTGCGCAGCTCGGGCCAGTCACTGAGCGTGATGCCGACGCGCGACGTCACGCGCTGACCGGTCGCGTTGTTCGCCGGATTCACCATGGTCACCGACGGCCCGGTGTTGTCGGGGGTAGTCTTGTGCGGAATGATCGCGCTCCCCGTCGGATGGTCGTTCGACATCAGCACGATGTTGCCGAGCGGCGTCGCGATGTCCTCGCTGCGGTCGGTGATGCCCGAAGTGCCGCGGCCGACGATCGTCATCGGGTTGGCCGTGAAGTTGATCTTGACGAAGTTTTTCTCGTCGCCGATGAACGCGTGGCCGTCCTGCACCGTCGCGTAGGCGGGACGATCCATGCCGCCGATCGCCCCGATCTTCGGCCACGTCGCCGGGTTCGTGAGGTCCCAGACGTGCATCTGATGGTCGCGGAAACCGAGGCCGAAAAGCAGGTTCCCGTTGAAGAACCCCGAGTAGAAGACCGGGAAGCCGTCTTTCTGGGTCTTGATCACCGTCGGGTTGCGCGGGTCGCTGATGTCCATCGTCAGGATGCCGGTGGAGGTTCCGGAGAAGTCGGCGGAGGTGGCCACCAGCAGGTTGCCGACGACGAAGATCGGATGGATGCGGAAGCCGCCGATCTGGCTCGTGGGGATCTGCTTCACGAGCGTCGGATTCCGCGGGTCGGTGGCGTCGACGACGAAGATACCGTTGCCGGAGCCCGCGACGTACACGAACGGTGCCTGCCAGGCCAGCCACCACGAGCCGACGGCGTAGTCGGAGAACGCGACGCCGGGGAGGGCCATGGCGTTCAGCAACACCGGATTCCGCACGTCCGTCCAGTCCCAGAACTCGATGCCGGTACCGGACTGGAGCACGCAGTAGTCGCCCGCGTAGGCGCCCGGCGCCGTGCGCGCGAAGCCGTGCTGCTCGCGCAGAGACGGGACGCTCCGCGACGAGATCATGACGGGCGCGCGCGGGTTCGAGACGTCAAAGAAGGCGAAGCCGCCGCCCGCCTTGCCGCTGTCGGCGGCGGGGGCGGTGGCCAGCCATCCCTTGTGCATCGTGGCCAGGCCGTGGCCGCGCAACAAGCCGGCCATGTTCACCGCCGGCAGGATGCTGATCGGTGTGAAGACCTCGCTCGAGCTGAACGTGATCTTGGACAGGCCCGGCCCGTCGAGCCCGGAGATCGAGGTGATCTGCCACTGCTGGTGGTTGCCGCCTCCGGACGCCCACTGCTGGATGGCGGCGCCGCTCGCGGTGGAAGCAGATGCGACCTCCAGGACCTTGCCGCTGTGGCGCGCGGTCACCCGGTGGTAACCGGTACCCAGGTCCGTGACCTGGAACATCTGATGGTTGGCCGTCGCCCACGTGCGCTGTTCCGCCACCGCGCCGTCGGCCGTGCCGGCGCCGGTGATGGTCAGGGCCTTGCCGCTGTGGCGATTGACGAGGCGGTGATAGCCGCTGCCGGAGTCGACGATCTGCCACTCGTCGTTCGTCGGCGCGGCCGCGGTGTACGGCCACTGGATCACCGCCGCCCCGTCGGCCGTGCTCTGGCCGGTGACGTTGAGCACCTTGCCGGTGTGCCGCGCCGCGATGCGGTAGTAGCCGCTGAACGCCGCTTGCGATGCGGACGCCCCTACGAAAACGAGGACCGCCACCGCCGCCGAGACGTGCTTCATGACTGCTCCTCCGCCCAGGGCTCTTCGGTTGGGATCTGGCGCGACGTTAGGCTGGGGATCGGGGGGGGAACCAGTGAATTCACGCAAAATCGCGGCGTCCGGCCGTCCGACCTTCCGTGCAACGCGCGCAAATCGCCGTAAGTTCACCTGGGACTCCTGCCTTTCGTCCGCTCTCGCCTTGGGTTGTGGATAAATCTAGGCCGTCCAGGGGGAATCGGTAAGCTTCGAAGCGTTCAGGGCAGGGTCATCTTTTCGGACGAGCCGGGGTCGGGCACCCCGGCTAGTCATGGTTGGCGCGGATGGCTCCCCCAAAAAGACGACGCGCCGGCGGTCCCTGCGGCGTTGACAGCGCGCACTCGGCATCCGACAGTAGCCGCTTGCTCCAGGAGGCACGGTGACCGAGGTTTCTCGTCGTGGGTTCGTTCAGTCGTCGCTGGGGGCCACCGCCTGGCTGGCGTGGCCAGGCCGACTCGTGGCGCTGCCCCCGGCGGTCTCACGGCCCGATCGCTACCCCCCGATCATCCCGGGCTTCGCCCACATCCTCCACGGCGGCGACTGGAGCCCCGAGCAGTGGCTGGACGAGCCCGGCGTCCTCGACGAAGACTTCCGCCTCATGGAAAAAGCGGCCTGCAATGCCTTCTCGATCGGCATCTTCGCGTGGAGCCATCTGGAGCCGGAGGAGGGCCGGTTCACGTTCGACTGGCTCGATCGCATCCTGGACGGCCTGGCCAAGCGGCACCTCTACGCGTTCCTCGCCACGCCGTCGGGGGCGAAACCACGCTGGATGTCGGACAAGTATCCGGAGGTGCGGCGCATCGGCGTCGACGGCCGTCGCGAGCCGCACGGCGGCCGGCACAATCACTGCTTCACGTCGCCTGTCTACCGCGAGAAGGTGCGGACCATCAACACGAAGCTCGCCGAGCGCTACGGCGGGCACAAGGCGGTCGCGCTCTGGCATGTCTCGAACGAGTACAGCGGCACGTGCTACTGCGACCTGTGCCTGGCCGCCTTCCGCCAGTGGCTGAAGGCGCGCTACGGCAGCCTCGACGCGGTGAATCACGCGTGGTGGACGTCGTTCTGGAGCCAGCGCTTCCAGACGTGGGAGCAGATCGATCCGCGACAGTCGCCGACGGACGGGTTGCCCCTCGACTGGGATCGGTTCACCACACGACAGACCGCCGACTTCATGCAGCACGAGATCGCTCCGCTGAAGACGGCGGCCCCCGACCTGCCCGTGACCACGAACTTCATGCACCTGAATTTCGGCGGCCTCGACTACCACCGTCTCGCGGGCCTCTGCGACCGCGTCAGTTGGGACGCCTACCCGATGCTGCACGGCGACGACTCGTGGCGCGGCGTCGCGCGGCTCGCCTTCACCCATGACCTCTTCCGTGCGATGAAGGGCGGCCAGCCCAGCATCCTCATGGAGTCGACGCCCAGCAGCACGAACTGGACACCCACACCGGCTTTGAAGCGGCCCGGCCAACATCATCAGGAGATGTCGATCGCCGTGGGGCACGGCGCCGACACGACGATGTACTTCCAGTGGCGCAAGGGCCGCGGGGCCACCGAGAAGTTCCACGGCGCTGTCGTCGACCACGACGGCAGCGACAAGACGCGCGTCTTCCAGGACGTCGCCCAGCACGGCGCCGCCTTGCGGCAGCAGGACGCCGTCGTGGGGACGACGGTGCGGCCCGAGGTCGCCGTCGTTTACGACTACGAGACGCGCTGGGCCCTCACCCACTCGCGCGGACCCCGCGCGGGCGCCGGTGAGAAAGAGTACAGCGACACCTGCGTCGAGCACTACCGCCCGTTCTGGAAGCTCGGTGTGCCGGTCGACGTCATCGAGAGTCTGGCCCCGTTCGACCCGTACCGGCTGGTGGTGGCGCCGATGCTCTACCTGCTCAAACCGGGAGTGTTCGAGCGGCTCGAGGCCTTCGTCACGGGCGGCGGCACGCTGGTGCTCACGTATCTGTCCGGCACCGTCGGCGAGAGCAACCTGGTGTTCCGCGGCGGCCTGCCGGGCGGCGGCCTGCGCAAGATGGCGGGGGTGTGGGCGGAGGAGATCGACGCCCTGTATCCCAGCTCGCCGCAGCGGATCGTGCCGGCGCGCGGCAACGCCCTCGGCCTCACCGGCGAGCACGGCGTGCGCGAGTACTGCGAGCGCGTGCGCGCCGAAGGCGCCACCGTGCTGGCCACCTACAAGACCGACTTCTACGCGGGCGAGCCGTGCCTCACCGTGAACAGCCACGGAGCCGGCCGCGTCTACTACCTCGCCGCGCGTCCGGCCGCCGACGAGCTCCACGATGGCTTGACGGCCGCGATCGTGCGCGATCTGAAGATCGCGCGATGCCTGGACGTCGATCTGCCTGAAGGCGTGACGGTGCAGAAGCGAACCGGCGGCGGCCGCACGTTCCTCTTCCTGCACAACACGAAGAATGACGAACAGGCCGTCGATCTCGGCCCAACGAAGCTCCGGAGCCTGATCGACGGCCGCGTCTGGACCGGGCGCGTGGCGCTGCCGGCCTACGCCTCGTTCGTGCTCGAGCGGGCGTAGGGCGGCCGCGCGCTCCGCGCTACTTCTTCTGGATCACGTTCCCGTCGCCGACGTTCGCGACCTTGGGGGCGTGGTCCGCCGTCCAGCTCACCACGTTGTTGTCGCCCACGACCTTGATCGTCTCCACGCCGCTCGCGCGCACGGTGTTGTTGTCGCCGGTGAGGGCGACGGCGCGGCAATCGGTGAGACGCAGGGTGTTGCTGTCCCCGCGGATCGCGGCGTCCCCGCCCTTGCAGTCGTGGGTCAAGGTCTGGGAGTCCTGGCTCAGCACGAAGGCCCCGGTGCCGCTCGAAGACTCGCCGCCCACGCTCACGCTGCCGTCGGACCCGATCGAGATGCCGCCCACCTTCACCCCGTTGGCGTCGACGCTGACGGTGGCCCCGTCGCCGTCACGCTCGCGCGAGCGCTTCGCGGACCGCTCGGAAGAGCGGCCCGACGCCGCCGCCACGCTGTTGTTGCGGCCGAGGTTCACGACGGTGGGCTTGTCGCCGGTCCAGGTCACGTGATTGTCGCTTCCCATGACGGTGACGGCATCCACGTCGCCGGTGTCGACCTCGTTGTGGTTGCCGTTCACGGTCACGCTCGCGCAGTTCTTGAACCGCAGGTGGTTGCTGTTGCCGTTCACGACCGCGCTCTCGCCACCACAGTCGTGCGTGCGATCCGCGCTGTTGCCGTTCACGACGATCGACGCCCACGCCGGCGCCGCCGCGATGCCCATCGCAAAAAGGGCCGAACCGAGTGTCTGCACTCTCATTTTTGCGTCCTTTCTCCTGTCGACAGGGATGAGACGATCTCAGATGCGGGGCGTTTCACCCTGAGTTTTCGCATTCGGCCGGTGTGACCGATGTCGCTCCACTCGTTGACTTGGGGGGCGCTCTTCCTTACAGTACGGCCAATGAGGCCGGGCCCACCCTTGGGCCAGGCGGACATTAAGCAGCAAGAATGACAGAGAGATCGCCCCTCGACGGCCCCGCCGTTCTCGTCGTCGGCCGCGGAGTGACCGACGATCTCGTCAGGCGTATCCAGAAGGCCATGGCCGCCGTTCCCGAAGTGCAAGTCGTCGGCGACTTCCGCACCGTTCGTGACCAGCTCAAGGTCCTCTTGAGCTCGATGCAGTCCGAGGAGCAGATCCTCCAAGACAAGATCATCGTCCGGCTCCAGGACTATGCGGTCAAGCTCGAGCAGGCGCGGAAGGACGGCCGCGAGAAGGTCGACGCCCTGATCGAGGGAGCGCCCGAAGGCATCGGCGTCCACGAGATCGACAACCAGAAGGTGATCCTGCGCGTCAGCCCGAGCGAGCTGCGCCTGCTCGGGTTTCGCCACAAGAGCGACATGGTCGGCAAGCCCGTCTGGAAGTTCGTGGTCATGCAGGAGACGGCGCAGCGCTCCATCGAAAAGAAGATGAGCGGCAGCATCGAGCTCAAGCCGTTCGTCCGCACGTATGCCCGCGCCGACGGGACTCCCATCCGCCTCATCATCGTCGACCGGTTCATCCACGATCCCCAGGGGGGCGTCGTCGGCATCTGTTCGGTCATCGCCGAATCCGCGCTGAGCGGCGCCTGAGCCCCTCGCCGCCTCCCTTACACTGAGATCGTGCGGCTGCTGATCCACGACGCGCGGCTCGTGGTTCCGATGGACGACGCGCGCAGCCGCCATCCCGGCGGCCACGTCCTCATCGAAGACGACAGTATCGTATCCGCGGGCCCGGCGCTCTCCACCGACGTGAAGGTCGACCGTCGCATCGACGCCCGCGGGAAGGTGGTGTTGCCCGGGCTCGTCAACACGCACCATCACCTGCCCCAGGTCCTCACCCGGAACGTACCCGCCGTGCAGCAGGCGCCGCTCTTCCAATGGCTCACCGCGCTCTACGAGATCTGGCGCGGCCTCGATCGCGAGGCGGTGGGCATCGCCGCCCGCGTCGGCCTCGGCGAGCTGCTGCTCACCGGCTGCACGACCACCACCGATCACCTGTACCTGTTCCCGCGCGGGCAATCGGGTTTCATCGACGCCGAGATCGAAGCCGCGGCCGAGATCGGCATTCGCTTCCAGCCCACACGCGGGTCGATGAGCCTGGGGCGCGGCGCAGGCGGCCTGCCTCCCGACGACATCGTGCAGGACGAGCCGGCCGTCCTCGACGACACGCGCCGGCTGATCGCCACCTATCACGACGCGCGGCCGCGGGCCATGACGCGCCTGTCGGTGGCGCCCTGTTCGCCGTTCGCCGTGACGCAAGACCTCATGCGCCGCAGCCGCGACCTCGCTCGCGAGCACGGTCTGCGCCTCCACACGCACGCGGCGGAGACGCTGGACGAGGAGCGCTACTGCCTCCTGCGCTACGGCCAGCGGCCCATCGAGTACCTGCGGGCCCTCGACTGGCTCGGCCCCGACGTGTGGCTCGCCCACTGTGTGCACCTCAACGCCGACGAAGTGCACCTCTTCGGCGAAACCGGCACCGGCGTCGCCCACTGTCCGTCGTCGAACTTCCGTCTCGGCTCGGGCCTCGCTCCCGTACGCGCTCTGCTCGACGCCGGCGCCCCAGTGGGGCTGGGCGTCGACGGGTCCGCCAGCAATGACACGTCGAACATGCTGGCCGAGGCACGCCAGGCCCTGCTCGCCCACCGGCCCGGGAAGCCGCCGGAGCAGTGGCTGAGCGCGGAGGACGTCCTCTGGATGGCCACCCGCGGCGGCGCGCGCTGCCTCGGACGCGACGACGTGGGGAGCCTCGAGCCGGGCAAGGCGGCCGACGTCATCCTCGTGGACACGCGCCGGCTCTCCTACGCGGGCGCGGGCAGCGACATCCTGGCCGCCCTCGTCTTCTCGCCCTGGCCGGAACCGGTGGACACCGCCATCGTCAACGGCCGCGTCCGCGTCGAGGGCGGGCGGCTTCTCGACATCGACGTACCTGCCCTCATCGAGCGCGCCGACGCCGCCTCCTGGCGACTGATGGAGTCGGCCCGGGCTAGAATGTCCGCGGCCAACGACTGATGCTCGCGCGCGGGATACGCAGCTACCATCGACCGACGCGCCTCGAGGACGCCTTCGATCTGGCCGCCCGCGGCGTCGTCCCCCTGGCCGGCGGCACCCGCCTGCTCGCGGCAGCGCAGGACGTGCCGAACGTCCTCGACCTCTCGAGCCTCGGCATCGACGGCATCACCGTCGACGACGGCGACCTCGTGATGGGCGCGATGGTGCCGCTGCAGGATCTGATCGACTCGCGCCCCGCCTACGAGGTGACGGCCGGGCTGCTGCCGGCGGCCTGCCGCGCGTTCTCGCCGTCGCGCATGCTGCGCAACATGGCCACGATCGGCGGCGAGTCGGTGGCGTCGCCTCCGGACTCGGAGCTCGCGGCGGCGCTGCTCGCGCTCAATGCCGTCTACAACGTCGTCCGCCCCGACGAGACCCTGGACGTCCCCGCCATCCGGTTCCTGAAGCGCGCCACCGAGGACCTCGCCGGCGGCGGTCTCGTGCTGTCGGTGCTGATTCCCGGCGCCCCCGACGGCGCCGCCCTCGAGCGCGCGGCCATGCCCGGAGCCGGCCCCGCCATCGTCGCCGTCGCCGTCACCGTATCGCTCACGGGGGACACCTGCGGCCGCGCCCGCATCGTCGTGACCGGCCTCGACGGACCACCCGCCCGCGTGGTGGAGGCCGAGCACGAGATCGAAGGCACGGACATGGAGCCGCACAAGATCGAGGCCCTCATCCGCCAGGTCCGGGAGCGGCCGAAATATCGGGACGATGCCCGCGCCAGCGCCGAGTATCGCCGCGAGGCGGCGGGCGTGCTGGTGGCGCGCGCGCTCGGACGGGCGGTGGCCCAGGCCCGCGACCCGGGCAAACGCGAGATCCCGCGCCTGCGCCAGAGCCCGTCCCAACGCGCGACGCTGGCCGTGCCGTACTTCACCTCCGGCCGCATCGACGTCACCCTGAACGGTCACACGAAGCGCCTGGAGGCGGAGGCGCGCACCACGCTGCTGGAGCTCGTGCGCCGCGAGCGGCTGTGGGGGGCCAAACCGGGCTGCGAGACCGGCGACTGCGGCGCGTGCACGGTGCTGCTCGATGGACGGCCGGTGAACGCCTGCCTGACCTTGGCCCTCCGTGCGCACGGACGGAACGTGCAGACTGTCGAAGGCCTGGGCACCGCCGACAAGCCGCACCCGGTGCAGGCCGCGTTCCTCGAGGCGGGCGCGGTGCAGTGCGGCTACTGCACCCCCGCCATGGCGCTGTGCGCCAAGGCCCTGCTGGAGGCAGTGCCGAAGCCGACGGAAGAGGAAGCGCGCGACGCCCTCGCCGGCTGCCTCTGCCGGTGCGGCGGCTACGCGCGGCCGGTGCGCGCCCTCCTCGACGCCGCCAACCCGCGCTAGCCGCCGACAGTCGCCGGGATCTTCAGGTCCACCGCCTGCGCCGCCTGCAGGCGGGCGGCGATGTCGCTCCAGTTCCACAGATTCCAGACGGCCTCGAAGAACGCCTGCTTCTGGTTCTGATATTGCAAATAGTATGCGTGTTCCCAGCCGTCGATCACCAGGATCGGCGTCCCGCCCTGGGCCAGGTTCGACTGGTGGTCGTAGATCTGGCACGTGAGCAGGCGCCCCGCCATCGGCTCCCACACGAGGGCCGCCCAGCCGGACCCCATGATGGACGCGGCCACGTGTGTCATCTGGGCCTTCATCTTGTCGAAGGTGCCGAAGGAGGCGTCGATGGCCCGCGCCAGCGCCCCCGTCGGGCGGCCGCCGGCCTGCGGGGCGAGGTTGCGCCAGAAGATGGAATGCAGGACGTGGCCGGACAGGTTGAAGGCGAGCGATCGCTCGAGGCCGGCGATCCGCGTGTAGTCGCCGCGGTCCCGGGCCTCGCCCATCTGCTCCAGCGTCTCGTTGGCCTGTTTCACGTAGGCGGCGTGATGTTTCGAGTGGTGCAGCTCGAGCAAACGGGCGGTGATGTGGGGCTCGAGGGCGTTGTAGTCGTAGTCGAGATCGGGCAGGACATAACTCGGCATGGACGGGTCCTCCGATGAAGGATGAAGAGTCTCAGGACGTGGCGGCGCCTTTGGGGGGCTCGAGGTCCGGGAAGAGATCGCCGCGGAAGAGCTCGACCCCCGCCTTGGCGGTGCCGACGATCGGCAGCGCGTCGAGGGTGGCATTCAGCAGGCCGCGCTTCCATCCCTTGCGCCGGATGGTCTGGCCCACGACCGCCACTGCGATGACGGTGCCGATGATCGGAAACGTCCGCGACAGCCGTCGTGCCGTTCGCATTGCCGCCCAACCGCTCAACCGGCGCACCACACCCATACGTCCACTGTAGACCCGCGCGCTCCGCGGGCGTTAACCGGTGACTAGAACAGGGTGCGCTGCTCGGGCAACGGAATCGCCACGGGCTGCAGGCAGCTCGGGTCGTCGAAATCGGCGCGGTTCACCCGGGTGCTGACGGGCTCGATCACGAGGCGATCGGCGGGGTAGGGACGCAGGAGGGGCGAGACGTCATCGATGTCATGAACGGGGTCGAGCCACCCGGCGAGCTGCTCGCGGTCGAGGATCACCGGCATGCGGTCGTGGATGGCGGCGATCGCCTCGTTAGGCGACGTAGTGAGGATGGTGAACGTCTCGAACCGGCGGCCGTCGCCCTGCCAGGAGTCCCAGAGCCCGGCGAAGGCGATGAGCCCCGTGCGCGGGCGGATCGCGAAGGGCTGGCGCACGCGTCCCATCTTCTTCCATTCGTAGAAGCCGGCCGCGGGCACGGCACAGCGGCGCGCGCGCAGCGACTCGCGGAAGACGCCGCGCCGCGCCGCCGTCTCGCTGCGGGCATTGATGAGGCGCTGGGCGATCTTCGGATCCTTCGCGAAACGCGGCACGAGGCCCCATCGCAACATCGAAGCCTGGCGGCGGCCGGTGCGGGCGGCGCGCACGACCAGCGTGTCCTGAGTCGGGGCGATGTTGTAGCGCGGCTCGATCTCGGGCAGCTCACCGACATCGATCTCGAGGAACTCCGCGAGGTCCTCGGCCGAAACGGGCAGGAAAAGCCGGGCGCACATTCTCGATCGATTCTAGAAGGAAACAGGAGGGTGGTTAGCGGGGGCGCCTTTCGGCGCCCCCGTTAAGCTTTATCCCCGGGCAGGGGCGGCAGGATGAGGTTGATTGCGACTATAGGTGGGACATGCCATCGGGATCGTCGGTGATGGCGTCTTGCCCACTCCTTAAGCAATGGACATGCCAGGACTACCTCCGCCCAGGCAACAGAGTTAAGTCGTTTATTACAAGACGTTTGTACGAATAGGCCTGTTTGCACGCGCGGACCGATGTCCTACATTCCTGCCACACTCTGCCGAACCTGCCACAAACTGCGCATTTTTGTCGTTTGGCGCCGCGTCATGTCGCCCAGGGCTCAACGCGTGGCCACCAGCGCCGCACGCCGGCGCAATACCGCCGATACGACTCGCCGAACTGCGCCGTGAGCCGCGGCTCCTCGTACCACACGACGAACGTGTGAAACGCCGCCGCCACGCCGGCGGCGTAGAGGATCAGGCGGTAGTCGCCGAAGACCAGAGCCTGGCCTACGATCGCGCTCACGACGCCGACGTACATCGGGTTGCGCACGTGGCGATAGAGGCCCGTGACGACCAGCGTCTGCGTCGGCGCCACCGGCGCGGGAGTGCCCCGCCCCTGCCAGGCGAAGCGAGCAAAGCAATCGACGAGGACGGCGGTGCCCGCGATCAGAAGGCCCGCGCCGACCACGCGCACCACCCAGGGCATCGG
>Ga0209382_10010926_pt1 | contig 11297 bp, 10 predicted proteins | sample SoiMetdeltSBSDD5_FD_187599 | JGI IMG/M metagenome (GOLD analysis project Ga0209382, IMG submission 187599) | Bulk soil microbial communities from a Populus tree surrounding site in Tennessee, USA - Soil MetaG P. deltoides SBSDD5 (SPAdes) (version 2) | ecosystem: Environmental > Terrestrial >...
CGCATGAGCTCGAGTGCCTCGTCGCTCCGGCTCGCGCGCTCCTTGAACGGCACGCCCAGCGCCTCGAACTCGCCCTCGAGCCAGCCGATCGCGGCGCCCACGATCAGGCGGCCGCCCGAGAGGACGTCGACGCTCGCCAGGAGCTTCGCGACCGGGATCGGCGTGCGGTACGGCAGGATCACCACGCTGGTGCCGAGGGCGACCCGATTCGTCACGCCCGCGAGCCACGGCAGGATGGCCAGCGGATCGAGCATGTCCTCGCGGTAGATCACGTTGGCCTGCTCGGGCACGATCACGTGATCGGTGACCCACACGGAATCAAGACCGCGCTCTTCTGTGCGGCGGGCGACCTCGAGCATCCGTCCGACTTCGATCGGGCGGCCGTAGTGCGGTAGACAGATCCCGAGCTTCATGCGGTCCTCCGGGCAGGCTGATTGGTGTGGCCGGCAGGGTATACTCGTTCGCGCCTCACGGCAACCAATCGACCCTCGGAGGAGCACGATGGCTACGACGAACCCGCGCGCCGCGCTCGACGTGTCGCGCCGAAACTTTCTCCGGCTGTTCGCGGCGGCCTCGGGCGCGTCGCTCGTGTCCCTCGACCCGCGCGCGACGCTCGCGGCCGAGCCCAAGCGGGGCGGCACCTTGAGGGTCGGGTTCTATATCGAGGCCGCGACGATGGATCCGCACCTGTCCGGCAGCAAGATCGACCGGCAGGTTTATCACAACATCTACGAGCCGCTGGTCACGCTCGACGTCAAGCTCGGCATCAAGCCCGGGCTGGCCGAGTCGTGGCAGCAGCCCGATTCGAAGACGGTCGTCTTCAAGCTGCGCCGGGGCGTCAAGTTTCACGACGGCACCGACTTCAACGCCGAGGCGGCGCGGTTCAACTTCAACCGCATGAAGACGGAGCCGAAGTCGGTCCGCAAGGGCGAGGTCGCCAGCATCGATTCGGTCGACGTCGTCGACAGCCACACGATCAAGATCAACCTGAAGCGGCCCGACGCCGCGCTGCTGGCGACCCTGACCGACCGCGCGGGCATGATGGTCTCGCCCAAGGTCGCCCAGGAGAAGGGCTCCGAGCTCGAGCGCAACGCCAAGGGCGCCGGGACGGGCCCGTTCGAGTTCGTCGAGTGGGTGAAGGATTCGCACCTGGTGATCAAGCGCAACGACAACTACTGGAACAAGCAGGGCGGTCCGTATCTCGACCGCGTGCGCTATCGCCCGATCCCGGACGACACGGTCAAGCTGCAGAGCCTCCAGACCGGCGAGATCGACGTGATGGACTACGTCCAGCCGCGCGACGTCGCGGCGGTCAAGGCCGACCGCAACGTCGTCGTCGTCGACGTGCCCTCGCTGGCCGACTTCGCGTACCAGCTCAACCACACGCGGCCGCCGTTCGTGACCAAGGCCCTGCGCCAGGCCGTGGCGTACTCGCTCGACCTCGAGCAGATCGTCAAGGGCGTGTGGCTCAACGTCGGTGTGCCGGCCAACGGCCCGATCCCCCCGACGAGCTGGGCCTACGACCGCGGCATTCCGCCGATCAAGCGCGATCTGGCGAAGGTGAAGGCGAAGCTGGCCGAGGGCGGCCAGCCCGGCGGCTTCACGTTCACGATGACCACCAACAACATCCCGATCAACGTGCAAGAGGCCGAGGTGATCCAGGCCCAGCTGCGCGAGGCCGGCATCACGATGAAGATCAAGCTGGTCGACTCGGCCACCCTGATCTCCGACGGCAACAACAAGAACTTCGAGATGATCAGCTATCAGTGGAGCGGCCGCCCCGATCCCGACGGCAACACGTACCAGTTCTACAAGACCACGCCGGGCACCTCGCTCAACTGGTCGGGTATCTCGAATCCCCAGATCGACACACTGCTCGACAAGAGCCGCGAGGTCTCGAGCCAGGCCGAGCGCAAGAAGCTCTTCAGCGAGCTCACGAAAATCCTGCAAGACGAGCTGCCGATGGTTTTCATCGTCCATCCGATCGAGCCCAAGGCCTTCAGCCCGAAGGTGCAGGGTTACGAGCCGATCCCCGACGGGATGATGCGATTCAAGGACGTGTGGCTGGCCTGAGAGCGCCGCGACCGCCCGCTAGCGCCTGATGGGCCGTCTCGTTCTGCGCCGGTTGAGCGCGACGGTCCCCGTCCTGTTCCTGGTCACGGCCGGCGTGTTCCTGTTGCTCCATCTCACGCCGGGCGATCCGATCGACGTCATGATGGCCGAGTCGGTCGACGCGACCGTGAAGGAGACGCTCCGGCGCGAGCTCGGGCTCGATCGGCCGATCCACGTGCAGTACGTCGCCTGGATGGGCCGCCTGCTGCGCGGCGATCTCGGGCGCTCGATCCGGAACGGCGAGCCCGTCATCGAGAACGTGAGCCGCCGCCTGCGCCCGAGCCTCGAGCTGGCGTTCTTCGCGATGACGATCTCGCTGCTGGTCGCCTTCCCGGTAGGGATCGTCTCGGCGATTCGCCGCAACACCGCGATCGACCGGGCCGGCGCGACGTTCGCGCTGTTCGGCATCTGCATGCCGAACTTCCTGCTGGCTCTGCTGCTGATCTTCTTCTTCGGCGTGACGTTGCGCTGGCTGCCGATCTCGGGCTACACGGATCCACTGGAAGAGCCGTGGAACGGCGTGCGCTCGCTGGCGCTCCCGGCGATCACGCTCGGTCTCGCGCTGGCCGCCGTCGTCACGCGCACCCTGCGCTCGAGCCTGCTCGAGGCGCTGACCGAGGACTACGTGCGCACCGCGCGTGCCAAGGGGCTCTCGGAGTGGCGCGTGATCTGGGGCCACGTCTTGAAGAACGCGCTGATCCCGGTCGTCACCGTGCTCGGTCTGCAGCTCGGCACCCTGATCGGCGGCGCGGTCATCACCGAGTACGTCTTCGCGCTGCCCGGCGTGGGGCGGCTCGTGGTCGACGCGGTGTTCGCGCGCGACTATCCGCTCGTGCAAGGGGTCGTGCTACTGATCGCGGTCGGCTTCATCGTGAGCAACCTCGTCGTCGACGTCCTCTATGGCTGGATCGATCCCCGGATCCGATCTCGCTGAAGGCGCCGCTCAGGTCGCGCGCTCGGCCGCCGACCCGGTGCGCGCACGGCGGTGGCGAGTGCTGCGGCGCGCCGCGCGAGCCCGTCTGGCGCCGTTCGGCGCGGCGATCGTCGTCCTGGCGTCGCTGGTCGCGCTGGCCGCGCCGGTCGTCGCACCGTACGATCCGCTCGCTCAGAGCCCGTCTGGCGCCGTTCGGCGCGGCGATCGTCGTCCTGGCGTCGCTGGTCGCGCTGGCCGCGCCGGTCGTCGCACCGTACGATCCGCTCGCTCAGGACCTTGGCGCGACCCTGGCGCCGCCCGGCCGCGGCCATCTGCTCGGCACCGACAACGTCGGGCGCGACGTGCTCTCGCGGGTCATCTGGGGCACGCGAGTCTCGCTGCTGGCCGGCCTCGTCTCGGTTGTGCTCGCGGTGCTCGCGGGGAGCGTGCTCGGCCTCGTGGCGGGCTATTGCGGCGGCCGGGTGGACGGACTCGTGATGCGCGTGATGGACGCAGTGCTCTCGTTCCCGCCGCTCGTGCTGGCGCTGGCTCTCGGCGCCATGCTCGGCGCCGGACTCACCGGCGTGCTGCTGGCCCTGGGTGTGGTCTACACGCCGACGTTCGCGCGGCTCATGCGGGGTCAGGTGCTGTCGATCGCCGCGCGCGACTACGTCGACGCGGCGCGCGCGCTCGGCGCGCCGGGCTGGCGAATCGCGGCGCGCCACGTCGTGCCCAACGCGATCAACCCGATCATCGTCCAGGCTTCGCTGAGCGTCGCGTTCGCGATCCTCGCCGAGGCCTCGCTCTCGTTCCTCGGGCTCGGTATTCAGCCGCCGCAGGCGTCATGGGGCAGCATGATCAACGCCGGGCGGGGCTATCTGCAGCAGGCCCCCTGGATCGTCTTCGGGCCGGGCGCGGCGCTATTCGTGACGGTCGTGGCGCTGAACTTCGTGGGCGACGCCGTGCGCGACGCGCTCGATCCGCGAACGCGGGAGTGAGCCGGCGCTCACCCGCAGGCGGCTGAAAAAGGTCCAGATGCGAGGCGACGCCCGAAGGCTGCACGCGAGGCGTACTCCTGTACGTTGAGCGTGCAGCCGAGGGCGTCAACGAAGCAGATGGGCCGTTTTCAGCAGCCTGCTATCTGGAGAGCTCGACGAGGCGGACGTCCACGCGTTGCGCCGCGAGCCGCGTCGCGCCCGCGTCGGCGTGGCCGTCGTGGCAGCGCCAGGCCAGGCGCGTCTTCGCGTAGCCGATGCGCGGCAGCACCTGCTCGGCCGTGAGCGCCAGGCCCCAGACGATCGTGCAGATCGCGATCACGTGCGCGAAGCCGAAGCGGCTCTTCCACGACACGCGCGCGCCCCACATTCCCGCCACGAGCGCGAGGCCGACGGCAACCATGTAGAGGATCAGCCACGAGCCGCAGGCGCGGTCGTAAGGCCAGTACGGCAGCGCGGCGCCGAGCAAGACGCCGAGACTGACACACGCCCAGACTCCGGCGGCCGACATGGGCGCTCGGACCGGCCCCACCCGGGACAGCGGCCGCGTGCCCGCGGACGGACGCGACAGGTACGAGGTGTCGTGGGGCCGGAGCTTTCTGATCAGCGAATCGACTACCGCGGCTTCCTGGTGGCTGGAGGGGTCCTTCGGAATTCTGGCCAACGCTGCACCTCCACATACGTCTGCCCGGGCCGTTGTGGCGCCGACAGTCCAGTACGCAAGGCGGCTGCCAATCGAAACGTATGAAATCTTGCGGCTTTCGCAGTGCGGCAGGCCACCAGAGGCTGCCACAGTGACACCCGAGGGTCGCGACGTCCGACGCCGTCCTGACGCGGAGGCGGCTAGCGGGAGATCGCGGCGAACAGCCGGGCGGGAGTGACGGGCACCTCGCGGATCACCGCGCCGAGATCGGCGACTGCGTCCTCGACCGCGTTGGCGATCGCCGCCGCGCCGGGAATCGCGCCGCTCTCGCCGACACCTTTGATGCCGAGCGCGTTGATGATCGAGGGATGCTCGTCGAGCGCAACGGCGAGCGGCGGCAGCTGGTCGGCTTTCGGGATCGCGTAGTCCATCAGGCTGCCGGTGAGGAGCTGACCGCTCCCGTCGTACACGACTTCTTCCATCAGGCCCGCGCCGATGCCCTGAGCGGCGCCGCCCTGCAGCTGAGCCTCGACGATCATCGGATTGATGGCGCGGCCGGGATCGTGGACGATCGCGTACGCGAGCAGGCGGATCTCGCACGTCTCGACGTCCACTTCGACCGCGGCGGCGTGCGTGCCGAACGCCCACGTGACCGTGTCGGGATAGAAGTAGGTGCACGCGTGCAGGCCGGGCTCGCCGGTCGCCTTGAGCGCCTTCGATTTCACCGCGGCGTGCGCGACGCGACCCAGGCTCACGGCCCGATGCGGCATGCCGACCACGTGGACCTTGCTCTGCTCGATGCGCACGTCCTCGGGTGCGCACTCGAGGATCTCCGCCGCAACCTTCGTGGCGCGCTCGCGCACCTCGCGCGCGGTCTGCGCGACCGCGGGCCCGGAGTTGGCGGCCACGCGGCTGCCGCCCGTGCCCATGCCGAAGGGGAACATCGCAGTGTCGCCCGCGTGGACCTGGACGTCTTCCCACGCGGCGCCGAGCTCGGCGGCGGCGATCTGCGCCAGGGTCGTCGCGTGGCCCTGGCCCTGGGCGGTCACACCGATGTAGACGTAGACCTTGCCGCTCGGGTCGACGCGCACCGTGGCGCCTTCGTAGGGGCCGAGGCCGGTGCCCTGCGCGTAGCAACCCAGACCCACGCCGATCCGCCGCACGCCGCCCGCGCTCGCTTTCTGCCGGCGCCGCCACTCGTCGTAGCGCAAGAGCGCCAGCGCCTTCTCGAACGCCGCGGGAAAGTCGCCGGGGTCGTAGGTGACGGCGACGCCGTCCTTGTAGGTGAGGCCCGGACGGTAGGGCATGTCGGCGGGGCGCACGAAGTTGCGGCGTCTGATCTCGGCCGGATCCAGGCCGAGCCGGCGCGCGCCGATGTCCATCAGGCGCTCCATGACGAACACGGCCTCGGGTCGTCCGGCCGCGCGATAGGCGGCGTTGAAGGCCTTCGTCGTGACCACGCTGGTACCGGTGTTCCGGTAGTGCGCCACGCGATACGGCCCGGGCAAATGATTGACCGTGTTCGCGGTGAGCCCGTCGCCCTGCAGCGGATAGGCGCCGACGTCGGCGACGAACGAGCCCTCGATCGCGACGATCGCGCCGTCACGCGCGAAGCCGACCCTCGTGTCGTGGCTCTGCTCGCGGTCGTGCCCCATACACGCCATGTTCTCGCGGCGGCTCTCGACCCATTTCACGGGCCGACCGAGCCGGTGCGCCGCGGCCGCGACCAGGATCTCCTCGGGGTAGATCGGTCCCTTCGGCCCGAAGCCGCCGCCCACGTCGGGCACGATCACGCGCACTTCCTCGACCGGCAGGCCGAGCGCTGCGGCCACGACGTCGCGCAACGTGTACGGGCTCTGAGTCGACGAGGAGATCACGAGCGCGCCGGAGGCGGCGTCGCGATACGCGAACACGCCACGCGTCTCGATCGGGACGGCGCTGAGACGCGGATGGCGCATCCGCTCGCGCACGACGAGGTGGGCGCCGGCCATCGCTCGCTCGGGGTCACCAACGGCGCCCTTGGCCACGACCGCAGTGTTGTCGGGCCACCCTTCGTGCACTCGCGCCGACGAGGCCAGCGCCGTTTCGGCCGCCGCCAGCGCCGACAGCCGCTCGTAGTCGACCGTGACCGCCTCTAGCGCGTCCGCGAGCTGGTAGGCGGTCTCCGCTACAGCGCGTCCGCGAGCTGGTAGGCGGTCTCCGCTACGACGATCGCCACCGGCTCGCCGACGTGGCGGACGACGTCGCGCGCGAGCACCGGCTGGGCCCACGCGCGTCCCTTCTGCGTACCGCCGTAGGCGGTCGGCATGACCGCCGCGATGTCGACGAGGTCGGCGGCGCTCCAGGCGAGGCGCACGCCCGGCATGGCGCGCGCGCCGGCCGTGGCGACCTTGGTGAGCCGCGCGTACGACTCGGCGCTCCGCACCACGCCCAGGTGCAGCACGCCCTCGCGCGTGAGGTCGTCCACAAAGCGTCCGCCTCCCCTCAGGAGGCGCTGATCTTCTTTCCGAAGCGGCGAGGAGCCGATCATGCTCGGACGAATCTACCACGCGCGCGCGAGCCTCGCCTCGGCTAGACTTTTCGCGGATGAGTGACGTCGCGCGCGTGTTCGCGAGGCTCACGTGGACCATGCTCGTGAGCAACCTGGTCGGCGCGGTGTTGACCTGGTTCTACTTCCGCTTCGTCGACTTCACTGCGCCGCAGTTTGGCGCGCAGATCTCGAGCGCCGAGATCATCTTCTTCGTGGTCGCCTTCGGCGCGCTGATCTCGGCCGGGGTCGTGTGGGGCTCGCGCTGGGCGCGGCCCCTGGGTCGCCCCGACTGGGCGGCGGGCCCCGACGCGGAGCTCGTGCGGCGCCGGGCAATCATGGTGCCGTACATGTTCGCGGCCAACGCGTTCACCGGCTGGATCGGGGCCGGCTTCACATGGGGCATCGTCTATCCGTTGATCTGGGGCTTCTTCACGCCGGCGAACTCGCTGCGGTCGATCTTCGGCATCACCTGCGTGTCGGGTACAGTGACTGCCGCGCTGGTCTTCTTCGCGATCGAGCACCAATGGCGGCGCGTGTTGCCGGCGTTCTTTCCCGGCGGCGACCTGAGCGCTGTGCCCGGGGTGCTGCGCCTGAGGGTTCGCACCCGTCTCCTGGTGATCTTCGTCATGCTGAGCGTGGTCCCGCTCTCGATGCTGGGGGTTCTGGCCTACACGCGCGCCGCCGCGCTGCCCGGCGTCACTCCCGACGCGGCGCCGCGCATCATCGAGAACATGCTCGAGTTCATTGTCTTCATCGTTGCGGTCGGTGCGCTCGCCGCCGTCGGGCTCTCCCTGTACGTCGCCGGGAGTGTGGCCGGCCCGCTCGGTCAGCTTCAGAGCGCCATGCGCGAGGTCGAGCGGGGCGATCTGGAGACTCGCTGCCCCGTGGTGACCAACGACGAGCTCGGCGCCGTCTCCGAGGGCTTCAACCGGATGGTCGGCGGTCTCCGAGAGCGCGAGTTCCTGAAGGAGACCTTCGGCAAGTACGTGAGCCGCGAGATCCGCGACGAGATCCTGGCCGGCCGCGTCACGCTCGAAGGCCAGGCCCAGGAGGTCACGGTGCTCTTCGCCGACCTCCGCGATTTCACCCCGTGGGTCGAGGCCACGAGCCCGCGCGAGGTGGTGCGCGACCTCAACGCCTACTTCACCGAGATGGACCAAGCGATCCGCGAGCATCGCGGGCTGGTGCTCCAGTTCATCGGCGACGAGATCGAGGCGGCGTTCGGCGCGCCGGTCGCCTACGCCACCCACGCGGAGATGGCCGTGCGGGCCGCGCTCGACATGCGCCGACGGCTCTCGGACTGGAACGCCGCGCGGGCGCGGGCCGGGAAGATTCCTCTCCGCCACGGCATCGGCATCCACACCGGCTCGGTCCTGGCGGGCAACATCGGCAGCGCCGAGCGCCACGCGTACGCGCTCGTCGGCGACCCGGTCAACCTGGCCTCGCGGATCCAGAGCCTCACCAAGGAATTCGGCGTCGATATCCTGGTCAGCGGGGACACGCGCCGGCGCGTCGACGGGCGGTTCGACCTCGTGGAGCTGCCGGCGGTGCGCGTGAAGGGAAAATCTGTCGAAGTCGAGGTCTATCGGCTAGTGTGAAGCGGTCATGACGACGAAGCGAGTCCTCATTGTCGACGATGAGCCGGTCCTGATCTCCTTGCTGAAGGAGATCTTCGCCCGCTTTCAGCACGGCCATGCCTACGAGATCACCCCCGCGTACTCGGTGGTCGACGCGTACAACCTGCTCGTCCGGGAGGAGTTCGACCTGATCCTGCTCGACGTGGTGGTGCCGAGGATGGGAGATCCGTGGCCCTGGCTCCAGGGCCTCGACCTGCTCAAGCGCCTGCGCGTCCTCGGGGTGAAGGCCCCGGTCTTCATGATGACGGGCGTGCGGAACACCGAGAAGGAAGCGGAGGCGTTCATCGAGGGCGCCGCCGGCTATCTGCACAAGCCGTTTGACCTGCGCGAGCTGAATCGTCTCGTCACCCAGGCCCTCGGGTGCGGCCCGGCCGCGGACGCGGCGGGGTAGCAGGCTGCTGAAAAAGGTCGATCTGCTTCGTTGGCGCCCTCGTCTGCGCGCTCAACGTACAACTAGTACGCCTCGCGCGCAGCCTTCGGGCGCCGCCTCGCATCTCGACCTTTTTCAGCAGCCTGCAGGTCGGAAGCGCTTAGCTCTGCAGCCGCTCGACGAGCGCGTTGAGCCGGTCGGTGTCGTGCGCCATCAGGTCGAGGAACCAGAACGCGGCGCTGTCGGGATCGACCCGGACTACCAGCGCCAGCACGTCGATCGGCGCGCCGCCGTCCGGCGGCGTGAACTCGAGCTTGGCCGCCTGGCCCGCCCGGAGCTTCCGGTTGACCCGCACCCTCATGCCGGTCGACGAGAGCTCCACGCACGTGCCGTCGATGGTGCCGTTCGAGGCGCCGATCCGAACGCCGAGCTTGACGGCCGCGCGCGCCGCCGGGCGGCGCTCGAGCGGGCGCTCGCCGCGCTGCTGGCGGGATAGCGCGAAGGGGCCGAGGTAGGCGAGAACCTGTCCCAGGCGCTCGAGCGTGACGGGCTTCCGGATGAAATCGAGCGCGCCGAGCTTGAGGCACGCCCGCGCTTCCACCTCGGTCGCAACGCCCGACACGACGACCACGGGCACCTCGGAATCGCGCACGGCGGAGAGGCTCAAGAACTCGACCCCGCTCATGCCGGGCAGGCGCAGGTCGAGGAGGATCGTGTCCGGCCGCGCGGTGGGCAGCGCCTCGAGCGCGGCTTCGGCGCTGCCGACGACGATCGGCTGATAGCCGAGCTCGCCGATGAAGTCACGGAAGATCTCGGCCAGCCGCTCGTCGTCCTCGACGATCAGGATGCGCATCGCGCTCATGACGTACTCACGCCCCAGAACACCGGCTCGGGCGTCAGCCGGACGCCGAAGCGATCCTTGACCGCAGCCTGCACGCGCCGGGCGAAGCCGACGACGTCCTGCGCCTTGGCGCCGTCGCGCGCGACGATGGCCAGGGCGTGTCGGGTCGAAAGGCCGACGGGCCCCTCGGCGCGGCCGCGCGTGTAGCCCGCGCGCTCGATCAGCCACGCGGCGGAGAGCTTCACGCGCCCGCCGGGCAGCGGCCAGCGAGGCATCGTCGGATCCCCGGCGCGCGACTCGACCGCGGCGAGGTCGTCGGTGGCGATGATCGGGTTCGTGAAGAACGAGCCGCAGCTCCGTCGGTTCTCGTCGAGCGGATCGAGCACCATCGACTTCCCGCGGCGGATCGCGAGCACGCTGGCGCGCACGTCCGCGATCGACGGCCTCTCGACCCCGCGCGCGTCCAGGTCCTTCTCGACGTCGGCGTAGCGGACCGTCGCCGGCCCGCGCGGTCTCAAGCGATAGCCGACCGAGAGGATTACGTGGCGCCCCGGCTCAGCGCTGCGAAAGAGGCTGTCGCGGTAGCCGAAGCGGCACTCGCGGTTCTCGAAGGTCATGATGCGCCCGGTGGAGCTGTCGAGCGCGCGCACGAAGAGCACCGTCTCGCTCACCTCCTGGCCGTAGGCGCCGACGTTCTGCATCGGGGTCGCGCCGACCAGGCCGGGGATCCCGCTCAGGCACTCGAAGCCGGCCCATCCGCGCTCGACGCTCATGCACACCAGGTCGTCCCAGGACTCGCCGGCCGCCGCGATCACCTCGACCGCGCCGTGCGCCTCGCGCGTGTGCACCCCGCGCAGCGCGATCTTCACCACGAGACCCTCGACCCCTTCGTCCGCAACGACCAGGTTCGAGCCGCCGCCGAGGACCAGGATCGGCAGGTTCCGGGCGCGAGCCCAGGCATGGGCCTCGAGCACCGCGGCCTCGCTGCGCGCCTCGACGAAGAATCGGGCCGGGCCCCCGACACCCAGGGTGCAATGCTCGGCCAGGCCGACGTTCTCGAGCGGGGTCATCCCTTTGAGAATATCGCGTCAAGCCCCGGCGTTCCCTCACATGCCGCGCTCCATCCGGGGGTCGAGCTGATCGCGCAGCCAGTCGCCGACCAGGTTGATGCCCAGCACGAGCAGGAGGATGGCGAGCCCCGGAAACAGCGCCAGCCACCAGCCGGTCGTGATGTAGTTGCGCCCCTCGTCGAGCAT
>Ga0209382_10010927_pt1 | contig 11295 bp, 7 predicted proteins | sample SoiMetdeltSBSDD5_FD_187599 | JGI IMG/M metagenome (GOLD analysis project Ga0209382, IMG submission 187599) | Bulk soil microbial communities from a Populus tree surrounding site in Tennessee, USA - Soil MetaG P. deltoides SBSDD5 (SPAdes) (version 2) | ecosystem: Environmental > Terrestrial >...
TCGGAGGAGAACGCCCGCCTCACGCGCGAGCTCGAGTCTTCGCGGGCGCGGCTCGCCGACGCCGAGTCGACGGGCAGCGAGGTCCTCACGCTCCGTGAAGAGCGCGATCTGATCCGCTCGCGTGTGGATGAGATGCTCCAGCAGATCGAGGGCCTGAACCTCTGAAACGCCTTTGATGGACTCCCGCGTCGTCAACGTCGAAATTCACGGTCACCGCTATCCGGTCAGGAGCAGTCTGCCTCCCGACTATGTGGCGGAGCTGGCAGCCTATGTGGATGAGAAGATGCGGCTGGCGGCGCGTGAATCTCCCGCCGGCGATACCCTGAAGCTCGCCGTTCTCGCCGCCCTGAACATCGCGGATGAGTTCTTCAAGGCGTGCGACGAGGTCGAATCCGATCAGGCGACCTTGAGCCGCCGTGCCGCCGCTCTTGAACGGATGGTGGACCTGGCGCTCGGCCTCGACGAGCCCCAGGCGGCCGCCCGCTGACTGCCCGGAAACTCACGAAAAATTAGCGATCTTTTGGGCCGCGGCGCATCATTTCGCCTGTAAGATCGACGGCGGAGTTTGAGTTCCCTGCTTTGTGCGTGATGGTTCGGAGGCTCGTTTGAGCCGATGTTTCATCCCATAAGCGAATCGCGACGCTGCGTGGTGTGCATGCCTCTGTAAGAGGAAGCCTGAAGCGCGGCTTGTGCAGCGGTTCCACCTGCTTTGAGCAGGTTCATCCGACCTCCCCACACGGCAAAGCGGGGCCCTTTCCTCCTCCTGAGATCTATGAGCTGACTGCCCGGCCTCGTGAGGCCGGGTTTCGCATATTGCGACGGGGATCCAAATGGATTCGAACGCCACGATTCTGAGCGTGCTCGTCGCGGCTGTTAGCTTCTCGGTGCTCGTCTATTCCAACTCCCGCGCCCGTTCGACGCGCTCCCGCGTCGGCGACCAGGCCACGCTCGACGCCCGCGCCGACATCAAGCACCTGATCGAACAATCGGAAGTCAGCGCCCAGTTGATACTCAAGCAGGCCGAGCGCGATGCCGAGACCATGCGCAAGGAAGCCGTCATCGAGGCGCGGGAAAAGGCCCACGCGATTGCCGCCGAAGCCGACGTTCAGCTGCGCGAGCGCCGGCAGGAAATCCTCTCGCTGGAACAGTCACTCGCCGACAGGACCCGCTCGCTGGCCGACCGGCTGACGACCACCGAGCGGCTCGAGCAGGAGCTCCGGGCTCGCGAGCAGCGGATCGCCGAGAGCGAAAAGGCCGTGGCCGCGAGCGTGACGCGCGGAGAGCAGCTGGTCGTCGAACGGCAGCGTGAGCTGCAGCGGGTCGCCGGCCTCAGCGCCGAAGAGGCGCGCGAGCTCCTGCTGAAACAGCTCGAAAGCGATGTCCGGCGCGATTCGGCAAATCTCGTGAAGCGCCTCGAAACCGAAGCCCGGGAAATCGCCGCCGCCCGCGCCCAGCAGATCATCGTCGACGCCATCCAGCGCAGCGCCGCCGAGCACACCATCGAGACGACGGTCTCGGTCGTGGACCTGCCGAGCGACGACATGAAGGGGCGCATCATCGGGCGCGAGGGGCGCAACATCCGCGCCCTGGAGACGGCCACCGGCGTCGAGCTGATCGTCGACGATACGCCTGGCGCGGTCATCCTTTCGAGCTTCGACCCGCTCCGCCGCGAGATCGCCCGGCAGGCGATTGAGCGGCTGATTGCCGATGGACGGATCCATCCGGCCCGAATCGAGGAGATCGTTGCGAAGGTCAAGGTCGACATGGAGGAGACCGTGCGCCGGGAAGGCGAGGCGGCCGCGTACGAGCTGGGTCTCTACGATCTCCATCCCGACGTCCTGCGGCTGATGGGACGCCTGAAGTTCCGCACCAGTTACGGGCAGAACGTCCTCAATCACTCGAAGGAAGTCGCCTTCCTCGCCGGGATCATGGCGCGGGAGCTGAACCTGAACGCCCACGTCGCGACGCGCGCGGCGTTCCTTCACGACATCGGCAAGGCCATCGATCGCGATCTCCAGGGCACGCATCTCGAGCTCGGCCTGGACTTCCTGAGGAAGCACGGCGAGTCGGAGCCGGTCCTGCTCGCGGTCGCGGCCCATCATATGGACATCGACTGGCCGTCCCTCGAAGCGATGCTCGTGCAGGCGGCCGACGCGATATCTGCCGCGAGGCCGGGCGCCCGCCGCGACATCCTCGAGTCCTATGTGAAGCGACTGGAGAAGCTGGAGGACATCGCGGACTCCTTCCAGGGCGTCTCGAAGGCCTTCGCGCTGCAGGCCGGCCGCGAAATCCGGATTCTGGTCGAGAGCGAGCGTATCTCGGACGAAGAAACGGTCTGGTTGTCCAAGGACATCGCGCGCCGGATCGAAAACGAGCTCGAATACCCGGGCCAGATCAAGGTTACGGTCATCCGCGAGACCCGGGCTGTTGAGTACGCCCGATAGGGGCGCGTCCGCCTCGATCGCCGAGGCTGGGGAACGCGCGCTCATCGACCGGATCCGGCAGCGGTTTCCGGAATCCCCCGGAGCGCTGACCATCGGTATCGGCGACGATGCAGCGGTCGCTGCGGGAGTCAGGGGCGAACTGCAGGTCCTGACGACGGACGCGCTGGTCGAGGGGATCCACTTCGACCTTGCCTTCTCCTCCTTCGCCGACGTGGGCTACAAGGCGCTTGCGGTCAACGTCAGCGATATCGCCGCGATGGGCGGCACGCCCCGCCTCGCGCTCCTGTCTCTGATTCTTCCCGAGCGGCTGACGCTGGCCGATTTCGACGGTCTCCTGGACGGCTTCGCCGAAATGGCCGCGGAGGCGGAAGTCGTCCTGGCGGGCGGAAACATCGCGAGGTCGCCAGGCCCGCTCGTGGTGGATGTGACGGCCGTCGGTGATATCCGGCGGCGCCGCATCCTCACTCGCGCCGGCGGACGCCCGGGAGATGTTCTGTATGTGACGGGCGCAATCGGAGCTGCCGCGGCCGGATTGGGATGGCTGCGGGAGGCGGGAACCGGGCTATCGGCATCGGCGGAAATTGCCCTCCTGACGGCGCGGCATCGCCGACCCGCTCCCAGGCTTCGGATCGGCGCGATCCTTGGCCGCACCCGCACCGCCACCGCCTGCATGGATCTCAGCGACGGACTGGCTGACGCCGTCAGCGCGATCGCCAAAGCGAGCGGGACCGGCGCGATCGTCGACGCCGGGGCACTCCCCATCCCCACCCCTGTCAGGCACTGGTTTTCCGCCCGGGGACAGGATCCCGTGAAGGCGGCGATCGCCGGCGGCGACGACTACGAGCTGCTCTTCTCGGTTCCGCCCCGGCGGCACGGACGGCTTCGAACCGTCGTTCGCCAGGGCCGAGGTGTGCCCGTCACCCGCATCGGCGAGCTCACGTCGGCGCCTGCTATCCTGCTGAAGACCGATGCCGCTACCGAGCCTCTCCCCTCCGGGTTCACTCACTTTTAGCCGGCCTGCATGGTGAGATTCCCTCGAGTCCGGGCATGGCTCGAGCAGTTGCTGCACACGCACGACACCGCGCAGCGCACCGCAGCCGCCTACGCCCTGGGCGTCTTCCTCGGCTTCTCTCCCGTCCTGGGACTCCACACGGTCCTCGGGCTGGTCCTCGCGTTCGCCCTGAACCTGAATCGGGTCGCAGTCCTGCTCGGGGTCTATTCCAACCTGCCCTGGCTTCTGGTCCCGTACTACACCCTCGCCACCTGGCTCGGCGCGACCATCTTGAGAGCGGCGCCGCCACCGGGGCTGGTGGAAGCCTTCATCACCGCACTTCAGAACCGCTCCTGGAGCGAGTTCAAGTCCGCGTTCGGAGCGCTGGAGCCGGTGCTCTGGGCGTTCACGCTTGGCTCGACACTCGGAGCGACACTGCTCTCCTTGATCGCATATCGCGTGTCGTTCGTGATGATCACAACACATCGCAAGCGGATGCATCGCTCGCAAGACTCAGAATTGTAAGCAGTTGCTTGAACACTCCCCCGGGGGTATGGGAGAGCGGTCGGGTTGACCGGGGGCGGGAGGGACGCTAGAGTTATGGGACCCCCAGCGCCCCAGGGGAAGCTTGAAGCCTATGTTTCTGAATCGCTCGACCGGGCGCAAGTTCCTCGTGACGGCTGTTGGCGCCCTGGTCTTCGCGGCGCTCTTCGAAGTCACGGTGATGGACTCCAGGTTTGCCGCCCGGCAGCCAGACAACGAGCTGACGGCCGCCCCGACTCAGGGGGCACGCCTCCGCTTCACCGCCACCGGCTACTGCCGCGGGACGACCACGGCGTCGGGCGTGAACGTGCGCTCGGGCATCGCGGCGGCGGACCCGGATCTGCTGCCGGTCGGATCGGTGGTCCAGATCGACAAGCTCCCTGACCGGTACAACGGTGTCTATACCGTCATGGACACCGGCCCCAAGGTTCATGGCCGGCACCTGGACATTTATATCTGGAACTGCGACGAGGCCCTGGAGCTTGGACGCCGGAACATGGTCATTACCGTGCTCCGTATGGGCTGGAATCCCAAGAACAGCACTCCGCGGCTGGTGGACCGCCTGTTCCGGCAGCGCGAGGCCGTCCTGCCGCCTCCCCCCGAATGGCCCTCCCCCGCCGAGGGCACGAAGCAGTAACGCAGTCGCTAGTCGCTAATCCATAGTCCAGAATCCACAGTCCAGAATCCATAGTCCCGGGTCCACGGTCCTGAGTCCGCATCCAGTCCCGAGTCGGGCGGGCGATAGCCCGCGATTAGGGACGGATGAGGGATCCCGGATCAGGGACCCAGGACCAGGGACTCTGGCCTATGGATTAGCGATTAGCGACTCTTGGTCCTTGAACTGGAGCTGATAGAGCTTGTAGTAGATCCCCCGTCGCGCCAGCAGTTCCTGGTGCGTCCCTGCCTCCCTGAGCTCCCCGTGGTGCATGACCAGGATCTTGTCCATGTCCTGGATCGTCGAGAGCCGGTGCGCGATGGCCAGCGTCGTCCGGCCGGCCATCAGCACCTTGAGCGCGTCCCGGATGATCAGTTCGGTTTCGGTGTCGACGCTCGACGTGGCCTCGTCCAGGACGAGGATCTCGGGGTCGAACGCAAGCGCCCGGGCGAACGACAGGAGCTGCTTCTGGCCGACCGAAAGCGTCGCTCCCCGCTCGGCGACGGGGTGGTCGTACCCCTGGGGCAGCTCGGAGATAAACCGGTCGGCGTGCACGGCCCTGGCGGCCGCCCGCACCTGTTCGTCGGTGATCACCGCGGTCCCGAGCCGGATGTTGGACGCGATGGTGCCGGAGAACAGGTGCACGTCCTGCAGGACGAGGCTGAATTTGTCCCGCAGCGCCTGGAGGCCCATCTGGCGGACGTCGACACCGTCCACCAGGATTCGGCCGCTCGTCGTGTCGTAGAAGCGCAGGAGGAGATTGATCAGCGTGGACTTGCCGGCGCCGGTCGCGCCCACGATCCCGACCCGCTCTCCCGGCGCCACCTGGAACGAGACGTTGCGCAGGACGTGGTCGGCCTCGTTGTAGGCGAAGGACACGTCCTCGAACGCGATCGAGCCGGTCCTCGGCCGCTCCCCTGCTGATGCCCCGGCAGCTGAGTGATGGGCCGGCCGCAGCGCTTCGAGGCCCTCGCCCGCGCCAATCTTCACCGGCGTGTCGAGCAGCTTGAAGATGCGCTCGGAAGAGGCCATCGCGGCCTGGAGGACGTTGAACTTCTCCGACATGTCGCTGATCGGCCTGAAGAACCGCTGCGAATACTGCAGGAACGCCACCAGCGACCCCAGCGTCAGCGTCCCTGTGATGGTCCATCCCCCGCCGAACCAGATGATCAGCGCCGCGGCGAGCGCGCCGATGATCTCGATCGCCGGGTAGAACACCGCGTAGTAGAAGATCGACTCCACGTTCGCGTCGCGGTGGCGCTGGTTGATGTCGTTGAACCGGCCGAAGATCCGCGTTTCCTGCCGGAAGAGCTGCACCGTGGACATCCCCGTGATGTGTTCCTGCAGAAACGCGTTGATCCGGGCGATCAAGGTCCGGACGACGCGGTACGACTCGCGGGCATTCCGGCGGAACCACTGCGTGACCACGGCGATCAGCGGCAGCACCGAAAAGGCGACCAGCGCCAGGCGCCAGTCCATGATCACGAGCACGATCATGATGCCCACCAGCATGAACACGTCCCCGAAGATCGACACGACGCCGGCCGTGAACATGTCGTTCAGGACGTCCACGTCGGTCGTGACGCGCGTCATCAGGCGTCCGACAGGGTTCCGGTCGTAGAACTGCACGTCCAGTTGCTGGAGGTGGCGGTAGATCTGGAGGCGCATGTCGAACATGATGCGCTGCCCCGTCGACTGCAAGGTCCACGTCTGCAGGAATTCCAGCGAGAAGGAGGCGAACAGGATTGCCAGGAACGCCAGCGCGATCCGATCGAGGCCGGCCAGGTTCCCTGGCTGGATGTGACGGTCGATCGCGATCTTGACGAGATACGGCTGCGCCAGCTGCAGGCCCGCGTTGGCGATGATCGCAACCAGCGCAACCACCACGTGCGCGCGGTACGGCAGCAGATAGCGCAGCAGCCGCCGCATCAATACCGAGTCGTAAGCCTTGCCGAGGACTTCCTCTTCGTGCGCCGACACGGTCAGCTCGCCGCCAGTTCTTCTTGCAGGAGCTGTTTCTGGTGCAGGTCGGCATACAGCCCACCCGACCGCACCAGCTCGTCATGGGTCCCCCGCTCCGCGATCCGGCCATCCTGAAGAACGACGATCATGTCCGCGTGTCTGACCGTCGAGACGCGGTGCGAGACGATGATTGACGTCCGCTTCCGCATGAATACCCGTAACCGCTCCAGGATCTCCTCTTCCGTGTACGTATCCACCGCCGACAGCGCATCGTCCAGGATCAGAATCCGCGGGTTCAGCTTGACGGCGCGGGCGATGGCCGTCCGCTGCTTCTGACCGCCCGACAGCGTGATGCCACGCTCACCGACCAGCGTTTCATAGCCCTTCGGGAACGCAGCCACGTCTTTGTCGAGCCGCGCGATGGCGGCCGCGTTGTGGAGGCGTTCGGCGGTCGCCGCACCTTGTTCGCCGTCAGGTCCGAGCGCCACGTTCCCGCCAATGGTGTCCGAGAACAGGAAGGGCTCCTGCGGCACGAAGCCGATGACGCCGCGCAGCCGATCGAGCGGGATGTCGCGCACGTCGACGCCATCGAGAAACACCGTTCCGAAGGGGGGCTCGTGCAATCGCGGAATCAGGTGAATCAGCGTGGATTTGCCCGAGCCGGTGGCCCCGACCAGCGCGACGGTCTGCCCCGCCGCGATCTTCAGCGACACGTGCTCGAGGACCGGCCGTTCGGTCCCTGGATACGCGAAGACGAGATCCCGAATTTCGATCGCACCGGTCATCGGCGCGGTACGGCCGGCCGCTGTCACATGGCGGTCATCGATGTCCGGAATCGCGTCGAGCACCTCGAGCATCCGTTTCCAGGACGCCATGCCCCGCTGCAGGATGTTGGTCACCCATCCGAACGCGATCATCGGCCAGCTGAGCATCACCAGGTAGGCGTTGAAGGCCACGAACTCGCCCAGCGTGATTTCGCCCCGGATCACGTGCCGGCTCCCGATCCACAGCACTAGGAGCGACCCGAACCCCAGGAAGAGCGTCATGCTCGGGAAGAACAGTCCCTGGAGCCGGATCAGCACGCGGTTCCGCCGGACGTACTCGCGATTGGCCTCGCTGAAGCGCTCTATCTCGTGACCCTGCTGGTTATAGGCCCGCACCACCCGCACGCCGGCGAGCGACTCCTGAACGACTGCGCTCAGGTTCGCCAGCTGTTCCTGGATCGCCTCGAACCTCTTGTGGATGGCGCTGCCGAAATACTTCACGACGATCGTCACGAACGGCAGCGGCAGCAGCGCCATCATCGTCAGGCGGGCATCCAGCGAGACCATCAGCAGGATGGCGACGACGAACACGAGGACGGTATTGGCCGAGTACATGACCGCCGGCCCGATCATCATTCGGACCGCGTTCAGATCATTGGTCGCCCGCGACATCAGGTCGCCGGTCCGGCGGGCCTGGTAGTACCCGAGCGGCATCTGCTGCAATCGTGCGAAGAACGCGTTGCGGACGTCGAACTCGATGTCGCGCGAAGCCCCGATCAGGATCCGGCGCATCAGGTAGCGGAACACGCCGCCGATGCACGCGATTCCGAGAAGCGTGCTCGCGTAGAACGCCAGCTTCGAACGGGTGACCCCCGCGTGCAGGTCGTCGATCGCGTACTTCAACACCCACGGCGACAACAGCTGGATGGTCGTCGTGACGATGACGCAGAGCAACCCGGTGATGAACTGGCGCCGGTAGACGAGCAGGAACGGGAGCAGGCGGCGGAAGGCGGGACGCACCCTCTGAGTATACGGGCAGGGTGCGAGTCGTCAGTTTCCAGTCACCAGTTTCCAGTAACCAGTGAGCCGAACCGGAACTGGAAACTGGAAACTAGGAACGCCGACGGCTCCGTCAGAGAACCGTCGGCGCTCCCTTCTTCAGAACTCGAACCTCGCCCCCAGCTGCAGCTTCCTCGGCGTGTAGCTCGTGCTGTACGCAGTTTTCACGAGGAACGTGGGATTCGCCTGGTTGCCGCTCGGGTTGAGAAAGTTCACCCGGTCGGTGATGTTGAAGAAATCGACGAACGCGTTGAGCCGTCGGTTGCCACCGAGATTGAACCGATACCCGGCACGCAGGTCCGTCTGGACGAACCCGGGTCCGAACGCACCGTTGCGTTCCGCCTTGTAGCCCTTGACCGTGTAGGCATCGGCGCCGGTGCCCGAGTAGTCTCCCGCGGCGAGCGGCTCGGCGCTGGTCCCGTTGCGGTCCTGGTCGATGTTGCCGTTGGTGAGGCTGAAGGGCGAGCCGCTGAGGGCGCGCGCCACCCAGCTGAAATTCAGACCGCCGGTCTTCGGGATGAGCGCGGTCCCGCTCACCACCAGGTTGTGGCGCTGGTCGAAGTTCGTCGGTCCCTCGTTCAGCTCGAGGTGCATGTCGTCGAGCACCTGGTAGTTGCTGGCCGCGATGCCGGCGCCGCTGGTGTTGCCATGCGACTTCGCCAGCGTATACGACACGCGCGCGCTGTAGTTGTTGCTGAACCGCTTGTCCAGCTGCACCATCAGCGCGTCGTAGTCGGTCTCCCCGACGTTGAGCGGCATCGTCACGCTGCCGGAGAACGCGGCGAAGCTCGGCCCGTACTTCTGCCGCAGTTCTGCGGTCGCTGCGTCGAGGATCGCGCTGCTCTGCCGAACGTTGGGTGAGGTGACGGCGGTCGTCGCGCGCAGGGTCGGGTTCAGCTGCAGGGACATCAGCAGGTCGCGGCCGGCCGCGTGCACATAGTCGGCACTGACCGAGAGCCGCGCCCCGAGCTGGTGCTGATACCCGATGCTGAACTGGTCGGTGCTGGGCACGAGCCGATCGGGACTGTCCCAGCTCGCGCCGGTGTTGCGCAGCAACGAGCCCGGCGGAAACAGCTGGTCGACCAGCGCGCGGTTGAGCGTGGGGCCGTTGACGAGCAGCGCATCCGTCGGCATCTGACCCTGCCGTGGCCCCGGGTCGAAGGTGTTCAGCGGGAAATCGCGGGTGAACGAGCTGGTGAACGGCGTGGCCGTGAAGAGACCGCCGATCAACTCGAAGTGGGTCTTTTCGTAGAACCGGCCGTAGCCGCCGCGAATCACCCGCTGCCCGCGGCCGCCCAGGTCATAGGCAAAGCCGACCCTCGGCTGGATGTTGTTGTTGTCGACGGGGTAATTTCCGTCCCCGGTAATGGGATCGTCCGTCTCCGGAATCGGGATCACTTCGAGGTCGTAGCGGAGGCCCAGGCTGAGAGTCAGCTTGTTGTTCAGCCGCCACTTGTCCTGCAGGAATCCCGTCACGTAGTGGGCTTTCTCGTAGAAGCTGGACTCGCCACCGACTCGGATCGTCAGCCGGTCAGGATACGTGAAGGGATCCGCGGCGTTGAAAGGACCGTCGCTTCGGCCGAAGCCGAAGGTCCCGTTCATGTTGCCCTGGTTGACGTTCGCGGCGCCCACGTACTCGTAATTCCCACCCAGCTTGATGTCATGATCCCCCTTCCACCCTGACTTGAACCAGGAGAACGTGCTGTCGAACTGGATCGCGTCGTTGATACGGGACTGCGCGGTGTTGTCCTGCTGCGTGGTGTAGGTCTGGAACGCGAGCGTAGGCTCGCACGCCGTCATGTCGCGGCCGTTGTTGTTGAAGCAGGGGTTGGCGAACGCCACGTTTTCACGCGTCCACGCCAGCCGCATCTGGTTCATCTTGTTGTTCGCAAACACGGTATTGACGGATCCGACCACCGTCTGGTCGACGTCGTTTTCCTCACGGGACGCGTCGAGGGTCACGTTGTCGATGATCTGGTTGTACTGCGGCGAATCCTCACGCAGCCACCGCACGCCCCACGTGTTGTTGGCGTTGATCTGATGGTCGCCGCGGACGACCGTGTTCCAGACCCGCGTCTTTTCGGTCGTAGTGGTGTTGAAGTTCGGGCGCGTAGGAATGTTGATGGTCACGCCCTCGTCGATGATGAACCGCTCGAGGCTGAAGAAGAAGTGGGCTTTGTCCCGGATGATCGGTCCGCCCACGGTGCCGCCCATGCGCTGGTACTGCGTGTCGGCCTTCCGCAACCCGTTCTTTTCTGCGAAATAGTCCTTGGACGTGAGATCGGCATCCTGGTAGTTCTCGAACGCGCTGCCATGGAAGATGTTCGTGCCCGACTTCGTCACCGCATTGATGACCGCGCCGGTGGTGCGCCCGAACTCGGCGTCGAACTGGTTGGTGATGACCTGAAATTCCTGGATCGCTTCGATCGGCGTCCGCGCCTGCGTGCCCGCCCGCTGGCCGATGACGTCGTCGTTGTTGTTGCCGCCGTCCAGCATGTAGTTGTTGTTCCGGGGATCCTGGCCGTTCACCGCGATCGAATCGCTGCCGAACGACTCGGTGCTGATCGTCGGCACGATGCCGGGCAGCAGCCCGATGAACCCGACGAAGTTGCCGTTGATACTGGGCAGCTCGACGAGCTCGCGGGTCGTGATGTTGCCGCCGATTTCCTTCGACGTGACATCCACCTGCGGCACTTCCGCTGAGACGTTCACCGTCTCGGAGAGCTGGCCGACCTCCAGCGGCACGTCGAGGGTGGCCGTCTTGCCGATCTCCAGCTCCATGTCCCGGCGCACGAACTTCTTGAAGCCCTGGAGCTCGGCGGCGATCTCATAGCGTCCCGGCACGATCCCGTTGACGAGGAACGTCCCGTCGTCGTT
>Ga0209382_10010929_pt1 | contig 11294 bp, 8 predicted proteins | sample SoiMetdeltSBSDD5_FD_187599 | JGI IMG/M metagenome (GOLD analysis project Ga0209382, IMG submission 187599) | Bulk soil microbial communities from a Populus tree surrounding site in Tennessee, USA - Soil MetaG P. deltoides SBSDD5 (SPAdes) (version 2) | ecosystem: Environmental > Terrestrial >...
ATCACGGCGAGCAGGCCTTCCCGGTTCTTGATCACGTCGGTGGCCTTACGGTCGCCGGCAGGTCGACGGTAATGACCCAGCACTCCCCATCCGGCTAGCGCTTTCGGCCAAGCGCAGGCCTCCGGCCGGCCAGCCCCACCTCGGCAACGGCAGATCGATGCTGCGTGCCCGGCTCCAAACTACGCGCCGCGCGGGGTGAGCCGGCCGAACGGGTAGCGATCCGACGGGTCCTCCCGCTTGGAAGTCCTCGTGCTCAGTTCCGATAGGCCGAGCGCCGATACCGGTACAGGTATATTATCGCCTCATGGACACGGCTGAGCTGCTCAGGGAGGCCAGGCGCGCGGCCGGCTTGTCCCAGGCGGAGCTGGCCCGGCGGGCGGGCACCTCACAACCCGCGATCGCTCGGTACGAGTCTGGGGCGGCGTCGCCCTCCGTACGCACGCTCGAGCGTCTCCTGTACGCCCTGGGCCGGCGACTCAGGCTGGCAGCCGAACCGGTTGGAGCGCCGATCGCTCAGGCCAGCGAGCGAATGCGCCACCTGCGCCAAGAGCGCGCATCCATCGAACGCGCTGTGCGCAGCATCGGAGCACGTAATGTGCGCGTGTTCGGCTCAGTCGCCCGTGGTGAGGATCGGCCCGACAGCGATGTCGACCTGCTCGTGGACTTCGACGTCGACAGCTATGGGGCGCTGCCGTTGATCCGGCTGCGCCGCGAGCTCGGTGACCTGCTTGATGAGCGGGTCGACGTGGTTACCCCCGAGCTCCTGCTCCCAGAGGTGGCCGAACGGGCGCTCGCTGAAGCCGTGCCGCTGTGACGACGCGAGCCGGCCGGCATCCCCTGGATAGGCTGGCAGACATCGTGGCTGCTGTGGCCCGCGTCAAACAGGCTGAACTACAGCTGGTCGCCGCGGAGCAGGTTGGTGACGAGGCGCGTACTCAAGTGGCATTCGATGCCGTGCTTTACAACCTCGTGGTCATCGGCGAGGCAGTCAATGCCCTGCCGAGTGACATCACAGAAAGCCGGTCAGACGTTCCATGGCGTGACGTGGTTGACATGCGCAATTTCCTGGCACACGAGTACTTTCGAGTGTCGGCGAATGTCGTGCGACGGACGATCGACGAGCCGCTTGATCAACTGCGCTCGGCGTGTGAGCAGCTCCTCGCCGCATCGCCATCGCCGTCGGATCCCGGTAACAGCGGCGCTGATCAGCCGCGGCACTAGCATGCGACCGGGCGGCGGCGCGCTCCTGCTGATCGTGCTACCCATGACGATGCAAACGCTCACGCGGTGAGCAGGACGTTCAACACCAGGCCATCCGTGAGGGTCAGCCGTGTTGCCGTTGTCGGTGACCGTGCCGTGGCGGCGATGCCGCTGGCATAGGCTTCTGGTGATGGCCCACGGCACGCACGACTTCGTTGACGATGCGCGTAACGACGACGTCCTGGTGTGGGTCAATGGTGGGCTGGTGCCGCGGGAGCGGGCCGTCGTCTCGGTGTTCGATTCTGGTTTCGTGCTGGGCGACGGGGTCTGGGAGGGGCTGCGGGTGCGCGCTGGGCACCCGGCGTTTGTGGAGCGCCACCTTGACCGGCTGTTCGAGGGGGCGAAGGCGATTGTGCTGGACGTCGGGCGGACGCGGGAGCAGCTGACGGCGGCGATCTACCGGACGCTTGAGGCTAACGGGATGGTCGACGGCGTGCATGTGCGGCTGATGGTGACGCGTGGCATTAAGCGGACGCCCTACCAGGATCCGCGGGTGACGATCGGGCCGGCGACGGTCGTGATTATCGCCGAGCATAAGGAGCCGCTGCCGTCGACGGTCCGCGAGGGCATCACGCTGTTCACCACGCACGTGCGCCGGGCGGGCCCCGATACGCTGGACCCCAGGCTCAACGCGCATTCGAAGTTGAACGATATCATGGCGTGCGTCCAGGCTTATACGGCCGGCGCGGATGAGGCGCTGATGCTCGACCCGCACGGCTTCGTCGCGACGTGCAATTCGACGCATTTCTTCATTGTCACCGCGGGCGGTGTGGTGCTGACGTCCGACGGGCGCTATTGCCTGGCCGGGATCACGCGCGGGAATGTGCTGGAGCTGTGCCGTACGAACGGCATTCCGTCGCGGGAGACGGCGTTCAGCCTCACCGACGTCTACTCCGCGCGCGAGGCGTTTGTGACCGGCACGTTCGCGGGCGTGGTTCCGGTGCGGGCGGTCGACGGGCGCACGATCGGCGACGGCCGCCGCGGGCCGGTTGTCGAGCGGCTGCAGCGGCTGTATGGCGAATTGGTCGAGGCCGACGTGGCTGGCAGGGTCGCGCCATGACGGTGCGCATCGCGATGTGGTCGGGGCCGCGCAACATCTCGACGGCGATGATGCGGGCGTTCGAGAACCGCGAGGACACGGTGGTGGTCGACGAGCCGCTGTACGCCGCCTATCTGTTGCGCACCGGCGTCGAGCATCCCGGGCGTGAGGAGGTCATCGCCTCGCAGCCGACGGATCTCGATGTCGCGATCGCGGGGTTGTCCGCGCCGCTGCCCGGGGGGCGCAGCGTCCACTATGCGAAACACATGGCCCACCATGTCCCGCGCAACATGGATCTGGCGTGGACGCTGGGCTTCCGCAACGTGCAGCTGATCCGCGACCCGGCGCAGGTCGTCGCCTCCTACGTGCGTGCGCGCGAGTCCTGCGAGCCGGAAGACATCGGCCTGCCCCAGCAGGGCCGGCTGATGCGGCTGTGGGACGAGCACGGGCTCGACGTGCCGGTGATCGACGCCGGCGAGTTCCTGCGCGCACCCGCGCCGCACCTGCGCTGGCTGTGCGACTGGGCGGGCATCCCGTACTCCGGGCGCATGCTGTCCTGGCCCGCCGGCCCGCGCGCCTCCGACGGCGTGTGGGCGCCGCACTGGTACGCGGCCGTGGAGCGCTCGACCGGCTTCGAGCCCTGGCGTCCGCGCGAGATCAGCCTCTCCGAGCATGACGCCACGGTGGCCGAGGCGTGCCGCCCGATCTACGACGCGCTCTACGCGCGGCGGGTGCGACGTTAGCTTGATGGTTAACCCGCTGCGGTTGGAGCGGTCGGTGGTGTCGGCTGGCTGGCTGGGGTGTGGGCGTCCCGGTTCCGGGCTTGCGCCGTCGGTCGGAGCGTGGGCGTCCCAGCGCTCGCCGGAGGACCGCTAGGACGCCCACGCTTCACAGGGCGGGGGCCGGGGGCGGGGGCCGGGGTCGGGGACGGAGCCGCGGACGGGTGTCTTTACCGGCGACCGCTGGCCCCGGTTGTCCGGGCAAATCTGGCCCCACCCGTGGCCGCCTCCAAAAGGCAAGGACAGGCGGAAAGTCCAGCTCGGGACCGGTTCGATGGCCGGCTTCATAGAGCCGAGGTGGGGCCGACTCTCGACGGACAGGTGGGGCCAGAACTGCCCGAACAAGACAGACGGGGCTTGCCAACAGGCTTTTTAGGTGCTGCCCGTGGTGAACCACGCCAGCGCCTGGGCGCCGTCCCCTACGACGAGCCCGGTGAGCTGGCTGCGGCTGGTGATCACGGCCAGGGCAGGGCGAACTGCCCGGCAGCAGCGGGCGGACCTGCTCCGCGTTGGCGGCGTTGTCCAGCACGACGAGCAACCCGCCGGTGCGACAGCAGGCTGCGATACAGGCAGGCCAGCGCATCGAGGTCGGCCGGGATGCGTTCCGGGGGCAGACCGAAGGCGTCGAGGAACCGCCGGATCGCCTCGCTCGGTGTGACCGGTTGGCACCAGGGCAGCCACCCTGGTCGAAGTCAGCCATCCACGCATCGACCGCCCCGCATTCGAATGGGTCCTCTCGCGCCTGACAGTGGAACCCATCACCACCGATATCGCCCGGCGAGCAGCCACCCTGCCGGAACTGGCCGGCCGCCACGGCCACCGTCACGCCCTCGACGCCATCGTCGCCGCAACCGCGCTCTCGATCCGCGGCCCAACCACCATCCTCACCTACGACGACCTCGCGACCCTCTGCGGCAACCAGGTCACGATCCTCAAGGTGTGACATGCCGCAGCGGTCCTCCCAGGTCCTCCCGGCCGACTGACGGGTGGTCACGTCATCATCAAGACTCTGCGACGGCAGTAGATTGAGCCCTCCTCACTTTTGAGGCCCCATCGGCTCACCAGTCTTCACCGCAGAAATCCACGCCATGTGCAAGGTCGTTTGACCTGGTCAGAAGCTGTTCGGAACATCCGAGCAGGCCACGGCCGGCCATGGGCGGCAGATTGAAAGCGGATCGTTAGGAAGCCCATACTGACCACTGGCCACAGCGTTGCCGGCTCAGATATTCAGACCGCAACCAAGCCGCCTTTGGTGACATCGCCGTTGACCTGCGAAGATGACCTTCGCTACGTCTGTTACATCCTCCCTCGTTCGGCGGCTCCCTAAGTCACTCGATAGTGCCTAAAGTGTGCCCAATCTTCAGGCAGGCTGTGAGGGGAGTGTCCTCGGTTGGACGGCCGAGAACTCGGTACGGTGAAACGCGCGCTCTGGAAGGCCGCGGATGAGCTGCGGGCGAACTCCAGCCTGGCGGCGAGCGAGTACCGAGGTCCGGTCCTCGGTCTGATCTTCCTCGCCTACGCGGAGTACCGCTTCGAGCAGGTGCGGCCCGAGGTGGAGGCCAAGGCCACCGCTCGGCGTCCGGTCAAGCCCGACGACTACCGCGCCCGATCGGTGCTCTACGTCGCCGAGCAGTCTCGACTGTCGTACCTCGTGGACCTTCCGGAACGCGCGGATCTCGGCGCGGCTGTCGACATTGCGATGCAGGTAATCGAGGTGCACAACCCCCAGCTGAGGGGCGTCCTGCCGAAGGGGTATCGGCGGCTGGAAAAGTCGACTCTGCTTGAACTCCTGAGACTGTTCGCGCCGCTGCCGCGCAAGTTGTCCGGCGATGCATTCGGGCTGATCTACGAGGACTTCCTTTCCAACTTCGCCATGGCGGAGGGCCGGTTGGGCGGCGAGTTCTTTACGCCGCAGTCGATCGTCCGGCTGATCGTCGAGGTCATCGAGCCGTTCCACGGCCGGGTGTTCGACCCTGCCTGCGGGTCGGGCGGCATGTTCGTGCAGTGCGCGAAGTTCGTCGAGCGTCATCAAGGTTCGGCCACTAGAGAGTTGTCGATCTACGGCCAGGAGCAAAAGGACGTCACCGTCCCGCTTGCGCGGATGAACCTGGCCCTGCATGGCCTAGACGGCAAGATCCTACTCGGCAACAGCTACTACGACGACCTACACGACTGCGTCGGTGCTTTCGATTTCGTCATGGCCAACCCGCCGTTCAATGTCAACGGTGTCGATAAGGCCATGCTGGCCGGCGACCGGCGCTTCCCGTACGGGCTTCCAAAGCCTGACAACGGCAACTACCTGTGGATCCAGCTGTTCGCCTCATCGCTCGCCAAGGGCGGCCGGGCGGGGTTTGTGATGGCCAACTCGGCTGCCGATGCCGGGCACTCCGAACGGGAGATCCGCCGCAAGCTCATCCAGTCAAAGGCCGTCGATGTGATGGTGGCCATCGGCACGAACTTCTTCTACACCGTCACCCTGCCGGTCACCCTGTAGTTCCTGGACAAGGGCAAGCGCAACACCGACCGCGGGGACACGGTGCTGTTCATCGACGCCCGGCACCTGTACCGCCAGATCGACCGGGCCCACCGCGACTTCCTGCCCGAGCAGATCGAGCTGCTCGCCAACATCGTCCGCCTCTACCGCGGCGAGAAAGTCGAAACCACGGCCGGCAGCGAGAAACTACTCAGTGAACGCTTCCCCGATGGCATCTACGCTGACGTACCCGGTCTCTGCAAGGTTGCCACCATCGCCGAGATCGAAGCCCAGGGCTGGAGCCTCAACCCCGGCCGCTACGCCGGCACCGCCGCCACGGCGGACGACAGCGAGGACTTCATTGAGAAACTCGCCGGCCTCTACGACGAGTTCACCCGCCGCAGCGAAGAAGCTGATGCACTCCGAGCGAAGGTCGGTGCCGCCGTGCAAGGAGTCCTCGGCGCATGAGTGAGTGGCGCGAGATGATGCTTGGCGACGTACTCCTTTTTCAGCGCGGTTTCGACCTCACCCGGAGTGCAGCCACACCAGGTCCATATCCGGTTATTTCCTCGGGAGGAATCGGCTATACGTGTGACATTGGCAAGGTTCCTGGCCCGGGGGTGATCACAGGGCGTAAGGGCGTGCTAGGCAAAGTTTACTATTCCGCCGGCCCCTACTGGCCGCACGACACAACCCTGTGGGTAAAAGACTTCAAAGAATCGGACCCACGCTTCATCTATTACATGCTTCAGACGCTTCCATTGGCCTCGCTCGATGCAGGCGCCTCGAACCCGACGCTTAATCGGAATCATGCACACCTGCTGGCCGTTCGCATGCCGGATCCGACCACACAGCGGCGTGTATCGTCGGTTCTTGGCGCTTTGGACGACCTGATCGAGAATGACCGGCGACGGATCAAGTTGTTGGATCGGATGGCGCAGGCCATCTATCGGGAGTGGTTCGTCCACTTCCGCTACCCCAACCACGAGGCCCTCACCCTTGTTGACTCCAGCTATGGCCCCATCCCCGACGGGTGGTGTGTCGTCCCGTTGAGCACCGTTGCTGTAGTGAACCGGTCATCACGGAAGCCATCGGCAGGCGAGGATATTCGATATCTCGATATCTCATGCCTCGGCGATCGGTTCGTCGGTGTTCCGGCTCGAATGAACGGTGCATTGGCGCCTGGACGGGCAAGGCGCGTCGTTGGCGCTGACGACGTGGTGTGGTCGATGGTTCGACCAAACCGCCGGGCACATGCTCTGTTGGTGGATCCGGGCAAGGATTGGATTGCCTCAACTGGGTTAGCCGTGATCACGCCTACGCGCATATCTCCAAGCCTGTTGTTTGAGATCGTCTCCGCTCGCGAATTTTCCGACTACCTGGTATCGCAAGAGAGCGGGGCCGCCTACCCAGCAGTTAAGCCCGCTGACCTCGAGGCCGCAGCCGCGCTCACGCCTTCTCGGGAGATCGATCGCGAGTTCGAGCAGGTGGTAGGTCCGCTTCATCAAATGATCTGGACGCTACGAGAGCGGTCAGCTGGACTTGGAATGATTCGCGATCTTCTGCTTCCAAAATTGGTGACCGGGCAGATTGATGTGTCGAAGCTGGACCTCGACGCGCTGGTGGGGGCGGTGGGGTGAGTCCGGGTCGGTACTCCGAGGCGGCGCTGGTGGAGCGGCCGGCACTCGAGTTGCTGGCCGCGCTGGGATGGACCGTCGTCGACGCGTACAACGAGACCTTGGGCCCGGCGGGAACCCTTGGACGGGATTCCATCCGGGATGTTGTGCTGGCGCATCGGCTGCGGGATGCGCTGCAAGTCTTGAATCCGGCGGTGCCGGAGGATGTCCGCGACGAGGCGCTGCAGGCCATTGTCAGAGACCGGTCCGTAATGGAGCCGACGCGGGCGAACAAGGAGATCCACGGGCTACTGCGAGACGGCTACTCGGCGGAATGGCGGGACGGTCGGGGTGAGCCGCAGTTCGCCACCGTCCGGTACCTCGACTTCACAGACTCGACGAAGAATGACTGGCTAGCGGCGTCGCAGGTGTGGTTCGCCGGTGAGCTGCACCGGCGGCGGGCCGACGTTGTGCTGTTCGTGAACGGCATCCCGTTGGTGCTGGCCGAGTTCAAGGAGCCGAACCGGCCGGTGAAGGCGGCGTACGACGAGAACCTGTGCGACTACCGGGACACCGTACCGCAGTTGTTCTGGCCGAACGGGTTCGTGATCCTGTCCAATGGGTCGCAGGCGAAGGTCGGCGCGACGTACGCGTCGTGGGGATTCTTCGGTGACTGGAAGGTCATCGACGCCGACGGCACCCGCGGGGTGGTGGCGTTGGAGACCGCGATCCGTGGCACGTGTGCGCACGATCGGCTGCTGGACATGGTCGAGAACTTCGTGGCTTATGTGGAGCGGCCCGGCGGGCTGGTCAAGAGTGTTGCGCGCAACCATCAGGTGCTGGGCGTGAACGCGTCGATGGAGAACCTGCTGCGCATCCGGTCGGCGGGCGAGACCAAGCTCGGGGTGTTCTGGCACACGCAGGGGTCCGGCAAGAGCCTGTCGATGCTGTGGTTCACGCAGAAGGTGCTGCGCCGGCTGCCGGGTGCGTGGACGTTTGTGATGGTCACCGACCGCACCGAGTTGGACGAGCAACTGCACGGCCAGTTCGCCGATGCCGGGGTGATCTCCAGGGAGGCCCGGGTGCACGCCGGGTCGGCTGCGCACCTGCGGACGTTGCTGGCGGCCGACCACCGGTACGTGTTCACGCTGATTCACAAGTTCCGGCTGGACAAGGCCGCCGGTGAGACCGGGATGCCGGTGCTGTCGGACCGCCGGGACGTCATCGTGATCACCGACGAGGCGCATCGTTCCCAGTACGACACGCTGGCGCAGAATATGCGGACGGCGCTGCCGAACGCGGCGTTCATGGGGTTCACCGGCACGCCGCTGGTGGCTGGCGAGGAGCTGACCCGCCGGGAGTTCGGCGACTACGTGAGCGTCTACAACTTCCGGGACGCCATTGAGGACGGCGCCACGGTCCCGCTCTACTACGAGAACCGGATCCCCGAGTTACAGCTGGTCAACGAGGACTTCGGCGACGAACTGGTGGCGTTGTTGGAGGACGCTGAGCTCGACGAGGACGCCGAGGGGCGGCTGGCCCGGCGGTTCGGCCGGGAGTACACCCTGATCACCCGGCCGGAGCGGCTGCGCACCGTGGCCCGGGACCTGGTACGGCACTTCGTGGGCCGCGGATTCGCCGGCAAGGCCATGTACGTGGGGGTGGACAAGGCCGCTGCGGTGCGGATGTACGACTTCGTGCGGCACGAGTGGGCCGAGCACCTTGCCGATCTGCGGGCGCGGCACGACGCGCTGCCCGAGCTGGAACGGCCGTGGCTGGCCAGCCGCATCGAGCTGATGGAGACCACCGACATGGCGGTGGTGGTCAGCCAGGGCCAGAACGAGATCAAGTACCTGGCCGCGAAGGGTCTGGACATCAGGCCGCACCGGGCGCGGATGAACGCCGAGCCTTTGGGCGATCACTTCAAGGACGCGGCCCACCCGCTGCGCCTGGTGTTCGTGTGCGCGATGTGGATGACCGGGTTCGACGCGCCGAGCGTGTCGACGATCTACCTCGACCGGCCGATGCGCAACCACACCCTGATGCAGACGATCGCTCGCGCCAACCGGGTGTTCCCGGACAAGGACAACGGTCTGATCGTCGACTACATCGGCGTATTCCGGAATCTGGAGCGCGCGCTGGCCATCTACGGCGCCGCCAGCACCGGCGCCTCCCCGATCCGGGACAAGGCCGAGCTGCTGGCCACACTTGCCAAAGCGGTCGCCGAGGCGGTCGAGCTTTGTGAGCGTTTCGACATCGACCTCGACGAGCTGCGCACCGCCTCCGGGTTCGCGTTCATCGCCCTACGAGACGCGACGGTCGAGGCGCTGCTCATCGACGAGGAGGTCCGCGCTGCTTTCCTCGCTGCAGCGCATCGGGCTCGCACGTTGTTCAAGGCGGTGCTGCCCGACCCGGCCGCCGCGGTGCACCAGTCCACCGTGGCGGTCATCCGGGTGCTGGCCGAACGGCTCGCCGATGTGGCCAGAACGCCGGAGGCCGACCTCGGCCGGGTCATCGACGCCGTCGACGCGCTCCTGGACCGTTCCGTCGGGGCCGAGGAGTACGTCATCCGCGCCGCCGCCGAGGGGATCGAACCAGATCCCCTCATCGACCTGTCCCGGATCGACTTCGACGCGCTCGCCGCCCGGTTCGCCGGCCGCAAGCGCGCCGAGACCGACCGCCTCGCGGCCCTGCTCAAGCGGCGGGCCGTCACTGCCGTCCGCCGCAACCCGACCCGCTACGACCTGGTAGAGCGCATCGAGGAGCTGATCGCCGAGTACAACGCCGGCAGCCTCAACATCGATGAATACCTGCGCCGCCTCGTCACGCTGTCCCACGATCTGAGCGAGGAGGAGCGCCGCGCGGTCGTCGAGGATATGACCGAGGAGGAACTGGCGATCTTCGACCTGCTCACCAAGCCGGAACCCCTGCTCGGCGCCGCCGACCGGGAGGCGGTGAAGGCAAGCGCGAAACGGCTGCTCGCCCACCTGCACGACAAGCTCGTCCTCGACTGGCGCCGCAAGGCCGACGCCAAGGCCGACGTCCGCAGCACGATCGGAATGGTGCTCGACGCTGACCTGCCGGACGGGCCGTATCCGCGAGCGGTGTTCGACGCCAAGGTGCAGGCCGTTTTTGATCACATCGTCAGCGCCTACGGCGACGACGGCTCCAGCGTCTACAGCATGGCCTCCGAGCCCGCCGCGGGTGGTGGAGCGGCGACGGTGGTGCTGGCCGAACCGGATCTGGAGACGATCACCAGTGGTGTCGTCGAGCGGATCCGCGTCGACGCCCAGTTCGCTGCCCTGGTCGCCGAGCAGCTCGGCGTCACCGGCGGTGCCGCGCTGCGGACCATCGCGGAGATCATCGACAACGACGAGGACTTCGCCGTCGAATTCAAGTCCACCGCCCGCTGGGATCTCCACGAAAACAAGCCCAATAAGGCTGTGGAGGACGCTGTAGTCAAGACCGTCGCTGGCTTCCTCAACACCGACGGCGGCACCCTGCTTATCGGCGTCGGCCCAGACCGGACCGTCGTCGGCCTGGACCACGACTACAGCAGAGTGCGTCCCCGCAACGGGGATGGCTTCGTCAACTGGCTCACCACCCACCTCACCAATGCCCTCGGCCATGCCGCCGTAATGCGCACCCGAGCCCGAATCACGGTCCACGCCGGCCGTGAGATCTGCCGCCTCGACGTCGCCCGCTCCCCCAGACCCGTATGGGCCACTACGAGCAAGGCCGCACGAGTGTTCTACGTCCGCATGAACAACTCGACGCGCGTCATGCCAGACACCGACTTGGACGACTACCTCCGCGAGAGGTGGCCCCCACCGGACGGGTGGCCACCCGATGGGGATCCGGGTGGCCACCGCTCGTTATGAAGTTAGGACACGGTGAGGGCTAGGTCGTCGAGCACAAAGGAGGTTTGTAGCGACGAGTCCTCCGTTCCGGTGAAGCGGAGGGTGACGGTCTGGCCGGCGAAGCCGCTGATGTTGAAGGACTTCTGGGAGTAGCCGGCGGCGCGGTTGAGGTTGGAGTAGGTGGCGAGGGTGGTCGAGCCGAGCTGGACGGTCAGGCGGTCGAAGGCCGTGGTCGTGGTGGTCTCGGCGGTGTCGATGTGCAGCCAG
>Ga0209382_10010930_pt1 | contig 11294 bp, 4 predicted proteins | sample SoiMetdeltSBSDD5_FD_187599 | JGI IMG/M metagenome (GOLD analysis project Ga0209382, IMG submission 187599) | Bulk soil microbial communities from a Populus tree surrounding site in Tennessee, USA - Soil MetaG P. deltoides SBSDD5 (SPAdes) (version 2) | ecosystem: Environmental > Terrestrial >...
GACAGGATGAGGGCACCAGCGACACGGATAACCATCACGACTCCTTTCGAGGAACCAACGGATTATAGGCTGATTCCTAGAAGTCGACCGTCACGTTTACCCGCACAAATCGCGGCTGGACGATGGTCGTCGGACGCAGCCACTCGCCGCCGGGACCAAGACCCGGCGCTGGGACGGCGTCGTAGTTGCCGTCGAAGGCAGTCGCGGTATTGATGTTGAACAGATTGTAGAGGTCGGCGCCGATGTCGAAGCGCTTGCCGACAAACCGGAAGATCTTCGCGAACCGCATGTCCACCTGGTAGACGCGATCCTCCGCGTACATCTGGTTTGTGTCGATCAGGTTCACCGTCTGGTTGCCGGTGGCCGTGCCGCCGCCTGGCAGGTGTCCGAGCTGGAGAGCGACGGTGGTATTCGGCACGAGGATGTTCGCCGAGAAGATCGCCGGCGGCGGCGTGAGCCGAATGATCGAGCTGACAAGCACATCCACCTTCGGAACGGTGTACGAGGCCGAGCCGCGGAACGTCGTTTGGAACGGAGCGACGACGCGGCAGTTGCGCGGACTCCGCGTGGACGCACCGAAGACCGATCGAGTGTAGTTTTGGTACAGCTCGCATTGATCTTCGATCTCACGCCCCGTGCTCGTGCCACCTTGGAACGTCAGTCCGTTGCGCATCCGCGCGTTCGCCGTCACCTCGACGCCGTGCCAATAATTGATCCGTGCCGGGCCGAAGTCGGATTCAAACGTCTCGTAGTTCGACGGTGTTCGTGACGCCGCCTCCGGCTTCACCTCGTACTCGACGATCGAGTAGCCGCCTCCGCCGGGAAGACGCGGATCGTTCGGTGCCGTGAAGACCCACGTCTCGAAGTCGTTGGCGCCGAGCGCCTCGTTGTTGACGACGGTGTAGTTGCCCCACCACCGGCGGTTGTACGCGACTTCGACCGAGACGCGCGGGAGCACTTCCTGCTGGACTGCCACGCCGACCTGCCAGTCATAGCGGCGCGCACCCCATCCCCCGAGTATTGCCGGATTGATCCTGTCCAGACCGGTGAGCTGGTTGCCGAAGCGAAGTGAGTTGCCGGTGGTCGCGGCGCACGTGTCGACGTGACCGGTTGTCGTCGGACCCTGAGCCACTGGATTCAGGATGTCGCAGTCGACGACGTAGTCGCCGTCGTTGTCGGTCCAACCGCGGTTCAGTGTTGTCTGAATGCGATTCGACGGATTGTTCGCCGTGTAGTTGCTGTCGTTGGTCGCGGCGTCCAGGTATTTGCCGACGTTCAATTTCAGCGCGGTCTTGCCGGTGCCGAATACGTCGTAGGCCGCGCCAAAACGCGGCGTGATGTCGTCGAAGCCGCGGACGCTCACGGTGCGCGGGAACGTGATCGGTTGCGCGTTCCATCGCGATGTCTCCGACGTTCCGTTGTGGTCGGCGGGGCTCCAGCTGTAAGCGTGGTCGTAACGGATCGCGCCCTGCACCGTCAGCCGCTTCATCGTCCACTGGTCCTGGATATAGGCCGAATGCTGCACCGTGCGATTTGCCTCCTGCCAGTTCGGCAGCCGGATCGTGAACTGATTGGGAACGCGCTGATTGAACCGATAGGAGATGAGATTCGGGTTGGTGTGCTCGGTCTCGTCCGAAATCTGATATGCGCCCTGATAACCGACCTTCATGTTGTGGGCACCGGTGATATACGAGGCGGACGCGCGGAAGTTGTTCGGGTTCGCCCAATTCTTGTTGTAGGTGTTGACAGATCGATAGACGAAATTGGCTGCATGCTCATCGATCGCTGACTGCTCGGTCACCTGGATCAAATCGAAGATCCCGTCCGACGGCAACTGGCCGAACACCGGTACGTAAGCGAAACGCGAGTATCCGCCTTCCAGCAGCAGCTTGTTCGTCATCGGCATCGTCCAAGTCGCCTGCGTCAAGTAATACGGCGATGGGAAGTAGCCGGCGTGAGCTTCCGGTGAGATCGGCCCGATGAAGCCGAACGCGGCGGCGCCGAGGCCAATTGAGCTGCCCTTTGGCTTCCGGCAGCCGTCGCCCTCACGTGTTCGCGTCGAGCCATCACAGCGATACTGGTTCTCCTGCGAGAACGAAATGCGATGCCTGCCGATCTGACCCGTCAAACGGCCTGAGTACACCTCGCGAGCCTGAAGATTGAGCACTTCCGTGATCGACGTATCTGGTGTATAGCCCCATTGTGAAGCATCGCCGGCATACAGGTTCGGGCGCGGACCGGTCTCGATGACTCGGCCGCTTCCAAAGTTGCGCACCGTGCCGTAGAACCAGAGACGATCGCGTTTGATTGGACCGCCTAACGAGCCGCTCACATCCCACGAGTTCTTCAGCGCCGGCCCTCGAGTAATGCCGTAGCTGCGCAGCTCGTCGTTGATGTTCTCCGATCGCGACCAGTCGCCGGCGCCGCTCCAGAACGCCGAGCCGGCGAACGTGTTGCCGCCGGATTTCGGAATGAGGTTCATCACCGGACCGCCGGTCTCGCTTTCGCCGAGACCACCCGAGATCGTTACCTGCATTTCCGTCGTGTCGGCGGTGTTGTAGGTGAAGCTGGAGACGCCGCCGCCACTAAACGCCGCGGCAACGGTCATGCCGTCGATTTGCATGCGTCCTTCGAACGTGCTCCCGCCGCGCGCGCTGAACAACACCATCTCGGGCGTCGTCTGGGCGCTGGTGTTGCCGAAGAACTCTATCGCCGGGATTGCGGCGAGGATCGCCGAGTAGTTGCGTGTCGCCGGCAGCGTGGCGACGAAGTCGCCCTGAAGCACCACCTCACGCTTGGCGGTCTGTACGTCGACGGCCGGCGTCTCGGCCTGGACGGTGATCGACTCCTCCAGGTTGCCGACGCGAAGCTCGGTGGGAATCGTGATTACACCGGAGCCGCTGACGTCGATACCCTCGTGCACGACCTGGTTGAAGCCGGTGAGGGAGAACTTCAGGACGTAGATGCCCGGACGCAGGTCGACGATGCGCCATTGTCCGCTGCCGTCGGTGACGGTCGTGCGCACCCGGTCAATCAGGGCATCGCTGGAGACTTCGACGGAGACGCCAGGCATCACCGCACCTGACGTATCCCGCACCACGCCGGCGAGCGTCGCTTGCGCGCGAGCCACGACCGGACACAACACCACACACCCCGCCACAACGATCAACACGGCACGCAGTCGTCCCATGAGCGGCTCCTTCGCTGAATGACGTCTTCGGAAGAAGAAAGCCCACTGCTCGTGAATGAACAGCCGAATGAAAGCGACGCGGCCCGGAGGGCGAATAACGAAGAGAAACGAATTAGATGACGGCTGGGAACACTAAATAAGCCAGCGCGGGAACGATATACGTCGAAAGGCCGATTGGGGTCAATCCGGAGGACACTGGAATTACACAAAAAAATCGGGGTCCGGGGGGCAACGCCCCGGACCCCGATTCATTGGGACTCCGGATTCCTGAATCCTAAATCCTGGTCCTCCTGATTCCTGATTCCTTTTAGAAGTCGAACGTCAGGTTGAACCGCACGAACCGCGGCGTGATCACCCCCGTCGGGTTGTTCCACGTTCCGCCCCGGTTGATGTTCCCGGCGCTGTGCTGATACGTGTTGTCGAAGTTCTCCGCGTAGTTGGTGTTGAACAAGTTGTACAGATCGAAACCGGCATCCACGCGCCTGCCGCCGAACCGCAGGATCTTGGCGATGCGCATATCGACCTGGCTTCGACGCTCGTCCTGATAGAGGCGATGCTCGTCGTTATCGAGGAGATTGAGGCTGGTCGTGCCCGTTGCCTGCTGGCCAAACGGCAGCCGACCGAGGGCCGCCTCAATGACCGTGTTCGGCACGATCCAGGTCGCCGTTCGCGATGCGCCCGGCTGCGACCGGAACGTCCCGCTGAGGCGAACATCGATCTTCGGGACGGTGTACGTCACCCACCCGCGAAGTGTCGTCTGGAACGGCTCCTTGCTATAGCAAGCGGTCGACTGCTGCAGGACACCAAGGATGGGTCCCACCGTCGGCTCATTGACCTTGGTGATGCTGTCGCATCGATCGACGATCTTCCGGCCCTGGCCCGCGCCGACCTGTATCTGCAACCCGTTCCTCATGCGCGCGTTCACTGTGAAGTCGTAGCCATGCCAGTAGTCGCTGACATCACCAAACTGCTTCTCGAGGGTGACGAGGTTGCTGGCCGGACGCGGTCCCACTGCGAGCTTCTGCGTGTAGAACGTTATCGGGTAACCGCCGCCACCCGGCAGACGCGGATCGGATGGCGCCGTCAGCGTGAATGAATCGTAGTCGCCAGGGGCACGGTTTTCATCATCGGTGATGATGCCGTCGGTGGCTGTCGCGGGGTAGTCCCACCAGCGGCGGTTGTACCCGAACTCGATCGAAACACGAGGCACGATCTCATGCTGCACGTTGAAGCCTAACTGCCAGTCGTTCTGCCGCACGCCCCAGCCGCTGAGCACCGCGGGATTAACTCGCTCGAGGTTCTGGGCGGTACGGCCGAAGTTCAGTTGGTCGCCGGTCAGCGCGCCGCAGGTATCAACCGTCCCGGTGGCTGGGCTTTGCGCGCCGAAGTTCGTCAGGCTGCAATCGATGACTTTGTCGTTATCGTTGTCCGTCCAGCTCCGGTTGGCTACCAGGCTGACCGTCCGCCGCGCCGGGTTGTTATCGTCGAAGATGCCGTCGTTTACGGCCGCATCGAGATAGTGGCCGAAGTTGAATTTGACCGCGGTTCTGCCGGTGCCGAACACGTCGTAGGCGACGCCGATACGCGGCGTAATGTCGTTATACGCGTCCACGCCGGCCACCCTGTCGAACGAGAGCGGAGCCGAGTTGTAGATCGACGTCGCCGTCGTGCCGTTGCCGTTGGCCGGACTGTAGCTCCACGCCCTGTCATAGCGCAGCGCGCCCGCCAACGTCAGCCGGCCAGTCGTCCACGAGTCCTGCACGTACAACGCGGCCACTTTCGTGTGGTCCCGGGTCTCCCAATCGGGCAGGCGGAACGTATAGGCGTTCGGCGAGCCGTTGTTGAATCGATACGCGAGCAGGTGATCGGGCGTCACCGTCTTGGTGGTCGCAACCAGGTAGCTTCCCTGATAGCCGACCTTCATGTTGTGCGAGCCGGTGACATAGGACGCTGACGCGCGCCAGTGATTCGGGTTGCCGTAGTTGTCAGAATAGTTCTGCAGCGCGCGGTAGTTGTAGTTCGCACGCGGCGCCCAGCGCGGGCCGCTGTTCCCCGAGATGAACGCCGTGGACTGTTCGGTCACGCCGATCATTCCGTCGAAGATGCCGTCGGGTGGCAGCGCCCCGGGACCGCCAGCGTGATAGTACGCCAGACGCGAGTACCCTGCCTCGAGCAGCAACCGACTGGTCATCGGCGCCGTCCACGTCGCTTGCGTCAGGTAATACGGGAAGTCGAAGTAAAGAGTGTTCGCCTCGGGCGACTGCGTGACGTTGCCCGCGGCAATCCACCCTGATTCGCGGTTATGGCAACCCTCGGTCTCGACCTTGAGCGGCGCGCCCTCGCAGCGCAACTGGTACTCGTGAGAACCCGTGAACCGATGCTTCGAGGTCGCCTGTACTGTGGCGCGGCCGATGTACATCGTGCGCCCCTGGAGCTGCCGACCGGTGACGTTGTTGTCTGGCGACCAGAGCCAGCTCGCTGCATTGAAGGCATTGGCGTTCGCGACCAGATTCTCGAGGGAGGTCGACGTGTCGAGCTTGCGGTAGCTGCCAAAGAACCAGAGGCGATCGCGTTTGATCGGCCCGCCATACGAGATGCTCGCGTCATAGGCGCTGATGACGCCGGGCGGTTCCGTGATGTTCGCCGCGCGGAGCTCGTCATCGAGGTTGTTGCCCTTCGACCACTCGCCGGCACTGTTCAGGAAGGCCTGCCCTCGGAACGAATTGCCGCCTGCGCGTGGCACCAGGTTCATCACCGGGCCGCCGGTGTCCGATTCACCCAGACCACCCGACACGGTCACCGACACCTCATCGACGTTCACCGAATCGAGAATGTAGGACGACACGCCGCCGCCGTTGAACGCGGCCGCCACGGTCATGCCGTTGACCGCCATGCGCCCTTCGTTGGTCGCGCCGCCGCGTGCGCTGAAGAACGTCATCGTCGGCGTGTTCGCGATGCCGTTGTTGTCCACTGTAATCCCGGGCGTCGCGTTCAGCAGGGAACCGACCGTTCGTGTCGCCGGGATCGCCGCAATCGCGTCGGCGTTCATCACGGTCTCGCGACGGACGCTCTGCACGTCGACCACCGGCGTCTCGCCGGTAACGGTGATCGTCTCCTCGATCGCGCCAACCCGCATCTCGGCGTTGATCGTGAAGACCGCGGTGCCCGAGATCTCGACGCCCTGGCGCAACACCTTGGTGAATCCTGGAAGTGAGAACGAAACCTCATAGGTGCCGGGATCGAGGTCGATGATGCGGTACTGGCCGGAGCCATCGCTCACGGCCGATCGCACTTTCTCGATGAGTACCGGGCTCGACGCTTCAACGGTGACGCCGGGCAGAATCGCGCCCGACGTGTCGCGAACGGTACCGGCAAGCGAGGCCTTTTGCGCGAAGGCCAGCGTCGGCAGCAGGAGTGCTACCGCGAGGAGCGGAATGAACGTCTTCGGTGCACGCATGAGACTGAGGCTCCTTTGAGAGAGGGGGTTTCCCGCGTCTTGACAGCAATCCCCGCACGGGCGCACCTGGCGCCCGCAAGCTAGTACGTGACTCTCCCGTTATCGGCGGAGAGTACGCCTGCGCTAGGCGAAAGTCAATTAGATATGTCACTTGCACGGGTTGGCGATACCGGTTTTGCATGATTCTTCCGGGGGGGAGAACACGGAAAAAACGAAGGGCACAGGGGAAAGTACCACCCCGTGCCCTTAGGCGTCGTCGACGATCCTCACTCCCAACTCCGTGAGCTTCGCGCGAAGGCCGTAGAAGTCGAGACCGAGCTCGCCCTTACGCAGGCGTTCGCGCGACTTCTCTTCTTTCGCGACGCGCTCGTTCCCCAGACGCGCCACGTCAGCGGCGCCCGGCCTCGGGACGACCACGACGCCGTCGACATCGCCGACGATCACGTCGCCGGGCGCAATCGCCGCGCCCGCGCACACGACCGGCACGTTCACCGACCCCGCGGTCGCTTTCACGGTTCCCTGCGCCGAGATCGCTTTCGACCACACCGGAAAATCCATCGTCGTCAGATCCGCGACGTCGCGGACGCCGGCATCGATCAGCAGACCGACCACGCCGTGCGCGCGTGCCGAGACGGCGAGCAGCTCACCGAACATCCCGTCCGTCGACTCCGAGGTCGTCGTGACCACCAGGACGTCGCCAGGGCGGCACAGCTCGATGGCAGCGTGAATCATCAGGTTGTCGCCGGCCTGGCAGAGGATGGTGATGGCACTGCCCGCCATGCGCGCCGTCGGGTAGATCGGCCGCATGTATGGCCGCAGGAGTCCCGATCGGCCCTGCGCCTCGTGAACAGTGGCCACGCCAAGCTTGCCGAGCGTCTCGATCACCGAGGCGTCTGCGCGTGGGATGTTCTTGACAATAGTTGGTTTCATCGAAATCAAATGTCGTAGAGGCGGGTCCTCAGACCCGCCGGCCGCTACGCCGGGACCACCTGGTTGATCCGCGGGTACACCCGCCGCGCATTCCCCTCGAGGATCTTCTCGCGCGCCTCGCTCGAAATCGACGCGGCATCGACGTAGCGCTTGGTGTCGTCGTAGTGATGCCCCGTCTCCGGATCGATGCCGCGCACGGCGCCGACCATCTCTGACCCGAACAGAATGTTGTCGGCCGGCACGATCTTCAGCAGCAGATCGATCCCCGCCTGGTGATAGACGCAGGTGTCGAAGAACACGTTGTGGCGAATGAGATCGGGCAGCGGCGGCCGCTTCATGTCCTGCGCCAAACCGCGGTAGCGCCCCCAGTGATAGGGCACGGCGCCACCGCCGTGCGGGATGATCATCCGCAGCGACGGGAAGTCCTTGAACAGGTCGGCCTGAATGAACTGCATGAACGCCGTGGTATCGGCGTTGAGGTAGTGCGCTCCGGTCGCGTGGAAATTCGGGTTGCACGAGGCGCTGACGTGCACCATCGCCGGCACGTCGAGATCGACCATCACCTCGTAGAACGGATACCAATACCGATCGGTCAGCGGCGGCGCCTGCCAGTGGCCACCCGACGGATCGGGATTCAGGTTGCAGCCGATGAAGCCAAACTCGTTGACGCAGCGCTTCAACTCGTCGATGCAGTTGGCGAGCGGATCGCTCGGCGTCTGCGGCAGCTGGCACACGCCGACGAAGTTGTCGGGGAACAGCGTGCAGACGCGGTTGATCAGATCGTTGCACTGGCGCGACCAATCGAGGCTCGTCTTCGCAGTGCCGATGTGATGCGCCATCGCCGAGGCACGCGGCGAGAAGATCGTCACGTCGGTGCCGCGATCGCTCTGGAACCTGAGCTGCGGCTGGACACTCTCGCGCAGCTGGTCGTCGGACACCTTGACGGGCCCCGACGGAACCGGGGTCGACGCGTCTTTCAAATTGGCGATCTGGGCGTCGCGAAACGTTTGGAGCTCTTTCGGGGCGGTCGTGTAGTGGCCGTGGCAGTCGATGACCATGAACTCCCGATTCTAAGTTGAAAAGTGGAACAAGTGGAAAAGTGGAAGAAGTGAAGTTGGAGGTGGAAAGGCTTGAAGTTCGAAGCAGGTTGGAGTCCCACAAAACAAATAGCCGGTAACCCGAAGGCTACCGGCTATCCATTCTGAGGCCTGGGGCCTGAGCCCTGGGGCCTAGAAGTCGATCTGCGCGCTGAACTTGAAGAAGCGCGGCTGCAGCGTCGACTGAGGTGCCAGCCAGGCCGACGAACCCGTGAGGACGTTCGGGTTGAATGCCTGGTTGTAGGTGAGAACCGGCGCCGAGTTGAGGATGTTGTAGATGTCGAACCCGACGTTCGTCCTCGTGCGGCCGAAACGCAGGATCTTGGCGAAGCGCATGTCGATTTCGTTGACGCGATCGCCATACAACGTGCCCGGCTCGACCAGGTTCACCGTGACGTTCGGGGTGTTGTTGAATGCGCGCCCGAGCGTCGTCTGGGTATTCAGGAAGACCATATTGGCCGCGAGCGGTGACCCCTTGTCGCTGCGGAACGTCCCCGAGACGAGCACGTCGACCTTCGGGACGGTGTAGGAGCCAAGGCCGGTGGCGCGCGTCACCCAACCGGTCGAGGTATTACACCAAGGGTTGGTGGGTGATTGCGCGCCGAGCACGGTAAATTCCGGAGCTGCTGCACGAACGGCGCAGTAGTCGGTCCGTGTCGTGCCCGTGCCGAAGCCGCCTTGCAAGGTGAGGCCATTCCGGACGCGTGCACTGATGTTCAGCAGGACGCCGTTGTGGACCTGGCTGTAATCACCGCCCGCCTTGCTCGCCAGCATCGTGACGTTGTTGACGGAGGAGATGTTCGATCGGACGTTATAGATGCCGCTGATCGTCCGGCCGCGAGCCTCGTCAGGCAGGCGTGAGTCGCTCGGCGCGGTGATGCTGAACGAGTCGTAATCGCTGGTGGCCTGCAGCACGTTGTCGTCCCACGTGAAGTTCGTCAACCAGCGACGGTTGAAGCCGATCTCGGCGGAGACGCGCGGCATCAACTGCTGCTGGATCGACGCACCGATCTGCCAGTCGCCCGGACGCACGCCCCAGCCGCTGCGCAGCTCGGAGTCGAGATCGCTCGTGAACCTCTCGGTGCCGAACCCCAGGTCGCTGATCTGCGCGCAGGCATCGCCGCCGTTGTTGGCCAGCGGATTCGACAAGTCGCAGTCCGGAATGAAGTCGTTGTCGGTATCGGTCCAGTTGCGCGTCACGGTCGTCGTCAAACGCCCGCTCGGACGAAGCGCCCCGTAGGCAAGGCCGTTCTGCGCCGCCTGCAGGTACTTGCCGAAGTTGACCTTGAGCGACGTCTTCCCGGTCCCGAACAGATCCCACGCCAGCCCGGCGCGTGGCGTGAGGTCGTTGTAGCCGGTCACGCCGTCCGTCTTGTCGTAGTGAATCGGCGTCGGCAGGAAACGAACGGGTCCAATCGTCACTTCCGGGAAGTAGCTCCAGGCGCGGTCGTACCGCAGCGCGCCCTGCAGCGTGACCCGTCCGAGCGTCCACGATTCCTGACCGTAGAACGACGCGTACCGCACGCGCTGCTGCAACGGAATCCGGTTGATCGCTTCGGTGATGCGATTCGCAATGCCGTTGTTGACCTGGAAGGTGAGGTACTGATCGTTCGTGTAGGTGTACTGGTTGTCGATCAGGTGGCCGCCCTGGTACCCGAACTTCATGCTATGCGCGCCGGTCACGTAGGAGGCCGATCCGCGCCATCCCAGCGTGCCCTGGAAGTTCTGTCGATAGGTGCCCGAGCGATACGCCAAGTTGGCGATGTTGCCGTTGACGGGGCAACCGCCGCTGCACTGCTCGGTCATCCCGATCAGCTCGGTGAAGTTGCTGCCTGGATGCGGTGTGCCGCCCCACTGACTCCAGTAGGTGCCGAAGCCCGCTTCGAGCAGCAGCTTGTTGGTCATCGGCGAGGTCCACGTCGCTTGCTGCACGCGCTGACCGTAGCCACTCAGGTACGTGCCGTTCTCCGGTGCAGCGGTCGGGCTGCAGGGTGGATTCGACGCGCCAGCCGCGCCGCAGATGATCTCGTTATCGCCCGAGTGACGGCAGCCCTGATCGGAACCGAGCACGCCCGCGCCCTGACAGGGAATCTGCTGATCCCAGAAGACGCCGAACTTGTTTTTCGGCGTCGGCTGCGCGGTCAGCCGCAGCGACGCATTCCGCCAGCTGCCCGCTGCCACGGCCGGGCGGGTGAGATCCTGTTCGTAGGTCCACTTGGTCGGGTCGCCCATGTTCTTGTTCGCGAACATGCCGGGGATGGTGCGATGGCTCCCCTGATCGCGGAACTGGAAGAAGAACCACAACAGGTCCTTCTTGATCGGTCCGCCGATCCCGACGTTCGAGTCCCATAGCTTGAACAGCTTTCCTGGCGTCGCAAGCCCCGCATTCTTCAGTTCGTCGCTGTAGTTGGTGCCGACCATTCCCTTGGTCACGTTCGACTGATAGAAGCTGCCGCGGATGTCGTTCCCGCCCGTCTTCGGCACGATGCTGAACGACGGTCCGCCGACTTCCGCTTCGCCGAGACCGCCCGACGTCGTCGTCGCAATCTCCTGCGCGTTGCTGATGTCGACCATGTAGCTCGAGACGCCCGCGCCATTGAAGGCCGCGCCGGTGTTCAAG
>Ga0209382_10010931_pt1 | contig 11294 bp, 4 predicted proteins | sample SoiMetdeltSBSDD5_FD_187599 | JGI IMG/M metagenome (GOLD analysis project Ga0209382, IMG submission 187599) | Bulk soil microbial communities from a Populus tree surrounding site in Tennessee, USA - Soil MetaG P. deltoides SBSDD5 (SPAdes) (version 2) | ecosystem: Environmental > Terrestrial >...
TTCGAGCGCGCTGACGGCGCGATCGAAGTCGGTCTTGCTGACCGCTTCGCCGTTGACCCGTGCGAGAACCTCGGGCAGCTGCGCGGGAACCGGTTTCGACGGCTCGGGTCCGAGAACCGCGCCCGCCGGAGGCGCACCGCCGGCCTGCGGCGCTGGTGTGGCCGCATTCGCCGTCGTGGCGCCGGCCGGTGTTTTGGAGCACGCGCAGAGAGCAACGAGGGCGACAACCGTCAGCGTTCGTATCAAGAGAAGTTCCTTGTTGAAATGGCCCTTCGGACTCGCTCCCTCGCTCAGGGCATTCTCCGCGACATGTGGCTCGCCATAGTGAGGCTTCTGCTCGCCGAAGGCGAGATGAAGGCGAGTCGAATGGTGGCCAGGGCCGGAATCGAACCAGCGACACCGTGATTTTCAGTCACGTGCTCTACCAACTGAGCTACCTGGCCTCAGGAGTGCCTTCTGAAGGACGTACAGAAGCCCGAGTATACCATGCGCATAATCTGCATCGGCTCGCAGGCTCAATGGTGTAACGAAGCCCCGGCCGCAGGCATCGTGAGCAACATGATCGTGCGACGACAACAACGGTCGTCTCTTTTCTCCGCACTGCAACCAGCAAAGTGAATGGAGGAGCCTCGGCTTCGGGGGCCGGGCTCCTTCGGACGAGATCGGCAGCCAGCGCCGGCTATCGGCAGGGCGCGTGCTGGCAATCGCAGCGCAGCTCGATCTTGTCTCCCGCCTGCCTGCAGTGATCGCTGCAGTACTTCCCGTACTGGCCCTTCGGTTCGACCATGCAATTACAGGCGGGGTGTGCGCACTTGGCAGCTCCGGCCATAAGGACCTCCGTTCCGAATCTTCGCCCCGGTTCGAACCATGTGCAAGGTCGTCCGTTCACGCCGTCCGTTGGTCAAGAGTTCCCCAACATTGCGCGAGCCGCTCTCGCGCTGTCGTTGGTCGCCTTGGTGGCACGCCACGGGCGTCGAGATCAAATCGTTTCGCATGACCGCTCCCGTGAGCATCGTTCGGCCCGTGACGAAGGCTAAATGTCCCGAAAGTCTGCCGATTCGAGACCTTCTCAGACATTTCTCACAAGTTCCTCGACCAACTTAAAGATTCGTTGTTAGGTATTTCGCCGCAAGACGTTCTTTTGTGTGCAGGAACGCGTCGAATGAGTAAACATTGGCATGACCGTGTTGCTGCCGAGCTCGAGAAACCTCGAAGCCTGGGCACGGACGCGCTCGAAACCGTTCGAAGACGAACGCCCGTCAGAGGAGACCCTATGTCTTGGATCAAGCTTGAGGAGCGCGCGTCCGCGACGCGCACGTTGCTTATCGCGCTGGTTGCATTCAGTGTGCTGCTCTTGGCCCAGACAGGTGAAGCGGCTGACGGCATCAAGTTCTTCAAGAATTACTTCGTGACCGGCGATTACGTCGTCGGTCACGTCGACCTGCTCCCGCAGCAAGCCGTCGGCAATCCGCCGCGAATAAGCGGCATTATTCCGATGAGCGGCGTGCCGGCCAATGCCGACATCCTGGCCGCATTTCTCTATTGGGAAACCATCACTAACGGGGAACCGCCGTCGATCAGCGCAAAGTTTCGAGACACTGAGATCGGTAACTTCTCAGTGATCGTTGGTCAGTCGCCAGTCAATCCGTCGACGGCACCCTGCTGGGCGAAGCAGGGAAGCGCCGATGCCAGGGTGACGACGTTTCGAGCCGACGTTCTCCGTTCCTTGCCCCTTGGCACCATCCCCAACACACCGAACTATCGCAAGCGGCTGGTCAACGACGCAGACCTGGCCGCGCAGGGAGAGCTCCCGCATCGGGTGTTTTTGCCAGACGCGGGAACCGGAAATCAGTTTCCGGAGAGCTCGGGCGCAAGTCTGGTTGTGATCTACAGGCACCCCGATTGGCCTCTCACCGGCATCGTCCTGTACGAGGGCTTTAACTTCACGGCGTCTTCCGCAACGATGTCTCAGACGCTGCAAGGGTTCTTTCAGCGACTCCCAGGTGCGGTCGGTAAGCTGACGCAGCAGGTCAGTAACGGACAACCCAACCCGTCCGAGCAAGTCAGGTTTAACGGAGCGCTGCAGGCGTTAACGAACCCCTTCAACTCTAGTCCCTCGTCGCAGCGAGGTTGGAGAAGTCTGACGCTGTCCGGCTTGAGCATGAGCGGAACGGGCTCCACGGACGAATTCGGCGAGGAAGTCACGACGACGGTGTCGCACACCGACCCCACGGAAGAATGCCTGGGGTGGTCGGGTTTTCAGTTCAGTGTCCCGGTACTCGACTCGGATCGTGATGGATTGTTGAATATCTGGGAGTCGGAAGACGTCGCCGACCTGCACGATCCTGATGGCACGCCGCTGCCGAATCTCTACGCCATGCGCGCGAGGCCTACCGTGCAGGACATCTTCGTCGAAATCGGATTCTTGACTGCGGGGAACAACACCAGGTACGGACCGCTCGATAGTATGAATGAATGTGTTGCACCGGTCTGTGAGATAGACCTTGACGGACACTCGCATCTACCCGAGAGAGAAGCCCTCGAACTCGTCGCGACGGCATTCCGCAACGCGCAGACGGCGGGGACGCGCGCGGGCGGCATTTCAGGACCGATTAACATCCATTTCGATGTGGGGAACAATTATCAAACCAACCCCTCTCTCCCGAGTGACAACACGTGCCTGAATAACGCAACCTGGGTGCCTAGCTGCGCCATCATTCCGTGGAACAACACCGCCACGAACCTCGCTCGGGGCGGGGACGCCGTGCCCGAAACGGCATGCTCGGGTTCGGCCTGCGGGTTCCCGGATTTCCCCGGAACTGTCGGCTGGAAGATTGACTATCGACTAATCCGGGAACAGCCTCTCAACTTCGACAACGAATTCGGCTGCGCGCAAGCCGGTCACCTCGTCTGTCAGCGACGATTCGATTACAACCGGAGGTATACACACCGGTACGCGTTGTTTGCGCACGCCCTCGGTCTGCCTGCTGGAACCAGCGACGACCCGGAGACGCCGTACGACGACAGGATTACGCCAACGAGGGCTTCTGGCATTGCCGACTTCCCCGGCGGAGACCTCATGGTCACGCTTGGCCGCTGGGACGATTTCACCGGCTCGATGTTCATGCAGGCGTCGACCCTGATGCACGAGTTCGGGCATACGGCGATGCTCAGACACGGTGGTCTCGCCGGACAAGCGAATTGCAGACCGAACTATGAAACGGTGATGAATTACCTGTTCCAGGTGCGCGGGCTGTACACGATCAGCGGAAATACCGTCAGTGACCCCATCGTGGACTACTCCCGCCAAACTCTTCCGGCGCTAAGCGAGACTAGTCTGAGCGAACCTGCGGGCCTGGGGTCAATGTCGTACGCCACCCGATGGTTTGCGCCGTGGGGAAGCAGCTTGATCGATACCTCACTGAACACAAGCCCCGCGAAGAGGCACTGCGACGGTTCGCCGTTGTCAACCGTAGTCGACCCGATCACCCTTACGTCCGAGCGTATCGACGCGTTCGCGACTCCTCCGGGTCCGCTTGCGATGGCGCGTGTGGATGGCACCACTATGTCAGGCCCGATCGACTGGAGTGCGGACGGAGCGGCCACGGCTACCGGCGTCTCCCAGGACATCTCGTTCAGCGGCTCCAAGACGGCTCTCGACGCGGGAGTCAATGACTGGGCGCTCCTGGACTTGCGGCAGGTGGGCGGCCGACGCAACATCGCTTCACTCAACGCCGCAGGGACCGGTTTGGGAGGCGCACTCTCACTGGGCCTTGATACACGCGATTTCCTGGGCGGTTTCGATGTCGAGTTCCTGGGCGGCTTCGATGTCGATTTCCTTGGCGGGTTCGACGTCGAATTCCTGGGCGGGTTCGATGTCGAGTTCCTGGGCGGCTACGATGTCGACTTCCTCGGCGGGTTCGATATCGAATTCCTCGGTGACGCCGGTTTGGGCGAGCAGGGTCTGGGCGACGTGGTTCCGGATGCGCCGAACACGCCGCACGGTGACGTGAGTCTCGAGACGGCGATTGGTTTCGGCAACGCCCCTCACATCCAGCAGGCTCGATTCTTGAAACAGCCAAACCGGGTGGAGTTGACCGTGAGGCGCCCGCACGCTGGTAAGACGCTCGCCTTCGAGGTCTATCGCGTAGACGGCGGCTTGCCGGTCACCCCTGCAGCCTTTGCGCAGCGAGTGTTCGTCGGAACGTTCCCTGCCGCCACGACACCGAGGACGATCATCACCGACACCACCATTACGCCGAACAAGGCTTACACATACTTTGCGCTCGCAATTGTGGAGAACCCAAACAATCCAAACAATCTTGCGAGCGCAACCCGCACAGGGATCTCTCCATACAAGTTCGTGAACACGAAGTAAAAGGAACGGCAGGTCTGCCGGGTATCGGTCGTTACCGATACCCGGTCACTTCAGTGCTTTGGGGTTTGGCGACGATTCGCTCGGAGGCTGTTCGTCTCTCAACTACCGGCGCGGCGGCGTGCGTCGGGAACGAGCGAGTCCTCGGAAGACTTTCCGCGAATGTTCAGGTACGCGCGGTACGAGTCAGCGTAGCCTGCCGTCTTCAGTCCCTCACGCGCCCGGCCCTGGTAGTAGTAGACGGGTGGCAGGAAGCTGTAATTGGGATCCTGGTCCAAAAACAGGGCAAGCGCCTCGCCGCGCCGCTTGAGACACCTGTCGAACTCGGAGTCAGCCAGCGCGAACTCGTCGGCCTGCAAATAGGCTCGCCCGAGATCGAAGCGTCCGATCCAGGTATCAAGAAGTCCGTTGGCGGCAGTGAACGCGTCAATCGCCGGACCCAATTCGCCTTTCTTCAAGAGCATCTCGCCTTCGAGAATCTTGGCGTACGCACGCGGTTCGGCCAGCCGCTCCTTGGCCAATTCCGCCATCAGCGCCTGCGCCTTCGGAATCTGCCCGGCCTCGATGAACACCCGGGCAGCCATGAATCGAATTTTCACCGCCTTCGGGTGCAGCATGAGGGCTCGTTCGGCCGCGGTGGCGGCAGGACGTGATTGCCGTCGCGCCAATTGCACATTGGCAAGGGCGAGGAACTTATCCGCGGCCCGCTCAGCCTCTTTGGCCTGCACATCGACTGCCGCACCCGCCTCGAGAATCTTCACAGCATCCGCGAAACGGCCTTCGAACGCAGCTAGATCGCCGAGACCTGATGCCGATTGCGACAAGCCGAGCGCGTCCACTTTCGCGAGTTGCTGATACGCTTCGCCGGCCTGCGGCAATTGGCCCAGTCCGAGATGCGCGAACGCGAGCCGCAACCAGCCAGCCCGATTCTTCATCTCGAGTGCCACTTTCCCTTCCTGCTCGGCGGTCTGGAAATCGCTGCCATACGCTGCGTACAACGAGAGGTTCCCGCGATACAGCGAGCGTTTCGGAAGGATCGTGACCACTTCTCGCATGTGGGCAACCGCCTTCGGCACGTCACGAAGCTGTAAGGAGCACAGCGCGAGGTTGTTGTGCGCAACTGAGTCTTGTGCGTACCGCGCCAGCAGGTCCGCGTACTCTTTCGTGCACGCCTGGTAGTCGCCTCTCACCAGGTAGAAGAACGCACGAGCGGCGAACCGCTCGCGTTCGCTCATGCGATCGAGATGCCGAACGGCCTCGTCGGTGTATTTTTCGGCATCCTGCTGTCGACCGAGGCCCATCGACACAGCGGCAAGCCCGAAGTATCCCGGGCCGAAGTTCTTGTCACGCTCGACCGCCTTCGAAAAACCTTTCTGCGCCTCGTCGACCCTGCCGTTGGACAATGCTTCGGCGGCCAAAGCGAAGTCGCGCACGACCTCGAGTGAGCTGGCGGTCCAGGTACCCATTGCGAACCGCCGTGTCTCGTCTGACGTGTCGTCGCCGAGCGCTGTTCGAACCTCGCTCGCCAGATCGCTCGCCACGCTCAAGATCTGATCCTTAGTCCGTGCCCGCTGTTCGGCGCTCGCGATCACTTCGCCCGTCGAGACTCGAATCGCCTTCACAGAAAGCTGATACCCGCGGCTCTCCTGACTGACGGCGCCTGCGAGTACGACGGCCACACCTTGACGCACCGCGAGTTCCTGCGCGGCCCGCTCGTCCAGCTTCTCGGGAGGCGGCACGCCGAGTCGGCTTCTGATAGCGGCGCGATCGTAGACGCTGATGAAACTGGCACCCTCGAGCGCCAGCTTCATGACCGGTTCGACCGTGCGGTCGAGCGACGCATCGCCGGTCGTGTTCTGAATGTCAGCCAGGACAATCGACACCGGGTCGTGCGCCGCCGGGGGGATGAACTGTCGTTGGTACCACCACACTCCGACAGACGTGGCCACCAAGAGGATCGCGGCGGCGATGGCGTACGGAAGCCGCACGACACGTTTGATCGGCCGCAGCTTGCCGTTGTCATCGAGCCGTTCCAGAGCCGCCACCAGCTCCGCGGTCGTCTGGTAGCGGTTCGCGGCGTCGGGCTCCGTGCACTTGGTGATCAGCTGATCGAGCGGGACGGGAATCTCCGGCAGGATCGTGCGGATCGACGGAGGCGGCTGCGCGAGCCGCTTCTGAAGCTCGCCGACGGCACTGACCGCGTGTTCGGAACGACGTTTGCCCGAGAGCAGGTCGTAGACGATCAGCCCGAACGCATACACGTCGGCCCGTTGATCGACATGTTCGCCGCGGGCCTGTTCGGGCGCCATGTACTCGATCGTCCCGATGACTTCGCCGACCACTGTTTCGGCGATGCGCGTCATCTCGGCGTCAGCGCCGGGATCGAGCACGCTGGCGCTTGTGGCACCCGTCGTAGGGACGGCTGCTGGGCGCGGTGGCGGCCCCCCACGCGACGTCGAGCGCGCGATCCCGAAATCCATGATGATCGCGTGCTCGCCCTCGAGCATCACGTTCGCCGGTTTGAGATCGCGATGGACGACCCCGGCCTCGTGGGCGGCCTGCAGGCCCTCAGCGACTTGCCGCGCGAGCGCCATGACCTTCGGGATCGACAGACGCTCGTGGCGAAGCACGCTGGCCAGGTCCTGGCCTTCGATGTACGGCATCGTGATGTACTTGATGCCGTCGATCTCGCCGAGATCGTGAATGCGGACGACGTTCTTATGCGTGACCTGGCGGGCGAGGAGCAGCTCCTGCTTGAAACGTCGCTCGATGTCTTGCGCGGCAACCGGGTCGCGCGTGACCTCGGGGCGAATAACTTTCAACGCAACGGCGACGCCCAGTTCCCCGTCCCATGCCTGGTAGACCGCGCCCATGCCGCCGACACCGAGTTGGCGAATGATGATGTAACGTGCGCCGAAGCGCTGCCCGACGTCGAGCGGTCCACGAGCTTTGGCGGGACGGCCGCCGGCGGACGCGGGCAGACCAGTGGTATCCGGATCGTGCCCACTCACTCGCGACGGGGGAGGCACGAATCGCGTTTCTGATTCGTCAGCGGTGGACGAGGGCTGAGCAAAAACGGTGGCCGAGTCTTCAACGCCTGGACTTGCGGAGTGAGCGAACACGGTCTCCCCGTCGGTTTCGGAGGACAGCCCTCGGCTCGTCCCGCCGATTGGCGCGGCACTGAATACCGTTTCGTCGGAATCGTCCGCCAGCGACGGAAGCGCGCCGGTCGTCACCTGCGAACGAAGTGAGGACGGCGCCTTGCATCGGAGGCAGCGGCCTCCGGCGTCAGGGAGTTCCCCCCCGCAGTTCGGGCACTTCATGGACATGAGGGGCTCCTGCCCCTAAAGTCAATTGGTTCGGTGATTAATTCCGATTATCAGCCGCTTGCACAAAAACTCAAAGCAATAAACATAGGGCTGCCGATATAACGTCGGGGGAGCCTCAATTCCACAGCCCTCCGGTACCTACGGCGGCGACTGCCTACGGCTGGGGTTTGTCCAGAACCTCGCGCACGCGCCGCGCAAGGAGTTCGAGCGAGTAGGGCTTTGACAGGAACTCCACCCCCTCGTCGAGCACACCGTGATGGACGATGACATCGGCCGTGTAGCCTGATGTGTACAGCACACGAATGGACGGCCGTAGCTGAAGAAGTCGTTCCGACAGGACCTTCCCATTCATCCGGGGCATCACGACGTCGGTAATGACCAGGTCCAGGTGGCCCGTCATCGCCTCGACGGCCGCAATCGCCGACGGGCCATCAGGGAAAGTATGTACGGTGTATCCCTGACGGCGGAGCATCAGCGAGGCAATTGTCCGGACGTGCTGCTCGTCCTCGACGAGGACGATTGTCTCCACACCGAGCGGACGAGTCGCGTCAACCGCGTCGACCGTCGTGTCGGGTGGCTCCTCGACGGCTGGCAGGAAAATCTTGAACGTCGCCCCGTGGCCAGGCTCGGAATCGACCTCGATGTGACCGCCATTCTGCTTGACGGCCCCATAGACCATCGATAACCCGAGTCCGGTTCCGGCGCCTGATTCCTTCGTCGTGAAGAATGGCTCGAACAGGTGGGCGCGCACGTCTTCCGCCATCCCGACTCCAGTGTCAGTCACTGTCAGCATCACGTACGAGCCTGCCTGGACGTAGGGATGCTGCCTGGCGTACTTAGTATCGAGGTCGATATTCTCGGTCCCGATCGTCAACCTCCCGCCGTGGGGCATGGCATCGCGCGCGTTGACCGCCAGATTGATCAACACCTGCTCCGCCTGATTGGGATCGAGCCGGACCTGCGCCAGATCGGAAGCGGGGAACAGCTCGAGGTGAATGTCCTCGCCGATCAGCCGCACCAACAGCTTCTGCACGCGTCCGAGCACGTGATTCAGGTTGATGACCTTCGGACTGATGATCTGTTTTCTGGAAAACGTCAGGAGTTGCCGCGTCAGGCTGGCCGCCGAGTCGGTCGCCTGGTCGACGCTGATCAGGTACTCGTACAGCGGATCACTGGACTTCACTTCCAGCATGGCGAGCGACATGTTGCCCTTGATCGCCGTGAGCAGGTTGTTGAAGTCGTGGGCCACGCCGCCGGCCAGACGGCCGATGGATTCCATCTTCTGCGCCTGAATGGACTGCGTCTCCATCCGTTTGCGCTCAGTCACGTCGCGGCAGTTGACGACAACGGCGGCAATCGCCGGGTCGTGGAGATGGTTCGCGCTCGTCCCCTCGAGCCATCGCGACGTACCGTCGGCGTGAAGTACGCGGATCTGCCAGGGGATCGCCACCCCGGGGCTGGCCAGCGTCCGCTCGTGGAGCTGACGCGTCGCCTCGACGCTGTCGGGCCACACCAGAGGGAACCCCGAACGGCCGATCCAATCCTCGGCGCGGTGACCCAGCGTCGTCTCGAACGACGGACTCAGGTAGGTGAATCGCGCCTCGGCATCCACCAGGACGATCAAGTCCGACGAATGCTCGATGAGTGATCTGAACCTCTGGGCGCTGTTGCGCAGCGCCTCCTCCGCGCGCTTCAATTCGGTCACGTCTTCAGCGATGCCGACCACTCGGTACACCTCGCCAGAGGCGTCCTGGACCGGAAACGTGCGCACGCGCATCCAGCGACTGGTGCCCGTCGTATCGATGGCTCGCACGATCTCGTCGTAGCCGCCGTGAAGCGAGGCCCGTTCGCTGGCCGCGCGCGCCTGGTTGACATCGGCGGGATGCGTCGATTTGAAGAACTCCTGGAAGTGATCTCCGACGTTGATGCGATGGCCGGTGATCCGCTCCCACACGTCGTTCAAGTAGAGCAGCGTGCCGGTTTTTGCATCGCGCACCCAGAGAAAATCGGTGATGTGCGTGGCGACTTCGTCCAACACCTGCGCGGCGAGGTGGGCAGGTCCTGACGCCCTTCGACTCTCGTCAGCGAGCCGGCCAACGAGGAAGATCTGCCCGTCGCAATTGGGGCGGCCCACGTGCCACCGCACGCGGCGGTAGCCGCCCAACGCGTCGCGCATCAACGTGTTGAACGCGAGTCCGTTCCCGGTCGTGAGATCGCGGAGATGACTGGCGGTTGCGGCGGCGTCGTTGTCGTGAATCAGCGAGACGAAGGAGCGCCCGGTGAGGGCATCACAGCTCCATCCGAGGTCGCGTTGGAAGGAGGCGTTGACGCGGACGAATTCCCCGCCCGCATCGAGAATGCCGAGGAGGTCCGGTGAGAGATCGAAAAACGGCTCGATAGCACTCGTCGGCATGACGAACCGACAGGCATCCTACTGCAGGCGACGGGCCGCCGCCACGAGAAGTGACGGCAGGCCCACCCGGGTTTTTCGCACGGCCGTGTTGGATTGTCTCAGACCGCGGCGACTTCGGCTTCGCGAACCAGGCCCAGTTCGCGGCGAACACGATCCTCAATCGCGCGACGCACGTCTGGGTTCTCCCTCAGGAACTGCTTGGCATTCTCACGTCCCTGGCCAAGCCGCTCGCCACCATACGCGAACCACGCGCCGCTCTTCTCGATGATCCGCTTCTCGACTGCCAGATCGATCAGGTCGCCCTCGCGCGAAATGCCTTCGCCGTACATGACGTCGAACTCCGCCTCGCGGAAGGGCGGCGCCACTTTGTTCTTGACCACCTTGACGCGCGTCCGGCCACCGATGACCTGATCGCCGTCCTTGATGCTGGCGATGCGGCGGATATCGATGCGAATCGACGCATAGAACTTCAGCGCACGTCCGCCCGTCGTCGTCTCGGGATTGCCGAACATCACGCCGATCTTTTCGCGCAGCTGGTTGATGAAGATCAGGATCGTCTTGGACTTGGAGACAACGCCGGTGAGCTTGCGCAGCGCCTGCGACATGAGCCGTGCCTGCAGACCCATCTGCGCTTCGCCCATCTCACCTTCGATTTCTGCTTTCGGCACGAGCGCAGCCACCGAGTCCACGACCACGACGTCGATGCTCCCGGAGCGAATGAGCACTTCGACGATCTCGAGCGCCTGTTCGCCATGATCGGGCTGCGAGACGAGCAGGTTGTCGAGATCGACGCCGAGCTTTTGCGCATACTGCGCGTCGAGTGCGTGCTCCGCATCGACGAACGCCGCCATACCGCCGGCGCGCTGGGCTTCCGCGATCACCTGCAGGGCCAGCGTGGTCTTGCCCGACGACTCGGGTCCGAAGATCTCGACGACGCGGCCGCGTGGCAGGCCGCCGATGCCGAGCGCATAGTCGATGCTGATGGCGCCGGTCGAGATGGCCTCCATCGGCGCAATGGCTCCGCGCTGGCCGAGGCGCATGATCGAGCCCTTGCCGAACTGTTTCTCGATTTGTCCGACAGCGATGTCGATGGCTTTGGTGCGTTCCTTCAGGTCGTCGAGCGGCATGCAGGTCTCCTCTAGGCGTTGGCCGTGTTTAAGTCAGGATGGCTTGGTGG
>Ga0209382_10010936_pt1 | contig 11291 bp, 6 predicted proteins | sample SoiMetdeltSBSDD5_FD_187599 | JGI IMG/M metagenome (GOLD analysis project Ga0209382, IMG submission 187599) | Bulk soil microbial communities from a Populus tree surrounding site in Tennessee, USA - Soil MetaG P. deltoides SBSDD5 (SPAdes) (version 2) | ecosystem: Environmental > Terrestrial >...
CGTCGCCGGGCCGTTCTACGCGCGGAATCTGCAGGAGCAGGGCACTCCGATCCCGACCAGCGGCGACGACCCCCTGGTGCGGGCCGCGGAATCGGGACAGCCTCCGGGCGTCCGCCACGCCGGCGACTTCCTGCGCATCCCGCTCCGGCTCTTCGCCGATGCGAATCCGCTCGCGCCGCACATGCTCGGCTCGGTGTGGGGCTCCCTGTACGCGAACAGCTGGTTCGACACGCACCGCGCGAGCGATCTCGACCGCGTGCTGCTGCTCCAGCGCGGCACGCCGCCCTCGGCGCGCGCGCTGCTCGTGCTCGGCCTGCTGCCGACCGGTCTCGCGCTCGCCGGCGCCGCGCTCGCGCTGCGCGACGTCGCACGCGGCCGTCGCCGCGCGCTCTACGTCCCGCTGCTCTGGTTGGGCGCGGGCATGCTCGCCTCGCAGGCGCTCTTCGCCTGGCGCATGCCCACCTGGGCGGCCGTGAAGGGGACGTACCTGCTGCCGGCATCGCTCGCCTACGGGGTCTTCCTGGCGCGGGGCTTCGAGGCGCTCGCGCGGCGGGCGTCGCGCTGGGCGTCGGCGGCCCTCGCGCTGCTCTGCGCCACCGCGCTGGCGTCGGCGGTAGTCGCGGCGGAGGGTCTGGTGTTGCCGCGCCGCCTGGACGCTCCGGCCGCTGCCGCGGCGCGCTTCTACTTCGGCGAGTACGACGACGCGCGCGAGCTCTACCGCACGCTGCTCGCGCACTCGCATTGGCCCGTGCCCTGGCTCGACAATCTGGCAGCCACCGAGCTCGCAGCGGGGAACGCCGCGCAGGCGCGCGCCCTCTACGAGCGCGCAGTCACGATCGAGGCGACCCGGCGCGGTGACGCCGAACCGGGTGACACGCTCGCGTATCGGCGCGGTCAGCTGATCGCGGCGACCGCGCTCGCCGGCGACGTCGAGACCGCGCTGGCCGGCCTCGACGTCCAGCTCGCGCGCCGCGATCTGGTGGAGCTGCGGGCCAATCGCGGCACGCTGCTCGCGCAGCAGGGGCGGCTCGACGAGGCGGAGGCCGACCTGCGTGCGGCGCTCGCCGGCGACGCCGAGATGTGGCCCGTGTGGGAGAACCTGGCCTTCGTCGCGCGCCGCCAGGGCCGGGCGGACGCCGCCGCCGAGGCGCTGCGCGCGGCGCGGCGCGAAGCGTGTCACGCCCCACGCGGAATCCCGCGCGGCATCGGCACCGGGGAGAGCGTCGAGTGGGGCGTCGGCCGGCGCTGGCTGCTGTGGCTCGCGCAGGACGGCGCACTGCGCGCCGTGCTGCCGTCCGACGAGCGCGGGGCGTGCGCGCGGCTCGCAGCGGAGAGCGCGTGAAGGCGCGCGAAGCGCTCGTCGTCGCGGCGCTCGCGCTGCTTCCGATTGCGCCCTTCGCGGGCGCGGCCTTCGGCGTCGACGAGCCGGTCTTCCTGGCCGTGGCGAAGCGCATCGTCGCCGCGCCGCTCGACCCCTATGGATTCCAGATGGTGTGGGACGCGACGGGCGCCAGCGACGTCGCGCGCTTCAACCTGAATCCGCCGCTGCTCTCGTACTGGCTGGCGCCGTGGCTCGGCGTCTTCGGCGAGAGCGAGACGTGGCTGCGCGTCGCCGTCTGGCCATTCGCCTCGCTGGCGGCCTTCGCCTTCCACGGCATCGCGACGCGTGCAGGTGTCGCGGCGCTGCCAGCGACCGCGCTCTTCGTCGCGGCGCCGGCGTTCGTCGTGCTGGCCGCGACCTTCCAGGTCGACGTCGCCGTCTCGGCGTGGCTCCTCTGCGCGGTGTGGCTGCTGCTGCGCGCGCGCGAAAGCGGCGCCGCGCGCGACGAGCTCGCCGCGGGCTGCGCTGCGGCAGCGGCGGGGCTCACGAAGTACGTGGGGCTCGCTGCGCTGCCGCTGCTCGCGGCCGGGCTCGTCCTGCTGCCGGGCCCGCAGCGCGCGCGGGTCGGAAGCTGGCTGCGCGTCATCGGCGTGCCGGCGCTCGCTTTCGCCGCCTGGGGTGCCTTCACGCGCGCGCGCTACGGCTTCGTCCACTACGCGGCGGGGCTCGAGATCGTCGGCGAGCGTGGCACGCAGGCCGCGGAGCTCACGAGTCATGCCGCCTCGCTGCCGATCTGGTACGGCGGCGCGCTGCTCTTCCCGCTGCTCTGGTGGTTGCTCTGTCTGCGCCGCGCCGGACGACGGCTCGAGCTCGCGCTGCTCTGCGGGTTTCTCGGCGCTGCCGCCGCGCTCTACCTGCTGCCGCAGGGCGAGCCCTTGCGGCGCGTGCCGCTCGACTTCGGGAACGGCGTCTTCGCCGCGCTCTGCTTCGCCGCGGGACTCTTCGGTGTCGGCCTGGCGCTCGCGCGCGGCGCGTCGACGCGCAGCGCGCCGCTCGATCGCTTCCTCGCGCTGTGGGCGGGCGGCTTCGCCGTCTTCTCGCTCTTCGTGAACTGGCATGTCAACGCGGCGGATGCCCTGCTGATCGCGCCGCCGCTGCTGCTGCTCCTGCTGCGCGACCCGCTGCTCGCGCCGTCGCCGCGCGTGCAGTGGGTCGCTGCGGCGCTCGCACTCACGCTCTCCACGGCGCTCGTCGCGGCGGACGCCGCGCAGCGCAACGCGTACCGCGACGCGGCCCGCGAGATCGACGCCGCGATCGGCGCGGCCCCCGGCGCACGCTGGCAGGTGGGGCAGTGGGGCTTCCAGCACTACATGGAGCGCGTGGGCTTCCGCCCCGTGCTGCCGGCCACGTCGCACTCGCCCGGTTCGCCGCTCGCGCCCGGCGACTGGGTGGCGTCCGCGCGCAACGTCTCGCAGCTCGACCTGGCCGGCTACATGGCGCGCTTCGGGATCACGCCGGTGCAGAGCTTCAGGGCTTCGTTCGCGCTGCCCCTGCGCACGACCAACCCCGACGCAGGGGCCGGCTTCTACACCCACCACGGCGGCTACGTGCCCTTTGCCTGGAGCCGCGCGCCGCTCGACGACGTCGGGCTCGGTCGCGTCTTCTCCGCGCCGGGAGAGTGAGAGACGGGTTCGTTCGCCCCGAAAACGGGCTCTGAGTCTCTGGCAATGGGGGAACGAGGCGCCTAAGATGCGCCCCGCCTCGGGACCGCCCGGCCCATTCGAGCGGGGTCGATCGCGTCGCCGATCGAACCGCGCCGCTGGCGCACCCACCTCCCAGACAATGCGCGGACCGCCCCTCGGTCCACACCGCGGAGAGACCATCCATGCTCCAGATGGCCCTTGCCCTGCTCAGTTCCGTCGTCGCGATCGCCGTCGCGATCGCGCTGTACCGCAAGGTCGTGGCGGCCCCGGCCTCGAACCCGCGCGCCGCCGAGATCGCGGCCGCGATCCGCGCCGGCGCCGAGGCGTTCCTGTCCCGGCAGTACCGCACGGTCGCGATGGTCGGCGTGCCGATCCTGGTGCTGATCCTCTTCCTGCTGGGCAAGTGGTACGCGTTCGGGTTCGTGTTCGGCTCATTGGCGAGCGCTGCGGCCGGCTTCATCGGCATGAACGTGTCGGTGCGCGCGAACCTGCGCGTCGCGGAAGCCGCACGATCGGGCTTCGGCCGCGCGTTCGACCTCGCCTTCCAGGGCGGCGCCGTGACGGGCCTGATGGTGGTCGGCGCGGGCCTCTTCTCGCTGGCGGCGATCGTGCTCTGCATGCAATGGGCGGGCAAGCACGAGCCCGACGCGCTGGTCGGACTCGCCTTCGGCGGCTCGCTCATCTCGGTCTTCGCGCGCCTCGGCGGCGGCATCTTCACGAAGGGCGCGGACGTCGGTGCGGACCTCGTCGGCAAGGTCGAGGCGAACATCCCCGAGGACGACCCGCGCAACCCGGCGGTGATCGCCGACAACGTCGGCGACAACGTCGGCGACTGCGCCGGCATGGCGGCCGACCTGTTCGAGACCTACGCCGTGACGGCCGCGGCCGTGATGCTGCTGGCGCACATCATCTTCCCGGGCAACGCCAGCATGTTCCTCTACCCGTTGCTGGTCGGCGTTGCCGGCATCGCCGGCAGCATCGTGGCGCTGCCTTTCGTGAAGATCGACGAGCCCGCGCCGGGCGATCGGCCGGCCGTCATGCGCGCCATGTACCTGGGCCTCGGCATCTCGACGGTGGTAATGGTCGGCGTCACCGCCGTCTTCAGCCTCTTCGTCGATTTCCCGGCGGCCGACGCCAGCGGCCATGCCATCGGCGGGTTCCGCCTGGTCTGGTGCGCGGTCGTGGGCGGCCTGGTGACGGCGGCCATGATGTGGATCACGGACGTCTATACCGGGGACGGCTCGCGCTTCGTGGAGCGCATCGCGCGCGCCAGCCAGGGCGGCCACGGGACGAACGTGATCAGCGGTCTCGCCGTCGGCATGCAGGCGACTGCCGCGCCGGTCCTCGTGATCGTGCTCGCGATGATCGCGACCTACTCGGCGGCCGGTCTCTACGGCGTCGGGATCGCCGCGATGGCGATGCTCTCGCTGGCCGGCATCGTCGTCTCGATCGATGCCTACGGGCCGATCACCGACAACGCCGGCGGTATCGCGGAGATGGCCGAGCTCGGCGACGACGTGCGGCGCGTGACCGATCCGCTGGACGCCTTCGGCAACACGACGAAGGCGGTCACGAAGGGCTACGCGATCGCGTCGGCGGGGCTCGCGGCGCTGGTGCTGTTCGCGACCTACATCGAGGATCTGAAGCGACTGTCGGGTCTCGAGGTGGCATTCGACCTGAGTGGCACCGGCGTCCTGATCGGGCTCTTCCTCGGCGCGATGATCCCCTTCGTGTTCGCATCCTTCGCGATGAGCGCCGTCTCGCAGGCGGGGACCGCGGTCGTCGAGGAGGTGCGCCGCCAGTTCCGCGAGATCCCGGGCATCATGGAAGGCACGGCCAAGCCGGACTACCGCACGTGCGTGGACATCGTCACGCAGGCGGCGCTGCGGCTCATGATCGCCCCGGCGCTGATCCCCGCGGTGATCCCGATCGTCGTGGGCCTCCTGTTCGGGCCCCAGGCGCTCGGCGGACTGCTGATCGGCTCGATCGTGTCGGGCGTCTGCGTGGCGCTCTCGATGACGACCGGCGGCGCCGCCTGGGACAACGCCAAGAAGTTCATCGAGGCGGGTCAGTTCGGCGGCAAGGGCTCCGACGCGCACAAGGCGGCGGTCACCGGCGACACGGTGGGCGACCCCTACAAGGACACGGCCGGCCCGGCCATCAACCCGATGCTGAAGCTCATCAACGTGGTCGCGCTGCTCGTCATCCCGTTCCTGTAAAGCGCCCCGTTGCCCCGGCCGAAATAGTCCAATAATCTCGCGCAATTCCGCGGGTGGTGGCAGCGCGCAGGCGTCCTGCGCCGCAGCTCTCGCCCTAGCGGGGCCCGCTGGCCGACCTGGCCGGCGCATCGGAGCCGCGCATGACCGGACCTGTACGCCACCACTTCGACAAGCTGCGGCGGCTGCCGCCCTACGTGCTCGCCGAGGTGATCGACCTGATGAAGTCGGCGCGGCGCGCCGGCCACGACGTCATCGACCTCGGCATGGGCAATCCCGACATGCCGACACCGAAGCACGTCGTGGAAAAGATCTGCGAAGCCGCGCACAACCCGCGCAACCACCGCTACTCGGCTTCGCGCGGCATCCCCAACCTGCGCGCCGCCATCTGCGAGTGGTACCAGCGCCGCCATGGCGTGACGCTCGACCCCGACAGCGAGGCCATCGCCGTCATGGGCGCGAAGGAGGGGCTCTCGCACTTCGTGCTGATGACGATCGGCCCGGGCGACGTCGTGCTGTGTCCTGACCCGGCGTATCCGATCCACCAGTACGCCGTGATCATCGCGGGCGGCGACCTGCGCCACGTGCCGCTGACGCCCGAGGGCGACCTGATCGCGAACCTCGAGCTGGCGATCCAGCGCACCTGGCCGAAGCCCAAGATGCTGATCCTCTCCTTCCCGCACAATCCGACCACGCAGGTGGTGGACCGCGCCTTCTTCGAGCGCATCGTCGCCTTCGCGCGCGAGCACGATCTGATGGTCCTGCACGACTTCGCCTACGCGGAGGTGTGCTTCGACGGCTACAAGGCGCCGAGCATCCTCGAGGTGCCGGGCGCCAAGGACGTGGCGATCGAGTTCCTCTCGCTCTCGAAGAGCCACTCGATGGCCGGCTGGCGGGTCGGCTTCGCCTGCGGCAACCGCGAGATGATCCACGCGCTCGCGCGCATCAAGAGCTATCTCGACTACGGCATGCCGCAGGCCATCCAGATCGGCTCGATCGTGGCGCTGCGCGGCCCGCAGGACGTCGTCGAGGAGAACGCGCTCGAGTACCGCGAGCGGCGCGACACGCTGATCGATGGTCTCGGCGCGCCGGGCGAGGGCTCGTGGAAGATCGAGAAGCCGCTCGGGACGATGTTCGTGTGGGCGCAGATTCCCGAGGCGCTGCGCGGACTCGGCTCGATGGAGTTCAGCAAACGCCTGATCCGCGAGGCAGAGGTCGCCGTCTCGCCCGGAGTCGGCTTCGGGCAGACCGGCGAGGGCTACGTGCGCTTCGCGCTGGTCGAGAACAAGCACCGCATCCGCCAGGCCGTGCGCCAGATCCGCCGCTTCCTGCGCGACGCGGGCGCGGGCGCGGGGTAGGCGGTCGGCATGGCGCGCGGTGCCGTCGGCATCGGTCTGATCGGGCTCGGCACCATCGGCACGGGCGTGGTGAAGGTGCTCGCGCGCAACGCCCACGTGATCGAGCAGCGGCTCGGCATCCCGCTGCGCCTCGTGCGCATCGCGGATCTCGAGACCTCGCGCGATCGCGGCGTGGACCTCGACGGCATCAAGTTCGATTCGGATGCCGAGGCGCTGATCGCCGACCCGCGCGTCGAGATCGTGATCGAGCTGATCGGCGGCACCGGCGTGGCCCGCCAGCTGATCCTCTCGGCGATCGAGCGCGGCAAGCACGTCGTGACGGCCAACAAGGCGCTGCTCGCGCACCACGGCGGCGAGATCTTCGACGCCGCCTCGCGCCGCGGCGTCGACGTGGCCTTCGAGGCGAGCGTCGGCGGCGGCATCCCGATCCTGCGCGCGATCCGCGAGGGCCTCGTCGCCAACCGCATCGAGAGCGTGCGTGGCATCGTCAACGGCACCACGAACTACGTGCTCTGCGAGATGGAGCGAAACGGCGAGGATCAGGCCGTCGTCGTGAAGCGCGCGCAGGAGCTCGGCTACGCGGAGGCCGATCCCTCCTTCGACCTCGACGGGATCGACGCCGCCCACAAGCTGGCGCTGCTCGCGGCCATGGCCTTCGGCGTGCAGCTGACGCCCAAGCAGATTCCGACGGAAGGAATCCGCGGCCTCACGCCGATCGATTTCGACGCGGCGCGCGAGTTCGGCTTCCGCATCAAGCTGCTCGCGATCGCGCGCGCGCACCGCGACGCGCAGGGCGGCGAGCGCATCGAGGCGCGCGTGCAGCCGACGATGCTGCCCGAGCGCAGCATGCTCGCCGGCGTCGACGGCGCGATGAACGCGGTGGCCGTCACCGGTGACGCCGTCGGCCCGACCCTCTTCTACGGCGCTGGCGCGGGCGAAATGCCGACGGCCTCTGCCGTCGTCTCGGACCTCGTCGAGCTCGCGCGCGAGATCCGCCGCGGCGCCGCGCGGCGGGTGGCGCCGCTCTCGTACCTGCCCGAGGCCCTGCACGAGCTGCCGCTCGTGTCGCAGGACGAGGTGTTCGGACGCTCGTACCTGCGCTTCACCGCACAGGATCGCCCGGGCGTGCTCGGGCGCATCGCGGGCGTGCTCGGCGACCACGCGATCGGCATCGAATCCGTGCTCCAGAAGGGCCGCCACGATACGGCGTCGGTGCCGGTGCTGATGCTCACGCACCCCGCCAGCGAGGCCGCGGTGCGCGCGGCGCTCTCGCGCATCGACCGCATGCCCGACGTGACGGCACCCACGCGGCAGATCCGCATCGAGGAGGGGTGATGGCGTCCTCCAGCAAGCCCAGCTACCGCGCCTGGTTCCGCAGCATCCACGACCACGGCGAGACCTACGCGCTCGACGAGGTCGTCTACACCGCGCGCGACGGCGCGCTGCTCGAGGTCGTCCACGACCTCGACGAGCTGAAGAAGGTCCCGGGCGCGCAGTGGAAGCGTCTGTTCGACGAGCGCAGTCACACGAGCGCGTGGCCGTATGGCTCGGGCGTGTGGGGCAAGAAGGAGTGGGTGCTGCCCGGCGTCGACAACGAGAACGTCGTGTCGACCTACGAGGGCAACTCGAACCTCTTCTGGGCGGATCGCTACGGGCGCCAGCTCGGCCTCGAGGACCTGTGGATCAAGCAGTGCGGGAACTCGCACACGGGGTCGTTCAAGGACCTCGGCATGACCGTCCTCGTCTCGATGGTGAAGGAGATGATGGCGCGCGGGAAGCGCATTCCCGCGGTGGCGTGCGCGTCCACCGGCGACACGTCGGCGGCGCTGTCGGCCTACGCGGCTGCCGCCGGCATCCCGGCCGTCGTGTTCCTGCCGCGCGGCAAGGTGTCGATCGCGCAGCTGATCCAGCCCGTCGCCAACGGCGCGATCGTATTCGCGCTCGACACCGACTTCGACGGCTGCATGGAGATCGTGAAGCAGATCGCCGAGCGCGAAGGCATCTACCTCGCCAACTCGATGAACAGCCTGCGCATCGAGGGTCAGAAGACGGTCGGCATCGAGATCGTGCAGCAGTTCGACTGGGAGGTGCCCGACTGGATCGTGATTCCGGGCGGGAACCTCGGCAACGTGTCGGCGCTCGCGAAGGGCCTCGACATGCTGGTCGAGCTCGGGCTCGTCACGCGGCGCCCGCGCATCGTGTGCGCGCAGGCCGAGGCGGCCAATCCGCTCTACCTCGCCTACACGCGCGGCTTCGAGACCTACGAGCCGATCGCGGCGCGGCCGACCCTGGCGACTGCGATCCAGATCGGCAACCCGGTCTCGATCGAGAAGGCGATCGACGCGATCCGCCGCTACGACGGCATCGTCGAGCAGGCGACGGAAGTAGAGATCGCCGAGTCGTGCGCGCGCGCCGACCGCACGGGCCTCTTCAACTGCCCGCACACGGGCGTCGCGCTCGCGGCGACGGAGAAGCTGGCCAAGCGCGGCGACATCCGGAAGCGCGACCGCGTGGTGGTGCTCTCCACCGCGCACGGGCTCAAGTTCATCGACTTCAAGGTGAAGTACCACGAGATGCGGCTCGAGGGCCTCGAGTCGTCGCTGCCGAACCCGCCGATCGAGCTGCCCGCGCGCTACGACAGCGTGCGCGACGAGATGCTCAGACAAATCGAGAAGCGCTCTCGGGCGTAGGAGCCTCCGCTGTTCACGGGCATCGTCGAGTGCGTGGGGCGGGTCGCGGCAATCGTCCGCGAAGGTGATCTCGCGCGCATCGCCGTCGACGCGCCGGAGATCGCGGACGGGGTGCGCGTCGGTGACAGCGTCTCGGTCTCCGGCGGCTGCCTCACGGTGACGCGGCTCGAAGGGGGTCGGTTCCACTTCGAGGCGGTGCGCGAGACCCTGGAGCGCACCGCGCTCGGCGAGCTCCGCATCGGGTCTCGCGTGAATCTCGAGCGCGCGCTGCGCGCCGGCGCGCGTCTCGACGGCCACATCGTGCAGGGACACGTCGACGGCACGGGCCGCGTGCGCGCGCTCGAGCGGCGCGGCGACGACGTGCGCATCGCGGTCGACTGCGACGCCTCGCTGCGCGACAACCTGATCGAGAAGGGCTCCGTCGCGATCGACGGCGTCTCGCTGACCGTGGTGTCGGTCGACGCGCAGGGCTTCGACGTCGCGCTGATCCCGCACACGCTCGCCGTGACGACGCTCGGCGAGCGCCGGCCCGGCGACCGCGTGAACCTCGAGGCGGACGTGCTCGGGAAGTACGTGCGCAGCTACGTCGAGCGCGTGCTCGGCCGCGAGGGGCGCCCGGCCTGATCGCACGCGTGTCCAGCGCCGTCGCGCTGCTCGCGCTGCTGGGGCTCGCGTTGCCGCTCCTGGCGCTGTGCCTGCGTCCGCTCGCCACCGACGACACCTGGTGGCACCTCGCGATGGGCGCCCTCTACGCGGGCGGGAACCTGTGGCCGACCGAAGACCCGCTCCTCCACACGACGGTGCTGCGCCCGCCCGTGCCGCACGAGTGGCTCTTCCAGGTCGGACTCCACGCGCTGCACGGCGCGGCCGGCTTCACGGGTCTGCGCGTCCTGCACGGCGTGCTCGCGGCGGGGAGCCTGGCGGGCGCGTTCGCGCTCTTCCGGCGCGCCGGCGGCGACGTCGCAAGCGCCGCGCTGGCCACCGCCGTCTTCTCGTGCCTCGCGTGGTTCCGGCTGCTCCAGCTCCGACCCGATCTCGTCACGATCGCCGCGGCGCTCGCCCTCTACGCGCTCGTGCTCGCGCCGCCGCGGCCGGACCTGCGCCGCTGCGTCGCGGTGCTCGCGCTGCTGCTCGTCTGGTGCAACGCGCACTCGCTCTTCCTGATCGGGCTGGCGCTGCTCTTCGCGGGCGCGGCGGGCGCAGCCGCCGAGTCGCTGCTCGCGCGCGCGGCCGGCCTGCGCGAGCCGTCGCGCGCGTCGCTGCAGCGGGCGGGCACGCTCGCGGCGCTCTGCGCGGCGGGATTCCTCGTCACGCTCCTGAATCCGCGCGGGATCGAGCAGCACCTGACCTTCGCGACGGAATCCGGCGTCGGGTCGATCTGGAAGATTCGCGACGACTTCGGCTCGTGGAATCCCTTCGCGCCGATCCACGACCTCATCGCCTTCACGCCGCTCTCGTGGCTATTGATGGATCTGCTCTTCGGCGCTGCGCTGCTGACGGGCGCGTGGCAGCTCGTGCGCTTCGTCCGGCGCCGCGACAGCGCGTCGCTCGCGCGTCTGGACCTCGTGCACGGCGCGCTCGCGGGCGCGGCGCTGATCGCGTGTCTGGTCGCGCTGCGCTTCCACTGGCTCGCGTTCCTGCCGCTCGTGTACCTGCTGCGGCGCTGGCGTGAGCGCGAGCGGCCGCTCGCCGTAGCGTCGCTCGGCTTCGCCGCCGCGACGGTGCTGCTTGCCGTCGCGATGCCGCGCGCGAACGGCTTCGCGAGCCTCTTTGCCGAGGTCGCGCGCGAGCCGGACGGCTGGCGCGGCGGCGCCATGGACGAGCGCTACTGCGGGCCGGGCATGCGCTTCCTCGCCGACGCGGACATCGAAGGGCGCCTCTACCAGCCCTTCAACGAGGGCGGCTACCTCGGCTACTACCTCGCCCCGCGGCTCCGCACCTTCATCGACGGCCGCCTCGACCACGTCCCCGCCGAGGTGCTGGACGACTACCTGGCCATCCGA
>Ga0209382_10010937_pt1 | contig 11291 bp, 11 predicted proteins | sample SoiMetdeltSBSDD5_FD_187599 | JGI IMG/M metagenome (GOLD analysis project Ga0209382, IMG submission 187599) | Bulk soil microbial communities from a Populus tree surrounding site in Tennessee, USA - Soil MetaG P. deltoides SBSDD5 (SPAdes) (version 2) | ecosystem: Environmental > Terrestrial >...
GCGTTGAAGCGCGCCGCCGTCGCAGGGTTCTCGTCAACGTTCAGCTTCGCCACTCGCACACGCCCCGCCATCTCCGCCGCTAGCTCATCTATCACCGGCGCTATCATTCGGCACGGCCCACACCACGGAGCCCACATATCAAGCAGTACTGGCAGAGGCGAGCTCTCGACCTCAGTCGCAAACGTGGCGTCAGTCACCGTCACTGGTTTACCGTCGGCGGGCAGCGGCGTTTTGCACCGCCCGCAGACGGGTTCAAGCCCCTGTCGGATCTTTTCCTGCGGTACCCGATTGGTCGCGCCACAAGAAGGGCAATGAATCAATCGCGCATCAGACATCTCTTTCAACGCCCTCCTTCCCTTGCCGCGTCTTCGATGGCGGCTAAGAATGGGCCGAGCTCCCAGGATCCATCGTAGCGCAAGCCATTGATGAAAAAGGTCGGCGTGCCGTTGACCCCGCTCCGCGCCCCGCTCAGAAAGTCTTCGCGTATCCGGTTTAGATACCGGCCTTCCCGCATATCACGAACGATTCGATGAATATCGAGACCGGCCAAGACGCCGCATTCCAGCAGATCTTCATCCTCGAGCGACTCCTGATTTTCGAAGAGACAATCATGCATCTCCCAGAATTTGCCCTGCGCACCGGACGCCTCCACCGCTTCCGCGGCGCGCTCTGCGTGAGGATGGATGGTGGTCAATGGAAAGTTGCGAAAGACGAACCGCATCAGATTCCCGGCGCGCAGCTCGAGATCTTTCACCACGTAATAGGCCTGGCCGCAATACGAGCACTCATAGTCGCCGTATTCCAGCAGGGTGACTGGCGCCGAGCGCGGCCCTCTGATGTGATCGCGCTCCTCGCTTACCGAAAGGGCGAGCCTTGCCCTAGTCATTCTTCCCTGTGTCATGCCGCCGCCTCCCGCTTTGAATCGAGCGTTTCTAGGGCGTCGAGGATGCCGTCGACGCCAGGATCGACATCGAGCGGGGAGAGGTAGCTCCGGCGAATACCCATGTCAGATTCTCTCCTTCTCATTGTTTCTGTCAGTCAGGGTTCATTGTTGATTTTGTTGGCCTCCTCGCTGGCGCGCCGGAACCGGAACATATTGCACCGAAGGGATGCGCTGCTTGGGTTGGGGGAACAATTCCATAAACCTGTACACGTCGGCTGGCATAGCGGTCGAGACCGGCAGCCCAAGCTCTTTCACTTCTTCATAAGTCAGCGGATAGTCGTGCGTCCATTTACCGGCCGGAAGCATTTCGGCCAGTTCCTCAATCTTTTGATCACTCATCTTGCCTTTGAGGATGTCGCGTACACAGGCTTTGAGTTGCCCGATAGCTTTCTCCGACACATCGGCCAGGATCAATGTGCGGTCGTCAACCTTGTTCTTATCTTTCTGGCCAACGGCCTTCAGTATTGAAGCCGCGGGATACTCGTCTACCTGAGGGTCAACCGGCCCGAGCACCGCGTTAGGATCCATGACGATTTCATCGGCCGCCAGCGCGATCAGGCTGCCTCCCGACATCGCATAGTGGGGGACGATGACTGTCACCTTCGCCGGGTGATTCTTGAGCGCGTGCGCAATCTGCTGGGCGGCCAGCACTAGCCCTCCCGGGGTGTGAGTTATCAAGTCAATGGGCACGGACTTATCGGTGAGCTTGATCGCCCTCAGCACTTCCTCGGAATCTTCGATATTGATGTAACGAAAGATGGGAAATCCGAGCAGGCTCATCGTCTCCTGACGGTGAACCAGCGCGATCACGCGGCTGCCGCGAGATCTTTCCAGTTTACGCAGTAAACGCAGGCGAGCGGCTTCCAACCACTTCTGAGTGATGACTGGCTGAATCGTCGTCAGAATAAGAAAAATCCAGAAAATATCTAATATGCCCATGCTCGCCCTTCAGTCTCAAGTCATCCGTCGCGCCTTCAATGCGCTGAAGATCTCGGGAGAGCGCCTCGGCGCGATAGAGCGCGGGAGCGACTTGAACTTCGTCAAATGCGCGCCTGATCGGAGCTCGGGTCGCTTCCCTTACCCGCCCGCCGAGGCTCATCCCTCAACGTGTTTCTGACCTGCGGTGCGACAACCTAATACCTACGGGCTTTAGATTGGCAAGTTGAATGCCCAAAGAGAATTATTTATTGAAGGTAATAGCCGCCGACGACAAAGAGCTTGGCGTGTTACGGCGTACGTTGTGTGGCGGATCGGGCGGCGCGCGCATACAAATTTGCCCTCGTCAACTACAATATGTATTTGTTGAGTTTGCGATAAAGTGTGCGACGGTCAATTCCAAGAACCTTGGCTGCGAGAACATGATTGCCGCCTGATTCTTCTAGGACGCGCAGGATGTGGCGGCGTTCGACCTCCCGAAGTGTGCGCGCTTCGCCCACAGACTCCGGCGCCTCCGCCTCCCCGACATACCCGTAAAGGTGCGGCGGCAAGTCAGAAATTCTCAGCGTCGGACCTGTTCCGATTGCAAGCGCGTGCTCGACTGCGTTCTCCAATTCGCGCACGTTCCCAGGCCATTCAGAGCTGATCAAGAGTCGCATCGCCTCATTCGAAAAGTGGCGCGCCTCTTGATGGTTCGTCTCCGCGTGGAGCTTCAGGAAATGGTCTACCAACAGCGGAATGTCTTCGCGCCGCTTGCATAGTTGGGGCAGGTAGATGTGGATGACGTTGAGGCGGTAGTAGAGGTCGTCTCGAAACTCCCCTCTGCGAACCGCTTCGACAATATCCTGATTGGTGGCCGCGATCACTCTCACGTCAATCTCTTTATTTTCGCGCCCGCCGACCTGACGAATCACTCGTTCTTGCAGGACGCGCAGCAGCTTCGCCTGCAGATCGGACTTGAGCGCCTGCACTTCATCAAGAAAGAGGGTGCCGCCGTGCGCCGTCTCAAATAAACCTTTCCTGGTTTGGGTCGCCCCGGTGAACGCGCCCTTTTGGTAGCCAAAAAGCTCCGATTCAATAAGTTGTTCCGGCAGCGCGCTGCAATTGACGTCGACAAAGGACCTTGACGCGCGCGCGCTGTTGCGATGGATTGATCGAGCCACGATCTCTTTGCCCGTGCCCGTGCGCCCGCTGATGAGGACCGTGGCGTTGGTAGGCGCCACTCGCTCAATGATCCGATAGATGCGCTGCATGACGGAGGAGTGTCCTATGATTCGGTCGAAGCTATGGCGGTCACAACCTTCCGTTTCGAGCGGTTGAGACGCTTCATTGCCAGAGAGGGGTGTCGTAGGTAACTCACATCTGGCTAGCTTCCGTGAGAAGGTTCTTTCTGCAACGGGCCTTTCCTCTGACTCGCGCATCTGATGGCAGTCGAGTTTTTTCATCTCGAGGGGCAGCGATTCAGCAATAGTTTTCAGCAAGGGAGGGCAAAGGGGAGTTGATGAATGGGGAATTATTGTGTCGCATCCTCATGGCTTCGCAGCCGTTGAGGATGAGATTGAGCAATACCTGTTCTCTTCCGCTCGCTTGCGTTCGGTGATGTCGCGGGCGATTTTTGATGCGCCGATCACTTTTCCAATAATTTCCGCCGCATAACCGAACAGCTTTTCCGCCCTCGTGTTCCAACTCACAATAATTCCATTTAGATCCTTGCTGGCGACGGCGGTGGCAATGGCCTCGTCGGACAATTCAACGATAGCCGCCAATTGAGCCGCCACTGTTATGGCGTCGTGGACATTTGCGAGCAGGTTGGTTTGATAGGCCAGATGCGCCTCCGCCTGTTTGCGCGAGGAAAGGTCCGGGATAATGGTCAGATTGTTGATGTGGTTTTGAAGTCTTCGAACTTCCTCAATTCGGTCTTCCACAGAGCGACTTTATCCTTCTGTGTGTTATGGATGAGCAACGTCGCATCAGGGAGAATGACTCCGTAACTCTCGCGTGTATTCGCCAGGCAGTGTCAAGAAATGTTCTCAGGAAGGATGCCGCCAATAATATTCATCAAGCGGTCCGCATGAGGTCAATGATGACGTCCCCATCAAACTTGGCGAGATCATGCTTGTAGATAATTCGGAGGGGAGAGGGAGGACTCACAATGTATCCCTTGCCTGCAGGTGAAAAACTCGTTGAGCTCTTGTTCGTAGCGGCAAGAATATTACTTACATCTTCATTATACGACTACCCTCTGGCGACGTCGACTACAAAATAATCCCACCAGGAAAAAATTGAATGAGAGTAGTAGCGTAGAGGAATGGGCGCTCGGTGAAGCGTGGTCGTCGGCGCCGCCTTACCTGACGGTGATGACTGAAGCAACGCCACAACTTCTTAAATGTCGTGTCAATCATGAAAAGGCGCACGGTTTGGCCTATGACTTATGAGAAAGCTAGCGCCAACCATGCGCATTTGATCGACAACACTAAGGGTTAATCGTGATGTAGTTTTCAACCTTAGTGACTCCGGGCGCGGCCCAGGCTGCCCGCTCGGCCTCCTCCTTCTCGGCCCATGAACGTACGCTGCCATAGAGCTTCACCGTGCCGCCATCGACCTCTACGGTGATACGGCGGGCGTCCAGTTCGGCGATCCGGACCAGCGCATTCTCGATCTTGCTCTTGAGATCGGTCGGAGAGACTTGCGGCTTGACCTCGATGTTGTTTGTGACGCCGAGCACTCCTCCTATGTTCTTCACCGCCGACTCGGCGAGAGACTTTTGATATTGCCAGTCAACGCTGCCTTCGAGCGTCACCCAGCCGTACTTAACCGTCACCTTGATCCGGTCGCTCGGGATGCCGACGTGGCTCTCAATCGCGTGAACGGCGTCCCTTGCGATCTCCGGATCGGTTCGCTCCGTAGCCAGTTTGATTTGAAGATCATTGGCCACGCCTCTCACGCCGTAGACGCGCTTGGCCGCTTTCTCGGCCGCCTCTTTCTCCCAATAGCTGGAGACGAATCCGGTAAGCGTCACCACGCCGTCCTTCACCGCGACGGCGACGTCGGGCGAGGTGACTTTCGGGTCCCATTTAAGCTCCTCCAACACGGTTTCGCGAATGTCATCATCGGTTCTGACTTGCCTCGTAGCTACTGCCATTTCAAACTTCTCCATTTTATATCGACTAGTAATTCTTGCTGTGCTAATTCGCGCGCGGCGCGCGAATGCTTCTGCAAGGTAAAAATCCTGCTCTCCAGCCCGCAAGCTTGGCGCCAATGCTCTCTTGTCCGGTTAGCGTGGCGGACAATTGCCAATGAGTGGTTTAGAACGGCGGAGATAATTCTGTGAGGCCGAATTGCGCTTTCCGGACGCGCCAAATTGCCCCAACGTCCGCTACTGATTTCCAGAACGATTTCCATCTGTCTCGATCTATACGAACTCGCGCAGGGATCGATAGCCCGGCCGTAATGGATGGTGTGAGCGCCGTTCCAACTCCATCCATTACGGTAGAGCTATTTGACTCAACCGGAAACGGGCTTCGGCTTTAGGCGTGAACCAGCGCCGCGCCACACGCCGGCGTCATGCTCTAGCGCGTGAAGCTACGGGACGCAGTCTTGCTTCTATAAGCAAGGACTTCACCTCGACTTCGGCTTGGAGCCAGTCAGCCACGTCGGCGCCATCACATCTGCCGCGCTCTTCGTAAATTTCATATGCGCGTCGCGCGATCAGACCGCGCAACTCGGTATGCCCATCGCCGGCGCCGGAAGCTTCCTCATCTATCATCGAAGAGGACTGCCACACTCCCGGCATTTCGGCTGGTGATCTATCGTTGTTCTTCTTCTCTTTCATCGTTGGTTCTCCATTGAAATTAAAGTCCGCAATCACACAGACAGAACCTGCAAAGGCCCGCGCCTGCCGCCCTGTCGGAAAAGATTTGTAATTCTGTCAGCCCTCTTCATCCCGCTTTTCGCAATTGGAACAGGGCTGACGCCCGCGCCTCCATTCGGTAATCAGTCCCATCGCGTAACACGATGGGCTCAGCCGGTTTCCCAATAGCGCCCTAGCGTGCATTATCAATTTCTATTCCACGTCTTTTCGATGCGCCGGCAAGTCGCCGGCGCTTGGCCCGTGTTCCGCGCTCTTCACGTTGAGCGGTGTGGCGCCGACGACGGGTATTATGTCCCGATCAACGCGGATGTCCGGCGCCGGCGGCTTGATTCAAGTCTTTAGCGCCCTTCCATCGCGGGCGCAATGCGCACTCGAACCTATAAGGAGACAGGGCGAAGTGAGTCAATTTTGCGGGGAGATTTATACAATCCGGCCACATCAGGCGTCTCTATAGATAGCTAAGTTCAAGTCTCGGCCATCTTTCAAATGCCATCAATTCACGCACTCGCGGCGCCTCACTTGCACTATCGATGAGAAGGAGGATAAGCATGGAGACACTTGCTTTGGTCATTTCAATTTTCTCTCTGATTATTGGTTCAATCGCTTATATCCGCAGCGGTGGCAGGCAGGACATCCGCGCAGTAGAAAGGGCGCTCAACGAAAGGATCGAGGAACTCAGGTTACTGGTATCCCGCACAGGGGATAGCCTGGTGGCTAGCGTGAGGGCCGGCTATCAGCGTAGCGTACGCGCAATTGACGAAATGGCTTCGCTGGTGAGGGGACTCAGCGAGGTGGCGGTGGAAGAGGTCCGCGAAGACTTGAGGGCAATTTCCGAGACGCTCGACCGGCTGTCCGCGCGGGCAGCCCGCGAGATCAAAGAGGTCAAAGCCGGGATGGCCGCCGCCGTGGTCGAGGCCGAAGAGTCGCTCCGCCGCGCCGTCGAAGAAGCCAGAGCCCGTCTGGCCATGATCGAAGCCAAGCAGCAACTCGCCCTGGCGCGCCTCGCCGTGTCGCGCAACGATCTGGTAGACGCCGAGTCTCGTGTCGAGGCAGCGATATCGAGCCTCAACACGGCGCGCTCGCTGACGAGTGAGCATATGGAAAGCCTTGAGGACGTGCAGAAGCAGGCGCAGCGGATGCTTGTTGAACTCCGCACCAAGGCTGATACGCTCAAAGCAACGCTCGACTCGCTGATCAAACGGAATAACCTTCTCCTGGCTGAGATGAGCGGCGGCGCGCGCCCGTCTCGGATGGCGGCCTGAAGAAAGAGCGGACAAGCATGGATTTTGTGGGTGGGTCACGTGGTTGACCTGGCGGTCTGTCGTTCCACTTTCGACCTTTCATCTTCGGCGTAACGATCAACGTCCGCGGGTTTCATCTCCTCGCCGGTCGCCTGCTTCGACTCGGCGCTCTTCGCCCTCCTGTAATCGCGCACTCGCGGTTTGATCAACGAGGTATCCACTACCTCATAGCTGAAGACCGGAGCTTCGCCAGAGAACGCCGCTTTGGTCGTCCGCAGCCACTCGGCGTCGTTGCGCGCCGGGAATTCGGGCTTGTAATGGGCGCCGCGCGATTCGTTGCGCTCCAGCGCGCCCAGCGTTATGACGCGCGCCAATTGCAGCATGTTATAAAGCTCCCGCGCATACGGCAGGATCATCGTCGCCCAAAGATTCATGTCATTGACGTTAATGCGCCGGTAACGATCGAGCAATTCCAGCAGTTTGTCGTCGGTAGCGCGCAGCCGGTCGTTGTAGCGGATCACGGTCACGTTGTCAGTCATCCAGCGGCCCATCTCGTCGTGAATGTCGAAGATGTTTGCCGGGCCTTGCCGGCGGATCAGGTCGTCGTTGATCTCCTCCTGGCGCCTGCGCTCGGAATCGTAAAGCGCGTCGAAGTCGTCGTGGTCGCGCGCCTCGGCGAACCTGACCGCGTTCGGCCCCGCGACGCCGCCACCGTAAACGCACGAGAGCAGGGCATTCGCTCCCAGCCGGTTGGCGCCGTGGATCGAGTAATCGCATTCGCCGCAGGCGAATAAACCCGGGACGTTGGTCTGCTGGCCGTAATCGACCCACAGCCCGCCCATCGTGTAATGCACTGCGGGGAAGATGCGCATGGGAACCTCGCGCGGGTCGTCGCCGACGAAGGTCTCGTAAATTTCGAGAATTCCCATCAGCTTGCGGTCGAGCACGTCGCGCGGGATGTGCGTCAGATCGAGGTAGACCTGGTTCCCGCCGTTTACGCCGTAGCCGTCAAGAACCACCTGAAAGACTTCGCGCGTGGCGATGTCGCGCGGGACCAGGTTGCCGTATTCAGGGTATTTCTCTTCCAGGAAATACCACCGCTCGCGTTCGGGAATTTCCGCCAGCGGACGCGGGTCGCCTTTGACGCGCGGGACCCAGATCCGCCCGCCTTCGCCGCGCGTCGATTCGCTCATCAGCCTGAGTTTGTCTTCGCCGGGAATCGCCGTCGGGTGGACCTGAATGAATTCGCCGTTGGCGTAAAACGCCCCCTGCTGGTAGGCGATTGATTGCGCCGACCCGGTGCAGATCACCGAATTGGTCGAGCGCCCGAAGATCGAGCCGATGCCGCCCGTCGCCAGGATCACTGCGTCGGCCGGGAACGCGCGCACCTCCATTGATCTCAGGTTCATCGCCGTTATACCCCGGCACGTTTGACGGTCATCAATGATGAGAGAGAGCAATTCCCAGTACTCATGCTTCTTCACCAATCCCGCCACTTCGCGCCGCCGCACCTGTTCGTCCAGCGCGTAAAGTAACTGTTGGCCGGTCGTGGCGCCCGCGAAGGCCGTGCGTGGGTGTTTCGCGCCACCGAAGCGGCGGAAATCCAGGTTGCCTTCCGGCGTGCGGTTGAACGGCACGCCCATGCGGTCGAACATATGAATGATCGCCGGCCCCGTCTCACACATCCTGAGAACCGGAGGCTGGTCGGCCAGGAAATCGCCGCCGTAGATCGTGTCGTAGAAATGCTCCCAGGGCGAATCGCCCGTGCCCTTCTGGTCGATCGCGGCGTTGATGCCGCCCTGCGCGCAGACCGAATGCGAGCGGCGCACAGGTACGATTGAAAAGAGATCGACCTCCTGCCCCAGTTCGGCGATCTTGATCGTGGCCATCAGCCCGGCCAGGCCGCCGCCCACGACGATGATCCTGACCTTCTTCATTTAATAAATCCCCCGAAGCGCGTGAACGACAGTAGCGCGTTCAGCCCCGTCAGGAACAGAGCCACGCCGAAGACCCCGCAGGCATAGCCGACGTAGCGTTGTCCGCGCCGGCTGACCGCAAATCCCCAGTCAATCGCGAACATCCATACGCCCCAAGCCAGGTGAAATACCGCGGACGCGACTCCGATGATGTAAAACGCCAGCACCGCGTCGCTGGCCATGGCCGCATGCACGATTGAGTAGGCTTCGTTCGGGTGATGCGCCACGGCTTTGCCCATTGGGTTGAAGTTGAGGATTTGAGTCCCAAAACGCTGAGACGACACGTGAACGATTATGTAGACGACGAGGATCAACCCCGTCACGCGCTGCAGCGTGTACATCCAGTTGCGAACGTACGGGTACTGGAATTGATTCGGCTGTCCCTGCCACGTGATCCACAGGCCGTAAATTCCATGAAATAGCAGGGGCAAAAAGATCAACAGCGTCTCGATGCCCAGCAGGTAAGGGAGGCCCTGAAGCGTGGCGACCGCCTGGTTGAAGGCCTCGGGGCCGAGCGCGGCGTACGAGTTCGTATAAAAATGTTCGAGCAGAAAGGCGCCGAGGGGCAGAAATCCTGTGAGTTGGTGAAGCTTCTTCAGAACGAATTGACGCCGTAACTGAATCGCCATCGAAATCTCGCGGAATCATTCGGCGCGCCCGCCGCGCCCGTGCCGCCGTGCGCGGCCTACTCTTTTTCGACTCACTCTCTTAACCACGCGAACAATCCATGCCAGGTGGCGTCGCGCTTGACCATGGCGATGGCCTCGGTCAGCGGGACGCCTTTTGGGCAGGCCTCGACGCAATTCTGCGCGTTCGAGCAGCTCATCACGCCGCCGTCGTCCATCAACGCCTGTAACCGGTCATCGCGCTGCGCCGCGCCTGAAGGATGAAGGTTGTAGTAATGCGCCAGCGCGACGGGGGCGGGGCCGATAAATGGGTTGCGTGGATTGATGTTAGGGCAAACCTCGAAACAGCAGCCGCAGGTCATGCAGCGCGAGATGGCGTAAGCTTCCTGTTGGACCTTCGGCGTAACGCGCGGCCCCGGACCCAGGTCGTGCGTCCCGTTAATCTCGATCCATCCCTTGATCCGCTCAAGCGCGCCGAACATCCGGCCGCGATCAATCGCAAGGTCTCGCACCACCGGAAATTTCGTGAACGGTTCGAGCGTGACTTCGGCGCCGATCTCGTCAATCAGCGTCGAGCAGGCCATCCGCGCGTCCCCGTTGATGAGCATCGCGCAACTGCCGCAGACGTTTTCCAGGCAATTCTGCTGCCAGACGACGGGCGTTGATCGCGCGCCACGGCTGTTCACCGGATTTCGGCGAATGTCCATCAGGCAGATGATAACGTTCATGTTCGGACGGTAACGGACTCGGAACTCTTCCCAATACGGCTTCGATTCCGGCCCCGCCTGACGTTTGATTTTCAAATTGACGAATTGGGACATTGGCCCATTTGCAGCTACATTGTCGGATTGGCGCCCTTCTCCTATCCCGCGGGCGGGAAATCCAATAGCTATCTCCATCCGAAATTACCTCGCCCCAGAAAAGGAAAGTCGGCGTGATGATAGCGGGCCGATTGGCGGGTGTCTGTTCGATATCGCACTGGGGTCATACTCGGCGCCGTAGCGCGAAGTCAATATTGCAGGAAGATCTACGCAAACTTGCCCCACCGGATTCTTGTGCGGACGGTTAAGTTCATGTCTGGGCGCCTTTCTATAGCGCAATCTGTTCACGCGCTCGCGGCGCCTCGCTTGCTCTTAGGGCGACGGTAAGATGTCTGCTTGTTGAGTTTTTTCGCGAACAGGGTGCGGTAATGTACCGACCAAATGAGAAACTCAGAGATAGGATCGCTCGGATGGGAGAATTGTGGCCTGATCGCAATCAGCGTTCAACCCGAATTCAGCGCCACGCCGCGCCAGACGCGCCACACGAGCCGAAGCGATTGCCGCTTTCGTAGGCGTGCAGCTGAAATTCACACACGAGCCTCCCAGGCGCTTTCGCTCCGCAAGCGCCACTCGCTTACCCGCGTTGGCGAGACTATGAGCAAGCGGGATGCCCGCTTGGCCTCCGCCGATAATCAACACGTCATAGCCAGTGTTTCCCGCCATAATTGGTTTCTCGGGGATTACTGATGGCCCGAATACACTTGGGCTCGATTAACTAACAACGCGAACTCCGTGCCAAATTTTCATTTTGCTAAGGCCCAGAAAGGCAATTGCCGTCGAAGAATTCAACGTTAGCTGCGCATCTCCCATGTGGCTGATTTGCGTTCCTGAAGAAGACAAAGCTGTCACGTCCTCAATGTCATGAATGCCGCTTTCA
>Ga0209382_10010938_pt1 | contig 11289 bp, 11 predicted proteins | sample SoiMetdeltSBSDD5_FD_187599 | JGI IMG/M metagenome (GOLD analysis project Ga0209382, IMG submission 187599) | Bulk soil microbial communities from a Populus tree surrounding site in Tennessee, USA - Soil MetaG P. deltoides SBSDD5 (SPAdes) (version 2) | ecosystem: Environmental > Terrestrial >...
CCGTTTGCTTTTCTGAACCAGACGATTCGCTCCAGCAAGCTCTGATTCCAATCTGGCTTTGGCTTCGCGCGGCCTGGTGGGGTTCCACAATCTCATTCCCGACTCCTGCCTGCATTCGTCCGGGACAAATGGGGCGTCGCCAAATCAGATGTGATCCGAAGCCGGAACGGTCCTTCCGGAATACTCCGTCACAAGGTGGAATGAATCTTCTGCACTGCCGGGAAAAAGTAAACCAACCGCTGATGTACTCACCGCAAAGAAATCCGCGTCCAAAGCGGGTTTTGTCGCACGCGATCCACGAGGACGAACTATGGCACACGGTCTGCACGCTCCCTACACACAGCGTCTGGAGAAGTAAGGATTAGCAGATGGACGAAAAGACTGACGAGTGTGCGAAACCGCTGGGTCCATTTCAAAATCGGCGACGTTTATTTTCCGGATCCTGCGGGGCTGTTGAGGGAGTTGCATGGAGAAGACCTGCTCCAGGGCAAAGTGATCGAGGTTTCCGACAGCGGGGGCTCGGACGGCGTATTCGTGGTGGTGGAAGTCGAAGGGCTGGCCGAGCCGGTAGTGGTGCCTGTGGCTCGAATTGAAGGAATCTTGTGAATGATTCAACTATGCAGTCGGAGGGTGGTTCCGCGAATCCGAATCTGTCGCGTGCCCAAGGGAACGCGCGGCACGCTGGTCACCGCGCGGATCATCGCGCAAATGATTCACGACGGGGCCAAGGACTTCTATGTGCGCCAGAAGGCCATCCAGATTTTTCGCGAAGCCGGCGTGCCGCCCAAGGACCGCTGGGGCGAAGTTTGCGCTCTCTTCCACTGGGTGCGGGACAACATCCGTTACACCCGCGACATTTTTCGTGTCGAGTTGCTTCACACGCCGCGGCGGATGTTGGAACTCCGCGCCGGGGATTGCGACGACATGACGATTCTGCTGGGTGCGATGCTGATGTCCACAGGCCACCCGGTGCGGCTGGCGCTGACCGGATTTCGACCCCACAAGCCGCACGTCTATACGCACATCTATCCCGAGGTGAGCGTGCGCGGAAAATGGGTCGCCCTGGACGCAACCATGAACAAGCCCATTGGCTGGGCACCGCCCGCGCTTTGGAAGCGCACGCATGATGTGTAACTCGACTCGGTAACTTTCCTATGGGCCCCTATCCTCCACCTTACTCCGGCGATCCCTACGGACCGCCGCCAATGATGCCGCCAATGATGCCGCCGATGATGCCCGGGATGCCGCCATCGCAGTTTGGACCAATGCCCCCGGGGCCTATGCCCGGCGCCTATGGACCAATGCCGCCGGGCTTGGGCACCCCGGTTGGCTTCCTCATACCCTCACTGCTCAAGAGCCTTTTTGGGGGGCGCAGGCCATCTCCGCCACCCCCACCGCCATCGTATATTTCCCCTCCATCCGCATCGACTCCCTTGCCGGAGCTTTTCTACCGCAACCGCCCTCAATTCTGCCAGGTCTTCTGCCCGCCGATGCCCGGCATGATGCCGGGTATGATGCCGGGTGCTGGAGGCGGTCGCCGTCGTCGCCGCCGCCGCGGCAGTCGGCTCGGCGGAGCCTGGGGCTGGTGATATGGCTCGAATCCCATACTGAATCTCTGCATGAGCCGCTTCGCCTATTTTTCCGAACCGTCTTCTGTGTTCGCGGGCTACGCCGGTCCGGTGGTTCCCGCGCGTGTGGTCTACAATGGCTTCGGCGAACCGGTGGGCGCGGCCCCGTTGATTCCGTTGATCGCCAAGCTGGCACCGTTCGCGCTGCAGGCACTGAGCAGTCTTTTCAATCGCGGCTCATCCACCGATGGTTACGAGGGCTTTGGCGAGTATGACGACGGTCTAGGCCTCTATGCCGGACCCCATGTAGTACCGACGCAAATCGTCGTCAACGGTTTCGGCGAGCCGGTGGGTGCTGCGTTTCTTGCTCCGCTTCTGCCTCTCGTCGCGAAGGCAGCCGGCTTCCTTGCCCCGCTCGCGGCCAAGGCCGCCGGTGCCATCGTGCCGCTTGTTACCAAAGCACTGCCCGCAATCGCCAGTTCATTGCCGGGCATGCTCACAAGTCCGGCAGCACCAGCGCCGGTGCCCGCGATGCCGCCCACAGGTGGCGGAACATTTCCGCCGATGCTCGAGCCCGGCGGGGCCGCACCGATACCTCCAGCCGTCCCTATGTCGCCGATGATGACGCCTGCCGGGCCGATGCCTCCCATTCTCGCTCCTAGGCGTCGCAGGCGGCGGCGCCGCCGGTTGGTGCGCGTCGTTCGGCGGGCGCCGCGCGTGATGCGCGAAGCGTCGCCAGAAACAATGGCACCCGCTGCGCCGATGGCGCCCCCACCGCCCGCGTCGGAGCCACCACGACCAATGCCCGCCACGGCGAGCAGCGGCGGAATGGCCGGCTATTTCGGGTGGCCAATGGGCGGTTTCCACGCGTGTGGGCGCTGCGGCGGCATGCACAATTTTCGCGGCTGTCCGTTTTGAGTATTCGACCAACAACCATCCTCAACCTGGAGACAACGTATGATGATCGGAGAGAATAGCTACCTGCAGGAAGCTGAACTTGGCGAACCGGAGTACGCTGAGGCGCTTTACGACGGTTACGCCGAGACCGAGCCTTACGGCGAATATTTTCCTTATGCCCAGCCCAGCTACGGACAGCAAAGCTACGCACAGCCCAGCTACGGGATTCAGATGCCGTCGATCACGCCGGGCGGAATGACACGCACAGTCTGGTCGCAGCATGAGAACCGCTACATCACGTATCGCTGGGGTTGGAGTTTCATGTACAACCGGTTCAAGTGGATTCGCGTCACGCCGCGCCTGTACGGCGGCTATCCGGGCGCACCCGGATCGCAGCCTGGCTACCCCGGCATGCAGACGCCCTACCCAGGTTATCCGTCCTCATCTCAATATCCAGGACAGCCCGGCTACCCTGGTCAACCTGGCTATCCCGGCCAGCCGGGCATGCCCGGCATGCCTGGGTTCCCACAGCCGATGATGGGAGGCGGCCGCCGCCGCCGCCGTCGTCGTCGCCGCTAGCTCTGCTGACACTCATGGCAGCCAGAACTCGACCAACCATGCTCAAGATTCCAAACAGTGAGTTATCTCATCCGAACCTCCGTCGAGCGGACAGCAGCGCGCTGTCCACCTCCGCCCAACCGTCTGCGCTCCGCCTGCGAGTTGTTCGAACGGTTTCACTGCTTTCCGGCCTGGCAGCTGGCGCGGCTGCCGTGCAGGCGCGTTATCCCGAGGCTGCTCGTCCGTTTGGGGGAGTTGCGAGGTCTGATCTATCAATCCGATCGCGGCCAGCAGGGGTGTCGGCGCCCGTTTGTGCATTTCCTGGAGAACCCGGCGCAGTTGGCGTGCGATCCACAAGGTCGTCAGCTCTACATCCTCGGCGGAAACTATCGGGTCACGCAACGCGGAATCGAAGGCTGAAGGTGATAAGTCATCGAATCGACTTTGAATGCCGGAGTCCACATGAAACCAAACCGGAACTTTGATGAGGTCATGATCGTGAATCCGTATGACCCTAGGTCCAACAATCAACCAACCACGCTTATGAGATTCCACCAGGCACCAGAGATGGGCTACTACGGCGACCCGCCGGCGCCTTACGGCTACTACGCTGAACCACCCGAGATTGGTTATTACTCCGAGCCACCCGAGTTGGGCTATTACGGCGAAGCGCCAGACGCTTACGGCTGGTACGCCGAGCCGCCCGAGTTGGGCTGCTACGCCGAATCGCCGGAGGCATACGGCTATTACGCGGAACCGCCCGAAATGGGCTGGTACGGCGAAGCGCCCGACGCTTACGGCTGGTACGGCGAGCCGCCGGAGTTGGGCTACTACGCGGAGTACCCGGAGCTTGGCCAATACGGCTACTCGGCGTATCAACAACCGCCCGAAATGGGCTGCTACGCCGAATCCCCTGAAATGGCCGGCTACGCCGAGCCGGTCGAGTACTATGCGGAGGAGCCGCCTGGCCCCATGGCGGGATACGGCTATGGCCAGATGCCGGAGATGGTCGGCTACCACGAATACGAACCCTTGTCGGAGGACTATCCCGGGGTGTCGGATTACGGGGAACCGGAGATGGCCGGCTACGTGCGCGAGGTTCGGCCGTCGTTCAATCCGGGCTGCCCGATTCCGACCAATGTTGCTGGCTTCGCTGAAGCAGCGCCGCTGGAAGGTTATGTGCGACCCGGACCGGTGAGCCCGACCTGTGAGCAATTCATTCCACAGCCAGGCCCAACTGCTGGAGTGCCAGACACCTTCCGACCCCTTTGGTAGGCAAAGTCGGCAAACCGAAACATTCAACCACAATACTAGAAAGAGAGGAAATTGAGTTATGGCCATCGTCAAAGGAATCCGAGAGAAGGTACATCTCCCCATTTACGACTCGCTGCACGTGAAGGCGGAGGAACAACTGCGAAAACTCGAAAGCTCCAGCACGTTGAAGTTCTTCGTTGACGTTCAGGGTAAAACAAAGCTGGAAACCAACCTTCAAGCCGCATCGTTGTTGCCGCATTACAACACGTTCGAGGCGCGGGCGATGAGGGTCATCTTCAGTGATCTGCCCCCGGAATTCCCGGAGGAGCCCACGGCGGAGGACGAGGACTTGGACGTCACAGATGAGGACGATTTCATCATTCGCCAGACAGCAGCCGCCACAACCACCACCGCCGCGACGTATGGCGCAGATACTGCGGCAGGTGCGATCACAGGTACTGCACTGAAGGCCGACTTTGAACTGGGGCTGGATCGGTTGATGGAACTGCTCAAAGAAGCTCGGGAAAGCGACGACGGTTTTGCAGCGCTGCCTGCCGATGACGACGACGTCACCCTCTTTGTAGGTACCACTGAAATTACAGCGGACGCGGACTTCGAGAGAATTGCGGATCTCGGCGGGACGATCTGGCTTTCCGTCGCGGACCTGGAAGGATACATCGAAGATTTGGAAAGAGACGCTCCTCCGCGAGAGCAGATTCGTCCCAACAATGGCGCTGGAAACGTCATCTCCAAACTCATCTACAACACCGTCACGACGTTCTATGTCGGCGAAAAAGTGATGATTGAGATGCCGACATGGAACTTCCCGGGAGGTGGTGGCGCGTGGTCCCTCGGTGGCCATACGATCAGTCATGGCGAACCCTCGCCCCTGGCCACTTTTCGGTTTGCGGAACCGATCTTCATCGACAAACAGCAGAATTTTCGAGTCGAAATGGAAATTCCCGACTCCGATGTTCTGAAGGAAATTCAGAAGATCTACGGCCCACTGTTCATTTGGGTCGTGCTGGACGGCTACATGACGCGCGGTGTTCAGTGAGCTGGTCGAACCGAATGCCATGACGGCTCGCGCCGTCCGTCGCCATGATTGCAACCCGGTCCAGGCCCCGTCCCCGGATGGCGCGTCGCGTTCCGCGCGCTTCCCCGGCCGGCGCTCGATCAGCAGCCGAACAAGGAGCCGTCCTCCCGTACGATTACGGGGCGACGTTTGCCATCACGGGGCGGCCTGGAAACATCGTGCAGGACGTCATCAACATCAGCCCAGATGGCGTTTTTGTGGCGGTAGCAATCGGGTACGGATTCGAAGAGGAAAGGGGGCGGCCTCTGGGCCTGGCCTTGCCTCAACGTGGCGGCGCTTCCCCTGCTTCGGTCCTGCCGGGAGACCTGACGCTGGGAGAGATTCCGCCCTCGGCGCTGCTTGAGGGATTTCGCATCAATCCGCGGTTCGAGCCGCATGTGTTCAAAATACCCGGCGCGGGAGGCGAACCGGGCCGCGAGCGAATCAGCGACCGTGTCTTTGCCGACGAATTAGTCCCTTCCAACCTGTTGACGGACGTGCAGCAGCCCACCTTGCTCGATCGGGTCAAGCTCTCGGAGGAGATCTCGTTTTTCTTCAGCATTGTGGACAGCGGCACGGGCCGTGAATTGCAGGACGAACCGACGCACAACCTGGCTTCCCTGGGCAAGAGCAATGGGGAGCGCCCGTTTCGCCTGCTCGCGCAGCCGATCACGTTTCTCCCGCGCTCCAGTATCCGCCTCCAGGTCATCGAACGCACCGAGGGCGTGACGGGCACTCTGTTCATCGTGCTCTACGGTTACAAGGTGCTCGGCAACTCCGCCTGTCCAGAAACAGTAGCCCGCTCGTTGACCGGCCCCTGGCAGTGCCCGGCGGAAACGGTGGGCCGCCCATCCGATCGCATCATCCCTTTCGACTACGTCACCACCATCGAGTTGTCGGGCCGTCCGAAAAACCTGGTGGAGAACGAAACCACGGTCAGCGCCGACGGTGGATTCGTCGCCACGTCGGTCGGATACGGACTGCTCGTGGAAGAGGACGCCGTCCGCCCGATTCGTCCAGGTCGAATCGAGGTGCCAGGCCCCAATTCCGGGACGATAACAGTCAAGAACGTGGCCACCGGAATCACCACGAGCTTCGCGGCCATGGCCGGCACCCCCTTTTCCCGGGTCTTCGCTCCCGGAACTTACGAAGTCGCGCTTCCTGGCGCGACCACCGCCTCAACCACTCGCATTGAGTCCGGCAAGATTACAATCGTGCCTTCGACCGGAGCCGCGTTTCGCCCATTGCCGGAAGTGAACCTCCACCAACTGCCCCTGCGTCTGTTGCCGCCGGGAGCGCTCATGGATGGCATCCGCATCCGGCCGGAATTCGTGAGATTGGCATTCGAGAACAATGCGAAGCTTGCGACGGCTTTGCCTCTCGAATTGCTCGACCAGCTTTTCGAGCGGCTTAACCGCGTCGATGACGTCTCTTTCCGATACATGGTTTTCGACGGCGGACGTGGCCGTGAACTCCAGAATCAGCCCTTGCACAACATCGCGGGCCTTGGAATTGCCAATGGAGACCGGCCGTTCAAACGGCTGGCCCGGCCGCTGGTATTCCTGCCGCGCTCCACCATCCGCATCCAGGTGGAAGAGCGGTTCGGCCGTGGCAAACTGTTCTTCGTCTTTCAAGGCTACAAAATCCTGAACCCGCCCCGTGGCGGCGGCCGTGCATGAGCTTCAGCGAAACCATCCCGGAATTGAGCAGCCTGGGCGAGGTCGCGCTCCCGGCATCAGAACGGCGGACTATCCCGTTCGATTACGCGTTTCGCTACGATCTCAAAGGGGAACGCGACACCGTTCATAACCGGACGGTGACCGTCAGCATTGAGGCGACATTCACGGCCGTGTCGATCGGTTATGGGGTCGTGCCGGAGTTGCCCCCGGAGCGGTCGGGTCTCCTGCCAAAGTCAGTCTTGGACGAAGCCAGAAAGCCGGCGCCCCCAACCGGGTCGCCGCCGGTTCCCGTTTCCTTGGTGAAGTTTCTGAGCAACCCGGTTTGGAATAACGTGGCCAAGCTGCAGAACGAAAAAGCCGTGTTCGGAAGCATCCCGATCGCGGTGCGCACGATTCCCGCACCCTCCCTTTCACTTACCGCTCTCGCGGCTCCTGCGCTTGCCGCGGCGAACGTCCAGGCGCCGACGAGAACCCTGGCCGAACAAGTGCAGGCCATCGCGCCGCAGTTGTTCGCGAGCGGAGTTCTCGCGGCCGTGGCGGAGAAGCTGGGTGAAGGACTCAAACCCGGCGCGACGACCATCGGTCCGAAGACTGCAAAGGCGCTGAAGAACGGGATCAAGATCAACCCGGTATTTCTCGAGAAGATTCTCATCTCCGTGGAGAGCGGGGAACCGCTGGACCCGAAAATCATCGACGAAGCCTTCGAGCTCGTGGCCGCTCCGCCGGAACAGATCCAGTTCCTGTATTCGATCGTTGATGAAGGCACCGGCCGTGAATTCCAGAGCGAGCCGATACTCAACCTCGCGGGGCTGGGCACGGCCGATGGTATGAGGCCCTTCCGTTATTTTGCCCGACCGATTGAATTCGACCGCAAGAGTTCAATTCGCATGCAGATCATCGAGAAGTCGCAGTTCAAGGGCGAATTGCACGTGTCCTTGCAAGGTTACAAGACGCTTGGCGCGCCCGGCACACCCACCGGGTCCCGGCAGATCCACCGCACCATGAGGAGGCGACGATGATCGGGAGTCTTTCCCAGCGCATGCTGTATGTCGAGGGTGTCAAACCGGGTACTTCCGAAGGTGTCTGCGGCGTGCCGGTGGACACCGCGCATTTCGACGACTCACGGATCGTGGAGACGCCGGAGCCCGGGCGCGAAGTGGTGGTCGGACGATTCGAGCTGCCGTTGCACTACTGTGGACTCTTTGAAAACTTCTCGCAGTTTATCGGCGATCCGGAATCAAAGCCGTTGGCCTTTGTGCGTACGGCCGGTCTCGAGTGGCGGCTGCTGATTAACAACCGGCCGTTCCATCCATTTCTGAGGCTCGATCACATCGTCAATCCGTGGGGTTTTAGTTGTTGTCCCGTGGCCATCCGACTCGACGAAAATGCAACCGTCGAGTTCGTTGTCCGAAACGTGAACCACGACACGTCCGGGCCGCTCGCAATTCCGATGGTCGGGGGGCGAATCACCGGCCGTTACTGGTACAACCCCGCGTATGGAGACGCGACTCCACGGGGCGGACGATTCGGTTGACGGTCGCGTACCGTTGCGATCTGGCGCGGCCTATCGTGCGGTCTCGCCGCCGGGTCATGGGTTGGTCACGTCCGAATTGGCGGACGAATTGCACCGAGTGCTGGAACGTTTCGCCGTTGAAGCGGGTGCCAATGAACGGCAGCCAGTCACGCTCTTTTTCAAGCCGGGAATATTCGGGCACCATCAGATTGGCCGGGCCGCTGATATTTATGCGGTTAACGGCATTGGGTTGGACGAATGGAAGCGCCGCTGGGATATCGCGCGCGCGAGGGCCGCGAGTGCGGCCACGCCGTTACGACGGCGACTGATCCTTGAAACCGAAGAGAAGCAGAACCTGGGCTGGCGCGTTTACAAAGCACTGCAGCGGTATGGGCACTGGGCGCAACCGTACGGGTATCCGATCCAGCTCTTTGGGCCGTGGACCCGCACCGAGGGCCCGTGGAAGTACATCAGCGATTTTCTGCTCCAGGCGCATCGGGATCATATTCATGTTGCCAGGTAGGCCTCCGGTCAATCTGGAGAGATTGTTGGTTCGCAGCGCAAGCTCACCTGCCGCGCGCTGCCGAAGGGTAAAAGAACAACAACGGCGGGTGGAAAGGCATCTATGAGATTTGAACATGCAAACCGAATTTCATTCTTCGAACCGAACGGGTTCGCCGGTCGGCTGAATCCCTTCGGCCCGCGGAGCCATCCCTCGATCCTCGTCGGCATTCAGCGCGACCTTTGTCCGCCCTTTTCTTTTGCCGGCGCGCGTCTCCAGCGGATGCGTGTGATCGTGGTTGAGCCACACCAGGGCGCCGACCTCTTCGACGAGGCGAATGATCGGGCCGGGGATTCTCCTGCTGAAGACTCCCGGACTGAAGTGCTGCCTCTGTTGCCACCGTCATGGGGCCGGTCCCGGTCGGCACTTTCGCGGCCCCGGGCTGTGCTCGGTGAGATCCTCCGGGGCGAAAACGGCGCCCTTTACGAACGCTTTGGCAGCCGCATACGCCCGCTTCAAAGGCTTGTGTCCGGCCCCAATGGCGAGGTCTTGGAGATCCTCGAACCTGGCGACATGGCTTCCCGGCTGCGCTCCCCGGTCCTCGATGGATCCGTCATTAAAGATGAAGCAGAGTCAAAAGAGGAGAAAGACGCTCGCGAGTCCGAATCCTCAACAGCTAAACCCCCAACCAAGCCTGACCGAGAGCCCGCCGCGGTCGACAACCCGGGCGCCGCTCCAGCCTTTCGTCCTCTGTTTCCCGAGCCAGGCCAGTGGCGGGTCGTGCGGTTGGCTGATTTCAGGCCGATGCTGATGCCTCAACTGGCTCATCCGGAGCGATTGCGCGACACCCATCGGCTCCCCTGCTATGTGCAGGTGTTCGAGATCTCCGCTCCCCAACGGGTGGAGGTCTTGGCGGTGGAAATTTTCGGAGATGCGTCCGCCGCGCCCGAATTGCCGCCCCTCACCCAGGCTGCCGTGCAGCAACTGCAATTGGCTGCGATGCTCCCCCCGACCACGCGACTATCACGCCGCTATTCGCGCCAACCTGGAATGCTGCTGCCGGGCGACCGCGTTTTCTATCTGGAGGTCGCCAATGACCCGACGGATGAAACCCCCGCGAAAGCACCCACCCCCGCGTCCGAGCAGCCCCGGATTTCGCGCGGTGGGCCGGCCAACGACGCCGGGCTTCCGAAATCGGCGGGTGGCGATCAGCAATCGGAGACGGACCAAAGCATCCGGAGACCCGTCGCCGCTTCCGAAGCAGGCACTCAACCTGGCATTGGCCTGGCAGGGCAGCCGGCACAACCGATCACTGGGGCGGGCACTCCATTGGCACCGGCGGCACCGCTTGGAGTTGCTCCAACCGCACTGAAAACCAGCATCCCGTCACACTTCCTCAAACCGTGGGAGTTCCGAATGAGCCGCGAGGAGGCGATGTATGACTTGCACGCCTCCAGCTCGTTGATGGGCGTGGTTGCGGGAGCGCTGCGCCGACTCTTCCGTTTTCGGCGCGAGTTGCGCAAGTGGCAGGTGTTTCTGACCGGGAAAAATCCAGAGGAGCAGCTTTGGACCGTGCGTCCACCCAGGGGCGGCTCGCGTCACCCCTTCATCCGCGAGTGGGCGGAGCGAACGTTGCAACTGGCCGGTTACGAGACCCGCTCGATGCTGACGGAGTGGGAGCTGTTCTGGCGCCGGAAGGGATCGTGAACCGGGTTCCCGCGGGCTCAACCCTCGCGGCCCAATAAAATTCCTGATTATGCCAAGACGAAGGAGACGCCGACGCTCGCGACTGCCAGCGACGGACATGCCCGGTACTCCCGCTCCGTCGATGCCGGCGGAGGCGGAATTCTTTGCGCTGCTCGGCGCTCGCGACTACGTCCGGGAGTCGTTGGCAACGCTCAAGAAGCAGGGTGCGGAAACGCAGACGGCGGTGTTGATCCGCGCTCTCGCGGTCGAAGCGGCGCGCGGGGCGGCTCCCGACCGCTTCGTGCAGGCGAGGCACCAGTTGGAGACATTGAAGCATCAACATCGGGAGCGGATCAAAGCGTTGACGGAGTTCCTCCATCGCTTCGACAAACTCGTTAGGACAGCGAAGGAGCAACATCCGGCCGAGATTGAAGCGGCGTTGACGTCGAAGATCCAGCAGCTCCAAGAACAGGTGAAACTGCCGGGCGCGCGTGTGGCAGAGATCGAAGCGGAGATCACGCGATTGAAGAATGAACTGAGGGGCGCGAAATCAGTGT
>Ga0209382_10010940_pt1 | contig 11289 bp, 8 predicted proteins | sample SoiMetdeltSBSDD5_FD_187599 | JGI IMG/M metagenome (GOLD analysis project Ga0209382, IMG submission 187599) | Bulk soil microbial communities from a Populus tree surrounding site in Tennessee, USA - Soil MetaG P. deltoides SBSDD5 (SPAdes) (version 2) | ecosystem: Environmental > Terrestrial >...
GTCGAATGCGACGCTTCGGAGATTCGTGGCTAACCTGGAGCCGCGCCTCTCGCGCAACGCGTCGGTGTCGTTCGAACGATAGCCCGGTCGATCACGGTGAGCGTGCGGCGCGTCCAATGGCCAGGCGTTGCCCGACGCTCGAGATGACGTGACTCATGCCTATCGAGCTCGGAGTCGTTTGAGCTCGAGGCCGACCTGGGCGATGGCCTCCACCGCGGGCACGAGTCGTCGGCCCAGCGCTGAGAGGCCGTACTCGACGGTGGGTGGCGAGCTGGGAATGACGTTGCGATAGACGACGCCATCGCGCTCCAGGCGGCGCAGGCGTGCCGTGAGTGTCTTCGCGGAGACGCCGCCGAGGTCGGCCTTGAGCTCCGTGAAGCGCCGCGGCTCCGCCTTGAGATACCACACCACGTTAGGCGTCCACGCCCCGCCGATGATCTTGAGGCAGGCCGTGAGCGGGCATTCGGGTGGCGCGACGCGGCTTTTGCGACGAGGAACCATAGTGCGCGAAGGTTACCGTCCGGATACCACATTCTGCAATAGCCGATCGTTATCTAGTTGCATCGTGCTACTCAGTTACTGTAGGATACCGACCGTACGGACGGCGCAACCCAGACTCCACACCCGAGTAGTGACCATGCAGGCGACACGAACCGCCATCGTAACCGGGGCCTCGAGCGGCATCGGCCTCGGCATCACCAACGGGCTGCTGACCAGCGGCTATAACATCGTCGCGAACGCGCGACACATCTCCTCGGCGGGAACACTCCAGCCCGCGACGAATCTCGTCCTCGTCGACGGCGACGTCGCCGATGCGACCATCGCCGCGTCGTTGACGCGCACCGCCGTCGACCGCTTCGGCGCCGTCGATCTCGTCGTGAACAACGCCGGAATCTTCATCGCCAAGCCATTTACCGAGACGACGGTCGACGAATACCACCGACTCGTGGCGACCAATCTCACCGGGTTTCTTCACGTGACGCAGCCTGCCCTGCGACAGATGCGAGCGCAGAACGCCGGACACGTCATCACGATCACCACGTCGCTCGCAAGCCAGCCCATACAGGGCGTCGCCGCCGCGCTGTCGATCCTGACGAAAGGCGGGCTCAATGCAATCACGCGTGCGCTCGCGATCGAGTACGCCAAGGACGGCATCCGCGTGAACGCCGTCGCGCCCGGCGTCGTCGACACGCCGATGCATCCGCATAGCGCCCACGAGTTTCTGCAGACCTTGCATCCCATCCAGCGCCTCGCTTCCGTGAGCGAGGTCGTCGATGCCGTGCTCTATCTCACCCGTGCGCCGTTCGTGACCGGCGAAGTGCTGCACGTCGACGGTGGCGCACACGCTGGACGCTGGTAAGGAGCGCGACGTCGATGCCCTACGAGAGAATATTCGGACTCGAAGTCGTGGATCACGACACGTACACGCAGTATCGGAAGGAGATGGGTCCACTCATGGAGGCGGCAGGCGGCACGTTTCGCTACGACTTCGATGTTGGACGCGTGCTTCGCAGCGAGAAGGACGCGCGGATCAACCGCGCGTTCGTGATGCGGTTTCCGAACCGCGCCGCCAGCGAGAAGTTCTTCGCCGATCCTCGTTACCTGGAGGTCCGGCGTCGGCTGTTCGAGCCGTCGGTAGCATCGATCGTGCTCATCGCCGAGTACGAGACGGTCGGTCGTCATGCCGATCGAGCGTAGCGAGTCGAGGATCCCGTCGTCCCGTAAAGGGTGGCGCGTTCTCAGAGCACTGTCGTGAGGTGGAGGAACGGACAATCCGAATCCGGCCGATCGGCTCGATCGGATCAACGCCGTTCATCATCGGAGGGCGGTGCATACCAGTCGAGCACGCGCCGAGCGCGCAGCGTGAGCCAGCGATTCGGCTCGCCGACGGCGCCGGCGAATTCCTCGTGCAACGTGCCGCGATGTCGCACGTCAAGGAGCCACCGGCCATCGCCTTGGCGCCGTTCGAGCACGACGGTGATCGCTTGCTCGACGCGTGCGTCCGCCTGGACTTGGGCTGCGCGGAGATAGTCGAGCGCGCGCAGAACGTCGTAGTGCCAGAGCGGCGGAAACGCGAACTGCGTCCACGTCGGCTCGACGATCTCGCCGGTCGACAACCGCCGGAGCAGACGACGCTCGAGGAGATACTCCTGCCCGCGCCGCCGCGCGTCAGTTAGCGCCGGCGCGGCACCGAACGCGTTCTCGAACGCGAGCAGCCCTTCGAGCACGCAGATCGTGGTATGGAACGACGCGCGTATGGAGCCTCGCTCCGCCTCGCAGTTCCATCCGCCATCCGCAAGCTGTTCGCTCAGCAGCCGATCGACGAGTCGGTCGCTGCGTTCGCCGAAGTACGCGCCGAGCGCGACGACGCGGCCGTTGATGCACGGCTCGACCTCACCCTCGAAGAAGGGTGCGTCGCCGAACCCGGGGCCCCAGGTGACGTTGTCCCTAACGAGATCGATCGCCGTTCGCACGCGCGCGCCCGTCGGGTCGACCCCCAGGTCGCGCAGGAACACCAGCGTGTACATGTTCGTCCACCAGAACGGGTGGGCGAGGCCATCGCCCCATTGGCCATCAGGGCGCTGTTCATCGAGCAGCCGCGCGCCCCAGCCCTCCGACGCCACGCGCGATCGCTCGGAAGCGATCATCTCCGCGGTGGTGTCCGTGAGGTCGCGCAGGACCTGCCAGCGGATCGACGGGTCGGCGTCGAGCAGCCAGTCGATGACGGACACTGTCCCAACGTCGGTGACCGATGCCGTTCTACGTATCTCCATTGATCGGTTAGGGCACGAGATCCATGGCCGCACTCCCGCTCCTGAAATCAACCGGCAGCGAGACGTGCTCGTGCGTAATCCACCACCGTTGACTTGACCGTCGGCAGGAAACCGTCGCGCGTACCCAGTACCCGACCTCGCGCCCGCCCTTCAGAGTTCCGCTCGTCCGGTGCAGCATGTGTGCGAATGCGACATCGCCGCTCTCCAGCATGTTCAACTCGCGGATCTCCACACCGATCGCGCTCTCCCAAGTCTCGAACCAGCGCATGAAGTTCCGCCGGATGGCATCAGATCCCGAGATTCGGAGCGGGGGCACAACGTCGAAATAGACAATGTCGGGGGAGTAAACCGACATGAGCCGATCAATGTCCTTGGTCCGAATCGCCCCGGACCAACTCTCCAGGAGCGATCTCACCTCCGACTGAATCGAAGCCATTGAATCCTCCGCCGTTATGGACTGCTGCGGTTCCCGTCCGTGGCACGTGGACGCTGACCGACGGGTTGTCACGGAATGGAGCGGCACCACACTGGCATAGATGAAGCCGAACGGTGCGCCGACGGCACAAAAGCCGTGAGGCCGGGTTGCGTCGGCCAGTCTTTGCAGTATAAAGTACTTCTCGCTCAAGCGTCGCCAACCGCTTCCTCTCGTATTCTCCCCGACCGGCAGTCGATGACAGCAATGGAACTGCAGATTCACGGCGTCTCCAAGACATATCCCAACGGCGTGCACGCCCTCAAGGATGTGACGCTCACCATTCCCGCGGGTATGTACGGACTGCTCGGTCCTAACGGCGCCGGCAAGTCGACGCTGATGCGCATCCTCGCGACGCTTCAGGAAGCCGACAGCGGGAGCGTGACATTGGGCGACCAGTCGCTGCATTCGGGGCAGGCCCTGGACGTCCTGCGCCAGAAAGACGACGTCCGCAAGACGCTCGGCTACCTGCCACAGGAGTTCGGCGTCTACCCGAACGTGAGCGCGGAGACCTTGCTCGATCACTTCGCGCTGCTCAAGGGTATCGCCAGCCGAGCCGCGCGCCGCGACGTCGTCGAGGCGCTGCTCCGGCAGGTGAACCTGTGGGACGTCCGCAAGCAGAAGCTCGGAGGCTACTCGGGCGGTATGCGGCAGCGCTTCGGTGTCGCCGTCGCGTTGTTAGGCAGCCCGAAGCTCATGATCGTGGACGAGCCCACCGCCGGGCTCGACCCGGCCGAGCGCGTGCGGTTCCTGAACCTGCTCTCCGAGCTGGGGGAGAACAGCGTCGTGCTGCTCTCCACGCACATCGTAGACGACGTGAGTGAGCTGTGCACACGCATGGCGATCATTGACCGGGGCGAGATCCTGCTCGAGGCCGAGCCGTTGCGCGCGGTCGCGGAGCTGCGTGGGCGAATCTGGCGACGTGTGATCTCGAAAGAGGAGCTGCCCGCGGTGGCGCGAGAGCACGCGGTGATCTCGACGAAGCTCCTCGCCGGACGCACCGTCGTGCGCGTCTATAGCGACACGTCACCCGGGGGTGATTTCGAGGTAGTCGAGCCCGACCTCGAAGACGTCTACTTCAGCACGATGTCGGGCCGGATCGGGCACCGTACGCAGGTGGAAGCGCCGGCCCGCCCTGAGCGAAGTCGAAGGGTGATGCAATGAAGCTCTGGGGGATTTTTCGCTTCGAGCTCGCGTACCAGCTACGCCGGCCGTGGCCATGGCTCGCCTTTGCCGTCCTCGTCGTTTTCAGCTTCGTAAGTACGAGAGTCGCCATCGTCCCGGTCACGCTTCCGCAGGACTTCATTCTCAACTCGCCATTCATCATCACGGCTGTCACCGTGTTCAGCTGCCAGATCTGGCTGCTGATCGCGCCCGTTGTCGCGGGCGACGCGGCGGCGCGCGATGTACACACCGGCTTGTATCCGCTCGTATCCACGAGTCCCGTCAGCAAGGCCGAGTACCTCGGTGGGCGCTTCCTTGCCGCCTTCGTTCTCCATGCGCTGATCCTGCTCGGAGTGCAGGTGGGTAGTCTTCTTGCCGCGCACGCGCCGGGGGCGAATCCGGACATCATCGGGCCGTTTCGACCGGCTGCATACCTTGCGGCCTACGGCTTCATTGCGCTGACCAACGCGTTCATCGCTACGACGTTCCAGTTCTCCGCGGCGCTTGTGAGTGGCCGGCCCATCGCGAGCTACGTCGGCAGCTTGGGCCTCTTCTTCCTCTCCTACCCGGTGACGTTCACGCTGTACTTGTCGGGACTTGGGCAACGCGCGCTCCTGGCCGACCCGATCGGCGTTATGGCGATCATGAACGAGATGATGTCGAACTGGACGATCGTGGAGAAGAACGTCCGCATGTTCACGCTCGAGGGGCCGATGCTCTGGAATCGGCTGCTGTGGCTTGGCATCTCGCTCGTCACGATTGCGGTCGTCTACCTGCGCTACCGATTCGCGCACCGTACTGCGACGGACCCTCTGAGCCGACTCGTTCGACGGCTGCGAGGCACGGCACCCACGGCGGATAGCGCGGCCGCACGGACCGCGGTCTCCGTTCCTCAGGTTCGGCAGTCGTTAGGCTTCGCGACGCATGTACGCCAAACGCTCGCGATTGCGAGGGTCTCGTTCTGGATGATCGCGAAGACTCCGGCCGGGCTCTTTCTTCTGGTTGCCTTCCCGATGTTCCTGGTGCTGGTACTCACGATCGAGTCCCAGCACTGGGGCGTGCCGCTGCAGCCGCGAACGGGTTACCTGCTGACGAGATTCCTGACGTCACCGTTGACGCAGGCCGCCGATTTCCGCGTGATCATTCCGCTGCTCATCGTGTACTTCGCCGGCGAGCTGGTCTGGCGGGAGCGCGACACAGGGCTCAGTGAGAATGTCGACGCGACCCCCGCGCCCGAGTGGGTGCTGTTCGGCGGGAAGTTTCTGGGATTGAGCCTCGTGCTGGTCGCCTTGATGGCAATGCTGACCATGACTGGAATGGTCGTCCAGGTCATGGCGAGCTTTCACGATTTCCAGATCGGACTGTACCTGAGAATTCTGCTTGGCCTTCAACTCCCCGAGTACCTGTTGTTTGCCGCGCTCGCGCTGATGCTGCACGTGGCGGTGAACCAGAAGTATGTCGGTCTCGTGGTGTCACTCGTCGCGTATTTCCTCATCATCTTCTCGTCGTTCCTGGGGCTTCATCACAACCTGCTCGTCTACTCGGGGAGTCCGGGGTGGTCGTTCACGGACATGCGCGGCTTCGCCGGGACCGTCGGCCCGTGGCTGTGGTTCAAGCTGTACTGGGGAGCGTGGGCACTGCTGCTGGTCGTGGTGGCGAGGCTGCTGTGGGTGCGCGGCAAGGAGAGCGGGTTCGGAAAGCGGCTCCAGATCGCGCGGGGTCGCTTCAATCGCGCGACAGTCGCGACGGCGGCGCTGGCCGCCGGGCTCATCCTCTCCCTCGGCGGCTTCGTGTTCTACAACACGAATGTGCTCAACGAGTACATCACCGACGGCGAAATGGTGGAGCGCCGTGTCGACTACGAGCGGCGGTACGGGAAGTACGAAGGTATTCCACAACCGCAGCGGACCGCGACGAAGCTGCACGTCGAGATTCATCCATCCCGGAGAGTCGCGACGATCCGGGGCAGCTACCGCCTCGTCAATCGGGACACAGTACCGATCGACTCCGTGCATCTGGAGCCAGCGTTCTATGTCGAGACGCGCGTGACGTTCGATCGACCGGCTAGGGCTGTCGTCGTCGATAAAAAACTCGGTCACTCCATTTACGTGCTGGACGAGCCGCTGCAGCCTGGCGATTCGCTGACGCTCAGCTTCGACGTGAAGCTCGAGCGACATGGTTTCCGCAACCGTGGTTCCCGCGAAAGCGGGGCAGGCATCGCGATCCTCGAAAACGGCACGTACTTCACGAACGGTGCACTGCCGGTCATCGGCTATCGGCCGATCCGCGAGCTCTGGAGTGCGGAGGACCGGCGCAAGCACGGCCTCCCGCGGCAGCTCACCCTGACCCCGCCTGGTGACATCGATCCAACCGTGACGGCGGACGCTCCGGCTACCTTCGAAGCAATCGTGAGCACGGACGCCGATCAGGTAGCAGTTGCGCCGGGTGAGCTGCGGCGCAGGTGGAACGAAGGCGGGCGCCGCTACTTCCACTATGTCAGTGACGTTCCGATCAACGGCATGGACGTCTTCTTCTCCGCCAACTACACCGTGCATCGCGAGCGGTGGAATGGCGTGGACGTCCAGGTTTTCGTTCACCCCGGCCACACGAAGAACCTCGAGCGTCTACTCCGCGGTGCACGGGCGTCTCTGGATTACTACTCGGCACAGTTCGGTCCGTATCCGTATCGCTTCCTTCAGATCGTCGAGCAGCCCGGCAACTTCCTCGGCATGGGCGTGGACGGTAGCGGTGTCGTCACGTCAGGTGAGGGCACCCTCCTGCTGAATCCGCCGGACGATGGCTTCGACGTGCTCTTCGAGGTCATCGCGCATGAGATCGGGCACCAGTGGTGGGGCATGCAGCTCAAGCCCGCATGGGCCGAGGGAGGAGGGGTCATCTCCGAAGGCCTCGCCTGGTACTCCACGATGCAGCTGGTCAAGAACGTAAAGGGCCGGGAAGCGCTGCGTCGATTGATGAGCTTCATGCGCGAGCCCAACCCGTGGCCGCCGATCCGCACGGGATTTCCGTTACTCCGCGCCATCGACCCCTGGGCCAACTACCGCAAAGGCCCATACGCGATGCACGCACTGAGCGAGTATGTGGGCGAGACCAAAGTGAACGGGGCGCTTCGTACGCTGGTTGAAAAGAAGACCTCATCACTGGCCACTACCCTCGACATGTATCGGGAGCTTCAGGCGGTCACGCCAGACTCGCTCAAACCGCTGCTGCACGATCTGTTCGAGGTGAACACCTTCTGGACCTTCGATACGAAGCAGGCGAGTGCGGTGCAGACCGAAACCGGCGACTGGCAGGTCACGTTCGAGATAGAGGCGCGCAAGGTCGTCGCGGACAGCGCTGGTAAGGAAACGGAGTTGCCGATGACCGAGTGGGTGGAGTTGGGAGTCTTCGCTGCTGCCGAGCAGGGCCAGGTTCTGGGCAAGCCGTTGTACGTCGAGAAGCATCGCATCCGGTCTGGCAGACAGGCGATTACGGTGACGGTGTCAGACAAGCCTGCCCGTGGGGGCATCGACCCGTACAACCTCCTCGACTGGGAGGAGGGGGACAACATCGAAGCGATAGAGGTGAAGCAATGACGCATCGACGTTCACTCCGCTTTTCCTGGCTGGACTTCAAGGTCGGCGTCCGGATGCTGGCGAGGTATCCCGGGTTGACCCTGGTCGGCACCGTGGCGATCGCGGTGGCTATCGCGTTAGGCACGCTCTACTTCGAAGCGGTGAACAAGTGGCAGAACCCGCGGTTGCCCGTTCGCGATGCCGACCGCGTGATCTCGATTCACAACTGGGACGCGAGTGCGATGATGCCCGAGGGCCGATCGCTGCACGACTTCGCGATCTGGCGCGAGCAGGTCAAAACGGTAGATCACCTCGGCGCGGCGATCACCTTCGTGCGCAACCTGGCCACCGAGGACCGACTCGTGCAGCCGGTGCGTGGAGTGGAGATCAGCGCCAACGCGTTCCGGATGTTGAGGGCGATGCCGCTCCTGGGTCGGGCGCTGACGGAGCAGGATGAGCAACCGGCCGAGTCACCGGTGGTCGTGTTGAGCCACACGCTGTGGAAGACGCGCTTCGGCAGCGATCCGGCCGTGGTGGGGCGGGCGGTGAAACTCGGGTCCGTCAACGCAACGGTCGTCGGCGTGATGCCGGAAGGCTTTGGCTTCCCGGTGAACGAGCGCATTTGGACCCCGCTTCGCGTGAGCTCCGCTGCGCTTCCGCCGCGCACGGGGCCGGCCGTGTCGATCTTCGGTCGCCTGGCACCTGGCGCCACGATCGATCAGGCGCAGGCCGAGCTGGGTGTGATCGGGGCACGGCTGTCCGCGAGCAACCCGGACACACATAAGCAACTGCGACCGCGAGTCACGGTGTACGCCAAGCCGCTCGCTGAGGGCGGCGTGGGTCTCATGATCCGAAACGTCTTGTACGTCGTGAACGGAATCTTCCTGATGTTGTTGGGCGTCATCTGCGCGAACGTCGCTACGCTTGTGTTCGCGCGAACTGCCACGCGCGGCTGGGAGATCACGGTTCGAACTGCGCTCGGCGCCAGCCGGGGCCGCATCATCTCCCAGCTGTTCATTGAGGCGCTGGTGCTGGCCGGCGTCGCGGCGATCGTCGGACTGGTCGTGGCGAAGTTGTCGCTGCGCTTTGGATTGAACTTGCTGGTCGGCAGCGACGCGCTGCCGTACTGGATCAACGACAGTATCTCGTGGAGAACCGTCCTGTATACGGCGCTCCTGACGCTGATCGGCGCCGCGATCGTCGGCATTCTCCCAGCGATGCGAGTTACGAAGATCAACGTTCAGGATGCGCTTCGAAACGAGAGTGCGGCGCGCTCCGGCCTCCGCTTCGGTGGGTTCTGGACCACGGTGATCGTCGTGCAGGTCGCGATCACCGTTGCATTCATCCCGCTCGCTGCCGGTGGTGTCTTCGAGTCCAACCGGTTTCGGCAACGAGCGGAAGGCATCGGTGCGGAGCGATACCTGATCGCCCGGGTGGCGATCGACCGCGAGAGTTACGCGATCGATTCGGCGACGTTTGCCGCCCGCGCTCGCGCGAGCGTCGATGAGTTGGAACGCCGACTCAGCACGGAGCCCGGTATCGAGCGCGTCACGTTTGCCGACCGACTTCCGGTAGAGGATCAGTTCAAATACCAAATCGAGGTCGATACACTCACCGGCGGACCGACAACCGGCATCCGACGAAGTACGCTCGTCCACGTGTCCCACGGGTTCTTCGCGACCTTCGGCACCTCGGTGGTGAGCGGTCGAGACTTTGCGCCAATCGACTTTGAAACTGGCCGAGTCCTGATCGTCAACGAGGCATTTGCGCGTTACGTGTTAGGCGGCCGCAACCCAATCGGTCAACGCATCCGCATCGTGACCGGTGAAGTCGAGAGCATCGGCGGCAAGGATTGGTACGAGATCGTCGGCATGGTCAAGAACTTCGGCTGGCAGCTGCCGGAGCCGCACGAGCAGTCTGCCATGTATCGCCCGGCCCTCCCGCTGGTGGGGCGCGCGGGTCAGCTCGCGGTGCGCGTGCGCGATCCCGAAACGTTCGCCACGCGCCTGCGGACTGTTGCCGCCGACGTCGATCCGACGATCCGGCTGACCGATGTAAAGCCGCTCACACAGGCAGGGGGCGGGGAGGCGCAGGCGAACTGGGCGCTGACTGGGGTCGCCTGGCTGATCTCGTTCATCGTGTTGCTGCTGTCGGCGACGGGCATCCATTCACTGATGTCGTTCACCGTCGCGCGACGCACACGCGAGATCGGTATTCGAGCCGCACTCGGCGCCAGCCAGGGACGCATCGTGGCCAGCATCTTCTCGCGTGCGTTCCTGCAGATCAGCGCCGGTGTGGTCGCCGGCACTGGGCTGGCCGCCCTGTTGGGCCTCGGATCGCGCGAGGTCCAGCTGCTTCTGGCCGCGGACGCCATCATGCTGGTCGTGGGACTGACGGCGTGCGCCGTGCCACTAAGGCGCGCGCTGAGGATCGATCCGACGGAGGCGTTGAGAGCGGAAGGCTGATGCGTCCCCGAGCAGCCACTGGCGCTTTCCGCCCGATGTTTCGGTTCTCACGGTACACGGGGCGGGCGACGACAACGTGTATGTCGCGCAAGATGAGCGGATCACTAGGCTCTCGTAGACGGCGATCGCTATGAGTGCTCGATCTGTTGACGAGGAGGGTTATCGATCCCAGTACCAGGAGGAGTGCAACTGCGCCGATCGACATTGCCGCCACCGGCGTCCTGCGCATCATCCGCTCCTGCACGGCAGGCGCTCGCGATGGTGGAGGCGACACGCTGGAACCGGAGATCGCATCCAGCTCCGCCACCAGCTGGTCGGCCGACGCAAGCCGCGCCGTGGGTTGCTTGTGCAATAACGCCGCAATGAGCTGGTCCATGTCGGCGCTGATCCCCGGCCGCAGCAGCGCCGCGCGTCGCGGTTCACTATGCACGATCGCGTGCGCCACGGAGATGTCGTGCTCGCCCTGGAACGGCCGGCTACCCGTCATCATCTCGTAGAGGATCACGCCGATCGCCCAGAGATCGGCGCGCTCATCGGTCGGCTGTCCCTGGACCTGTTCAGGCGACATGTACGACACGGTTCCCACAACGACGCCCGACTTGGTCAGCGAAAGATCCCGCACCTTCGCGAGACCGAAATCCAGCAGCTTCACCGTGCCGTCCGGCAACAGCATCACGTTCGCCGGCTTGAGATCGCGGTGTGCGATTCCCGCGCGGTGCGCAGCGCCGAGTCCCAGGGCGATCTGTCTCGCGATCGAGATCGCGACGGCGATGTCGAGTGGCCCGGCACGTGCGAGCCGCGTGTTGAGCGTTTCGCCCCGGTATAACGGCATGGCTAGGAAC
>Ga0209382_10010945_pt1 | contig 11286 bp, 4 predicted proteins | sample SoiMetdeltSBSDD5_FD_187599 | JGI IMG/M metagenome (GOLD analysis project Ga0209382, IMG submission 187599) | Bulk soil microbial communities from a Populus tree surrounding site in Tennessee, USA - Soil MetaG P. deltoides SBSDD5 (SPAdes) (version 2) | ecosystem: Environmental > Terrestrial >...
CGCAGCAGTGGGTGGTTTGGAGCCTCCCCCCGCAGGGCGACTCCGGAGGGCCTACCTCCATCTCCCGTGCAGCACCGCCTCACGAAGCTCTACCTACATCAAGCTCCCTCCGCGTTCGGGACGCAACGAACCGCATTCACGCTGGCCAGAGGCCATTTGAGCGGTCCTTGCGCCCAGCCTCAACTATGTCAGCTATAGGTCGGTGGTCCCGGTCGTTCGGTATCTGTTTTCTTCGGTTCGGGCATTGCTAGGCCTTATCTTCACGGGTGCCGCCGTTACGGTGCAGCCCAATGAGATTGCCGTGACCGAGGCTCCGGCGCTTGTGCCCGCCATGCCCCATCTTCCCGGGGGTACGGCCGCGGCCACCGGTGCTCAGCGAGGCCGAGCGGGGCGACCGCGGCGCGGTCACGCTCACCTGGCGCGCCGACGGCGAGCTGCCTACCAGCCGTCACGCCGTCTACCGTTCAAAGGCGAGCTGGCCCAGCTCCTGAGATTTCCCCCTGTGGGTTAGTGGAGCGGGCTAGTTCCTCTGTGCCTTCAGGATCCGGATAGCCTGATCACAGTCCCCTTGGTCGCCATTTCCCGGGCCAGGTGCACCGTGGCAGGTTCGCAGCTGGCAGCCGGCGAGGCGCATGACCTGGGGTTAGATGTCTCCCTGCGAGAGGGCGTGCGTGAGCGCGGTCGCCGGGACGAAGTGGTGAGCGGACCAGTAACCCCATTTGGTGTCCTTGCCGAACAGGTCCTTGTACACACGGTCCCAGCTAGCCGTCGGGAACAGCGCCATGGTGATCTTGTTGTCGGCGGCGTTGAGCAGATACGGCGGGCTCGGCAGCGAGTCGGAGGGCTTGAGGCCGAGCAACCGTCGGTAGTGCGGGTGGAACCCCGACTCGATTCTGGCCGAGTACAAGCGCACGCGCTTGTCCTTGCCCATGGTTCGCCGCCATTCCAGGCCCGCGTCGACGCACTCTTTCACGCCCGGAGGATCGAGGAAGTAGACCGCCGTGATGTTGTTCTTGAGAAAGCTGCTCGCCCTGTTGTTCGTCAAAAAACGCGCCAGTGGGCCGTTGCCTGAGCTGAACGCCGAGAGCGCGGTCTTGCCCACAGTGCTCGGCGGTACCGCCATCCCGACGTTCCAGAACATGAACGCCTGCAGGTCGGCGAGGAGCCGACCCATCTCGTCGAAGTTCGAGAGCACCCCGTAGCCGATCCTGTCAATGGCGTTGGCGACAGGAAACACCATGACGGCCTTCGTGCCGGACCTCGTGACCTGATACGGGACACCCTTGGCGCGAAGCACCCTGCCCGTGCCTCGAAAACCCTGAGTTGCTGGATAGTGCTGGCCTTCGAACAGGCAGCGCTCGGCGTAGTCTAAGTTGTATGGATAGTCTCCCTTGACCGCGCCACCCACGAAGACGTTCTTGATGTCTTGCTCGCCGGTCTGCCGGAAGTAGAAGAAGAATGGGGTCGGTGGCGCGCCGTTCTTCCGTGCGACGGCGTCGGGCCACACGACCCCGAACAGCCGCGGGGCTTCAACCCCTGCGAGCTCGACGACGATGCTCTCGGCATCCACGTGCACCGGGCTCTTCGCGAAGTTCAGGATGCCGCCGGCCTTCACCGGGTTGGCCCCATCGAGGTAATACCCGCCGAGCAAGGGATGGATGTCGAGGTCATCGGGCGGCCACTTGCCATAGGTGGCGGCGAGGTCGGCCAGGGTGGGCGCGTCGCCTTGCCGCGGTTGCCCGGCGCCGGGGACGACCTTCAGCAGGTCCAGGACGCGATGCGTGACCTCCCTGAACCGGCTCACCCTCACCATCGCCAGGGTCGCGTCCGCCGTGGCGCCCGTCGCCTGCGTCAGGACGATCCACGGCGCGAACCCGGCCCTGGGTGTGACAGTGCCGTTGCTCGCGACGACCAGCGCGACGATCGTCTCCCAAAATGGGCTCTTCTTGGTTCCGGATGGGGGGATCGGCGTCGCCACGATCCTCACCTGCGTGGTGCCGGCGGGGAGCTCGTAGATCTGCTTGCTGCGATCTTTGGCGACCAAGGTCACTTCGTTGGCCTGCACGGTGAAGGTGCACTTCACCTCCTTCGATTCCCAGTTCCCCGCGGCAACGATCAGCTTCACTGGCATCAGGCCATCTCCTCTGGCGGCAACGCACGGCTTGCGAGATCGTCCGGCACCGGCGGCGCATCCGGCACGGCGGTCACGATGTCCTCGGTAGCGTCGCCTTGCGGCACCGCGGCAAGGATTGCGTCTATGTCCTCCGGCGGCGCGCCGTCGGCTAGGAGTTCGTCGAGCAGCACGCGCAGGTCCTCGTCGAACGCGCTCGGACCGCCCGTGCCGGTCGTGCCGCCGCCGGTCGTCCCACCGCCGCCCGTCGGCTTCGGGCCCGGCGACGGCGCGCGCGCCGGGCTGGTGGTGATCCGCCGGTAGCCGTCGTTGTCGGCGATGACCACGGGGGCGTCGAGCATCTTGGCGAGGACCACGATCGTGATCGCGAACACCGACTTGTCCGGCTTGGCCGCGTAGGCGTCCGCGCCGCTGACGGTGGTCACTACAGTGGTGTCGTCGACCTGGTCGGCCGACCCCGGCTTGGTCGTGACCGGATCACCGTTCGACCGCGGGGCGATGCTAGCCGCGGCCTGGGCCGCGGTCTGCGTTCCGACTGGGAAGATGTCGATGCCCTCCTCGACAAAGAACGCTGGCCCGTGCTTGTCCGTCGCGTTGCTCGCGACGCCCGTCAGCTTGCGCTTGAGGTTCTCGGCGGCGAGCGAGTCGGTGGTGATCGCCGCCATCGCGAACTTGTCGACCGCCTCGTCCACATACGTGTCGCGGAACTTCGGCCAGCCCTGCTTCGGCGCGCTGCTCCCGGCGGGGATCAACGGCTCCTTACGCACCACCGACCACGTCTGCGCCTGGCGATACACGACGTTCGTGCCGACGAGCTGGAACACGCTCATGCGCTTGGGGGCGAACAGCTCGCCGGGATTGCCGAGCAGCGTCGATAGCAGGGTGAGGAACCGCATCGAGCGACCGACGTCGCAGCCGTAGATCACGACGCGCGTCTTGGCGGTGATCACCGTCGGTGACGGCGGCGCGAGGGACTTGTTGGTGACCGCGTCGTTCAGGTCGTCGACCGTCATGGTGCGCCGGCCCGCCCGCTGATCGGCAAGCGTCACCGGGCACTCCATCGCGGCGAACCCGTTGGCGTGGCTCACCAAATTGATGACCCTCTGCTCGGTCTTCAGCGTCGCCAGGTGTTTGAGCACGCCCTCGAGGGTCTGGCCGGCCGCGGGCGGATCGAACACGCTCGCGGCCGCTGCGGTGAAGAACTTCTTGGCGAGGCCGTAGAACGCGTTCGATCCACCATCCAGACCCATGAGGAAGGTCAGGTCGCCCATCTCCCCTACCCTCCGATCGCTTCCGCGACGTCGAAGCGCAGCCCGCTCGCGCCCTCGCCACGACCGGTCGTAACCGACCGCGCGGCCCAGACGTGCCTGCCGCCGTCGGCCGACCGGGCAAGGAACCATCGCCTGCGCACGATCACGCCGGCGGACGGCACCTCCTCTTCGGGCAACACCACCCCCTGCAGCTCCTGCAACACGCTCGACCGCGGCGACGACGTCACGAGATCACCGAAACTGTTCGGGCGCGGCAGCACCGCCTCGACCAGCCCGACCTGCCGCGAGCCGCCGGTGAGGCGAACGGGGAGGAACGGCACCCAGTGATCGGGGACGTCCGTCATCAGCCGGTAGGCAATCGCCTGGTTCGCGGGGGTCGCCTCGGCCCGCACCACCTCGCGAACGTACTCGTCGGCGAGGTCGCGCCGCGTGCCGTCGCCGTCGGTGACGATCTGCTCGACGGCCCAGACAAGGTTCGCCATCTCGTCGCGCACGAACCGGACCTCCTCGACGACGTTGCCGGCCAGCGCCGCGATGGTCACGGCCGGCACCGCGAGCACCGGCGTTGCGGCCGATGATCCGGTTGGCCGGTACATGGCCCAATGCGCATCCGCCGCCGGTACGATCAGCTCGTGGGTGCCGAAGGTGTCGCGCACGACCAGCTCCGTCACCGCCTGCATCGATCCGTACGTCACCGGGATCGGGAATGTGAACCAATCGTTGCCATAGATCGTGCTGAACTCGACGAGCGCGAGGCGGGCGAGATCGTTGGTTGCCGCGTCGATGCGCGAGAGCGCGAGCGTGGCCTCCTCGAACTCCCAGAACCGGTCACGTGGCTGGCTGGGGAACTGGATCGTGGTCGGGATCCGGGCACGCGCAGTCGCGGTCGCGGCACGGGTCGCGTCCGCGTCGGCGACGGCGTCGAGGTCGGACCAGTCGACCCGTTCGCGCGTGTGGCCGGGCGCGGTCACCACGGCGCGGCCGTCGACGGCCAGCTCGAACCGGCGCTCGAGGCGCTCGGGGATCCAGCTGTTGGGCCCGGTGCCGAAGGTGATCGCGCACCAGCGCGCGAAGGCGACGAGGTCGGCGCGCGCGGTCTCTGCCTCGGCGGTAGAGATCGCGAGCGCGGCGCCGAGCTGCGCGTCTGTCCCGTCGACCACACCCTCAACCGCGGCGGCGACGGCCAACCCGTCCGCAAACAGGGCGGCTGACCGTACCAGCAACCGCGGTGCGTCGGGCGCGACCTGCACCGGAAACGCCGCGCGCAGCTTGGCGCCCACTGGCTTCGACACCGCGGCGGCGAGCGCCTGGCCAGCCTGCAACCGATCGAGCGCGCTATGCGCGGGCCCGGCCGCTTCGCCCGCCACCAGTGCCTCGAGGACGTCGGTGTGTGGCGAGTAGGGCTGCACAGCGCCGCCCTCCGGCATCCAGCCGTCGAAGCGCGCTTCTCGTTGTACGAACGCGACCTGCACCGGCGAGCCCGCGTCCTCGCCGGCGAACTCGCCGAATTGCCGCTGGCGCGCGAGCATCCAGTACGGGTCCTGGACCGTGGCGGCCAGACCGCGGCCCGGGTCGCCGCCGCGCAAGACCGGCTCGAGGCGCGTGAACGACCGGACGAAGATCATTCCGACTCCTTCGCGACCCAACGGACCGGAAATTTGTCCGCGACGTTCAGTAGGTGATGGAGGTCCAGATCGTTGCGGTCGAACTCGGCGAGATAGATCGCTGGCAGCAGGCCGGGGACCCGTCGCGTCGCGTCGAGATCGACCAGGCGACAGGCGGCCAGCTCGAGCGCCTCGTCGACGACCGACAGCAGCGACGCCTGCGTCCACGGCTGGCTGATGTCAGGAGGAACTGCGAGCAGGATCAGGTTCGGCGCACGCGCATCCGGCGCACTGAGGTTCGCGGTCACCGCGGCCGTGCCGATGGGATGCGGGATGACTTCGGTCCACGCATCCAGCTCAAGGCCGGTGATCGTGCCGCTGGCATCGTCGCCGACGATGACGACACTGGTGACCGGCGCGTCGCCAAGGGCCGCCGGGAACGGTAATCCGACCCATTGGTGTGCCGACGCGGCGTCGACGGTCGACACGTACGGTGCCACAGGAGACTGCGCCGCCCAGCACTCGGCGGTTGCGTGGCCGGCGAGGTCGTCGCGCATCAGCGCATCGCCGAGGTTCGCGACAGCCGGGCGAACGCGGCCGGACTCCTGCAGCCAGCGCGCGAGCACGCCTTTGCGCGGGCCGAGGACTGACGCCTGGTCTCCGACGGCGGTCTGAATGTCGGGCGGCAGCTGGGCGAGCGTTCCTTCGACGACGGCAGGACCACCGAGCAGGACGCCCGCAGCTTCAACCAGATCCGAGATCGCCGCGGCGGCCGCGATGCGAGCGTTGGCGGCCGCATGCGCGGTAGCCGCGTCGGCGCCGCCGATGCCCCACGTCTTCAGCGCGGCCGTGGATGCGCGACCGAGCTCCTGTGCGAGCGACGCGACCGTGGCCGCGAGGCCGGAGGTGTCCGCGCTCGACTCGAGCTGCGCGCGCGAGATGAAGCTCCCCGCCGTCAACGGCCGCCGACCCGCCAGCGCGCGGTGCCAGGCGGCGGCGTGATCGAGCAGATCGAGCAGTTCGGCGTCGAGCTGGAGATCGAAGCCGACCGTCACCGCGTCTGGATGGCCGGCCGCGAGCAGCAGGTGAGCGACGCCCTTGCGGCCGGGGTTGGGGTTGGGAGCGCCCGGCATAGTCTCCGGCGACGCGACGTTCGAGAGCGTCACGTTCTCGCTCGACAGTTCGAGCGCCGCCAGATCGAGCGCCGCCAGGTTCAGCGACGCGAGCAGCGGCGCTGCGAGCTGGGTGCCCGCCGCGTTCAGGAGGCGCACACGGATGCCATCAAGGACGCCGAGCCGCCGTGCCACGAAGGCATCAGCCGCCGGGGCGAGGCGCGCGCGGGGCGTGTCGCTCGCGTAGCCGACCGGCCGCACATTGGTGCCGAACGTGACGACCAACCGCTGCTCGATGCCACGGCCGCCGCGGGGCGTGATCGTGGCCTCGAATCGATCGGGTGGCGCCGCCGCGCGGCCGATCATGTCGGCGGCGGCGGCGGCGCGTTCGAGGTTGGCGCCCGCGAGCTGGTACATGGACTCGGCGAGCCCGAGGTCCGCGAACGCGTCGAGCACCGCGACGACGTCGGCGATCACGGCCTGCAGGGCGGCCTTCTCCGCCGGGCCGAACGCCGGCTGGTCGGCGCCAGTGGGCGCGGGGATCGCCGCAACGACGGCTCCCGGCGTGTTGGTCTCCACCTGCGCCAGTTTCCAGCCGTCCGCGACCAGCCGCGCGGCGCTTGCCTGCGGCGCGTTGTCGACCGTGTCCACCCTCAGCGGGTACTGCCGACGGAGTTCGTACACCACCCAGCCGATCTCGATCCCGCCGACGCCCGAAGCATCGTGGATACCGCGCTCCAGCAGGTAGCCCAGCAGCGCCCCGAGAGGCTGGCCGTTGCGCATGCCGTCGGCGATCGCGAGTGCGCGCCGGACCGCCGTCGATGTCAGCCCCGTCGCGAACGGCGTGAGCGCACCGCCCGACGGACCGCCGTGCGCGCGCCAGGCGGCGCGCAGGACTCCTGCGGTGCTCGCCTGGCGCGGCGAGGGCGCCAGGACGAAACCACCGCCCGATGGATCGGTCACGGTACCGTCCGGAATGGTGTCGGACGCCGGCACGGCCGTGCCCGATCGGCGCTGGATCGTGCCAACGGCCCCCCAGGCGCCGATCTGATTTCCACCCGTCGTGGCGCGCATCCCGGCGAGCCGCGCCGTCGCGAGCGATGTCATCCACGCGTCGTAGCGATGCGAGGCGCAGTCGATGATCTCTCCCGCGAGTGTCGCGCGACGTTCGGTCGGGATCGCGGCGATGGCTGCCACCGCATCGCGGAACGCGGTGAGCGCGTCGCTGTTGAGGTAGCGCGTGGTGTCCGTTACGAACGTCGCGGGATCGCCGACGATCTCGGCCAGGCGGTCGCGAATCGTGAAGGTCGCGCCGTCCAGATCCTTGCCCAGGCCCGCCACGAGCTCTGCCGGCGTCGCGACCGTCGCCTCGGCGGTGAAGCTGGACAGCGAGAACGTCGCATGGCCGGCAGCGGCATCGAGGTTCGCGATCCGCAGCGCAGGGGCCGTGCGCGCGATCTGCGCGAGCGGCTTTCCGGCGGCGAGGCCGGCAAACTCGTACGTCACGTTCGCCGCTATCCGCAGCGCCGAGTTGCGCAGCAGCAGGCCAAGCACGCTGGTCGCGTCCTTCGGCGCTGGCGCGAGCAGGTCGAATGCCGTGTCGCCGTCGGCCGCCATCGGCAGCCACAGGTTCGCGGCGCTCCTGGAGTACAGGTGGGTGAACGCCGAGGGCATCTCGTTCGTGATCCCAAGCTCGGCCAGCATCGCGCGGCGACTGACCTCCGCGTTGCCACGCAGGGCCGCGCCGCCCATCGCGACCAGGTAGTCGATCGCGCCGCGCAGGTGCACGGTCCTCAGCCGTACATGCGTCGACACTGGCTCGTAGGCGAACAGGTCGGGGCCGGCCGGGGTGTCGGCGCCTCCCGACAGCCACAGCGGTCGAATGCGCTGCAGGAACCCACTCAACCAGCGCGCTACAGCGCCTTCCGCCAGCGGCGCCCACGCCCCGCGCGCCATCACCGGCGCGATCGCGTACGGTTGCCGGCCCAGTCGAATCGCCGGCAGCGGTCCGCCGCCGCGAACGAAGGACGTCACATGCGCATGGACCTCTGGTAAGAGGTTCAGGTCGAAGCCCGGCTGCGCATGCTGGCGCAGGTACGAGCCCCAGGTCGCCTCGAACAGCGCGCGGCTCATCAGCAGTGCTTCGTCGAGCTCTCGACTGGCGGCACCCTCGATCGAGGCGAGCGCGATCGGGTCGATGCCCCAGGCTGCGGCGAGCGCGGCGGCGACCGATCCGTCCGCTGGCGCCGCGACCGGCGCGGGCACCGGCACCGCCGTGATCGAGTAGCCGCTCGCGGAGTCGGCCAAGTTGTTCGTGGGCGTGCCCGGCGCAATGAACGCTGCGCCGTCGCTCAAGCGGTGCGATTCGACGAGCTGGGCGATCGCCGCCGCGCCATCGGCGCCCTCGACCGGCAGTCCCACGACCACGACGTCGTGCACGACCTCCGTCTGCGGCGGCAGATCGACCGTCACCGCCATGCCGACGTCCACCGACGTTGCGAAATCGACCATCCAGCGCATGTCTTCGTCGAGCACCCGTGTCGAGTTGACGTCGACGGTTGGCGTCGCCGGCGGCGTTTCCGGCGGAGCCGTCCCGAACCCGATGCCGACCTGGAGAGTGGCCGGGATCGGCCTTCCCTGTACGGTCACCTCGCCGCCCGCGTGGCGCACGCGAACGACGAACGACGCCGGCAGCGTGCGGGCAACCGCGGGAAGGCCCGCGTTGCCCTCGACGATCGCCGGGTCCGGGAACTGCGGGGCGCCGGACGCGTTCGCCGGCGTCAGCGCCTGCCGCGTCCAGATCGCGCGCGCCGGACCGACATCCTTCACCAGCTGGGCCCACGCCTGTTCATCGGGGCTTCCGGACCGGACGTTGGTCCAGTACCGCTTCCCGGCCGCGACCTCGCTGCGGGTGAGGCGCGGATCGTGATGGTCGACGTGGACATCGTCGGGGTACATCCGCACCAGCAGCCGTGGCGACGCCGGCGGACCCGCGAACCGGGTCTCGATTCGAACGGGCAGCATGGTGATCGGGATCCGAGGATCGATTCCGCTCATGGTCGTGGCCTTGGGGGCAGAAGGTCCGTGGCGCGCATGCCGCGGCGAAATGGGTACTGCAAAAGGATCCATGCGATCGACGAACTGCTGCCATGCCAGTCGTAGGTCGGACCAGGCGGCAGGCCAGGCCTTGACTTCGGCAGCGCTGGGAGATCGAAGCTGGACGCGCCGAGTCGGCCCCCCGCATCGAGGACGGCCTGCCCCCAGGAGGCGTCGTTCCAGTCCGCCAGCGTCGGCGAAGCATCGGCGGCGGGCTGATCGAGGCCGAACCGCGGCTCGGTGAAGTGCTCGGCAAAGACGAACCACCACGCTGTGGTGTCCTCGTCGCCGAGCGCCCACACCTCGTCGGCGCTGAGCCGGTCGAAGCCGACGAGCAACACGTCGGGATCGAGCCGGGCCATGAAGTCCGGCTGAAGCTCGGTCGCGGGGTCGAGGGTGCGAACGGATCCGGTCTGCTTCGTCTTCGCCGCTGTCACCAGCATGCCCGGGTACCGACGGACCAGGTCGCCCTTGACGACGAGCACCAGCGGCGATGCCACGTCGCCGGGGCTCTCGCCCAGCTGCTCGAGAGTGAGCTCGGGCGACACATGGAGCAAATGATCGAGATCGTACTGATCGGACGGATTGCCGGTGCTCCGATGTGGCCAGAACTGGCGGCAGTAGGTCCCGCGCTGGTCGGTCGGATACTCGCGCCACAGCAGCTCGCGCGCCACCTCGTGGTTCATGCCGACGAGGAACGCGCTGATGAATGTACGGTTCGACTCGAGCAGCGTCGTCGTGTCCGCGGGGAGCGTATCGACGCCCGGCAGCAGCCAGTCGCGGGAGATCTCGGCGAGCGCCTGAAACGTCGGCTCCGACAGGTCGGGCGCCGCCATGATGTCGCCCAGCCCCTCGGACTGTGTCGGGGGCAGCGCCGCGATCTGGTGGTTGACCATCCGCACCATCGTGACGCTCGGATCGAGCGCCGCCACGATCCGATCGCGAAGCTCGTCGAAGCCGCCGGCCAGGCTCGTCTGCGGCCGCGCGGCTGCGTCCGAAGCGACGATCTGGCGTTCAACGATCCCCTGCGCCACCTCGAACATCTGTCGCTTCAGCGTCGCGGCGGCCGATGCCGCGATCGTGAAGTTCCGGACCGGACCGGCCGGCTCATCAAATGTCCCGTCCACCAGCCGGCGAAACGCCGGCGCGCTGATGTTCACCGCCGCCGGCGTGTCGGTCGAGAGCGCCGCGGCCTCCGCGGCCTCCGCGGCGTGGGCGGCGTGGGCGGCGTGGGCCGAGAATCCTCGTGGCCCGTGGACGGCGGCGACTGGCTCCATCGCGATGGCGCTGAGCACATGCGACGGATCCAACGAAGCCGCGTGCGACGCGGCACTCGTGGCGGTGGAGAACTCAACCGTCGGAAGCTGGCTCAGCGAGTCAAGCTGGGCCGCGGCCTGGGTCGCCGTCAACCCGCTGTGGTCGAGGTCGGGCACGAGCCGCGCGAGGATGGTAGACGCCGCGGCGACACCCCAAACGCGGCTCGGAGCCTCCACCACATCGATCATATCGAGCGGAACCGCGACCTTCAGCGGCTGCGCGTCGGCCGACCGCGCCCCCAGCGCCGCAGGCCCCACCGCTTCGCGCCAGGTTGCCGCACCGCTCCCCCGGCCCCGCGCCCGTGTGACGCGGCGGTACTCGACCGACGCGATCGCCGGCGGCAGCGGTGACTGTCGGAGCCTGCCGGTGATCGTAAGGTTGTCGCCGACGAGGACGCGCGCGTGAACGGGCGCCGTCGACGTCACCAGATCGGCGACCGGGAGCCGCGCGATCCATTTCCGGTGGAGGGTCACGCTGGCGGCCAGGGAGAACTCGGCCCGCCGACGAAGCGTGTTCGCGCCACGCACGTCGCCGACCTGGCGCCACGCCTCTTCGACGTACCGATCCTGGTTCTGGCGAACGACCTCACTACCCAGACCGGCGGCGACGCGCAGCCGCGGATCGAGGTTCGCCTCGCGCATCCACGGCGGGGCGACCCCCGCGAGGTTGGCTGCGGTGGCGGTCGCCCCGACCGCGAGCTGGCCGTAGACCGGTGGGCCGACCGCCGGGGTCGGCGCATCCGGGTGCAAGGCAAG
>Ga0209382_10010947_pt1 | contig 11285 bp, 13 predicted proteins | sample SoiMetdeltSBSDD5_FD_187599 | JGI IMG/M metagenome (GOLD analysis project Ga0209382, IMG submission 187599) | Bulk soil microbial communities from a Populus tree surrounding site in Tennessee, USA - Soil MetaG P. deltoides SBSDD5 (SPAdes) (version 2) | ecosystem: Environmental > Terrestrial >...
CCCGTGCTCAGTTTCAGCCGCACCACGCGCCCGCCCACGCTCGACACCACACTCGTCCCCGGCATCAACGTCAACGACAGCAATCGCCTACTTCAGGGGATCAACGAATTGCTCGGCATTCCGGCGCAACTTCAGCAGGTTTTCCTGGGCGACCTAAAATCGGATCAGTTCCTCCCTTTCCGCAGCGGCAATTCGGTCACGCTGTGGGCCCAAGGCCAGCGACTGAAGCAATACAACTTCTATTTCCAGGACGAATGGAAGCTGCGCCGCAACCTCACACTCAACTATGGCGCGCGCTGGGAGATCAACACCGCCCCGACCGAAGCCGGCGGCCGCGTCTATGTGCCCGATCAATCGCTCACCGGAGGGCAACTGGTGAGCTTCGTGAATAAGGACCGCTGGTATCAGAACAACAACGTGGGCGCGATTGGCCCGCGTTTTGGCATCACATGGGCTCCAGGCGATGGACGCACGGTGATTCGCGGTGGCTATGGCATCGCCTTCGATCCGATCGCCTCGTTCCAGGTGACGGCGGTAGCGGGCCGCCCGCCCGGCATCACCACGTCCTGCCAATCGATTCCCGGAGGCTCCACAACGCCCGGCTGCGCGGCCGTCCCCGACCGCCGCATCAACGAGGACTTCCCGCTGGAACTCGCCCCGCCCACTTCCAAGCCCAGCCAGTTCCTGACGCCGCCACGCCAGCTTTCGGGCACAGCGCCCAACATTACCGTGTTCGATCAGAATTTGAAGTTGCCCACCGTGCACCAGTGGAACTTCAATGTGCAGCGCGAACTTCCTGGCGGCACGCTGGTGCAGGTTGCCTATGTCGCACGCCGCGGCACGCGCCTGTACCGCGCATACGATCTCAATCAGATCGGCGCCGGTCCCATCCTCGACGATTTCCGCGCCATGCAGCACAACATCCGCTCCGGTTGCACGGCGTCGGGTTCCACCTGCCCCGCCGGCGTCAACGCGACGCCCATCGGACTCGTCACGCGCGGCGCTCTCACGGCTGCTTTCGTCAATTCCGCCACCACCACTAACGAGCTCAACCAGAACGCGGCTGGGGCATTCGCAGGCCGAGTCGAGCAGACCACTCTCGCCGCCAACCTGCGCCCCAATCAGCAGTTCAACCAGATCACCTACATCGACTCCGGCGGCGACAGCTACTATCACAGCTTCCAGGCCGTACTGCGCAAGCGCTTCTCGAATGGCCTCACGGTAAACGCAGCTTATGCGCTCGCCAAATCGATCGATAACCAATCAGTCGACCCCGTCGCTTCCACGTCAGGTGGCGGCCTGAGCACAACCAACTCCCGCACCCCCGCCGACATTTCCAACTGGCGCAACGAGCGGGCGGTCTCCGACTTCGATCGCCGCCATGTATTCAACTCCGCCTGGCTCTACGAACTCCCCTTCGGCAAGGGCAAGGCGTTTCTCGGATCGGCGTCCGGCGCGAAGAACCACATCATCGGCGGCTGGAGTTTGAATGGCATTTTCAGCGCCTACACGAGCGAGCCGTGGACTGTCACCAGCGGCACGCGCACCAACAATGCGTCACACATATCGCGAGCGCAACTGCTCACGCCGGAGCTACCTTCGACGGATCTCAAGGAGCAGGCAGGCTCGGTCGGCCCCGTGCTGTTCACGAAGGAGCAGACCGCGCGCCACTTCGGCATTCCCGGTCCCGGCGAGAATGGAATGGGGCGCAACATGTTCCGCGGCCCCGGTTATTGGAACTTCGACCTCGCCGCGCAGAAGAACTTCCAACTCACCGAACGATTCCGCCTGCAATTCCGCGCCGAGACATTCAACACGCTCAATCACCCCAGCTTCCAGAATCCGTCGAGCGCGTCGAGCGGATCGAACCAGATCACCAACGCGCGCTTCGGCGAGACCTGCTGCGAGGCCGTGGCGCCGAATACGACGTCGAATATCATTCAGACGGGCGAGTCGGGCCGCGTCGTGCAATTTGGCTTGAAGCTGAGCTTCTGAGCCCTACTGCTGAGCTGGTATTCCCAAGATGGCAGGTGTGGGTATCGACGCGCACGCGCCCGTCCGTTGCTTGGCGGGCCATTGCGATACATGCCCAAGAAGGACGTCTGCGAAGGAGTTGCCTCCTCTGAGCCCGTTGATGGGCGCGGCATGGATCAGATTCACGGAGACAGCGGAACTAGCGACAGGCATCAGTTTCATCGCATCTTCCAGCACCGTGAGCTTGGCCTTTTGCGCTTCATTCAGCACGTCGCGGTTAACTCTCACCAATTGCATTTCGCGTTCGTCAATCTCACGGCAGATGGCTTCAACTTCGGCGTAGCGCAAACCGAGCGCCGTGGAATCGAGCGGCGAGCGTTGTGTTTCATCGGCGATCTCGCTGCGCACCTGATGGATGCGGCGTTCCTTCTGCTCACGCCATTTCAAATGGTCGTCATTGTTGCGGCTAATAGTCTGTCGTTGCGAGGATCCACAATCAAACCCAAGAAATATATCAGCGGGAGACAGAGGGCATATCGGAATTGCCTGCCCCCATACCGCTACTGCATAAGCCATCGCCAGAATCATCCGCATCCACATGCGGCTAGGCTACCAGTTAGTGTGCGGCAGCTGCAGCCGGCCTCCCGTGGTTCGCCGTCGCCGGTTCGGCTGCCAATCCGGTCTGATTGAGAATGATAATGTCCACGCGGCGGTTGCGGCGGCGGCCCTCTTCGGTACCGTTGTCGGATACCGGAGCGTTGTCGGCATAGCCGGCGATCGAGAGCCGCTCGCGAGGAATATTGCAGTAACTCACCAGCAATTCCATCATCGCGATGCTGCGTGCCGCCGACAGTTCCCAATTGCTGCGAAAACGTCCGCCGCCCCGCAACGGTATGGAATCGGTGTGACCCTCCAGCCGCACGGGGTTCGCAAGCTTCTCCATCACTAGTCCCACCTTGGCGACCGTGTCGTAGGTCTGTTCGGGAATTATGTCGGTGCCTGATGGAAAGAACGCCGCCTCGCGGAAACTCACCACCAGCCCGCGAGCTTCCATGCTCACGCTCATCATGCCCTTGGAGATCTCCTCGGCCAGTTCCTGCTCCAGGTACTTCATCGCCGGAACCAACTCCACGTACTTGCCCTCGGTCTTCTGATCCTGCGACAACTGCTGCGTTCCGCCCGGACCCTTCATCTGCGCATTACCCTTGCCCTTGTCGTTGACGTCGCCGCCCAAGATGCTTGCCATCGCCGAGACAAATTGGTTCTCTTCAATCGCCCGCCGCACGGAATCCTGCACCTGTTGCGTCTTGCTGTGGTCGGTTTGCGAACTGGCAAACATCACCACGAAAAAGGCGAACAGCAGGGTGATGAAATCGGCGTATGAGACCAGCCAGCGGTCATGATTTTCATGAGCCGCCGGTTTCTTCTTGCGCATCGGCTATTCTCCTGCCTCAGGACGCGGCGCAGGCGCTTCCGGCTTATCCTTCTTCTCTTTCTTCGGCGGCACGTACGCCTCCAGCTTGCTGCGGATGAGCTTCGGATTCAGCCCTTCGACAATGCCGATTACGCCTTCGAGCATCATTTCCCGCATGTGCGAATCCTGCTGCGTGCGCGCCTTCATCTTGTTCGCCGCCGGAAGCAGGAAAATGTTCGCCAGGGCTACGCCGTATACCGTCGCCACGAAGCTCACCGCGATTCCATGGCCCACTTTGTCGATATCGGATAGATTCTTCATCACCTGGATCAGGCCCAACACCGCCCCGATAATGCCGATGGTCGGCGCATAGCCCCCGGCGACCTCGAACACGCGCGCTTCAGATTCGCCGTGATGCTCCTGCTGGGAAATTTCCAGCTCCATCATCTTCCGCAACTCCTGCAGATCGGCGCCATCGACGGCCAGGGTGAGCGCCTTCACCAGGAACGGATCGGAGGCCCGCGAGACCTCATCTTCAAGCGATACGATTCCCGCCTTGCGCGCGCGTGTCGCGTAGCGAATGATCTCCTCCACCACGCCGTCGGGACTTACTCCTTGTTCAAAAAAGACGTGCATCAATCCCTTCGTGGCACCCGTTACGGTGGCGAGTGGCGTGTTGATCAGCACGGCGCCAAATGTGCCGCCCAGTACGATCAGCCCTGCCGTCAGTTGGCTGATATCGGAGATCTCGCCGCCTTCCAAAATCAGTCCGCCCACGATGCCCAGCATCGCCACCAGAATTCCTCCCAGCGTGCCGATGTCCGGGCGCAGACTTCCCTTTTTCGGTTTGGCTTGCGCATCCGCCATTGACCGTTAGTCCTCCCCGCGCAAACTACTTCTTTGGTCTGAATCGTCTCCCGGCGAGCAAGTCGAGGTTTCCGTGGTTGGCGTGCTAATTGCCGTTCGGCTGCGCCAGTCGTTACCCGATTGGCGCCGAAACTTCGCTACCCGTTCGATGATCTCCTCGGGGCTCTCACGCACCATGAACTTCGCGCCCGTTGTCAGCGTGATCACCGTATCCGGAGTGGATTCAATGTGTTCAATCAGATCGGAATTCAGCACGAGTTGCCGCTGATTGAGTCGCGTAAGCTGGACCATGAGATCTCTTCATGGCTCTTATCGGCGCGCATCCCTGCCGTGTGAAACCACGCGCTTAGCCCAGTCAATTTCCCGGCGAAATCGAGGGAATCTCCCACATTTCACTTTTCCTTCCCACAGGCCGCAATCGGGACGATATGGGTCATGGTGCAAGTATTCGGATGCGGGCGCTTGCCCGCCCAGATCAGCTTCCTCGCTGGAAATCTCCGCGAGGCAGTGTTGGGTCGCAACGAAGATCATCTCCGCCAAACCCGGCAGGCTACCGAGGCGATGCGAAGGATGGAGAAGGATTCCCTCCCCACGGATTCGTTTACGCGCGAACGGTGGGAACTTCTACACGCCGTTTCGGATTCGCTCGACAGGGCGCACTCCGAACAGCCCCTCGATAAAGTGGCGCTCTCAACTTTCGCGTCTGAACTCATCCTTCTAGAGTCGCTGACGCGGTAGACGCTATGCCTCTCTCCAATTCAGCTCCGCATCGGAGCGCCGCACGTAATTGGCGTCTGACGCGGCGGCCGACGGCCGCTCTCCTGACCGGTAACGCTCCGCCGCCAATTGCGCCACCGCGCACGCTACCGCATGCGGCACGTTCGTTACGCGACGGTCCCGCAATTCCTCCGCAAAGCGCTCCGGATACGGGCAAAGGATTTCCACCGCTCCTTCGGGAAGCGAGTCAAGCCACGCCCGCAACGGCATCACCACCTCCGCGCGAACCGGCCTCAACGACGGATCGTATACCCCCCCGTAAACTTCGCCGCGCCGCGCATCGAGCAGGGGCGCACGCAACGCGACGCTTCCCAGAGACGCTATCGCCTCCAGGTTCGAGACCGCAAACAGCGGTTTATCGTGCACCTCTGCAAACCCCTTCGCAGCCGACAATGCCACTCGCACTCCAGTAAACGATCCGGGTCCCGAAGCCGCGGCGAAGGCATCCACCTCGCCCAGCGTCACGCCGCATCCGGTGAGCAGCCGCTCCAATTCACCAAACACAACATGCGCGAAGCCGTCCGGCGAGTGGACCACCCTTTCGCTCAGCTCACCGTCCTGCCACAAGGCAACGCCTCCATGTTCCGTGCTTGAGTCGATGGCAAGAATGATCATTCCACCAACTTCATCACGCGGTCGAGTGCATACACCTTGCCGTTCAGATTCATCCCGTACACGCGCAAATTCACTACGGCGGGAAACGTTTTCGAGAGTGATTTCGGCATGATAAATTCACCCGAAGCCCCGGTGGCAATCACGCGATACCCCTGCCCGCCGTTGGTCGCCTCGGTCGTCCACATGTACATCATTTGCGACGTCGCCCGCGTTTCCCTCTTTAGCTTTACGGAATACTTCACCGGTTTGCCCGCCTTCACTTCGTCCTCCTGCGGCTCCACTAGTTCATACGGCACGCGCTGCGAGTTCGACTCCACATCCTGCACAAATTGCCGCCGCGATTCGAAGTAGTAGCTGTTCAGCATCCCTTCCTTGCGCCCGTCGCGCGACAAGTGCAGTACCCACGGTCCCGTCCCCGGCGCCGTTCCCGAGAAGCGCTCACCCTTATACTCCTTCTTCTCCGCGGTAATTTCGCCCGTCTCCACGTTGAACCAGTAGACCTTGTAGCTTTTCTTCTCCGTTACCACCTCCACCGCGCCGCCCTTTTCCAGATAGACGATGTATTCGATCCCGGTCAGGTTCAGAGCCCGCCCGCTGGTGATGTCGAAGTACGGTTCCAACTCCCAGAACCGCGTGCGCGACATGAACTCGAACCAGTCGGCCATGGCCTTGGCACCGGGCGCGTCGAGATACTTGCCGTCCACGGCGAAAGCACGTCCGCCATACGTTCCCGTGTTTCCATAAGTTGGATACTGATTGTTCATCGTCGCGTTCCACAACCGCTTGCGGAACGTCGCCGTGTCGACATGGTGCGGATGCGACTTGCCCGCACCGGAGTCCTCGTAGGCAAACTCGGCGTTGATGCGCGGCGCAAACACCACTTGACGTTCGATCGCGCCGATCTGATCGTCCGAGGTCTGATACAGCAGGTGCGTCATCCATCCGTCACCCAACAGCGGAGCGGTCGTCCGCGTTGTGTGGGTCGAGCGCGGGTGATCGTACGGATCGGTTTTCTTCAGCAACGACCCAATCTCCTTCAGCAACGCCCGGCCGTCGTCGTATTCTTCAAACTCCTGCACCCCCTGCCAGGTGATCTTGAACGGCGCATAACGCGCCACCATGTAACGCAGAAATCGCTCGCGCTGTTTCCACTCGGGAAAGACTCTTGCGAGATGATTTTGATCTCCCGCGAGCACCAGATCGACAAACATGCCCTTGTCATTCAAAGCTCGCACGCGGCCGTCGAGTTCACGAAAGTGCTCCACATTCGGCTGGTCCGGATTCAAAAACGCTTTGCGGTACTTCGTCTCGTCGGGATGCATCACCAGCCCGCGCATATGCGTGAACTTCTGCTCGCTGCGTTTGGCCACGATCTGGTCAAATATCGCGCGGTCGATCCACGGGAACGTATAGCAGGTGTCGCCCATCCACAAGTGAGACTGCTTCTTCTCCGTGTAGCTCCAATGGAAGAGGTTCGCCGGCTTCAGAAATCCTGGGTCGTTCGATTCGGCTGCCTGAAACTGCCCGCGTTGCCCGTCCCAGGCTTTGACATTCGACGAGACGCGATAGATCCACTCGCCCGCCTCCACGGGCGTGATGCGGATCACGTAGCGGCGCCCGCCGTCCCAAAACCCTGGCATCAGAAACGTGCGGAACTTCGGCGAACGGAATTCGGCCTGCAGACTCACTTCGAGATATGGATTCTGAAAGCGCGCAGCATCGGCCTCCGGCATTTCAAACACGATGTCGCAGGCGCGAATAGTTTGCGCATTCGGACATGGTGAAGGCGTCTGGGCAATGAGCGGCGCGGTGAGGAAAACCCACCATGCCGCCTGGCGCAGGTTCATACCCTCAGTGTAGCTTTAGGCCGACGGGAGTTAGTCGATCCAGGAGAGCATGCCGCCGCCTTCGGCCGCCGTTTCCTGGTAGAACTTACGCAGCCGCTCGTAATCCCGGCGCAGTTCGCTCTTCCAGGATCCGTCTTCGGTGAAATTGCCCGGATATACCTCTTCGCGTTCCATCAGTTTGCCGTCGTAGCGCTTCATCAGTTGAGCGGCGCTTAGCATCGAAAGCGCGCGGGCGACCTCTTCCACCTTCTCAGGCTCCATAAGCCGCGGCGGGCCATAGCCGACATCTTCGCCTATTTCCTCGCCTCCGAAGATGGCGCTGCGGTACGGCTCCGGTCCTTCCCACACCGATTGGCACATCAACCAGTGGAGACCGTGCCACGACTTGTGAAGGTCGAGCACTTCGCCCGTTCCCTTGGAGGCCTGATCCGGGCCCTGCGTTTCCTTGAGTGCGCGGATTTGCTTACGCAGCAGAAATCGCATCGGCCAGCGAACATACCAGGGCAAGATCGAAAGCCCCGTTGTCATATCGCCAACCGGCTGCCTGCCAACGGCCAGCAATCCATTGCGAAACTGCTCGTCTGTGCGCACGCGGCTCAAGTCTCGAGCCGGCACACGTCGCAGTTTCCCATTCATTCCCATGCGGATATCCCTCTGACCATCCATCGGTCCAGCCGGAAGTCGACAGAATCGGGAAAAGACCTGATCTAACCCCTGCTGACAAACACATTACCTTGAAGCCAGAAACGCAGCGGCAGGTCGGGATACATACCTATGCCGATCCTCGGCCCGCGGACCGCCGGTTCATGATGCGAACCATAATGTACGCGCAGAGCACCCCCGGTCAGGTCCGTGCCATAGTGCTCCCGGGTGATCCCCATGGCCCGCGTCAGACGTCCCGGACCGTTGGTCGCAAGCGCTACTCCCCACACCGGCTCCAGCGCGCGAATCAGCACGCACCCCGGCTCGCCCTCCGGTTGCGTGACGAAGTTTAAGCACTCGTACATCCCGTAAATGAGGTAGACATAGGCGTGTCCGGGCGGACCGAAGAGAACGCGTGTGCGTTCGGTCCGGCCGCGTGAGGCGTGCGAAGGGGGATCGCCGTGCCCCAGATAAGCCTCCACCTCCACAATTCGCGCCGATCGGGGCCCATGCACGAGAATGCACCCCAACAGATCGCGCGCCACATCCGCCGGGGGCCGAGCGTAGAAAGACCGCGGCAACACCGGAGTTGCCCGATACTCGCCCTTCATTCCAGACTGGTGGAGATCATGCGACTGTTCACCGCCATCGACCTGCCTCCCGGCATCGTGGAACGCCTCGGCGATCAAATCGCCCGATGGAAGCCTCATGCCCAGCTCCGCTGGTCGCGCGTGGAGAACCTGCACATCACTACCAAGTTTATCGGGGAATGGCCCGAAAACCGTATCGGCGAGCTCAAAAATGCTCTCAACGCGGTCCCGCGCCTGGGTCCATTTCCGGTCAGCCTGCGCAGTTTGGGATGGTTCCCCAACCCCCATTCGCCGCGCATCTTCTGGATTTCCGTACAGGGCGGCGAGGCACTGCGCACCTTGGCCTCAGCCATCGACACGTCTCTCGAACCGCTCGGCATCGCCCTCGAAAAGCGCCCGTATACCCCTCACCTGACACTCGCCCGCGTGGACCCCGGCGATCACATCGCCGAATTGCGCCGCCAAGTGGCTCAACTGCCTCAGACCGATTGGGGCTCGTTCGAAGCGCAGGCGTTTCACCTATATGAAAGCCGTCCCGGGCCATCGGGCAGCATCTATTCCCGCCTGCACAGCGTTTCCCTGTAAACCATCTCCGCTGAACAGCGTCCATGTTGAGGCGAGCAGTCGGGCCATGTCCGGAAAATTGAAAGATCGTAACGACTTCGAGCCTGGGCCCCGGCAACCCTCACACCAGTTCCCTCCAGTCGCGCAACATTCCTCCGACTCCAGTGTTCTGACTGATATGGCCGCCGTGGCGATGCTCGAATGGGATTCGGAGTTGATGCTCCGCGTCAGAGCCGGCGATCAAGCCAGCTTTTCGCTTCTGCTCGAACGGCACCGGTCCCCGGTCATCCATTTCCTCTACCGTATGGTGCAGAATCAACCCGTAGCCGAGGAATTGGCGCAAGAGGTGTTTCTCCGCGTCTACCGTTCACGCGAAACCTATGAGCCGACGGCGAAGTTTACAACATGGCTATTTCGAATCGCCACGCATTTGGCCCTAAACTGGATTCGAGACAATCGGAATACTCGCCAGCAGGAAAGTCTGGACGAAGAGATAGTTGACGGCGCCGCGCGGCAGGTGTCGGACCGGCGGCCGAGCGTGGAGCAGTGCATGGTGCGCGAGGCGCGGATGGCGGAGATCCGCCAGGCCATTGAGTCGCTTCCCGCCAAGCAGCGCGCCGCCGTACTCATGCACAAGTACGAAGAGCTAGAATATTCGCAGATCGCCCGGATTCTGGAATGTTCCGAATCGGCCGTGAAGTCCTTGCTATTCCGCGCGTATGAAACGTTGCGCCTGCGGCTGGCGCACTTCGCTTAACTCCGGAAAGGAGGATGACATGAAAGAACAAGAGATCCGCCATGATTCCTTCCGGTGTCCTCTACAGGAAGGTGAGCAGGCCGCCATGTTTCTGTCCTGGATGGATGGCTCGTTGAGCTCGGAAGAGGAGGAAGCGCTGGAATTGCACGCCCGCGATTGCGCATCCTGCCGCGCGGTGATAGCTGGTCAAAAGGCGGTTTGGTCGGCCCTGGATGCGTGGGAACCGGAGACTGTTTCACAGGACTTCAACCGCCGCTTGTACGGCGCCATCGAAGCCAGCCAAGCTCAGCCCTGGTGGATACGCGCATTTAACGCTGCCCTGCCATTTCCGGTCCGTCCGGCCATTCCCATCGCCGCCAGTTGTTTGCTCATGATCGGCGTCGTCCTGTTCCGCGCTCCCCAGCCTGTCGACCTGGAAAACAAACAGGCGGGCATCATCGAGCGCCTGGATGTCGAACAGGTGGACCGCTCGCTCGACGATCTCAATCTGTTGCGCGAACTGAACGAAGAGCTGAAGGTGGATTCGGCTGGAAGCAAGAGCTTGTAGGCGGGATTTCAGGATGAAGTATCGTTTGGCTACGTCCGCGTTTGCCATCGCCTTGTGGGCCGCACTGGCCGCCACGCCGGCGGTAGCGCAAATTCCCCCCAAAGCCGGCTTCCGCTTTCCGGGCAAAGGTTCCCTTGGGTCCGGACGCAATGCCGCGCAGTTCCAAAAACAGCTTGACCACCTTCAGAAGATGTCGCCGGAGGAGCGCCGCAAGGCCTTGGATGCCCTTCCCCAGGATCGTCGCGAATTATTTGAACGCCGCCTGGAAGAGTACCGGCACTTGACGCCGGGCGAGCGCGAGCGCCTTGCCCGCCAACTCAACAATTTTCAACAATTGCCCCCGGAACGGCAAAAGGCGATCCGCCAGATGCGGCGGCAACTTAGTGAGATGCCCCCCAGACGCCGGCGTCTGATCGCGCGGGAACTTCAGGAGCTTCGCGCCCTCAACGAGGAAGAGCGTCAAAGCCGCCTGGAGAGCTCCGAGCTCAGGGACCGCTTTAGCGCCGAAGAGCGCCAATTGCTCGGCGACCTGAGTTCCGTCCTGGAACCGGAACCGTAGCCTCCACTCGACAGTACTGTTTCTTGTTCGAAATCCCTTTGCTAACATTGCAGGATGGTCAATAGGGGTTTTCGGGTTGTCGCTACGGCTTTATTTCTCAATGCTGCCGCATTTCCGCAAGGCACCACCTCA
>Ga0209382_10010948_pt1 | contig 11285 bp, 8 predicted proteins | sample SoiMetdeltSBSDD5_FD_187599 | JGI IMG/M metagenome (GOLD analysis project Ga0209382, IMG submission 187599) | Bulk soil microbial communities from a Populus tree surrounding site in Tennessee, USA - Soil MetaG P. deltoides SBSDD5 (SPAdes) (version 2) | ecosystem: Environmental > Terrestrial >...
CCGAACGCGTCCGCCAGCCGGCGCACGAAGGCCTCGAAGCGGTCGATGGTGCGGTCCGACTGCCAGCCGCCGTCCTTCGCCACCCAGCGGGGGAGCGTGAAGTGGTAGGCGGTCACCATGGAGCTGATGCCGGCGGCGGCCAGCTGGTCCATCCACGACTTGTAGCGGTCCGCCGCCTCCTGGTTCCAGCGCCCCTCCTCCGGCTCCAGGCGCGCCCACTCCACCGACCAGCGGTAGGCGTTGGCGCCCAGCTCCTGGAGCAGCCGGAGGTCCTGGTCGAAGCGGTTCCACGAGTCGCACGCCAGCCCGGACTTGGTGCCGTCGTGGATGTGCGGCTTGCCGTCCGGGTACGAGGTGTTCTCCCAGTCCGTCCAGTCGTTCTCGGTGCCGCCCTCCACCTGGTGCGAGGAGGTGGCGGCGCCGAGGAGGAACCCCCTGGGGAACGCGGTCTCCGGCGCGGAGCCCGCCACCTCCTCGGCGGTGAAGTCCTTCGGGCGGGCGCGGGGGACGAAGATCGACCCCAGGGCCATGCCCGTCAGCTTGGACAGGCTCAAGGCGCGGGCACCGCGGCGGGCGTCGCCGGAAGGAGGTCGGACTCCGTGGTGAAGGCCACGATCGCCGTGGGGACGGGGCCGGCGCGGCCGCGGTGCGCCAGGTTGAAGAGCGCCAGCGCGATGATGGTGGGCTTGTTGAACCAGCCGTGCGCGGAGCCGCGGTCGAAGAAGGTGAAGGTGCCCAGCAGCCCCACCCGGTGCACCGCGTTGCCGGGCAAACCCAGGGGGTTGATCCACTGGTACAGCGCCCCGGCGAAGAACCGGTCGCCCAGGTAGCCCACGGTGGCGTTCTCGGTGAGCGTCCAGCCGCTGGCCGGGCGGAGGAAGTCCGGCCCCGGGTCGTAGACGACGGTGTCGGTGGCGGGGACGACGCTCCAGGCGCTGTACTCGACGGCGAAGGTGTTGCGCACCGCCAGCGGGCCGATGGCGATCTGCAGCGCCGGCTCCAGGGTGAGGCCCTGGACCATGCCGGCGTAGTCCTGGTCGGCGGCGGTGGACGCCCCGATGCAGGCGTCGGTGATGCACTGCATGGGGTCGGCGCTGGAGAGCAGGGCCCCGAAGCTGCCGGCGTACCCGCGGGTGTCGTAGGCGGCGCGGAGCTGGAAGACGGCGATGGGCTCGAACATCGCCTCCACCCGCGCCGACCAGTTGGCGGGGTTCCACGCGCCCATCGCCCCCACGCTCCAGAAGCGCGTCTTGTAGAGGATGTCGTCCGAGTCGCCGATGCGCTGCCGGAAGGTCAGCGAGAGCTGCTGGTCGAGGCCGATGGGGTTGTAGCGGACGACCGTGAAGGTGCCCGCCACCAGCCGGTTGCGCGGCTCCGGTGGGCCGGGTGGACCGGACGGCTCGGCGGAGAAGGCGGGCGCGGCGGCGAGCAGCACCGCGGCGCCCAGCAGCGGCAGGCAGGATCGGCAGGGGCGGGTGGGCATCGGGGGCGGAGACTAGCCCCCCCGGCGCTACGAGACGATCTCGACGTTGTCGATCACCGGCTCCGCGCCGCCCTGCATCGTGGTCTCCAGCCACACCTTCTGCGGCGGGAGCGCGATGGCGGGGTCCCGCGCCAGGTTCCAGATCGCGCGGCCCCCCTGCGTCCTCAGGGAGGCGATGACCTGGGACGGGGCGTCGTACGCGAACCCGCTGCCGCGGGCGTCCAGGAGCAGCACGCGCTGCGACGCCCAGGGGACGTCGGGCCGGAGCGTCTCGTCGATCTGGAACTGCCCCGCGGAGAACTGGCAGACGCTGCAGGCGCCGCTGCCCGTCCCGTGCTCCGGGATCTCGTTCTGGGGAAGGGGGCGCGCCCGGACGCCCTGGTCCATGGCGGCCTCGGGCCTCTGGGCGGCCGCTGCTGGCTTGTGCTCGTTCATGCTCTCCCTCTACGCGGTGGGGACCGGCATTCTTTCACGCAATTTCACGGCGCGAGGATCCGGAAACCGGCCCAGTCGCCCGAGGGTGTGCGCCTGGACTCGGCCAGCTGGGCTTCCCGGAGCGCCGCCGCCACGTCCAGCGGGCGCTCGGGGGACGACGCGTACAGGGCCGCCATCAGCCGCTCGGCCAGGCGGTCGTCCACCGGGCGCACCGCCGCCGCCACCGCCGCCGCGCCGGCGAGCACGAAGGCCTGGCCCACCCCCAGGCCTTCCACCGGGACCCGGTCGTTGGTCGCCGCCGAGTCGCAGGCGGAGAGGACGATGGAGGGCGGCACCCGGCGCAGCCCCAGCACGTCGGGGACGCGCAGCTCGCCGTCCGCCAGCGACAGGCCGCTCTCCCAGCCGTCCCACCCCGAGGCGTTGCCGTGCCCCGCGTAGTGGAGCAGCCGCGTCTCCGGGTCCTCCAGCGCCCGGCGGACCGCCGCCAGCGTCGCCTCCCGGCCCACGAGCCCCCGGGTTCGCCAACCGCGGCGCTCGAGCGCCGCCGCCACCGCGCTCCCCTCGCGCCGGGCCGCCGCCAGGTCGCTCCGCGGGTCCGCCACGATGGCCGCCAGCGGCGCCTCACCCGGCGCGGGCGCGGGCGCGGAGCGGGGGGCCACGGCCAGGTCGAGCGGGTAGAGCACCGGGCGGCGCTCCAGCAGCGGCGCCCCCAGCCACGGGAGCGCGTGCAGGTCCACGCGGAGCAGCGGCCCGTACGGCGCGAAGCGGATCTCCCGCGCCTCCTCCAGGAGGGAATGGAAGGGCTCCAGGAGCTGCGCGGCCAGCCGGTCCGGCGGCGCGGCGGCGTCCAGCGCGGCCAGGCGGCGCGCGGCGGTCGCGGAGGCGGTGACCGCGAACGCCGCCCACCCGTCGTCGAGCGGGTAGCCGGCGAGGAGGAGCTCCCCCGGACCGAGCGGCGGGAGCGAGGGCGGACCGGCGATCCCGGCCAGCGCCTGCTCGAGGTCGGCGTCCAGCTTCGCCTGCGCCGCGGCGCGCTCGGCGGTGAAGGCGTCGAGGGCGTCCAGCGGGAGGTCCTTCGCGGCGACGGCGCGCGCCCGCAGCGCATCGCTCTGCTGGCGGTGGCGCTCCACCGCCTGCTCCCAGCGCGCCCGCTCCTGGGCGGGCAGCGCGTCGATCCGGTCGATCGACCGCAGCGCCGCCAGCGCCCGGGCGCGGGCCAGGCGCGCCGCCGCGGCGGCCTCGGCGTACCAGGATGAAGGGTCGGCCTCGCGCTCGCCGCGGCGGAGGAGGAAGCCCACCCGCCGCCGGGTCACCGCCTCGTGGCTGGCGACGAAGCCGTCCCGGCCCTCTCCCAGCGGCGCCCGCAGGCTCCAGGCCGCCAGCAGCGTATCGGCCTCCGCGTGCGCCACGCGCGCCGCGCCGATCTGTCCGAGCGCGTCCAGCGCCTGCGCCTCGGAGGACACCGCCTCGATGCGCGCGTCCGGCCGCGCGTCCGCCTCCGCCAGCCGCCGCAGTTCCCGCGCGCGAGAGAGCGCCTCCGCCGGCCGGCCCTCCGCCAGCGCCAGGCGGGCGTCGATGGTTAGCCACCACGCCTCCAGCACGCTGCCGGGGTTGGCCGCGGCGCGGCGCGACGCCTCCAGGTCCCGGCGAGCGTCCGCGGTCCGCCCCTGCTGGAGCTCCGCGTGCGCCAGGTTCACCAGCGACCGGCTCACCTCCGCCGGGATGGGGCAGGTGGTCCGGTAGCGCTCCAGCGCGCTCCGGAGCGGGCGGATGGGGTCCTTCGCGGAGGAGGCCGCGCCGGGGCCCGCGGCCGCGCGGGCGACGATGGAGGACCACCCGACGTCGTTCTCCCACTGCGCCCGGGTGCAGGGCTTGTCGGGGAGGAGGCGGCCGGCGGCGTCGAGGAGGGCGCCCGCCTCGTCGTGGCGCCCGAGCATGGAGAGCGCGTTCGCCTTCTGCTCCAGGACGTCCACCCGGTGCTCGTCCAGCCCCAGCCGCTCGGAGAGCTGGTCCGAGGCGTCGAAGAGCCGCAGCGCCGCGCGGAGGTCGCCCACCAGGGAGGCCAGCACCGCCCGGTAGTGGTGCGCCATCGCCCGGCCCTGCGGGAAGAGGGCCGCCTGGGGCGCGATGTCGTCGAGGACGGCGCGCGCCTCGGCGAAGTGGCGCCCCTGGTCGCGCAGGGTGAGCGACAGGACAAATCCGTCGAAGACCGCCTCCGAGATCAGCCCCGCCTTCCGGTCCAGGTCCAGGGTCTGGCGGAGCAGGGCCACGGCGCGATCCGTCCGGCCGCGCCAGCGCTCGATCCGCGCCAGCTTCCCGGTGGCCCGCGCCCTCACCGCCGGGCGCGGGTCGTCCAGCAGCGGGGTGAGGAGCGCCTCGGCCTCGTCCAGCTTCCCCTGCTGCCGCCGCTGCTCGGCCTCCTCCAGCGCCGGCTCCCGCTCGCGCGGCTGGAGCCGGAGGTGGAACCGGGCCTCATCGCTCACCAGGTGGAGGTCCCGCGCGCCGGAGGGCACCGGGAGGTCGAGCGCGGCGCCGCCCCCCAGCGGGCGCGCGTCCGCCGGGTGGAGGTGCCCGTCGATCAGCACGTCCAGGGCCGCCCCGGGCGGGGCGGCAGTCCACAGGCGCAGCACGGTCTGGCTCGCCGTCTCGCAGACGAGCTGCCCGCCGTCCGCGCGCACCGAGGCGCACCCGGCGAACTCCACCTCCAGCGGCGCGGGCGGAGCGGCGTCGTTCAGCCCCAGCGCCAGCAGGGCGCCGGCCGCCGTGGCCGCGCGGCGCCCGCGCCCATCACGGGGCATCGCCGAGCTGCACCTGGGCCCACAACTCCTGCGAGAGCCCGCCCTCGCTCCCGGACACGCCGCACAGGATCATCCAGTGCCCGTTCGGGACCCCGGGGAACAGCTCCTCCCTGGTCCCCGAGATGACGACCGTCCCGCCCGGCAGCACCGCGCCCGGGGGGGACCACGGCCGGGTCTTCATGGGCTCTTCGGGCTTGTGCTTGTGCAGGAGCGAGCAACTCCACTGGACCTTGCCACCGTACCCCGTGGCGGGCCGCAGCCGGATCTCCAGGCGCGTCTCCGGCGACCTGAGGTGGATGAGCGGGCCGAGCTCCATTCCGCGGGGCAGCGGTTCCCCGAGCTTCGGTTCACTGGAGCGCACGTCCCGCTCGCCGCCTTCGATCGCGATCTGGTAGCGGGGGAGCTGCTCCTGCTTTCCCATCAGCGAGATGGGGATGTAGAGGAGGGCGAAGGACGCGGCCGCCAGCATCGCGATGGCCGTGGCGCGGCGCCACCTCTTCCGGGCGATGGGGACCGGGGCCGGCACCCGGTCGAAGGCCTCCATGGCGCGGTCCACCATCCGCTCCTGCGCGGCGGCGTCCAGCGGCCGGAGCGCCTGGTAGGCCTCGGCGTCCGCGCGCAGCAGATCGGCCTCGGCCTCGGGGGAGATCGCTCCGCGGGCGAGCGCCTCCCAGCGCGGGTCCGCCAGGGCGTCGCGCTCCCGCGCCGCCTCGCGGACCAGGTCGGGCGTCGGGTCGCCGCCGGGCTTCATCCGTTCACCTCCAGGGGCGGCCTTGGCCCGCCCGGCTCCGCCTGCAGCTCCCGCGCCACCTCGCGCAGGAGCTGGGTGATCCGATTACGCCATACGTAGACCGCGCCCGGTTTCATACCGGTGATCTCGCAGATTTCTTCGACCGGCCGGTCTTCGGCGAAGAGCCACTGGAACATCTCCTGTCCGCGCTCGCTGAGGCGGGTATAGGCGCGCTCGACCGTGGCCTGGGCCAGCTGGCGGGTGGCGACGGCCCACTCTGGTCCGGGCCCGGCGTCCGGGCTGGCCTGGAGGACCTCGTCCTCGGTGGGATCGTCCGTCCACGGGTTCCGGCGGCGGCTCCGCAGGACGGAGTAGACCTCGCGTTCGGCCAGGAGCGCGACGAACTGGGGCAGCGCCAGCCCACGCTCCGGGGTCCAGGCGCGGAGCTGGCGGCCGCTGCTCGAGAACAGGGCCACCATCACCTGCTGGGTCAGGTCCTCCACCTCCTGGCGCACGTCGCGCTGGCGCGCCGCGCTGCGGAAGCGGAGCAGCAGGCGCCCCACCCGGGCGTGCACCACGGGGAGGAGCGCCCGGGCCAGCTCGCGCGCGGCCCGCGGGTCTCCGTCCAGCGCTTGCCGGACGAATGCTGCGGAGAGCTCCGGCGCCGGCCCCATGGGGGCGGCGAAGGTACCGAGGCGCTCGATCCGTTGTCAAAGTGAGGTCCGCGGGCGCCGCTTCAGGGCCGCGCCTGGGCTTGTTAGGTCTCGCCGCCCCGCCGCGTAGAGGGTCCGCGCGTGCGCGACGATCTCCACGGCGGACCGGCGCCGGTGACCCGGGACGAGGAGAGCCCAGAGGAGAGGGGGCGCGGGGCGGAGGTCCCGGGGCTGATCCTGGCGGTGGAGCGGGACGAGCCCACCGCGCTCCCCATCCGCCTCGCGGAGCCGCTGGTCCTGGGGCGGGAGGGCCCGGGCGCGCTCCTTCTGGAGGACGAGCGCGTCTCGCGCCGGCACGCGCGCCTGGAGTGGAGCGGCGGCCAGCTGCGGGTCACCGACCTGGGCAGCCGCAACGGCACCTGGGTGGACGGCGAGCGGCTGCTCCCTCACCAGCCCCGGACCTTCGCCGGCGCCAGGGCGCTGCGCGCCGGCCGGAACCTCCTGCTGCCGTCCGCCGACGTGAGGCCCCTGGAGGCGTGCGGGGTGGTGGAGCTCCAGGGCGCGGTGGTCGGCCCGCGGGTCCGCGCGGCGTGGTCGGAGATCGGCCGGGCCGCCCGCGGCGGAGACCGGCTGCTCCTCGGGGGCGAGAGCGGCACCGGCAAGGAGCTGGCCGCCCGCGAGTTCCACGCCCGCGGCCCGCGGCCGGACGCGCCGTTCGTGGCGGTGAACTGCGCCGCCATCCCCCAGGGCCTGGCGGAGCGGCTCCTCTTCGGCGCGCGGCGCGGCGCCTACTCCGGCGCCAGCGCGGACGCCCCCGGCCACGTGCAGGCCGCCCGGGGAGGGACGCTGTTCCTGGACGAGATCGGCGACCTGGAGCTGCCGGTGCAGGCCAAGCTCCTCCGCGCGCTGGAGGCGCACGAGGTGACGCCGCTGGGCGCCGCCCGCCCGGAGCGGGTCGAGTTCCGGCTCTGCGCCGCCACGCACCGCGACCTGCGCGCGGACGTGGCGGCCGGGACCTTCCGCGAGGACCTGTACCACCGCCTGGCCCAGGCGTGCGTCCGCCTGCCCCCGCTGCGCGAGCGGCCGGAGGACATCCCGGCGCTGATCCGGCGGGAGCTGCGGCCGGCCGCCGGGGGCCTGCGCGCGTCGGCGGCCTTCGTGGAGGCCTGCGTGCTGCGCCCCTGGCCGGGGAACGTTCGCGAGCTGCACGCGGCGGTGGGCGCGGCCGCGCGGCTGGCGCTGGAGGAGTCCCGGCAGGTGCTGGACGCGCGCGACCTCCCCGAGGACGCAGGCCGCCCGCTCCTGGCCCGGCCGGAGCCGGCCTCCATGCCCACGCCCCGCCCGCCCCCACCGGACCGCGGGGCCATCGCGCAGGCGCTCCGGCGCACGCGGGGGAACGTGAGCGCCACCGCGCGCGCGCTGGGCGTCCACCGCACCCAGCTCCGCCGCTTCCTGACGCGCTACGAGCTGGATCCGCGCCAGGCCGGGGCGGCCGGAGACGGCGAGCCGTGAGCGGCCGGGAGCTGGTGGCCGGCAAGTACGAGGTGCTGTGGCCCCTGGGCGCCGGTGGGATGGGCCGCGTGTTCGCCGCCCGTCGCCTCCACGCCGGGGACGTGGTGGCGCTCAAGCGGCTGCTGCCCTCGCGCGATACGCCGCGCAACCGCGACCGCCTCCTCCGCGAGGCGCAGGCGGCGGCCCACATCCGGCACCCCGGCGTGGTGCAGGTCTTCGACGTGGACTTGCTCCCGGACGGCGCGCCCTTCGTGGTGATGGAGCTGGTGGACGGCCCCACCCTGGAGGAGGCGCTCCGCGCGCGCGGGCCGCTCCCGCCCGACCGGGTGGCGGAGATCTTCGCCGAGCTGTGCGCCGCGGTGGAGGCGGGGCACCGGCGGGGCGTGCTCCACCGCGACCTCACCGCGCGCAACGTGCTCCTGGGCCGGACCGACGACGGCCGCGAGGCGGTGAAGGTGGTGGACTTCGGGATCGCGCGGCTCGGCGCCGGCCCGGGGTGGCCCGGCGGCGACGGCGACTGGGTGGGCACGCTGGGCTACGCCGCGCCGGAGGTCATCGCCGGCGCCGAGCCCGGCCCCGCCTGCGACGTGTTCGCGCTCGGCGTGCTCCTCCACCAACTGCTCACCGGCCGGATGCCGTTCGAGGCGCGCACCCCGGCGGGGTTCCTGGCCACGGTGGGGCGCCCGAGCCTGCTCTCGCGGGCGGACCTGCAGGCGCTGCCGGCCCCCATGCTGGGCGCGCTGGGCGCGATGCTGGACGCGGATCCGGCGCGGCGGCCGCGGAGCCCGCTCGCCGCCGCCGCCGCCGTGCTGCGCGATCCGGCCCACGCCTGGATGGGCCGGAGGCCGGGCGCCGCGGAGGCCCGGCCCCTGGCGTCGCTGGAGCGGGCGCTGTGGCGGGCGCGGCAGGGGCTGGAGCGCGCCGGACTGACCTGGAGCGCTCCAGCCGCCGCCACCCGGTGACCCCTAGAACAGCAGGTCAAACCCGGGCAGGTGGTTGAGCTGGGTCCCGGTGGAGACGAAGACGTCCGGCCGCGAGAGGTTGATGCTCACCCGGAAGATGTCCTTCCGCCCGTTGCCGTCGAAGTCGCCCAGCCGCCACCGGTCGAAGCCGTTCCCGGCCATGGTCCACGTCCCGTCGATCACGAAGCTGACGCCGGAGGAGAGGAACATGTTGGCGCCGTACAGGCCGTCCTCGTACCGGTAGATGTCGTCCTTGCCGTCGCCGTTGAAGTCGCCCACGTACCAGGCGTCGGTGCCGTCATCGAGGTTGGTCCAGTTCCCCGCGAAGACGAAGGCGTTCGAGCCGTTGGAGAGGAAGACCTCGCTCTTCCTGGGGAAGGTCCCCGTCTCGATGTACCGCATGATGTCGTCCTTGCCGTCGCCGTTGTAGTCACCGATGTGCCAGCCCGTGGAGCCGTGGCCGGCCGGGGTCCAGCTCCCCGCCGACACGAAGGCATTCGACCCGTTGGAGAGGAAGACCTCCGCGCCGGAGATGCCCGACCGGTAGCGGAAGATGTCGTCCTTGCCATCGCCGTTGTAGTCACCCACGTACCAACCGTCGTCCCCGTTCGAGGCCGGCGTCCAGCTCCCGTCCGAGACGAACCGCGAGCCGTCCGAGAGGAACATCTCCGCTCCGGAGAACCCGGCCCGGTACCTGAAGACGTCGTCGCGGCCGTCGCCGTCGTAGTCGCCGACGTACCAGCCGTCGTCGCCGAAGCTGGCCAGGGTCCAGCTCCGGTCGTGGATGAAGTCGGCGCCGTTGGAGAGGCAGACGTCCCCGCCGGTGACCCCGGTCATGTAGCGGAGCAGGTCGTCGCGGCCGTCGCCGTCGAAGTCGCCCACGAACAGCGCGTCCGGCAGCGGCGCGTTCACCAGCCGGTTGGCGCTGCCCGTCCCGGCGCCGGAGATCCGGTTCACGGCGGCGCGGCTGAAGATCCGCTGGGCCACCGTGGCGGGCGCGTCCGCCGGCCCGATGCCCAGCACCAGGGCCGCCACGCCGGACACGTGCGGCGACGCCATCGACGTCCCGTCGAACACCTCGGTCGCCGTGTCGCTGGTGTTGAACGCGGAGAGGATGTCCTCGCCGGGGGCGAAGATGTCCACGCACGACCCGAAGTTGGAGAAGCTCGCGCGCGCGTCGTTCGCCCGGCTGGCGCCCACGGTGATCGCCGCCGGCACCCGCGCCGGCGTGTACAGGCACGCGTCGTCGTCGTCATTGCCGGCGGAGATGGAGTACGTCACCCCGGCCTGGATGGAGGCGTTCACCGCCGCGTCCAGGGAGGTGGCCTGGTTCGAGGCGTCGCGCGCGCCCAGGCTCATGTTGGCCACCGCGGGCTTGACGTGGTTGGCGGTGACGAAGTCCACGCCGGCGATCACCCCCGAGATCGTCCCGCTCCCGGCGCAGTCCAGCACCCGGACCGAGAACAGGTTGACGTCCCGCGCGACGCCGAAGCTCCTCCCGCCGACGGTGCCCGCCACGTGGGTCCCGTGCCCGGCGCAGTCGTCCGCGCCGCGCCCGTCATTGACGGAGGTGAAGGCGTGCACGGCCCGCCCCTCGAACTCCTGGTGGGTGATGCGGATCCCGGTGTCGATCACGTAGACGTTGACCCCGGCGCCGGTGTCGTCCACCACGTACTGGTTGTTGAGGGGGAGGTCCTTCTGGTCGATCCGGTCCAGCCCCCAGGGCAGGTTCATCTTCACCACCGAGTCGGCCTCGATGTAGTCGACCGCCGGGTTCGCCCGGAGCTCCTCCAGGGTCTGCGGCGCCAGCGCGCCGGAGAAGCCCCGGAGCGCCTTGCGGTACCGGTGGTCCACCCGGTCGCGGGACCGGCCGCGCACCATCCCGGCCGCCTGCTCGATCTCCGCGTCCGTCGCCTCCTGCCTGAAGACGACGATGTACTGGCCCGGGATCGCCTCCCGCCGTTCCGCGCCGCGGACCTCCGCGGGTGTCGCCCGCCTCGCCGGCGCGGCCAGGGCCGTGCCCGCCGGAGCTGCCCACAGGGCGATCAGCGCTCCGGCCAGTGCTCCAGGAATACGACGCCTCGTTCCTCGCGCTTCGAGCTGCATGGTTCCCCCCTTGGCTGGGTGTGTTGGACTGCGGGGGAGCCGCGGGGCAAGGCGCGTGCCCGGAGGCGGCGCGAGTGGTTGCGCGCCTCTGTGCGATCTGCGGGGCGGCTTTCGCCTGGCACAGCGCCGGCCCTGTGCCGGCCTGTGTCAGCTCACCGGGAGTGCTGGGCGAGCCACGTGGTGACCTTGTCGGCCTCCGCGCGCTGGCCGGCCCTGGTGTATCCGTCGAGCGAGGCGGCGGCCAGCGCCCGCGCCCGCTCGTGGTCCTTTCCGGCGCCCCAGAGCGCCCGCGCCAGGGAGAAGCGCGGCTCGGCGAGATCGCCGGCCTCGGCGCCCTCCTTCGACCGGATGGCGATGGCCCGCTCCAGGTGGGGAATGGCCTGGCCGGGCTGGCGCACGCCGATCAGCGCCGCTCCCAGGTTCTCCAGCGAGTAGCTCACGTCCGGGTGGTTCGGCCCCAGCGCCTTCTCGCGGATGGCCAGCGAACGCTCGCACTCCACCAGCGCCTCCGCGTACAGGCCGTCCTCGAGCAGGGACAGCGCCAGCCTGTCCAGCGCGTCGGCCACCTGGGGATTGTTGGCTCCCAGGGCCGCGGTGCGGATGCGG
>Ga0209382_10010949_pt1 | contig 11285 bp, 7 predicted proteins | sample SoiMetdeltSBSDD5_FD_187599 | JGI IMG/M metagenome (GOLD analysis project Ga0209382, IMG submission 187599) | Bulk soil microbial communities from a Populus tree surrounding site in Tennessee, USA - Soil MetaG P. deltoides SBSDD5 (SPAdes) (version 2) | ecosystem: Environmental > Terrestrial >...
ACAGATCCCGCTCATCTTCGGCAAACTGCTCTATGGTTCGAAGTTTCATAGGCTGCGGATGAGTCGCGGACAACAGGGAATCGGTATCAGCGCTGCGGGAATGTACGGCATGCTGACTACCGGCAAACCGGTGAAGATCGTTTCCATGACTTCACCAAAGAAGCCGGCCCATTACTTCGAAATCCAAATCGACACGCGGCGGAACATGCCGGAAATTATCAACGGCAAAGGTGACGGAGAAGACATCCCGGCGGGTGAAAAGGGCCAGAAGTACATCACGGGCCATGGGATCGAATGGGTATCGCACTACGCCGTTCCGGATCAACAGTCACATCATCACCATGAAGTGCGCAGCGGCACGCGTGTCACGATCGAGCTTGAAGGCCGTTACCAACGCGGGCGCGGCAGTGTGGACGAATATCTGGAACAGACGGCCATCGCCAATCCACATGTGACGATTCACTATGTCGATCCGGAAGGCGGCGAAAGTACATATTCGCGCTCCACAACTCAGCTCCCGCCTGAACCCGTAGAGATCAAGCCACACCCATATGGCATCGAACTCGGGCAGTTGGTCACGATGTTGAAAGACACCCCGGCGGCCTCGATGGCGCAGTTCCTGACGACCTCGTTTTCCCGCGTCAGTTCCGGGGTCGCACAGAAAATCTGTGAAACCGCAAAGATCGGCGCTCGCGCCCATCCCAAGAAGATTGGACGCCAGGAAGCCGACTCCCTTTACAAAGCGATCCAAGAAACCAAAATCAGCGCTCCGACGACCGACTGCATCTCACCGATCGGCGAATCACTGATTCTCAAAGGCCTGCATCATCAGCTGCCCGGCGAGTTTTTCTGTGCTGCGACTCGTCCACCCGCGGTGTATCGCGGGAACCCGTTTCTCATCGAGGTCGGACTCGCCTATGGGGGCGCCAGTTCAACCCAGAAGGTCACGCTGGACGCATTGACCGACCTGCTCAGCGAGAGCGATGCGCGGTCTTTGAAACAATTCTTAATTACAACCTTCGATGGAGTCGGCGCGACCGGCGCCGACAAGATCCTGTCGCAGGCGAAGATGGGAACCCGTCAATCGCCTTCGAAGCTCAAGAAAGAGGAAATCGACCAACTTTTCGCTGCAATGAAAAACGTTAACTTGAGCGAAAACCAGTCGATGCAAGTGCTGCGCTATGCGAACCGCGTTCCGCTTCAGTTCCAGCCCGCGGCTTGCGCCGTTACACAGTCGGTCACTGGGACTAATTGGCGGGCTTACGGTTTGGCTCAATCCCGTGGTCAAGTGCCGGTCGGTCCGGTGACGATTATGGTGCATGTCGCCAGCGTATGGGTGCCGTTTACCAGTGAATCGAAAGAAGCCATCGCATCGTATCCCGAAATTGTGAAGGAGTTGCGGCTCGGCCTTCAGACCGTGGGAAGAAAGCTGGCGATATACCTCAATCGGCGCAAACGCGTGCGTCAGGAAGGTGAACGTCGTGAAATTTTCCTGCGCTATCTTGGTGAGGTGGCGCATGCCGTCGCCGAAATAAAGGATTACGGTGATCGTCCAAGAAAGGATCTGTATGGCCGGCTGGTTGATGTCGCGAAACGCAAAACGGCCGTTGCGGATACGCAACTGAACGGCGAAAAGAAACAGCGTGAAATCGCCTCCGAGGAATTTGGCGAGAATGTGCTGATCGTCAACGGAGAAGAAACTCCCGAAGAAACGCCATCGGCTGAACGAACTGCGTAAACCTATGGCTAAGAAAACGAAATCGACTTCAGACACAGCAACTCGCTCGACGAAAGATAAGAAAACTCTCGGTTCGATTCGCGGCCTTGCAGATACCGTCATCCAGTCCGCGGAACGCGGGCGTGCGCCGTACGTGGATATCCCGTCACGATCGTTATCGAATGTTCGGTTCAACAAATCGAAGCGCATTATTGAGATGGGCAACGGGACCAACCGGCGGGAATTATTCAATCTGGCTCAAGCTCGCAGCTACATGCAAACATTGCTTGTCGCTTCCGGATGCAAGCAACTGATCGACCAGGGAAAGACGACCAGCATCCGAGGATTGTTCTACCTGCTGAAGCACACAATTGAAGGGACGAGCGAAGAGACGTTCGATACGCAGGACGATTGCGATCCCGTCATCGAGGACATCGAGGTTTCACTTGATTCGATGCGCGAAGAGCTTCATTTATACGCTAAGAACGCGGGAGCGATGGTCGGGCCGATCACACTGGTGGATAGTGGCGACACGATCGACTGTTCCCGGATGGGCTCTGGCGGCTACAGCATCCCGTCGATCGTCGAACAGGATATCGTCCAGTTCAAAAAGAACACTGCAAAATTCATCCTGCACGTCGAGAAAGACACAGTTTGGCGGCGATTCAACGAGGATAAATTCTGGCGCAAATACAACTGCATCCTGACACATGGAGGAGGTCAACCGCCCCGTGGTGTTCGCCGTATGCTGCACCGCCTCCATTACGAACTGAAACTGCCGGTGTATTGCCTGCTGGATAACGACCCTTGGGGGTATTACATCTACAGCGTGCTCAAACAAGGCTCAATCAATCTCGCCTACGAATCGCGCCGCATGGCCATTCCCGATGCGCGCTACCTCGGATTGCGCAGTTCGGATTATGACCGCTGCCAGCTTAGCCCGAGCGTTCAAATCAAGTTGAACGAGCAAGACATCAAACGGGCCCGACAGATCGCGCAGTATCCCTGGTTCCTGAACAAGAAGCCCTGGCAAAAGGAAATCGAGTTGATGTTGAAAAACGGCTTCAAACTCGAAGTCGAAGCCCTGATCAGCAAAAACATCAGCTATGTGACGGAAGAATACGTGCCGGCCCGGTTGGAGGCGAGAGAGTTCCTCGACTAGCAGGTGGGGTCAGGAATTTCAAAACTCCGAGAAGCTACGACTTAGGATGGGGGAGTCAGCCTGACGTTTCCCACAACGCGGTTTCTGGCCAATGTACGAGTGGGCGACAATCCGCTCGGAGCAGTCGCTAAACACTGCGCCGTTTTGCGCGGGCTAGACTGAAGCCATCGCTGAGAACCATGCACACGACGAACTACTTCAGCGGCGATTTCCATCCGGCGAGTCGCGAGATTAAGCAGGAACGTAGGTCAACCTGATCACATCCTCGCCAATCCGATCACTAGTCATAAGGCGGAGCGGCGGCCGGGGTCCGGCGAAATATGGCTTGCCGTGACCAAGCACGACGGGGTGCAGGTAGATTCGATACTCATCGATCAGCCCAAGTTCGGTGAGGCTTTGCGCCAAGTTCGGGCCAGCAACTTCGATCTCCCCGGCACGCTCGGCCTTCACCTCGCGGATCGCGCCCTCAAGATCATCCTCAACAAGCCTGGCGTTGGGGCCGACCGACTTCAACGAGCGCGAGACGACCCATTTCGGCTGGTTCCGCCACGCCACCGCGAAGGCGCGTTCCTCTGCATTCCATTCAGGGTGATCTTCGTCCCAGTAACGCATGACCTCATACATTTGGCGACCGTAGACACTGCCCGCCAGCCCCTGAGCCTCCTCGATGAAGTGGCGGAAGAGCGTGGGGCTTGGCGCAAACGCCATATGGTCGACGTAGCCATCCAGGGACTGGTTCATTCCGAACACGAGCTTAGCCATACCACTTCCTTTCCTCACGCGGCACATCCGCGCGGTTCTGATTGCGTTACGCAATCCGTTTTAAGCTAGATCGATTTATTCTATGTCGCAAGTGGTTGTTGGAGTTGCGCAGAACGCTCCACGCTCGGGCTGCCCGATCAATCTGACTCTCGATGGCTGGCGATGGTCAGTGGCGTCCGGCGTCGTACCTGGAGCCATATGTTCACAGTTAGCCTGACGGAGGAGTTCGAGAAGATCCTTCTCGTGTCCGAGGATGGGCATGTCGCATCTGTGACCGGATGACTGTCACAACCACACGTGCCTTCGGAATACGGCAAGGTCTGATTGTCGCGACATGTCGTCTAGCCGGCTCCGAGTGACGCGCCACTCTTCCATTGGGGCCGTCCCGCGATCCACGCTCTGGAAGAGTAGCCGACGATACGCCCCGAGCGGTTAGTAAACGCTGCGCCGTTCATCGCGAGTAACGCGTTCTAAGTCCTCCACCCGAGGCAATCAAGAAAAGGTTGCGATCGCTTCTGACGAACCTCGGCGGTCGTGCACATCGAAGCCTTGCTGTGGTAATATCGCCCACAATGTGGTTTAAAAGTAAGGCGCCGGTTCTCGGCGATTTTGAACAGCTCGTGCTTCTGGGTGTGTTACGCCTCGAGCGCCAGGAGTCCGCGTACGGAGCCGCCATTCGGCAAGAGATTCACGCCCGCTCGGGGAGGGATGTATCGATTAATGCCGTCTACACCACACTCGATCGGCTCGAGAGCAAGGGCTTTCTAAGATCCTGGGTCGGCGATCCCACCGCGCAGCGCGGCGGCCGCCGCCGGAAGTTCTATGCGCCGCGGCCCGCCGGTGTCGCGGCTTTGCGCCAGGCCTACCGCGCCTTTACGGCCATGGCAGATGGCCTCCAGACCCGGCTGGGCTGAAATGAGAAAGACCACTCCTCCGCCTCGGCTGGCGATCTGGCTATTGACGAGGCGGCTGTCTGACGAGTGGCGCGACTTCGTCGTCGGGGATCTCGAAGAAGAGTTCCGGATGCGGAGCGGCGATTCGCCGCGGGAAGGCCGCGTCTGGTTCTGGTGGCAGACGCTGCGCTGCTTGGCCGCGCCGCCACCAGTTCGCTCCAACCAATTGCTGCATGGATCGTCAAAAGGAGACTCGAGGATGCGTACCTTGTTTGCCGACCTTCGTTATGCGTTCCGGATGATGTCCCGGGCGCCATCCTTCGCCGTTGCAGTCGTCAGCGTGCTGGCGCTCGGCATTGCCGCTAACACCGCGATCTTCAGCATCGTGAACGCGGTTCTGTTGCGGCCTCTGCCTTTCGAGGAGCCGGAACGCTTGGTGCGGATGTTCACCAAAAGGTCGGGCGGTAGACTATTTGAGTTATCGCCGGGCAAGTTCTACGATTGGCAGCGGGATGCGCATTCGTTCGAGGGCATGGCGATCTATTCCTGCTGCGGCTTCAGAGAGCTCGCCCTCACCGGCACGGGTACCGCGCGAAGGGTAAGAGCAACCGCGGTGAGCGCCGGCTTTTTCGAGATGGTCAGAGCTCGGCCGGCGCTCGGACGCGTCTTTCGGCAAGACGAGAACCGGCCGGACGGCAAGTACGTGGTCGTCCTGAGCGACGGGTTCTGGAGAAGCGAGTTCGGCGGCGCCCCGGACGTGATCGGCCGCGAGGTGAAGCTCAATGACGAAGCGTACACGATCGTCGGCGTCATGCCGGCCAGCGCCTCGGTTGCGTCATGGACCGCGATGGCAGGAGACGTCTGGGTGCCGATCGCACACAACGACAAGGACCGCGCCGCCCGTGGAAATCACAATCTGGATGGTATCGCGCGGCTCAAGAGAGGTGTCGAACTAGACCAAGCGCAAGCCGAAATGGACGCGATCACGGCGCGGCTCGGGCGTGAGTTTCCGAAATCGGACGGCCCTTGGCGAGCCGTGCTTGTCCCGATGCAGGAAGCAATCGTCGGCGATAGCCGCAGGATGCTTCTCATGCTGCTCGGCGCCGTCGGATTCGTCCTGCTCATCGCCTGTGCTAACGTGGGCAATCTGCTCTTCACTCGCACCCTGAACCGGAGTAAGGAGATCGCGATTCGCTCGGCGCTTGGCGCGGGGCGCGCGCGCGTTTTTCAGCAGTTGTTGACCGAGGCATTGCTCCTTGCCGGCTCCGGTGGGGCGCTCGGGCTCCTGCTTGCATACGGCGCCCTCACGGCGGCCTCGACGCTCCTCGCCGGCCAGATGCCGAGGGCGGAGGAAATCTCGATCGATGGACGAGTGTTGCTGTTCGCGATGGGCTTGTCTATTCTCACCGGGCTGCTCGCGGGCACGCTGCCAGCGGTGCGCGCAGGCCGATCCGGCTTGAACGACACTCTCAAGCAAGGTGGGCGCGGCGACAGCGCGATCGGTGTCGGCGCCCGCCGCTTCCTGATCGTCTGCGAAGTCGCCCTGTCGGTGGTGCTGTTGATGGGCGCCGGCGTCATGGTCCAGACCTTGCTGGCTCTCAGACACGGCGACATCGGCTTCGATCCGAACAACGTGCTCACGATGCGCGTGAGACTGATTGGACCTCGGTACGCGACGTCGGCGCAACGATCGGCATTCTTCGACGCAACGTTGCAACGCATACGCGCGCTGCCCGGCGTCGAAGCTGCGGGAACGATCGACGACCTGCCCTTCGCTGACGGATCTGCACAAACTCTCGAGGTTGAGGGATACGCGCCTCAGCGCGAGCCGGTGGCCGTGCAGATCCGGCAGGTGACCCCTGGCTACCTGCGCGCCATGGGGATTTCGGTGCTGCGTGGACGGGATATCGCCGAGAGCGATTCGGAGGTACTCCTGGTCAGCCGGGACGCCGCCAAACTCTATTGGGGAGAAGACGATGCGATCGGACGCCGAGCCCTCTTACCGGCCGTGTCGAAGACGGTGCTTCGGCGGGTGGTTGGAATCGTGGGAGAAGTAAAACAGCGCAATCTGAATGAAGGCGCCAGGCCTACGGTGTACTTCTACACGCGCGAGCCGTACGGCAGAGCGACGTTCGCCATACGGACGTCGGCGGCGCCCACGGCGCTCGCCGATCCTGCCGTAGCGGCAATCCGCGGGATCGATCCGGAGCAGCCGGTTGTGGACATCCGGACGATGGTGCAGGTGCTCGATGGGAAACTCTCGTCGCAGCGCTTCAGTGCGCTGCTACTGGGAGTCTTTGCCGGAATCGCACTGCTGCTCGCCGCCGTCGGAATTTACAGCGTGCTCTCGTATATCGTGCGCGGCCGTAGCCGCGAGATCGGGATAAGAACGGCGCTGGGCGCGCGGCCAGTTGACGTGCTTCGTCTGGTGATCATCGAGGGCATGTCGCCCGTGCTTGTAGGCATCGCGACAGGAACTGTCGGTGCACTAGCGTCGGCGAGGGTCATGAAAACGCTGGTCTTTGGCGTGAGCCCATCAGACTCGCTGACGCTCGTTGCCGTCGCGGCCACGCTAGCCCTTGTTGCCTTGATCGCCAGCCTGGCGCCCGCATACCGCGCCTTACGGCTCGACCCGGTGAAAGTCTTGCGCGCCGAGTAGGAATTAAATATCTAAGGCGACGAGAGCGTCGCCCTCGCTAGGGCGTTGCCGATAGTCTTTCAGCGCCGACGTGGGTTGATGCCAGGCTGCTAGATCTACGGCCTGCCAAATGCCGGGCCGATCAATCGCACAGTTCTCGATCGAGAACTACTAGTCGCCTACTGTTTGCTGATTCCGAGCGTGTTACGCGCCACTCGGAGAAAGGTTGGCCGCCGCGATCCCTATTACTCCCATAAACGCGCTTGCGTCAGGTCAACTCCTGTATCGTCGACAACTCGGAAGATGAGCAAGTAAAACGGGGCTACCGAAAAGTGGGCCGATCGTCGGCGGTCAGCGCTTTATCCTGATCGACACCCTTAGGTAGTTACCATCCGATCCAATGACGAATCAGCCACACATACATCTGAATTGTGCGACCGACCCCGGCGATGAAGATAGCTTTGCCACACCTCTGGACACCAACGAGGCTGGAAGGGGCGCAAGGATCGATTGAACCTCCAGCGCGGAAACCTCGCTGAACGCCAAATGTGTTAGCGCGTGTTAGCGCATTGGCTGTAAGTGTATGAGGAATTGGTAGCGCTAACGGGAATCGAACCCGTATTTAAGCCTTGAGAGGGCTCCGTCCTAACCGTTAGACGATAGCGCCACGGGGAATCTTTTTCCATAATACCTCACACGGGCCATTAAGATAGACAGGTGCCCCAGATCACGTTCGAGATCCAGGCCGTGTGTCCCACAACGCGAGCGCGCGCTGGAGTGCTGCATACCCCACATGGCGATATCGAGACGCCGGTGTTTATGCCGGTTGGGACGCAGGCTACGGTCAAAGGGCTGTCACAGCGTGATCTGGCCGACGAGCTCGATGCGCGTATTATTCTGTGCAATACATACCACCTCTATCTGCGTCCAGGTCATGAGCTGATTCGTCAGCTCGGCGGGCTGCACCGCTTCATGTCCTGGCCGCGAGCCATCCTCACCGACTCGGGTGGATTCCAGGTGTTCAGTCTTTCGGGGATTCGCAAGATCACCGAGGACGGCGTCATTTTCAACTCCCATCTCAACGGCGACTCGCATGTGTTTACGCCGGAGTCGACGGTCGACGTCCAGCTTGCATTCGGGAGCGACATTCTCATGGCGCTCGACGAATGCCCGGAGTATCCGGTCAGTCACGAGTACGCGCGGCAGGCTATGCAGCGAACCGTGCGGTGGGCCGGCGCGGCGTACCAGCATTACTTGAAACGAAGCGCCACAATAGAATCGCGGCACGCGCTGTTTCCAATCGTGCAGGGCTCGATGTATCCGGATCTACGCCGGGAATGCTGCGCCGCGCTGACCGGGCTCGACGCCGACGGGTATGCGATCGGCGGGCTATCGGTTGGCGAGCCGCGGCCGCTGAGCCTGGAGATGGTCGAAGTCTCCGAAGCCCTGCTGCCGCGCGACCGGCCGCGTTACGCCATGGGAGTCGGGATGCCGGATGAGCTGCCGGAGTACGTCGCAAGGGGAATCGACATGATGGACTGCGTGCTGCCGTCCCGTAACGCCCGCAACGGATATTTTTTTACATCGCAGGGCCGCGTCATCATTAAACACGCGCGGTACAAGGATGACGCCAGTCCCGTAGATCCTGATTGCCCTTGCTACACTTGCCGTACCTATTCGCGGGCCTACTTGCGTCACTTATTTCAGGCGGGTGAAATCCTGTACGCGTCTCTGGCGACGCGCCACAACCTCCAGCGTTATCTTGACATCATGCGGGGGATCAGGCACTCTATATTGTTGGGTAAGTTTCCGGAATACTTGAACTGCGTCCGTACAGCGTCGGCGCAAATTGAATAGACCCCGGTCCTGCTCCCCATAGCTTAGAGGCATTTCGTGGTTCTTGCACTTCTTCAAACCAGCGCACCGCCGGCAACTTCACCGTTGAGTTTCCTGCCCATCGTCCTGATCTTCGCAATCTTTTACTTTCTTCTGTTTCTGCCCATGCAGCGGCAGAAGAAGAAAACAGCGCAGATGCTCACAGGGCTGCAAAACGGCAATATTGTCATCACCTCGGGAGGCATTGTCGGGTCGATCGTTTCGATTGGTGATGACGACACTCTCATCCTTCGCGTGAAGCCGGACAACGTCAAGCTCCAGGTCGCCAGAAGCGCTGTCGCGAGCCTGGTATCACAAGAGGCCAAGTAGGATAGAATCAAAGGCCGGAATCACACTCGAAAGCAAATCCGATGCAAAAGAATCTAACCACCAAGACCATCATCATCGTCGCCACGATACTGCTGTGCATTTACGGCATCATCGGCATCCCCAAGTCCAAGGCCGAGCTGACGAAGAACATGGGCGAACGAATAAAGCTCGGGCTCGACCTGAAGGGAGGGACCCACCTGATCCTCCAGGTGCAGGTTCAGGACGCCCTGAAAAGTGAAGCCGATCAGGCGATCGAACGAATCAAGGACGAACTGAACCGCGCCGGCATCGATTACGCCACGATTGATCGCAATGACCCCACGCAGATTGAGGAGGCCGACTCCATTCAGATCAATCTTAAAGGGGTCAATGCTCAGAAGACAGGTGCGTTTCGCAGCCTGATGAGTGAGCGCTTTCCGGGCTGGATTCTCACCAGCGTCAATGCTACCGACTATCGTCTGAACATGAGGCCGAGCGAGCTGCTCCAGGTGAAGCGCGACACCGTTGCCCGATCGATCCAGACCATCAGCAATCGCATCAATAATCTGGGATTGACCGAGCCGGTGGTCCAGCAGCACGGACGAGCGGACGCCGAGTTCGAGATCCTGGTGCAGTTGCCTGGCGTCGATGATCCGTCGCGCGTGAAAGACATCATCGGCACGGCCGCGGTTCTGGGAATCTACGAGGTGAAGGATGGCCCGTTTTCCAGCCAGGAACAAGCAATGGCCAAGCATGGCGGCATCCGTCCCCTCAATACGAAACTGGTGAAGTCGGCGCCGCGCGGTGGCGAACCCGGCGACAACTGGTATCTGTTGGCGAACAATCCGGTTATCAGCGGAAGTGAGCTGCGCAACGCCCGCTCCGGACAGGATGAGTTCGGCAAGTGGGAAACTTCCTTTACCTTGAGCCAGGATGGCGGCCGGCGTTTTGGCCGTTTCACCGAAGCGAATATTAACAATCGGCTGGCCGTCGTTCTGGATAATCAGATCATCAGTGTCGCGACGATCCAAAGCAAGATCGAAGATTCGGGCCGAATCACCAACCTCTCATCAGAGCAGGAAGCATCGAATCTGGCCCAGTTCCTGAAATCCGGTTCTCTGCCGGCCGGCATCGTGTACCGGCAGGAATTGTCGGTGGGTCCGTCGCTCGGAAAAGACTCGATCCAGCAAGGTTTGATCGCGGGCCTGGCGGGTTTGGCGGCGGTAGTGGTGATCATGCTGATTTACTACAAGGGGGCGGGGGTGAATGCCGTGCTGGCCCTGGCGCTTAATACGGTCATTCTAATCGCCGCTCTGGCGTACTTTGGAGCGGTCTTGACCCTGCCCGGCATTGCCGGCATCATCCTCACGATAGGCATGGCGGTCGACAGTAACGTGCTGATTTTCGAGAGGATACGGGAAGAAATCCGCGCCGGAAAAGGTATCATCGCTGCCGTGGACGCCGGGTTCTCCAAAGCATGGTTAACGATTATCGACACCCACGTGACGACCATCGTTTCCTGCGCGTTTCTGTTCATGTTCGGAACCGGCCCGGTCCGTGGCTTCGCGGTATCGCTGGTAATCGGTCTTTGCGCTAATGTTTTTACCGCTGTGTTCGTGTCCAAGGTGATCTTCGATTACCAGCTTTCACGCGGCCGTCAGGTAACCGCCTTAAGCATTTAGGATGGGTTGAGCTAGGGGGCGGTTTGTGGTACTTTGTTCGCGGCGAGCCTGGAATTCGCAAGGGGCCGTGGATGGGAACAAGATTATAGAAGCCGGTGTCTAAATGAACTGAGCACCGGCGTGGCAACTTACGAATGGAATTACTCAAAAACACGAACTTCGATTTTGTGGGCAAGAAGTGGCCTTTTATCATCGGCTCGATTGTCCTGCTTGCCGCCGGGTTGATCAGCATCGCCATGAAGGGTGG
>Ga0209382_10010950_pt1 | contig 11284 bp, 8 predicted proteins | sample SoiMetdeltSBSDD5_FD_187599 | JGI IMG/M metagenome (GOLD analysis project Ga0209382, IMG submission 187599) | Bulk soil microbial communities from a Populus tree surrounding site in Tennessee, USA - Soil MetaG P. deltoides SBSDD5 (SPAdes) (version 2) | ecosystem: Environmental > Terrestrial >...
CGGGTGGCACTACTACTGGAAGGCGACGAACCTCGCCGGCCTCTCCGACGGCGCCATCGCCGTCATCGCCGATCACGCTTACGCCGCCAACTCGCCCCGGTCGTACGCGGCGATGTTCCACATGGGTGGCGCCGTCGCCCGAGTCCCACACGATGCCACCGCCTACGCCGGTCGCGACGTCGCGCACAACATCATCATCGACGCCGTGTGGCTCCCTGACGAGTCCGGCGAGCACGCCCCGGCCGAGACCGCTTGGGCGCGGCGGTTCCTCCAAGCCCTTCAACCGCACCGCGCTGGCGGCGTCTACGTGAACTTCCTTGATTCCGACGACGACTCCAGCCGGGTTCGAGAGGCCTACGGCGAGCGGATCTACCGGCGACTCGCCGAAGTCAAGGCCAAGTACGACCCTGACAACGCCTTCCACCACAACAAGAACATCCAGCCCGGCTGACGCCCGCACCGCGCCGACCAGCCCAAAAGGTTCTCAGAAGTTCGACTTGCAGGAGGCCAGCATGAGCACGCTCAGACTGTCGATCGTCGCGGCCGCCGTCCTCGCGGCCGCAGCCTTCACGTTCGCGCAGACCGCCAGCGGGCCGCCCACGGGCTGCCCGGATACCTCGAAGTGCCCGGTCAGCCTCCGCTCCGAGGACATCCAGTGGGAGAAGGCCTTTCCGGATCTCGGCGCTGACGGCCCCGACCTGGCGGTCGGCCACGTGAACCCGAAGACACAGGCCACGCAGCTCCTGGTCCGCGCGACGAAGCAGGCCGTGGTCCCCTGGCACTGGCACACGGCGAACGAGGCGCTCACGGTCATGAAGGGGACGTTCACCGTTGAGTGCGAAGGCAGGAAGATCGACCTCGGCCCCGGCTCGTTCACCTACACGCCGTCGCGCCTGATCCACCGCGCCACGTTCACCGAGGGCTGCATGATTGCGATCAGCGTCGACAGCCCGTTCGAAGCGCACGACCTGGGACGGGCCCGAGCTGCGCACCGGGAAGCACACCATCGTCTTCGACTGGAAGCCCGAGGGGCCGGGCCTGGGCAAGGGCGGGACGGGCGTGCTCTCCGTCGACGGCAAGGAGGTGTCGAAGAACACCATGGAACACACCATCCCCATCACCTTCCCGGAAGACGAGACCTTCGACATCGGCGCGGACACGGGCACCGGCGTCGCGCTGGTGGAGTACCGCTACGACATTCCGTTCAAGTTCACCGGCACGATCGACAAACTGACCCTCAAGCTCGACCCGGAGCCGCCGGCGGCGCCGAAGAAGTAGCGACGGCGAGGCAGCGCAGACGAGCGAAGGCGATCTCGCCGACATCCTGCAGGCCGTGCGGGTGAGGATCCTCGGGCTCTTGCGCCGCCACGGCGTGCTGACGGAGGGTGAGCCGCGGGACGGCGCAAGCACGTGCGGCTACTGCGCCGGGATGGTGACCACCGGTACGTTATCCGCGCCGCGATCCCCCGTCAGCGTGAAGAAGAACATCACCGCCGTGAGCGCGCGCTTCGTCGGCCAGTCGCCGTCGTCGATCCAGAACCAGGTCTGGCGGTAGTACACGGACGCGAACGCGTCCTCGGGCTTCTCCTTGCCGCAGTGGATGTGGACTGGCTGCCCGTCGGCCCCCCCTCTGACATCCTCGAAGGTCGGCAGGGCGCGGTGCGAGTCGAGGTGCTCCTGCGGCACGTCCATGTAGCTGGAGAAGGCGCCCATGATCTGCAGCATCGAGCGGCTGTTCACGGCCAGCTCGTCCACGGCGCCGCGCGCCTGCGAGAAGATCAACTTGAACTCCTGCTGCTCCGGGTCGAGCCCGAGCAGCCGCCGGACCTCGGCTCCCTTCTCGCGGATCTCGTCCGGCATGTTCTCGCGCCGCATGAAGAGCACGGCGGTCTGGCCGGTCGCCTTGTCGTCCTTCACCCGCAGGCCGACCCCGCCGGCGATCTGCACCTCGCGGATCAGCTGCAGCGCCTGCACGAACTCTGGATCGGCCTCGCGCACCTTGCCACCGGACGTGGAGCGGTTGCGCACGCCGTTGAGCGACTCGACGGTGAGGCCAAGGATGAAGTCCGCGGCATAGCCCGCCTGGAGCATGAAGAAGATGTTCTTCGGCTCGATCGGCGTGATCATCGAGCGCAGGAAGCTCTCGCCCATCAGCGGCACGTAGGTGATCGTGGGCCGATCGGTGTAGATGGCCGCCCCGCCCGCCGACAGGAAGTCGCCCTGGATCGCATTCGGGGAAGAGGACGTGCCGCTGATGTTGACGCCCGTCTGCATCGAGTAGCCGGCGACGATGGACGCCACGTCCACGAAGACCGGCAGGTCCATGTAGCGCAGCTTGACGATGTTGAGCAGCGTCTGCTGCTTCCACGACTCGGCGATGGCCGCGCTGTAGTCCGAGCGGTCGACCGGGATGCTCGGAGGGCCGAGCGACGTGCAGCCGGCGAGCAGCGCCGCCACGCCCAGACTGCGGAGGACGTCCTGACGGTTGATGCTCATGCTCTCCTTCTCGGCCAGGCGCTGGCTGACGCCTGCCCGATCGTGCCACCCGGGCCGGCGCGCTGTCGATGGTGCAAGCCCATCGGGGGCCTCAGCCCGCGCCGCCGGCTGCGGAGGAGCGCGCCTGCAGGTCGACGTCCAGCGTCCGCGACGGCTCCATCGCCGAAGTGGCGGCGTCGGGCCGCTGGCGCGGCGCCGGATGCCCGCTCCACCACGCCTTCGGATCCCTGCCGGGCACGGCCTTCGTCCAGCACACGGGACCCGAGTGCGCGTCTGGACCTCGCGTCGGCCGCTGACGCAAGCTGGACCCAGCGGCCGAGCCCTTCCATCGCAAGGCCTTCGACGCGCCGTGAGGCAGCGCCTACCGCGCCCTAGACGAGGAAGTCGAGGCCGCTTCCCTTGGCGGGCTCGGTCTGCAGGCGGCCGGTACGGATGGCGCCCTGGAACAGTTCGAAGTCGCGTTCCACCTGGTCTGCATAGGCGCGCGAGTATTTCGACAGGGCGACGTCGAACCGGTCGGACGATCCCAGGTATCCCGAAAGGAGCGCCGGATAGCCGGACTTGGCGTGCGCCCGCGCCAGGGCCCAGCCGCAGAGCGTCGCGTACGCCACCAGCGTGCTCGGCTTGAACGTCTCGAGCTCGGCGGACACCTTCATGTCGCGGAACTGGCGGACGTAGAAGTCGTGCCCGTGCGCGGAGCGGAACCATCCTAGGAAGATGTCGCTGGCCGCCTGCAGGAGCCGCTGGCCGTACACGACGCGCGCGCCCTGGTGCTCGAAGCGGCTCTTGCCACGCGGCGACTCCAGCACCGATCGGCGCGCTTCCTTGAGCTGCAGGAACAGCGGTTCTTCGGAGGCGGCGACGAACAGCCCAAGATAGCAACGCGTGCCCACGCTGCCGACGCCGACGACCTTCACCACCCCGTCTTCGAAGCGGAATCGGTCGAACAACTCGCATCGGTCGGCCGACAACGTCTGCCGATACTGCTTCAGGTGGTTCAGCGAGTGCTTCGCGAACTCCGCTGCCGAGAGCTTGAAGTGGAAGAGGACCGGCGGCTCGTCCTTGATCCTCCGGCGCCCATTCACGACCTCGGTCAGCTTGGGAACCACGGCCTCGGAGGTGCGCGAATGCGCCACCTTCTCGGCATTCACGAGCCGGGCGGTCGTGTCCCTGTCCTTCCGGAAGCGGTGCCTGATGTCGTCGATGCTGATTTGGGCATACCACGTGGCGAGCACGCCCATGTCGGCGAACTCGGCCGTCCGCTCCCGATAGGATGACGCGGCTGCCAGCACCGCATGCTCTCCAACCGACCGGGGAAAACGCCGGTCCCTCGCCGCGAGGACCAGGCTGGCGCCCAGCCGCTTCACGTCCCATTCCCACGCGCCGGGAAACGTCTCGTCGAAGTCGTTGATGTCGAAGACCAGCGTTCGCTCGGGCGAGGCGAATCCGCCGAAGTTCGACAGGTGGCAATCGCCGCACGCCTGAACGGTGATTCCCGAGACCCGTGCGTTCGCGAGATCCCGCGCCTGGATGACGGCGGCGCCCCGGAAGAACTTGAACGGCGATTCGGCCATGCGCTGATACTTGACCGGGATCAGCGCGGGAATCCGGTCGACGTCGGATTCCTCGAGCCATTGGATCGGGTCGCGCGACTTCGGCCGCGACTTCCATTCGGCATGCGAGCCGCGCGGGCACTTCTCGCGCAGGGCCCTTCCCTGCTTGCGTCGTTCGGCTCTGGGAGTATCCGCGGCGACACTCATGGGTCTTCCCCTTCAGGGGGAGCGCGCCGATGGCGCGGGGACTCCGGACAGCGAGGACCCCGGGGACGATCGTCGCGACATCGCGGGTCAGCGCCCGGGGGGATGGACCAGATGACCCACCCAGTGTACGCCACTCGACCGTTGCCCGCGAACCTGCCGACCGGCCCCTGGGGCGCGTCCTCGTCGCTGCGGGCCGGAGCCTCCCCATCAGGTCCCTGCCGGACGCTCCGTTCTCCACACCACGCGCACGCTCACGCCCCAACGAACGGCTCCGGCAGGATCGCCGGCGCTGCTCGTGCAGCGACACGGCGAAGGCGGAGCGCGTGACGGCGCTGCGGCAACGTAACCATGTGCAGCGATCCCCTATGCTGGAGCCCGTGGACAGACACGAGGTTGCAGCGCACGTGCAGACTCCGAGGCCTCGGCGGTTGTCTCCGGCGTGGCCGCCCAGTCGACGCGAGGAGGACGATGTCGCGCTCTGGGCACGGCGGTGCTGACGGGGGCCGGCGTGATCTCCGTGGTGGTGGGCCTGGCGGCGCAGAACACGCTCGGCAACCTCGTCGCCGGGCTCTCCCTCGTGCTCTATCGACCGGTGCGCGTCGGGGAGAGCATCCAGATCAACACTCCGAAGGGGCTCGTCACGGCGACGGTGCAGACGGTCTCGCTCGGCTACACCATCCTGCGGGATGCCGAGGGGCACGACGTGGTCGTTCCGAGTGGCCTGATGGCGAGCAGCCTTGCGATGCTGCGCTCTGCAAGCAGGTTCCCTGCGTCAACCGGCCCCGCCGAGGACATTGATCGCGCTGCTTGCGATGCCGGTCAGGGTGACCACCGAAATGGCCGACTGCAGCACCATCAGGATCTTGGCGGTTCGATTGAGCGGTGCCGTATCGGTGGGGCTGAACGCGAAGCTGGTCGTGAAGCCAAGGAAGAGATAGTCGGCATAGCGGGGATGCCATGCCTCGTAGCCAGGCAGAGCGCTGCCACGCTGCGGAAAGAGGAAGGCCCACGGCCGCGGATCGGGTTCGGACTCGATCACTCCCGGGGGGTCGATGATCCAGTACCAGATGGAGAAGATGAAGATGTTCGCCGCGGCCATGAGCGCGACATCGGTGATCAGCTCGTTCGCTGCGCTCGAGGACAGGCCGGCCAGCACTTCCAGGAGGAAAGCCGTGTGGGCCAGCAGGCCCGCCGTGAACAACGCGTTGGCGATGACGATGACCCGCATCAGGGCGCGTCGCCGGCTGAACAGCCACAGCCCGATCATCGACAGGAGGAAGACACTTCGGACGGCGGTGAGGACGGCGGCCACCAGGTGGAGATCCTGCGATTGCCCGCTGCTCAACCGGCCGAGAACCAGGGTGTAGGTAACCGCTTCCTGCATCAGCGAGACGAAGTACAAGACCAGCACGATCAGCGCGAGCGAGACACCCCTGTCGCGAACGAATCGAACCACGTTCGTCCTGGTTTCGGCGAGATGGGCGAACTTGATGGTCATCCCTCCCGGGCACGCAGACGATCGACGTCGAGCCCGCGGTACCAGACGGTGCTGTTCAAGCGAGCCTTGGTACGCCCGGCAGGAGTCGAACCTGCGGCCCCCGGTTTAGGAAACCAGTGCTCTATCCGCTGAGCTACGGGCGCACGGCGCGCGGAGCCCGTGGGGGTCGCGCGCGCGGCTCATCATCCCGGGCGCGACGGGTGGCGGGCAAGGCCGCCGGACGCGGCCGAGAGCCGGGGCAGGATGGCCGCGTCGGCCATCGACGCAGCGGAGCCGAACGCGGCCACGTACGTTCCGCGCAGCTTGCCGCAGTGATCGCGCACGGCGAGCACGATCGCCTCGTCCCCGGGGTCCGAGACGCCTTCGATGCGCACGATCTCGTCCACGACCAGGTCCTCGGGGAGGACGATGCGGCCGCTGGTGACGTCGCGCAGGCCCGTGGCCTCGGCGCGCAGCTCGTGCGTGTAGCCGGAGGCGGTGAGACGATCGACGGCGCGCGAGAGGCACTCGGGCTCGACGGGAACCGGATTGGCCGACATGGCGGAACCTCCGCGGCGCCGCCGTGGCGCCGGCCCGCACTCTAGCGCGCTTCGCCGGCGAGGTCCGTGACACGGCCGCCACCGTCGCCGCGCCCGCGACGGGGCCGGCGTCACCGCGCTCAGGCGATGCTCGACCCGCCGTCCACGTGCAGCATCTGCCCGACCATGTGGTCGGAGGCGGCGCTGCACAGGAAGACCACCGTGCCCGCCAGGTCGGCCGGCATGCCGTGCTTGCCGCGCGGCACGCCGGCCATGACCCGCGCGTAGAAGTCCGGGTTGTCGAAGACCCCCTTCGACATGTCGGTCTCGAACAGCCCCGGCGCGATGCCGTTCACGTTGATCCCGAAGGGCGCCCACTCCACCGCCAGGCTGCGCGTGAACAGGATCACGCCGCCCTTGGCCGCGCAGTAGGCCGTCGCGCCGCCCACGCCGATGCGGCCCAGCACCGACGAGACGTTCACCACCTTGCCGCGCTTCTGCTTCTTGAAGTGCGGGGCGACGGCCTTCGCGAACAGGAAGCTGCCCACCAGGTTCACCTCGAGCACGCGCGACCAGTCCGTGAGGGACGTCTGCTCGATGTCCTGCATGTGGTAGAGGCCGGCATTGTTCACGAGGATGTCGACGCGGCCGCGCTCGCGGAGCGCGGCGTCCACCGCGCGCGGCGCGACGTCGGGGTCGGTCACGTCGCCGGCCACGACGAACGCCCTGCGGCCCGCGGCCTGCAGGGCGCGTTGCGTCTGCTGCAGTTCGTCCTGGCGGCGCGCGACCAGCACGCAGTCGGCGCCGGCCTGCGCGAGCGCCTCGGCCATCGCGCGCCCGAGGCCGCGGCCGGCGCCGGTGACGATGGCGACCTGGTCGTCGAGACGGAAGAGGTCGAGGGCGGGCATGGCGAGCACCAGGGGAGAGACACGCGGGGCCGACCAGCATAAGGCGGGTGGTCCCCGGCGTGCAGCGAGGCGTTCAGGGAACCGAGGCTTGCAGCGCGTTGCTCAGCGCCACCCCTTGTACGGCGCCGTCGTCCTGGATGGCGAATTGCATGAACAGGTCCAAGCCCGACATGCCCGCGGGCCACGTGTCCCACGTGAGCGAAATCGTTCCCGTCGGCGAGACCGCCGCGAGAATCAGGTCCTGCGCAGGCTGGGGCACGAGCGTTCCGCCCTTGAAAGGCGACGTCGCAGCGGATGTCGACAGGAAGAGCAGCGCCGCCGCCAGTGGCTGGGCCTGGCTCAGGAACAGCGCACCCGACGAGCCAACGCTGAGCGGACCCGCGCCCTGCAAGAGCGGCTCGCCGGCGCTTCCGCTGAGCGCGTAGCCCAGATCCGTCCAGGATCCCGCCGGAAGCGGTGCCACCTGCAGAAGGATCGAGAGAATGTCCAGGTCGACGTGCGAGGTGACGAGATCGGTCCGCCCGTCGCCGTCGAGATCGCCCGCGTCGATCGCAGCCGGCCACTTGCCGGTCACCCACGACCCGACGAAGTCCGGGGTGCCCATGCCATCGCCCTGATAGACGCTCACGAGGTTTCCGGCATAGGTGTCCGACACGATATCCAGCTTGGAATCTCCGTCGAGATCGGCGCAGGCCAGCGAGGTTGCCCAAACGGCGGCCAATGTCGCGGGAGCCAGATCGAAGCCGCCAGATCCATCGCCCTCTGCGAAGCCGATGCTCCCATCATTCAGAAAGACCAGGTCCTGGTGCCCGTCAGCATCGAGGTCGCGCACCAGCACCTTCGCCGGTTGACCCCCTGCGAAGACCGAGGTCTCCAGCGAGAAGTCACCAGGTCCGGTGGCGGACAGGATCCCGATCCCTCCCACGGGCCCGTTCGCGACGGCGAGATCCAGATCACCGTCCTCGTCGAAGTCGCCAGAAGCGATGTCGAGCGGTTCTCCTCCGACGGTCGCCATGCCACTCGTGTCGAAGGCGCCTGTGCCGAGGTTGAGACCGATGGTCGCGCTGGACTTGTAGTAATTCGACGTCGCGAAGTCGGCGTCGCCATCGCCGTCCAGATCTCCCGCCACGACTCCCGTTGGGGAACTGTCACTCGGGCCGACGGGAACCGGATTGCTCGCCACTGGGTAGGCGCCGGCGAGATTCGGGAGGAAGCTGACCGTGCCCTTGGAGGATTGGGACACCACGAGGTCGGCGTCGCCATCGGCGTCGAAGTCCGCCGCGGCCACGCCGGAAGGCGAGCCAGTCAAATCGGTCACCGTCGTCAACGTGAAGGAGCCGGTCCCGTCGCCGACCTGGAGTTCCACGAACTGTACGTCAGGCGAGGGCGGGAGGGTGGCCTTGCTGAAGTAGACCGTCTCGATGACGTCCAGGATTCCGTCGCCTGTGGCGTCGACGAGCAGTACCCCGTTGCCTCCCGCCGAGGCGGGCGCGGATCCGTTCGTTGTCACGGCTCCGGTCCCGTCGCCGCGCAACACCAGGGCATTGGCGTAGAGGCCGTCTCCAGCCACGAGGTCCTCGTGCCCGTCGCCATCGACATCTCCGAGCATGACGGGACCGGGCGAGCCGCAAGCCGTCCACGGCCCGAGACTCACAAAATCCCCATCACCAAGGCCGAGCAGCGTGGATGCCCCGTCTGAACTCGTATCCGTCAGGGCGAGATCGAGGGTTCCATCCTCGTCGAGGTCGCCAGTAGCAACGAATTGCGGCACGCCACCGGCACCGACGGCAATGGCGTCGCCAAACGTGCCGTCGCCCGCGCCGAGCCGCACGTAGAGGAGGGAAGTGTTGGCCAGAAGCACGATGTCCTGATGGGCATCGCCGTCGACGTCCGCGGCCAGGGCCGATCTCAGGGCGAGCGAGGCGCTGAGCGTGCTGTCGAGTGCCAGAGATCCATCCGGCTTGCCCATGAGAACATCGACGGTCTTGTACGAGAAGGACGTCACGGCAGCGTCGTCGTGACCATCCTCGTCGAAGTCCGCCACGGCGACACTGTAAGGATGCAGAGCGACTGACGTGGAGAGGCCGGCGTCAAAGGTACCGTCGCCGTAGCCGCGGAACACGATGGCCGTGTCGGGCGAGCTCGTGACACCGACCAGATCGTCCTTTCCATCTCCATCGATGTCGCCGACTGCGAGGTCGTTCAAGATGTGGCCTTGCGCTGCGATAGGTGCAGCCACGAAGCTGCCGTCTCCCGCCCCGAGGAAGACCGCGATGCCAGCCGGGTTGAGCGTGGCCGCCGCCAGGTCCTCGCGGCCATCGCCGTTGAAATCGCCCACGACGATGTTGTTCACATCCGCCGGGGCGGATAGGGATGGTTGCGCGGCGAGCACTTGCTGCGGGTCACCCAGCAGCACCGCGACGGTGTCGAACTCCGCCGCCGCCACGTCTGCAAGTCCGTCCTCGTTGAAGTCGCCCCGGACCAGCTCCTCGGCCGAAGAGTCGAGCGGGAAGGCTGGTACGCGGAACTCCGGAACGACTTGGGCCGCGAGCCGCGGACATCCGAACGGGGTCAGGATCGTGACCGCGACGAGGAACGTCTCGACCGCACGTGTGGGCATCGCAGGCCTCCTCGAGTGAGAGCCACGGCGCGTTCCCGAACCACGAGTCTCATCCCGGCGCAAGGATCCGTCAAGTCGGCCGCGTCGCTGCTTGTCAGTGTGCGCGATCAACGAGCGCGCGGAGGTGGCCGCGCAGGCACTCGGCCAGACAAGCCGGCCGTGCAGCCGCCGACCCGCTACTCGCGCGCCGCCCGCACCATGCGGTCCCCGATCTCCAGCCGCTGAACGACGTCGAGGCCCTCGATCACGCGCCCGAACAGCGTGTAGTGGCCGTCGAGGTGCGGCGTCGGCACGTGCGTGAGGAAGATCTGGCAGCCGCCCGTGTCGGGCTCGCCGGCGTTGGGCATGCCGAGCGAGCCCGTCAGGAACGGCTCCGGCGAGAACTCGTCGGGCAGTCGGCGGCCGCCGGTGCCGAAGCCGTCGCCGCGCGGGTCGAGCCCCTGCACCACGAAGTTGGGCACCACGCGGTGGAAGTCGAGGCCGTCGTAGCAGCCGAGCTCCACCAGCTCGAGGAACGAGGCCACGTGCACGGGCGCCGTCACGCGGTCGAGCTCGAGCAGCACCTCGCCGCGCGTGGTGACCAGCCGCACCCGCGGGTGGCTGTCCTCGTGCGCGGCCGCGTCCTGCGCGGCCAGGCGGTCGAGCAGCCGGCCCGCGGCCGGGTCGGCGGGCGCCTCGCTGTCGGGCGGCAGCCCCAGCGCGCGCCGCAGCACCTGCGCGGCCTCCTTCATCTCGGGGCCCGTGGCCGAGAGCAGGGAGACGGCGCAGGCGTGCACCAGCCGCGGGTCGGCGGTGCCGGCCTGCGCCTCGGGCTGCACGGCCTCGGCGGCGGCCACGCGCGGCGCCGGATCGTCGGCGGCGAGCGCGGCGAGGAGCTGGCTGACCACCGTGTCGCGCGGCAGGTCGAAGAGCGGCACGTCCTGCGGGTTCTTCGTCAGCAGCGCGCCCAGCGCGGCGCCGGCCACGGTGGGATCGTCGTCGGCCAGCAGGTCCAGCAGCGTGCCGGCGTCGCGCCAGGGTCCGTCCTTCAGCAGCGTCGCCGCGCGCTCGCGGTCGCGCCGGTCGGCGCCGCGCGACAGCGTGTGCAGGAACCACAGCGCGCGGCCCTCGTCGGCCGCGGCCACCAGCGCGGCGGCGGCGGCGCGGCGCACCATGGGCGAGGGGTCGTGCCGCCCGGCGTCGGCCAGCGCGTCGGACAGCCCGCGCCGCTCGTCCTGGTCCAGCGCCGGCGCGGAGAGGAGCGCGCCCAGCGACTCGGCCGCGCTGGCGCGCACGAGGCCGTTCGCGTGCGACGTCAGCAGGTGCAGGAGCGCGGGCGCGGTCTCGAGCGGCGCTCCCAGCACGGCCGCGGCGCGCGCCGCCTCGACGGCCACGCGCTCGTCCGGGTCGTCGAAGAAGGGCCGCGGGTCGAAGGGCGTGCCCAGCTCCTCGCGCTGGAGCGCAGCCAGGCCGCGCAGCGCGAACACGCGCGAGAGCGGCTCGCC
>Ga0209382_10010951_pt1 | contig 11284 bp, 15 predicted proteins | sample SoiMetdeltSBSDD5_FD_187599 | JGI IMG/M metagenome (GOLD analysis project Ga0209382, IMG submission 187599) | Bulk soil microbial communities from a Populus tree surrounding site in Tennessee, USA - Soil MetaG P. deltoides SBSDD5 (SPAdes) (version 2) | ecosystem: Environmental > Terrestrial >...
CGAGGCTGTCATCATCGCGCTCCGGCTCGGTCTAATCGATCTTCCGCCGGAGCCGGCCTGATGCTGCCAGGTGGAGACCCTGGTTACGCGCGTAACGCCGCCCTGCCGGCTGCCAGCCCCCCCCCCGTGCCATCCCGACCGCTCGTGGCTGTGGAGGCCAGGAGCGCGCAGCACGGAGCCGCTGGGCATCAGGCCGCCGTGACGGAATGCTCATGACAAGGTTCCGTCGCCGTGAAACGCTGGTCGCAGAGTCGGTGGGAAAGGGCCTCTTCCACCCGCTCGCGGCGACGGGCTCGCCCCACCGCTCCGCCGCATGAGTCGGCCGCCCGCCCGACCCGGCGGACGGCCGACTCCCACTCCAACGCGCCCGGCCTTCGGAGCCCCCGTGACGATCAATGATCTCGACTTGCTCGCCGATACCGACCACCTCCGCGCATTCACCGATGTCTTGGCCTGTGACCTGGACCGCTCGGAGCTTGACATCCTCAGGACAATCGTCGCCGTGCTACAGGACAAGCAGCGGCGGCAGGCTGATGACATGAGCGATGTGCTCCGCCTCGGACGGGTCCGTCAGGTCGCCACGAGCGAGCTTGATCGGGTTCTCAGCCGACAGTAAGCCACCACCCCAAGGTGCCATCCGGGCCGTGCGTCGCTCCCGGGGCCACGAGCGCGCAGGATGGGGCTGCTGGGGACATGCGGATCGCCTAGACTGACTCGGGGAAGGAGTCTGAACCATGCGACGACTGCGCGAATATCTCCCCGAGAGCAAACCAGATACCGAGACCAACACAGTTGCTGAGCCCCCCTTACTCGAGGTCGACGACCCGGGCGAGGAGGAATAGGCCAGGGACCACAGAAGCGCCCTGGCATCTGACCGGGGCGCTGATGTTGATAGACGTTATCGATAGCTAGCTCGTGCGCTGTTTCGCCTGACAGAAGACAGCGCAGAACACTTGCCACGGTGGGGCGCCGTGGTGGCGGGGCGGTCGGGTCAGGCCAACCGACGTAGCCGGTACGCGATCCCATCAAGCTGCTTCGCAAACGTTGGAGCCTGCTCGGCATGCATGTCGCACAGGAGCCTCTGGAACAAGCTACGGCCGGCGAGTAGGCCGAGTTCGATCACGACCACAAACGTCGCGGTCTCACGGCAGGTCGGGTACTCGCACGCGACCACCATGTCGACGATGGTAGCGCCCGGACACGAAGACGGGCCGGCAGGTCGCCCCGCCGGCCGGTGTGAGTGGCGCGGTTGACCCCGGGGCTCTTCTGAGATATCCTCTGCTCGCCGCTTCGGTGGTCACTCCCGTCGCGGCGCGATGCGGCTGGTGGAATGACGGCCCGCCAGCCGCTTCTACGTGTCAGGCTTCGGGTTGCGCCCCCACGCTATGCGGCCGGTGCTCTGTGTGGGGGCCATCAGCGCGCAGGTCGAGGCTGCTGCTCCAGGGCCTCGCCCAGCTCGGCGTTGCGCCGCTCCAGCTCCTCGAACAGGCGGGCGTTTTCGATGGCGATCACGGCCTGGTCCGCGAAGGTCTCGGCGAGCGCAACCTCACGCTCGTTGAAAGGCTCGACGTGGATGCGGCCGATTACCAGGACGCCGATGACGACACCGTGACTCCGGAGCGGGACCGCGAGCGTCGACCGGGGGATGGTCTGATGCCGTAGAGGAAACTCGGCGAGGGATCCCGGGCTCTGCCGGTCTGCAACGTTCAGGATCTCTCCATCCAGGATCGCCCGACCAAGCTGTGAATCGCGGGACAACGGCTGCTCATCGCCGAGCACTCTGATCCTCGTCGGCAGCCCGGAGGCGGCGACCAGCCGCGTCACCTCGCCGTCGACCTCTCGAAGCGTCACGCCGTCGGCGCCACAGAGCCGATGGACGCTCTCGACGAGCGCATCCATCACGGCTTGGAGTTCGGTTGGGGATGAGGCGATGACCCGCAGCACCTCGGCGGTCGCGGTCTGCTGCTCCAGCGCCTCGGCGAGCGCTCGGTCGCGGCACTCAATCTCGGCAGCGTGGTGATCCCGAACCTGCCGTAGCTCGGCCCGGAGCTGCTCGACCGTCGCGGCGTCATCACCCATCACGCCCCTCCGAACGCTCCCTGTCGCTCCAGCGACCGATGAGCCCGCCTCAGGACTTGAAGACGGACGGCGGCACTATCCCGCGCCCGTCCGCCGATGTCAAGGTGAGCGCCGCACGGCCCCGAGCGAGTGTACGACGGGGCGGGACGGGGCGCTGTGACGGGGGTCACACGCTTGGCGGCAGTTGCCTGACCGCCGGCCGATGACCGCATCCCACAGCCCGCCTCTACGGTTCCTGGAATGGAGGCACCGACCCTGTTCGCCTACATGGACCAGTACTCCGGCGGGAACCTGTTGATCTCGTCCCGCCACCGGCAGAGGAGACTCCTCAAGTCCGCCCACCTCGTCCGCCGTAGCCGATGCAGCCTGCCGGGACGCTGGATCGCATGGGCCAGCAAGTTGGCGAGGGCCGCGTCGTACACCCCGTCGGCAAGCGGCGAGCCGGGGGCGGCGAAGACGTCGTGCCCTTGTCGATGAACGCCGATGTGCAAGGCGATCCCCATCGTCGTGCCCTCCCGATGCGACCACGGTAGCCGACACGGCAGGGCTCGTCTGTGATCCTGGTCACACCCGACGCCTGCCTCAGATGCGGCGACTCTCCATGGGGCCAGGGCGCGCGCCGGGCGAGCGCCCTGGCGGCCCGGGCGATCATGGCCAAGGTGAGGAGCACTCCGCCCTAGCCAGTCAGGGCTGGCTCCGGCTCCTTGACTACTGTCGGCAGCCGCACTGTGAACGTCGAGCCCTCGCCGTGGACGCTCTCGACGGTCAGGTCACCGCCCATCATCTGGCAGAAATGGCGACTGATCGCCAGCCCCAGCCCGGTCCCGCCGTACCTGCTCCTCGTGCTCGCCTCGGCCTGGGAAAACGCCTCGAACAGCCGCCCCAATTGCTCCTCGGTCATCCCGATGCCGGTGTCCTTGACGGCAAACCTGAGCCAGTCGTCCGGCTCACGGGCGGCGGTCAGGCTAATCGTGCCGTGATCCGTGAACTTGGCGGCGTTGGAGAGCAGATTGAAGAGCGTCTGGCGCACCTTGGTCAGGTCGGCCTGCATGGTTCCTACGTCGTGGGGATAGGCAACGACCAGCGTATTGCCGTTCTTGTCCATGAGTGGCTGAACGATGGCCTGGACGTCCTGGACGAGCTGACCGACCTCGAACGGCTCGATGAACAGGTCCATGCGGCCGGCCTCGATCTTTGATAGGTCGAGGATGTCGTTGATCAGCCCCAAGAGATGCTTCCCGGCCGCGTTGATCCGCTGCAGGTCGGGCAGGAAGGTCTGCTCACCCAGGTCCTCCGCCTCCTCCTGGAGCATCTCGGAGTAGCCGATGATGGCGTTCAGCGGCGTGCGCAACTCGTGGCTCATGTTCGCCAGGAACTGCGACTTGTGCTGGCTCGCTTCGGCAAGTTGGATATTCGCCTCCTGAAGCGCCGAGAACAGCCGGGCGTTCTCGATGGCGATGACGGCCTGGTCAGCGAAGGTCTCCAGGAGCCTGATCTGCTCGTCAACGAACGGCACTGCCTCGAACCGTCGGATCAGGATGGCTCCCAGCGCGGCGCCATTCCGGAGCAGAGGTGCCGAGGCAACGGTGCGGTGCCCCAGGGCGCGCTGGGTTCCGACAACGGTCGGAAACTCGTCCAGGGCAGCGGCGAGATCAGGCACGTGAACTGCAGATCGGTCCAGAATGGCTCGACCGGCCGCGGAGCCACGGTCGAGCGCCAGCGTGTACCCGACTGGCGTAGCCGGGCGATCACCAGAGTTGGCGATCTTCCGGAGCAGGTCACCCTCTACTGCGAAGACCTGCGCGTCAGCCGCTCGACAGAGGCGGGCGACCTGCTCAGCCACGCCGTCGAGCACGGCCTGGAGATGCGTCGGGGAGCTTGCCAGCAACCGAAGAATCTCGGCGGTGGCCGTCTGCTGCTCCAGGGCTTCGGTCAGGGCCGGCCGGAGAAGTCGAACCTCATCTGCCAAGCCATCGCGCTCGACGCGCAGCGAGGCAACCTCAGCTTCAAGCTGTGCGATCCGCGCGGCGTCGTCAGCCATCACGAGACCCCAGACGGCGGCTCACACACCCGATGCTCATCGTCGCATCCTCCGCCTCGCTGCCCTGCCGCACGATGGGTCAGGATAGCACGGCCCTAGGAAGACAGCCTGTGACCTCGGTCACTTTGGGGATCGACGCCGGCAGCTTCGTCAGCCATCTCGCTCAACAGGTCGCGAGGCGGGATGCCGAGCGCCTCCGCGAGCCGGTCCACCGTCCGCAACGTAGGCACATCTCGCCGCGCTCCAGCAGCCCCACGACGTTCCGATGAAGACCACCCACAATAGTAGGTGGTCAAGATAGTGCTGATCCCTCCGCCGACTCCATAGCTGGCGCGGTCCACCGGTTCTCGCCGTGGTACTCCGGGCGCTCGCTTGCAGCCTCCTCCTCGTCGCTCTGGCTGTCCCTGAGTGCCACGGCGCCGCCGACCCGACATGGACATGGGGGCATCGCACGGGATTGGGCATACCCCGGCCTGGTGATCGGCCGGCACATAGTGAGCGACCGTTCGGGACGAGGCGCGGCTGCAAGACCAACACCGGTCGTCACAGGTTTTTACCGCCGGTCGGTAGAAACCTGTGGAAGCGATGAACGTCGAGGACAAGAACAGCGAAGCAAACCGGGACAAGCCACACGAAGATGACGCGATGACGACGATGCTCGATGAGGAGTACGCGAAGTCGGTCAGGCAGGCCACGCGCAGTCGGCCGGACGGCCGGGTCGGCGGATCGCTCAGGGGTGCGCGTGCTCGGACACGCGCGGGGCGAGCGGCAGGCCAGACTCCATCATCGCCCACAGCCGATCCCGGATGATCCGACGAGCCTCCTCGACGCCCTCATCCCGTGGCCACGACTTCAGGTAGCCCAGGTTGAAGCGCGGGCCGATCAGCACCTTCACCTTGCCGGGCTTCGGGATGAGGGCGCCGCGCGGCAGGCACTCGTAGGTGCCCACTGCCGCGAGCGGGATCAGCGGGATGCCGGAGGCCGACACCTGAATGGCAAGGCGCGCCAGGACCGGGTTGGTCGGACCGAGCCTGCCCTGGTGGTTGCGTGTGCCCTCGGAAGCGAACCCCACGAGCCGTCCCTCGCGGAGCTTGCGCAGCACCTCCCGCAAGGCCGACGTATCGGTACCGTCCCGCACCACCGGAATCGCTCCCCAGGAGTGCATCACGTGTTTGATGAAGGGCATCCTGGTGAGCGACGCTTTGGCGACGAGGCAGGAGCCGACGTACGGATCGGCCAGCACGAACGCCGGCGCATCCAGGTTGCTGACGTGGTTGGTGAGGACGAAGACCGGCGGTTGAGGTGGCAGATGCTCCTGCCCGAGCACTTCGTACTGGTGGAACAGCTTGAAATAGCCTCGAACGAAGAGCTTGGTGATCCACTTGAACCTGGGCGCTGGCTCGAGTTCGGACATCGGCGGTGCTCCTTGGCACATTCCGGCAGGCTCCAAGCGGGCGCCAGGACGTGTCGCATGGGAGTCTACCAGCGTCGCGGCGTCCACCTGACCGTCCGACGCCGCAGAAGCCTCCAGGACATCCGTGCTGTCCGCAGGTGGCCCTCCTCTGGAGTCAGGAACGCAGTCCGCGTGGCTCCTAGAAGCGCGGCCGGAAAGGGGGCTACCGGAAGGGAGGGTCGGCCGGGTAGGATGAAGCAAACGGTCGGCTGAGTGAGGGAGAGGGGATGCTGGGGAAGCGGGGGCCGCAGCGGGGGCTGTTCGAGGCGGACACGGCGTACGGGGCGTTCGTTGGTCGGGACAGTTTCTACGGGTGGCTGGCGAGCCAGCGGGGGGAGCTGTTTCGGGACGAGCAGTTTGCCGGGCTGTACGTGCTGAACAACGGACGGCCGAGCGTGCCACCGAGCCTGCTGGCGACGGCCCTGGTGCTGCAGACGTATGAAGGGGTGTCGGACGACGAGGCGAAGCAGCGAGCGGACTACGACCTGCGCTGGAAGGTGGCGCTCGGGGTGGAGCTGGACGCGCGGCCGTTTGCGAAGAGCACGCTGCAGGAGTTTCGGGCGCAATTGATCGTGCACGAGGAGCAAGCCGCGATCTTTCGGCAGAGCCTGGAGCTGGCGAAGCGGCGGGGGACGTTCCGGACCAAGCGTGGGGAGCAGCGGCAGCTGAAGGTCGCGCTGGATACGACCAATATCCTGGGACGGGGAGCGGTGAAGGACACCTACAACCTGCTCGGGGACGGGATCGTGAAGCTGGCGCGGGTGCTCGCGAAGCTGGCGGGGCAGCCGATGACAGCGTGGGCCGCGGAGCAGGGATACGGGCGGTACGTGGGGCAGACCAGCCTGAAGGGGACGGCGGAGATCGACTGGGGCGATGTGGCCCAGCGGCGACGGTTCCTGGGAGAGATCGTCGCCGACGCCGATCGGCTGCTGGAGCAGGCGCGGGTGGCACGGACCGGGTTGGCGGACGGGAGCGCGGCCGAGACGCTGCTGGTGGAGGCGGCCGGGCTGCTGAGTCGGGTGTTGGTCCAGGACGTCGAGCGTCGGGATGACGGGCCAGCCCTCAAGCATGGCGTCGCCACCGATCGGCTGCTGTCGGTGCACGATCCCGAGATGCGGCACGGGCGCAAGAGCGCCAGCAAGCGGTTCGACGGGTACAAAGCGGCGGTCGCGACGGACACGGACGAGCCGATCATCACGGCGGTGGCCGTGCTGGCGGGGAACGCGCCGGATGCCGAGGGAGCGCTGGAGCTGATCGAGCAGACCGAGGCGAACACCGGCTGCGCGGTCGACGCGACCATGGGGGACTGCGCCTACGGCAGCGGCGAGACCCGTCAGGCGTTTGCTGACGCGGGTCGGACGATCGTGGCGAAAGTGCCAAACCCGTCGAACCAGGGCTGCTTCCCGAAGACCGCCTTCACCATCGACCTCGACGCCACGAGCGCGACCTGTCCTGGCGGCCAGACCACCCAGGACTTCAAACCGAGCCCGGCCGGCGGTGGACAGTTCCGCTTCGCACCAGCGGTCTGTGCCGCCTGCCCCCTGCGCCCTCAGTGCGTCCGGGGCGCTGGCGGGCGGACGGTCGCCGCGCATCCCCAGGAACGGCTGCTCCAGGAAGCCCGCGCCTTCCAGGCGAGCCCGGCCTTCGCCGAGTACCGACGCCGGCGCCAAATGGTCGAGCACCGCATCGCTCGACTGGTCCAACTGGGCATCCGCCAGGCCCGCGACGTCGGGACGGCCGAGATCCTGTTCCAGGTGCTGATGGCTGCCACCGTGGCCAACCTGACCTACCTCGCCGCCACCGCTCCCGCCACCGACCCCACGGACCCGCATCTGGCTGCCGTTGAGCGGCTGCTTGGCCTCCTGGGGCTCCTCCTGGCCCTCCTGAGCGGCGTCTTGGACCCCAACTCGCTCGCCCAGGCGCCGAACGCCCGTCGATCCGGTCGAGCTGCCTCACACCGTCGGCAGCGAGTTGCGGTGCCAAGCGCGTTCATCAGGCCCGGTTGTCGGCCGGGCTTCTAGGGCTGGGTCGAGCTGCTCCTGGATGATTGAGACTAGCCTGACACCGGTCGACTCGCCATAGGCTTGGACTGCACCCGCCAGTCGTGCCGCTCGCCGTGGCCGGCCGAGTACCGCGGCCAACGTCGCGTACAGCGCCATGGCGTTGTGAACCAGCCAGTCCGAGCCGACTTCGCGCAGCGTGCGTACCCCGTCACGCGCATGCGCCAGCGCCGTGGCGTAGTCGCCCTGGCGGCAGGCGGTGAAGCCCCATCACGTTGAAGCAGACGCCGATTCCTTCGACGTGGCCCAGATCCTGCCGGATAGCCAGCGCCGGTTCGTAGTGGGCGAGCGCGGCCGGATACTCTCCCGCGATGTGCGCGGCCAGGCCAAGCTGATGCAGCGCCCAGGCCATCAGCCACGGGTCGTGGGCGCCTCGGCTCGGAGGGACCCAGATGACCGGTGCCCAGGTGCTCATCGTCGACGACGACCCGGCCTTGCTCGAAGCCTTGCTCGAGACGCTCCGGCTCCGGATGTTCGACCTCGAAGTGGACACGACGGATTCGGGACCGGCGGCCCTCGAGCGGCTGAGCCAGACCGACTACGACGCCCTGGTGGTCGACATCAAGATGCCGGGTATGGACGGGCTCGAGCTGCTTGGGGAGATCAAGCGCATCTCCCCCGAGACGCCCACCATCCTGATCACCGGCCACGGGGATTACGACCTGGCGATCGAGGCCTTGCGCGCGGGGGCGCAGGACTACGTGACGAAGCCGATCGACCGTGACTATTTCGTTCGATCGCTGAGCCGGGCCATCGAAAGCCATAAGCTGAGCCGCGAGGTCGCGGCCAGGCGGCTCGACCTGCTGCACCACACCGAGCAGCTCGAGGCGGGCGTGCGAGAGCGGACCGTCGAGCTGCGCGAGGCGTTGCACCGCGAGCAAGTCGCTCGGCGCGAGCTCGACGAGCTGAACCGCCAGCGCGAGATGTTCGTGTCGCTGGTGGCCCACGACCTGGCGGCGCCGCTGACGACGATTCGCGGCTATGCCGAGCTCCTGGGGCGCCCGGATGCAGGTGCCGAACGCCAGGAGCGCGCGCGCAAGGTGATCGTCTCGGAGACGACGAGGCTGGCCCGCCTTGCCAGCGACCTGGCCGATGCCACGCAGATCGTGAGCGGCCGGTTCCAGATCCGGCTGGATGCCTGCGACGTGGTAGAGCTCGTCGAGGAACAAGTGGAGCTGGCGCGCACGCGGGCCGAGTCACGCGCGATTCGCCTCGATGCGCCCGAGAGCCTGGCGCTGGCCTGCGATCGCGATCGCCTCGCCCAGGTGGTGTCGAACCTGTTGACGAATGCGATCAAGCATGCCCCGGGCGGGGAGATCGACGTCCAGGTCGGGCGTGAGGGCGAGCAAGTGGTGCTGAGCGTACGCGACCGCGGCCCCGGCATCCCTCCCGACCAGGCCGAGCGCATCTTCCGGCCTGGCAGCCGCCTGGGAGACGACGGGGGCGCGGCCTCGGCCGAGGGGCGCGGCCTCGGCCTCCACATCGCGAAGGGCATCGTGGAGGCCCACGGCGGTCGGATCTGGGTCGAGTCCGCCGCAGGCGCCGGCGCGACGTTCTGCATCCTCCTGCCCCTGGCGCCCATCGACGAAGCGGCCGCTCCCGACCCGGCCCGGGGATAACGGGCGACGCGCTGATCGACCGCCCGCCACCTGAGTCGCAGCGGGTGCTCAGGCGCGTGACGCGAGCAGGCTGGGATGGAGGCAGTGCGCCGGCTGGCCGAGCCCGCCGACGCGGACGCGGCGGTGCCGGGCACGTGAGCAGGGGCTATCGCGATGGTGCCCAGCGCCGACTGGCCCGGCGATGACTCGTGCCGGTCCAGGGTACACGATCCCCCGAACCATCACCCGACACGGGGCGTGCGATCCGGCGGCGGCAACGTTGCGTAGACGTGGCACGCGACAGCAGAGAGGGTAGCCCGGTGCCGCTGCCAGAGCTCGACGGGCAGGACGGCGTCTTCGAGCGCCGCGTCTTCGAGTTCCGCGTCCTCGTCGCGTATAAGGCCGTTCTCGCCGGTCTGGAGGCAGCCGAAATCCGGTTCCCATGGAACCGGGGCGACGCACTTCGATCACACGACGAGCAGGATGCGGCCGCCGCGATCGTCTCCCTCGACCTCTACCACGAGCAGCACTACGACCGAGACATGACGGACCTGATCGTGGCTGAGGTGCGCCTCCGGCTCGCCGCGCGGGGCGACGTGGTCCGAGCAGCGCGGCCGTCACGGCCGATCCCACGCCCTCCGTGCGTGGCGGATCCGACCGTGCTCAGGGTACACGAGCTGCAGGCTGGGGACAGAGCGGCCGACGTCCCGGAGAACGCCGGCCGACTCCCGCCGACGCGCCCGCGAGCATGAGCGGGCGGAGGTCGACAGGTCAGGCGCCAGCCGATCGTTGTGGCGCCCTTGTGGCGCCGGCGGTCTCCCGGCGATGGGATGATGGTGCTGAAGGAGGCAGAGCCGTGGACCCTGAGTGTTTTGAGCGGGACGCCAGCCCTGATGATCTTCGTGCAGGTCGTGGTGGTCGGTCGACGGGATTGCTGGGACGGGGTGACAGCGTCCCCTGGAGTGAGCCGTGGCCGTTCGTCGTCACGCCGATCATCGCGGCGATCAGCTGGCTTGCCGCCCGGTGGGCATGGCGGTGCTGCTGAGGTGAGCCCCGAAGGGCTGGCGGTCGTCGTCCTGCTGGTGCTGTCGCGGTGAGCGGCGAGCCCTGGCCCACGATCACCTGGGGCGTACTGGCGGCCGTCGTCCTGCTGCTCCAGATCTGGGCCCAGCTGAACGATCGTGGCCACTGAGTGGCCGCCGTGGTGTCCGGCTCGCTGGCGCTCGTTGCCGTGGTCGTGCTGCGGGGGGTGCCGAGGTGATGTACCGTCTGGTGATCGGGGTCGTGCGCCGCTGGGTGGCCCTCGTCCTGCTCGCGGTGGTGCGGGTCGTCCTCGGCAGGATCCGGCGACGCCTCCCCCGACTGTCGTAGCTACTCGGTACGGTACCGCGCGCGTCGGCGGATCGCTCCGTCCCGTGCTGCCGTGGGGGAGGGGCTCCATGGTAGGGCGGCCTGCAAGGCCTGCCCGCCTCCCCGGCACGCCAGACCTCAGTAGTTGTGCGACGGCGGCGTCTCCCCCGTCATCCTGTGCCAGAGCAGCGTGCTGACGCGGCGTGCGACCAGCCCGGCTGCGGCCATGGTGAGGGCGGAGAGCACGAACCAGCTCACCCGCTTCAGGTAGGGCCGATTCCGCAGGACGCGAAACCCAGGTGTATTCGCCATGGCGCGCCCATCGTCGATCCATCCGCAGGCATCTCGCGATGTCGGGTAGCACCGCTGGGATGGTGCTACCTGGCACGGGAGGCCGACGCCGGTTCAGCGGTCGCCTCCCCATGTACACCCTGTTGCCGCCCCACGGTCCCACAGCGGACCCACAGGTCGCCAGCCGGCAGGCGAACGAGCGTCAGGGGGAGCAGCTCGTCAGGGCTGCCGAGACGATCGGCCGCTAGGCCGCCGAGCTGGAGCGGGCCGCGGCGACGATCGTCAGCCTCGGCGACCAGCTGAACACAACACGCTCAGGATTGTGCCTGGACGCGTCAGGAGCCCCACTCCGCAGACCCCGACCGCAGAGCCGTTCACGAACTAGGTGCGCGCCTAGCCTTACAGTGACCCT
>Ga0209382_10010952_pt1 | contig 11283 bp, 6 predicted proteins | sample SoiMetdeltSBSDD5_FD_187599 | JGI IMG/M metagenome (GOLD analysis project Ga0209382, IMG submission 187599) | Bulk soil microbial communities from a Populus tree surrounding site in Tennessee, USA - Soil MetaG P. deltoides SBSDD5 (SPAdes) (version 2) | ecosystem: Environmental > Terrestrial >...
ACCTTCGACCAATCGGGCATGCGCGACTGCCAATAGGGATCGGTGTCGAGCTTGCGCGACAGGCAGTCCTCGTAGAAATTTCGGCGGTTGGCGCCGAGTTGCTCTTCCGACAACGTTTCGGGTCCTGATACCCAATCGCCGTTCATCCGGCTCTTGAATCCGCGCGTGCCGCGGCCGTTCTGCACCGAATAGACCTGCGCGCGCGACCAGTCGTGGGTGAAGCCGTTGCACAGGATTCCGCCGTGATGCGCCATGTCGCGATAGAAGTCGGCCGCCGCCTCCCAGGCACACATGGCGGCGAGGTGCTTGGGCCCGAGCGCAGCGGTCTGCCACTGGTTCTGGCCATAGTACGAGATGCCGTTGAGGCCGACTTTGCCGTTCGACCACGGCTGCACGCCGGCCCAATCGACGCAGATCGCGAGGTCCTGCGCTTCGCGCAGCGACCAGATGTCGATGATCCCGGGTGAGCGGCCCGCGCCGCGGCTGTCGACGCGGATGCACACGTATCCGTCCGGCACCCATTTCTCCGGGTCGACCACCTCCCAGCATTGATACTTGTTGGTCGAGCCGGTCGGCACGTCCGGATGGTTCGCGCACATCAGCCGCCATTGCTCGCCATAGAGGTCGTCGAAGTGCAGCCACTTGCCGTATGGGCCGTAGGTCATGATGACCGGGTAGCGACCCTCGGCGATCGGCCGGAAGATGTCGGCGCGCATCTTCAGTCCGTCGTCCATCGGAATGGGCACGTCCCAGTCGATCCGCATGCCGTCGCGAATTTCGCTCTTCTCCCGGTAGCTCATTCCTTCCCCCCGACTCGCAAGCATCGTCGCGGAGCATGAGACGCCCCGGCGTCCGATCATCCGTCAGTTGATTTCGGCCCGAAGATGCCCAACGGCGCGAGGCGCACCGTCGACCGCCGCGAAGCCACGCGAACGTAGCGCCCAGATCATCACGCCGTCCGCCGGTAGGGCAAGGCCCATGCGGGCAAGGGTGCATTGCTGGGTGGCAAGGCCTGTGACAAGCTGTGGAGGCTTTCTAAACTGCGCGCGTAACCGCCCGAGCCCCTCGCAATCTAGCCTTGCGCGAGGGCAGGCTCGGATCGGTCCCGCACGTTGCTTCGAGAATATGCTGCAAGGGAGGACCGGATGGCTCGCTTCAACCTCATGGTGAACGGCGAAGCCCGGGTCGTCGACGTCGATCCGGATACGCCGATACTCTACGTGCTGCGCGACACCCTCGCGCTCAAAGGACCCAAGTTCGGGTGCGGCCTCGCGCAGTGCGGCGCCTGCACCGTTCACGTGGACGGCGCGGCGGTGCGCTCCTGCGTGCTGCCGATCGAAGCGGTCGGAAACAAGGCCGTGACCACCCTGGAAGGGCTCGGCACCAGCGCCAAGCCGTCGAAGCTCCAACAGGCCTTCATTGACGAGCAGGCGGCGCAGTGCGGCTACTGCGTCAACGGGATGATCATGACCTCGGCCGCGCTGCTGGCGAAGAACAGGAGCCCGAGCGAGGCCGAGATCCGTGATGCGCTGGCCGACAATCTGTGCCGCTGCGGCACCCACAAGCGCATCGTCGCTGCCGTGAAGCGCGCGGCGCTGGCCTGAGGGAGGCGAACATGACGATTCATGAGAGAACATCGTTCGATCGCCGTACGTTCCTGAAGGCGAGCGGCGTCCTCGCCGTCGGCTTTTCGATGGGCCTTCCCGGTGCGGCCGACGCCATGACGCTGAGCGGGCCGAAGTCGGTGGCCAAGGAAGCGGTCGACTCGTGGCTGACCATCAGCCCCGACAACCGCGTGACGATCTACGTCGGCAAGGTCGATCTCGGCACCGGCGCGCGCACCGCGCTGATGCAGATGGCCGCCGAAGAGCTCGACGTGTCGTTTGGACGCATCGAGATGGTGATGGGCGACACCGCGACCACGCCCGATCAATGGCTGACGGCCGCAAACCTCACCATCTTCCAGGGCGGCGGCGAGCTGCGGCGGGCATCCGCCACGGCGCGGCGCGCGCTGGTGGAGCGTGCCGCGCAGCGGCTCGGCGTGCCGGCCGACGCGTTGATCGTGGACGACGGCGTGGTGCGGGTGAAGGCCGCTCCGGAGCGTACCGTGCGCTACGGCGAACTGATCGGCGACGGGCTGAAGCTCGAGGTCGACAGCAAGATCGCGCTCAAGAAGGCGCCGGACTACAAGCTGATCGGCAAGTCCATCCCGCGCGTCGACATTCCGGCCAAGGTGACCGGCGAGTTCACCTATATCCACGATGTCCGCGTGCCGGGCATGCTGCACGCCCGCGTGATCCGGCCCGACGACTACGGTGCTCGCATCGCGTCGGTGGACGACTCCGCGGCGCGCCAGGTCGGCGGGTTCGTGCAGACCGTGCGCAAGGGAGATTTCCTTGCGGTCGTCGCCCGCAACGAATGGGCTGCGATCAAGGCGGCAAACGCCATGCGCGTGACCTGGACGGCCGGCACCGGACTGCCCGACCAGTCGACCGTGTTCGACGACTGGCGCAAGCGGCCGATCGCCAAGGAAGAGGTCACCCAGAACGTCGGCGACGCCAAGGCGGCGCTCGACGGCAGCGCCCGCCGGATCAAGGCGACCTACGATTTCGCGGTGCAGACGCACGCCACGATCGGCCCGTCATGCGCGGTCGCCGACTTCAAGGACGGCAAACTGACGGTGTGGACGTCGTCGCAGGCGACGCACTCGATGCAGCACGAGCTCACCGCGGTCACCGGGCTTCCGCGCGAGGCCATCCGGCTCGTGTTCATCGAGGGAGCCGGCTGCTACGGCCGCAACGGCACCGAAGACGCTGCAGCGGATGCGGCACTGATCTCGACGATCATCGGCCAGCCGGTGCGCGTGCAATGGTCGCGGGCGGACGAAACCGCGCGCTCGCCCAAGAGCCCGCCGCGCACCATGGACCTGGAGGCGGGCCTCGACCAGCAAGGCAACGTGGTGGCGTGGTCGGGCGAGTTCTACATTGCGCTCAACCATATCGCGGCGTTCAAGCCGCTCGACTTCCCGCTGCTGGCCGCGATGGAGACCGGCACGCCCCGGCCGGGCAACTGGGTAGGCTTCCTGTTCCAGAACTCGGGCCAGCCGTATCAGTTCGCCAATGTCCGGGTGAACACGCGTCACGTGGCCGAAGCGTTCTTCCGCTCCTCGCATCTGCGCAGCCCCGGGCGGATCGAGAACAGCTTCGCCAACGAGGGCTTCATGGACGAGCTCGCGGCGGCAGCCAAGGCGGATCCCGCGGAATTCCGCCTGCGCTACCTCAAGGATCAGCGTGCCATCGACGTGGTGCAGGCCGCCATGAAGCTTGCCAACTGGCAGGCACGGCCGGGCCCCAATCCCGACGCCGGAAGCGGGCCCGTGGTGAAGGGGCGCGGCATCTCGTATCTGCGTTACAACAACGCGATCACCTACGTGGCGGCGGTGGCCGAAGTGGAGGTGAACAAGACCACGGGCGAGGTGCGCGTCACCCGCGTGTGCGCGAGTCATGACTGCGGCGAGATGGTCAACCCCGACGGTGTCGCCAACCAGGTGGAAGGCGGCGTGCTGCAGACCGTCAGCCGCACTCTCATAGAGCGGGTGACCTGGGACCGCCAGAAGGTGACCAGCGTCGACTGGGCGAGCTACCCGATCATGCGCCACAACCAGGCACCCAAGGTCGACATCGCGCTCATCGACCGGCCCGGCCAGGTGGCCTGGGGCGCGGGCGAGCCGATGGCGTGCGCTATTCCCGCCGCCATCGCCAACGCGGTGTTCGACGCGACCGGCGCGCGCTTGCGTTCGGTGCCGTTGACGCCGGACAAGGTCAAGGCGGCGCTCGCGGCAGCTCCGTCGCGCGGCTAGGACGACTGCAGGGACACTGCTGCGGTCTCCGCTGCGACCCGGCGGAGACCGCGCCTCACCCCTGCGTGGTCGACCCTTCCACGCACGCCGAATCCCCCACCGCTGCGATCAAACGTCGTATAGTCGACGACGGGTTGGCTCACCGCTTAAGGAGGCGGAGATGCGATTCCGGTATTGCCTTCTGGCTTCTTTCACAATCATCGCAACCTGCTTCTGGTCGGTCCACGGATGGGCTTGGACGGCGGTCGAGCCCGCGCCCTCCGACGAGCGCCGCTTGGGAGCCCACATCGACCAACAAGGCTGGATCCATTTCGGCCTGCATTCGCCGGAAGCGGAACAGGTTCGATTGCTGCTGTTCGACAGCCCGCGAGCGCTTGCACCTATCCAGGTGGTGCCGATGCAGAGGAGTGGCGATGACTGGCGGATCAAGGTCAAGGGTACGGAGGCAAGGCCGGGCTTGCTGTACATGTACCAAGCCGCCGGTCCGCTCGTCGCGTCGCTTCAGGACCGGCACGCTCCGCTGTTCAACCTCCATTTCCCGCTCGGCGACCCATACGCATACCAGACTCAAAACGTCCGTTTCTCGGACGTCTTTGCCTCCACGCCCTTTGCGAACATTTCCTCGCCAGTTTACGCGGGGGGCGGAAAGAGCGTGGTCTACGAGCACCGCCGCGACGCGGTTCCGCGCCATGTCAGCGTGCGTCCAGAGGATCTCATCATCTACGAACTGCATGTCCAGGACTACACCGCCCGCATCGAGGCGCTGCCACCTGGATTGCGCGGCACCTATCTCGGTCTCGCGCGCAGTGGCCTCAAGACCGCCGGCGGGCTTGCCGCCGGCATCGACCATCTGGTCGAGCTTGGGATTACCGCCGTTCAGCTGATGCCAGTGATGGAGTACGACGAGGAGACCGGGAACCAGGAGCAACGTCTGAATCACTGGGGGTACATGACCACCAACTTTTTTGCCCCCGAGAGCCGATACGCCACCGCAGACGGGCAGCAGGTGGTCGAGCTGAAAGCGCTGGTCCGCGCGTTCCATGAGCGCGGCATCGCCGTCTTGATGGACGTGGTCTACAACCACACCGCCGAAGGAGAGCCGTGGGTGACGGACGGACGCCTGGCGGCGAAATGCTACAGCTTCATGTGCTCGTCGCTCACCCGCGTCTATCGACCGACACCGGACGGAAGATTCTTTTCCAACGCCACCGGCACCGGCAACGATCTGGATTTTTCCGGTGACGATGATCGCTACACCAAACGACTGGTGCGCGACTCGCTTGCGCTCTGGCACCAGGCTTACAGCATCGACGGCTTCCGCTTCGATTTGGCGCGGCTTCTGGCCGACGGGTCGCACAGCGCGGCTGACTGGGTCGACAACGATCCGCGGTTCGCCGCCGCCCACCTGCACGCCGAACCTTGGGACCTGGGCGGCGTCTGGTGGGAGTTCATGGACAATTTCGGCTGGAGCCACGCCAACAACCGATGGGCAAAATGGCTGGGTCAATACCGAGACCGGGTGCGCCGATTCTCCCAGTCGACACTGACGAACCGCAGCAGCTTCAAGCGGCTGATCGAAGGGTATGGGCAAAACGAAACCGGGTCGCCTGCATCGACAAAGCCATGGCGTTCCGTGAATTTTGTCGCCGTGCACGACGGGTACACCCTGCGTGACTGCACCTTCTTCAACGATAGCGGTGGATCACACAACTGCTGGGACAGTCAGGGCGATGAGAATTTGCGCCGTGAACGCTCCAAGCTGCTCATGGGCATCCTGCTGACGTCGCAGGGTGTGCCGCTCATGCTGCAGGGCGATGAGTTCGGGCACACCAAATCGGGGGCACGGTCGCAGGGCGACGCCCACAACACCTACAATTACGAGTCCACGACCGGCGATCCGGCGATCAATAACGTCAACTGGATCGACTGGCGGCTGAAGGATGGCGACACCGGCGGTTCGCCCAATGCACCCGCCTACGGCAGGGAACTGTTTGACTGGACCAAGCACTTGATTGCGGTGCGCAAGCAGTGGACGCACTTCCGCCGCACCGACTTTCCCGCGTACATCGACGCCGCCCCGAATGACGAGCGCGGGCCCCGCAACGACGGGCGTTTCACCTACGCGTGGGAGGGCCCCGCCGATGGCGCGCCGACGCAGCTTGCTGTCGTGTGGTGGGGCAAAGCCGGTGAGCCCGACCTCATGGTCGTCTATAACGAACATTGGGACTCGTTTGCCGTCGAGAATCTGGCGGAGTGGTCGCGCGGAAACTGGAAAATCCTGGCCCGGTCGTGGCTGCCGGATCACGCCGATGGATGCAGCCCCGCCGTGTGGCAAACGCAGTGTCCGGACGCCGGGCACCGCATCGAGGTGAAGGGGCGGTCCATGGCCATCCTCGTCAGCAACAACGACTGAGAACTAGCGCGAGCAGGCGCACTCGTAAGGCGCCTTACCGCACAGGCAAGATCGCGCCGCACTTCCGCCAGCTCGGTGATCAGCCTTGCGTGGAAAACCCACCGTCGACCGGAATGGCGGCACCGGTGATGAAATCGGACGCCGCACTCGCCAGGAACACCGCGACGCCGGCGAAGTCGTCCGGGCTGCCCCAGCGGCCGGCCGGGGTCCGGGCGAGCACGCGCTCGTTGAGGCCCGGCACCTGCGCCCGGCCGGTGCGGGTGAACTCGGTGTCGATCCAGCCGGGCAGGATCGCGTTTGCCTGGATATTGTCCTTGGCCCACGCGGTCGCCAGCCCCTTGGTCATCTGCACGATGCCGCCCTTGCTGGCGCCGTAGGCGACCGCGAACGACGCGCCGAAGATCGACAGCATCGAACCGATGTTGATGAGCTTGCCGCCGCCCGCCGCGACCATGTGCGGATAAGCCGCCGTCGAACAGGCGAAGGCCGATGTCAGGTTGGTGTCCATGACGTCGTGCCATTCGGCGAGCGTGTAAGCCTCCGGCGGCTTGCGGATCGCGATGCCGGCGTTGTTGACCAGAATGTCGAGGCGCCCGAAGCCGCTGACCGCGCGCTCCATGAGGGCGCGGCAGGTCGCCTCGTCCTTCAGGTCGCCGGCGAAGGCAAGGGCCTTTGCGCCGGCACGCTCGAGCGCCTGCACCGCCTCGGCATTCTTGGCCTCGCGGCGGCCCGCCACGACCACGGCCGCGCCCGCGCGCGCCAGCCCCTGCGCAATGCCGAAACCGATGCCGCCGTTGCCGCCGGTGACGACCGCAACGCGGTCGGTGAGATCGAACAGGCCACTCATCGCGCGGCCTGCAGCGCAGCCCACACGCGGGGCGGCGTCATCGGCAGGTCGAGGTGCGTCACACCGCGGCTCGCCAGGGCATCGAGCACCGCATTGACGGCGGACGGCAGTGAGCCCGCGACGCCCGATTCGCCCGCGCCCTTGGCGCCGAGCGGGTTGGTCGTGCACGGCACCACGTGATGGTACACCGACAGCGGCGGCAGGTCAGCGGCGCGCGGCATCGGGTAATCCATGAAGGATGCGGTCACGAGCTGGCCGTCGGCATCGTAGATCACGTTCTCCCCCAGGATCTGGCCGAGCCCCTGCGCCACGCCGCCGTGGATCTGCCCCTCGACGATGGTCTCGTGCATCACGTTGCCGACGTCGTCGACCGCCGTGTAGCCCACGACCGCGACGGCGCCGGTCTCCGGGTCGACCTCGACTTCGCACACGTGACACCCGTTGGGGAAGCTCATCTGCGGCGACGTGAACTTGGCGACGTCGTCGAGCCCGCCGGCGAGATCGTCCGGCATCGGCTCATCGCGCATGCGGTGCGCGAGATCGAGGATCGCGACCGCGCGGTCGGTGCCCGCCACGCGAAACACGCCGTCCGCAAACTCGACGTCGCCCACATCCGCCTCGAACAGATGCGCGGTCGCCCGGCGGCCCTTCTCGATGGCGTTGTCGCAAGCGAGGGTCGTCGCACTGCCCGCCATCATGATCGAGCGCGACGCGACGCTCGGCGTCCCCGCCGGCACCTCGTCGCTGTCGCCTTCGACGAGCCGCACGTCGGTGGGATCGAGCCCAAGTCGCGACGCCACGATCGGCACGAACGTCGACAGGTGGCCCTGGCCCATTGCCTGGGCGCCGGTGCGCAGCGCCACCTTGCGGTCGGGCTCGAACCGCAGGTCGACGGTCTCGTCCAGAATGCCGCCCGCCACCTCGAGGAAGCAGCCGATGCCGATGCCGCGCAGCTTGCCGGCGCGCTCCGAGGCAGCGCGGCGCGACGCGAAGCCGTTCCAGTCAGCGAGCGCAAGCGCCCGGTCCAGGGCCGCGGCGAAATCGCCGCTGTCGTAAATCGGCCCTTTCGGCGTCTTGTAGGGCATGGCGCCAGCCGCAATCAGGTTGCGCCGCCGCAGTTCGGCGCGATCGATGTGCATCGCGGTTGCGGCGGCGTCGATCAGGCGCTCGATCAGGTAGATCGCCTCCGGCCGCCCGGCACCGCGATAGGGCCCGAGCGGCGCGGCGCTCGTGAGTACCATCTTCACGCCGATATGGATCGCCGGCACGACGTACACGCTCGACAGGCAGTTCTTGGTGTTCATGGTGGCGAAGATCGCCGCGAACGTCGACGTGTAGGCGCCGATCCCCACCCAGGTGCGCACGCGCAAGCCCAGGAAACGGCCCTCGGCGTCGAGCGCGAGCTGGCCTTCGAGCAGCCCGTCGCGCCCGTGCGTGTCGGTGAGGAAGCTCTCCATGCGGCTCGCGCACCATTTGACCGGGCGTCCCACCTTGCGCGCCGCGATCATCAGCGCCGCGTAGTCGGCATAGGCCTGCACCTTCATGCCGAAGCCGCCGCCCACGTCGTAGGTGACGATGCGGATGCGGTCTGGCGGCACGTTGAACACGCCTTCGGCCAGCACCTTGCGCACCACCGCGACCCCCTGGGTCGGCGCCGTCAGGGTGTAGCGCTCGGTTTGCGCGTCGAAGCTCGCAATGGCGGCGCGCGGCTCCATCGCGCTCGGCGCGAGCCGCGTGTCGATCAGCCGCACCCGCGCCACATGCGCCGCGCGGCCGAAGGCCGCGTCGACCGCGGCCGCATCGCCGTCGGCCCAGTCGAGCGCCACATTGCCCGGTGCATCAGGCCACAGCGTCGGAGCGTCCGGCGCGGTGGCGCGCTCGACGTCGGACGCGGACCGCAGGGGGTCGAGCCGCACCTCCACGGCTTCCGCCGCGTCCTGTGCCTGGTGCGCGGTTTCGGCGACCACGATCGCAACCGCCTCGCCGACATAGCGCACGCGATCCGCAGCGAGCACCGGCATCCTGGCCTGAAACATCGGCTTGCCGTCGCGGCCGTTGAAGGACGCCACCGGCGGAATGGCGCCGATATTCTGAGCCGCGAGGTCGCGTCCCGTGATGACGGCGAGCACGCCCGGCATGCGGGTCGCCGCTGCCGTGTCGATCGCGCCGACATCGGCGGGCGCGACCGTCGCCCGCACGAATGCCGCGCACACTTGGCCCGGCACCGCGAGATCGTCAGTGAAGCGTCCGCGCCCGGTGACGAGCGGCGCATCCTCGCTGCGGATCGTCGAGCGGCTGCTGCCGAAGCGCGCGCCGGACGACGCACCGCTGGTGTCGGCTCTCCCGGCGCGCAGATCCATCCCACCCTCACCCATCTTGTCGCAGCGCCGTTCGGCAACTGTCGGTCTATATATGAAAACCGGAATGACATGATAACATCAACTCTGCTCGCGACTGTCACGGCCGTCGTCAGCGGGCGCTACAAAACAAGGCCTGGGGAGGATTCATGAGCACGACAACTGTTCGTTGGAATCTTGTGTGCGCGCTCGGCGCATCGCTGGTGGCTGCGGCGATCGGCACCACGGCGGCGCACGCGCAGCAAGGCGGCACGATCAAGATCGGCCTCCTGGTGCCGCTCACCGGCCCTCTGGCGACGCCCGGCATCGACATGGCGGACGGCTTCAAGCTGTTCTGGGAGCAGGTCGGCAACACCGCGGGCGGCCGCAAGGTCGAGTACGTGATCGCCGACACCACCTGCAATCCCGACCAGGCCATCACGCAGGCGCGCCGCCTCGTGCATCAGGAGAAGGTGCACGTCATGATCGGCCCGCTGTGCGGGCACGAGGGACCGGCGGTCGCGCAGGTGAGCAAGGAAACCGGCGTTCCGCTGGTGATGGACACCGCCGGCGCCGACGCCGTGACCAAATGGGACCGCACGCCGACCGTGGTGCGCACCGCGGTGTCGGCGAGCCAGATCGGCCATCCGTTCGGCGACTACCTGTACAAGGACCTGGGCGCGCGCAACGTCACCTTCATCGGCCAGGACTACACCTGGGGCCACGAGGTGACGCTCGGCGCGATCGAGACCTACAAGCAGCTCGGCGGCAAGGTCGCTAAGTTGATCTGGAACCCGATCGGCACCAAGGACTATGGCCCGACCGTCGCGTCGATCGATCCGAGCTCCGACGCCGTGGTGGCGGTCGTGGTCGGCGCCGACCGCATCCGCCTGTTCGAAGCGTGGTTCAGCTTCGGCATGGACCGCAAGCACAAGATCTACGGCGCCTACTGGATGCAGCAGGACGCGCTGGCGCAGATGGACGACCGTGCCATCGGCATGGTCGGCAACGGGCTGCATTACGCGACCGGCATGGACACGCCGGAAAACAAGGCCTTCACCGAAGCCTTTGCCAAGAAGCACAAGCGGCTGCCGTCGTGGTTCTCCGAGTCCGCCTACACGGCGAGCCTGTGGACGCGCCAGGCGATCGAGGAGATCAAAGGCAAGGTCGAGGACAAGGACGCGTTCCTGAAGGCGATGCGTGGCGCGACCGTGAAGGCGCCGCGCGGCACGCTGAAGATGGACGAGTACGACAACCCGGTCCAGAACGTCTACATAACGCGCATCCAGAAGATCAATCATCCGGTGCTCGGGCCGACGCTCACCAACGTCCCGATCAAGACCTACGAGAACGTGTCGCAGTTCTGGACCTGGAAGCCGGAGGAGTTCCTCAAGAAGGGCCCGTACAAGCGCTGAGCTCGGCGCATCGATACCGGCGGCGCCATGATGGCGCCGTCGGCCGTTTGACGCGGCCGTTCATGCGGCCGCTCGCTCCTTCCGCCGAGCCCTTATGCACAGCGGCATCCTTCAGGCGATCAACGGCGTCTCGTTCGCCGCGCTCCTGTTCCTGCTCGCCAGCGGCTTCACGCTCAGCTTCGGGCTGATGCGCGTCGTCAACATGGCGCACGGCGCCTACTACCTGATCGGCGGCTACATCGGGCTCTCCATCACGCGTTATACCGGCAGCTTCGCGCTCGGCGTCCTCGGCGGTGGCCTCGCCGTGATCCCGATCGGCTTCCTGATCGACCGCTACCTCATCCGTCGCACCGGCGAGAACCACTTGGCGCAGGTGCTGCTCACCGTCGGCATCGCGTTCGTGATGGGCGACG
>Ga0209382_10010953_pt1 | contig 11282 bp, 16 predicted proteins | sample SoiMetdeltSBSDD5_FD_187599 | JGI IMG/M metagenome (GOLD analysis project Ga0209382, IMG submission 187599) | Bulk soil microbial communities from a Populus tree surrounding site in Tennessee, USA - Soil MetaG P. deltoides SBSDD5 (SPAdes) (version 2) | ecosystem: Environmental > Terrestrial >...
ACGAACGGCGCCCTGTCGCCGGCGGTGCGGTCGGCAGGCGATATCACGGTGACGGCATTTTCGGCACCGAAAGCGGCGACGATTTCCTGCCCGAGCAATGCGGGAATTTCCCTGGGCAGGTCGGGGGAGGTTAGGACAAACTCACCGACCGCAACCTTTGGCTCGATATTGCCGGACGTTCCTAGGACGCGGGGATAAAGTAAAGCGCCCCCAGCGAACAAAAGGATCGCGGCGGCCGATGCGACGACCCAGCGGCGAGTTTCGTAACGTCCGCGCAGGCCGGACGTGCGCGGCATAGATGCCGGCTTGGGCTGCGGAACGTCGCCCATCCTTTCGGCAATGGCCGCCTTAAGCGGGTCGAGCGCGGCCGATTGCGGACGTCCGTCCCAGCTCCCGAGTTCGATCGTATGATATTGGCGAAAGCCAAGCGGCGGGCGGCAGCCATCCAAGCTTAGCGGTACTAGCCGGCCCTTGTCCCGCCCAACCGCGGCTTCATCACGAACCCAGCCCGAGTGGATCGACGTTTCGGTCCAGCAAGCGACGATGACATCGGCGGATTCCAACGCGCACTCGATCGCGTCGGCGAATTCTTGACCGCCGGTGATGTGCCGGTCCCACCAGACCTGGTGGCCCTCTCCCTCCAGCGCCGCTGCCAACGGCCCAACTTGGCTGGCGTCCTCGCGCGAGTAACTGAGAAACAGCGATGCCATCCAACTCCCCTGTTGGAAGGAGCCAGTTTGCGCCCAACCGTCCGTCCATTCAACTCTTGTGGCGATTATATACTTTGCAAACACGCATGACCTGAGGCATTAAGCTCGGGCCGAGTCGCCCCGCATGATCGGGAGCCAGTAAAATGAGTCGAGCTAAGTACTATGTCGTACTCCACGACGGGCAGTGGAAGATTACGTACGACGGCAAGCGGACTGGCGCCTACGCCACGCAAAAAGCGGCCATTCGCGCTGCTATCGATGCAGCCCATCAATCCAAAGGTGATGCCCAAGTCTTCGTTCAGGGCGAGAACAACCAATTCCGGACGGAGTGGACCTATGGGCATGATCCTTATCCGCCTCCGGGCTAATGGCGGCGCGCCAAGTCCTATATCACTCTCCTAGGAGGCTAAAATGCCCGAAGTGCCAGAGCATCTAGTCCCGACAGACGGGCTGACTGACAGCCGCATCCATTTCGCCGGAATGGATACCCACCATAATGACAGCGGCGCGACCATGCGCTTCGATATTTTCGATGACCGGGGCGACTTCGTCGGAACCTTCAACATTGATGTGTACGCGACCGAAAAGGGCACCGTGGATGCCATGATCGCGAACGCATATCGCAAGCTGACCGACATGCTGCGCCAGTGGCTCTATTGCGCTGATCAGACGCGCCAGGCGTACGATAATAAAGGGGCGAAATAGCGCCGCAGACCCACTCTATGCGCATGTCCATTCTCCGGGAGTCATCGATGTTTGTAGACGCAGCGTGTCAGGCGATCCGCGAAGGTCGCTGTCTAGAAGTTACCTACGATGGGCGTACCCGCATGGTCGAGGTTCACGCGGTCGGCTACGCATCGACCGGCAACCTAGTAATGCGGGTTTGGCAAGTTAGCGGCGGAAGCCGCAGCGGAGCGAGGACGAACTGGCGGTTAATGATAGTTGGCAAGGCCTGGCTTGCTCGGTTGTCAGACACCCGGTCGCAAGCGCCGCGCTCCGGCTACAAACGCGGCGACAAGGACATGGAACGCATTATTTGTCAGGTTTGAAGCTCAAGCCCGAGCGCATCCGCCCGCGAACCTTCGAGTGGCACGGCCAGCCGCTCTGACATTTTGTATGTCCTGGATGTGAAGGCGATCAGTCTTGGTGGTCGCGAGCCAGCAGGTTTATGATCTGCCGCAAGTCTGCGCGGATGTCGTAGGTCACAAGGCAGATCATTCCGATTACCAAAATTCCCACGCCGATGATGGCCCAAAACTCGGCGCTCATTGCGACTTCTCCGGCTTGGCCTTCGCCACCTTGCGAAGCTTATCTTCCCATCGCCTCACGCTTAGGTCGGCGTCGTGTTTGCGGGCGGCTTCCTTGAACTTGTCCGATTGGGGCTTCTGCTCAGCCATCACAGCACCTTTTTCAGCCTGTTTCCCGCAGTCACGCGGTAGATATATGGCGGCTTTCTCGTTTTGCAGACGTCCATGATCTTATCGTAGTTGTGGGCCAGACTCTTCAGTTTGAAGAAACCCAAAGAGTTGGCGCCGTACAGATAGAAGCAGCCAATCTTGTGCTGCTGTATCGCCTTCAAGGCAGCGTTTTCACTGTGCCACTTGGCATCATGGCTGCATACAACCCAATTCTTCGCGCCGACGATATTCAGCCATTCATCGTCTGGCATTTTCGCGTCGAACTTTTCGCCCTCATGCCAGCGCACATCGAACGGGCATTTGAGCAACGTCAAAGCCTTCGGGAATCGTGTCCCGAAATTCCGGTCGAAGTAAAGCGTTAGTGCCGAGATTCCCTCCGCAACTCGACGCCCTCAAACTGAAGGGCAGCAAACAATGCCGAGCTGGTGACACCAAAGTCTGCGATAATGTCATCAAGGGTTTCGCCAGCCTCCCAACGGCCTTTGAAAACCCAAGTCGGGACGCCATTCACCGAAGGGGCTCCGAATTGAATTCGAGGGTCGATGATGATGTTTTTGCCTTTACCAGCGACATGCCAGCGAACGGCCAATTTATCATCCTCGTAATCGAACTCTTTGAGCCTTCCGATAATGTCCGCCCATGCAAGCTGACCGCCCTGTGATGCGGCTAGGAGCTTCCTATCGCCCATTTCCGCTTCGATCTGAGCATAGTCCATCCAGAGTTCCCGCCCATCGGTCTTGAACCGATATTCGGCGAACGGGAATTCGGCCTCCAGTTGCTTGCTAACGTACTCGCGCGCCGCGCGGATCTTGGCCAAACTGATGCCGGCCTTGCGGAAGTTGGAAACCACCGCAACCTCGATTAGCTGGAGATAGGACAGCGCCTGCCCCTTATCCTTGTTGCTCAGGGTTCCACGGCGATTAGCATTGCTCGGCTGATGCCAGTTCGCGACAGTCTGCGGTGAAATGTGTGCGTAGCGCGCCGCTTCCCCAATGCGATAATTGGGGACGAACAACCTAGCTCGCCAAAACTCCGGACTGGTCGCGTGAGCGTTCATTGCCTCACGCGAACCTACCAGCTGTTTGATAGGTCAGGCGCTTACCCATGATGCCCTCCAACGCGCGAACTGACCGAGCAGCATCGTCATAACCATTAGCTTCGCGATGGCTATAGCGAAATTCAAACTCGGCCAAGTAGCGATGTAGATGCTGCTCGCCGCAGTGCTGGTAGACGCCCTTCATGCCGCGCTTGAAGATGCTAAAACAGCCCTCGACGGTATTGGTGGTGATATCGCCCCGCACATATTCCTTGCGGCAGTGCTTCACTGAACTGTGTTCGGCAAATTCGCGGCCGATGGTGCGATACATGGTCGCTTCGTCGGTCATTAGCCGCGCTTCGCGGGACAGGTTATCGAGAACGATCGGCTGCACCATGTGGCCGCCCGCGTTCTCAACGTAGAACATGCGGCACTTGCCGCTATCGCGGTCGACCAAGCCTAGCACGGCCATCTTGTGGGCGTGGCCGCCCTTCGGATTGCCGAAGCCCTTGCGCTTGCCGATATAGGTTTCGTCAACCTCGACCGCGCCGCCATCCGAACCGAACGGGGCAAGGTCGCCACAGCGCATCGCTTCACGGATGCGGTGCACCAGGAACCAAGCCGACTTGTAGGTGATCTCCAAAGTCCGGTGCAGCTGGTGGGCGGAAATGCCCTTCTTGCTGCTGGTGATCAGGTAGACCGCTTGAAGCATCTTATGGAGCGGCATGCGGCCATGCTCGAATACGGTGCCGACCTTGACGGTGAATTGCCGACGACAGGAGCCGCAGGTCTTCAGGCCGATGCGGGCCGACTTGCCCTTGATCTCGTAAACCTTGCCTCCGACGACGCCACAATGCGGGCAAACGATGCCATCCGCCCACAGGACGCTTTCGAGATATTCGAAGGCAACGGCCTCATCGTGGAAGTAGGTTTTCGAAAGAACGGACACGGTGGGTTTCCTCTCAATGAAAACCTTATAGCGCCCTCATTTGTGTTTGTAAAGTATACAATCCCCTTTGTTTTCCATTGACCGCAGGTCATTTTGTATGTATCCTCCGTATTATACCTATCCTACATAGAACCCTTCATGCTCACTCCACTCTTGTTAACGGCGGCGTTAACTTGTGAGTTCGGCGCCCTACATCACGCCGGCTTGGTCATCGTAAGTCGTCATCGTAAAGATATAAGGGCAACCAGGGTGCACCGTAATGACCGCAATGGGTCGAAAGCGGTCATTAGCCCGGCCTGGACGATTTAGCAGAAAAGGCTGTCCTACAGCCCAGTTCGCATGTACCAGATGGGTTCATGCGCCACGACCCACATTTCGCAGCTGTCCTCCTCAGCTCCCACCCCCAGCCGACTAGCCCCAAATTACCGGGACGGCCGCAGAAACCGTCAGAAGCCCGCAACCGGTATTATTATACCGGTACGTGGCGTCAACTTCGTAAACTTCGTAAAGAATTCCGACACTGGCGCCAATGGTGGCCTTGCACCGCGCCCGCATTCTGCTAAAGGCGCGCGCTTCCAGAGCATTAGCTGCGGAAGGGCCCCATCAAAGTACCTCTTTGATGGGAACCAATTGCGGGAGGGCATCCTCGGAGGCCCGTCTGGACCGCTAAACTTCGACGTTCCGTCGAACCCCGGCGAAGGCCGGGGTCCAACGGGCTTAGAGAGTGAGAAAAATGGCAAAGAAAATCACGGGCTATATCAAGCTCCAGGTGCCCGCGGGCATCGCAAATCCGTCGCCGCCGATCGGTCCCGCCCTGGGCCAGCGCGGCGTCAACATCATGGAATTCTGCAAGGCGTTCAACGCCGCGACGCAGGAGCTGGAGAAGGGCGCGCCGATCCCGACGGTGATCACCGTCTATGCGGACCGCAGCTTCTCCTTCACCACCAAGACGCCGCCGGCGAGCTTCCTTCTGAAGAAGGCCGCCAAGCTGCAGTCGGGCTCCAAGGAGCCGGGCAAGGTTTCGGCCGGCACCATCAAGCGTTCGCAGCTCGCCGAGATCGCGACCGCCAAGATGAAGGACCTCAATGCCAACGACATTGAGGCCGCGACCCGTATCATCGAAGGCTCCGCCCGCGCGATGGGCCTCCAGGTAGTGGAGGGCTAAGGACATGGCGAAGCTCACGAAGAAGCAGAAGGCCTTCGAAGACAAGGTCGACCCGAACACCCATTATGGCGTGGACGTGGCCATCGGCCTGGTGAAGAGCCTGGCAAGCGCCAAGTTCGACGAGACCGTCGAGATCGCGATCAACCTGGGTGTCGATCCGCGCCACGCCGACCAGATGGTCCGCGGCGTCGTCAACCTGCCCAAGGGCACCGGCAAGGACGTCCGCGTCGCGGTGTTCGCCAAGGGCGACAAGGCCGAGGAAGCCAAGAAGGCGGGCGCCGAGACCGTCGGCGCCGAGGACCTGATGGAGGCCATGCAGGGCGGCGACACCAACTATGACCGCGTCATCGCGACGCCGGACATGATGGGTGTGGTCGGCCGCCTCGGCAAGATATTGGGCCCCAAGGGACTGATGCCGAACCCGAAGCTCGGCACCGTCACGCCGAACGTCGGCCAGGCGGTCAAGGACGCCAAGTCGGGCCAGGTGGAGTTCCGCGTCGAGAAGGCCGGCATCATCCACGCCGGCATCGGCAAGGCGAGCTTCCCCGAGGCTGACCTTAAGGCCAATTTCGACGCTTTCCTCGACGCGATCGTCAAGGCCAAGCCGTCGGGCGCCAAGGGCAAATATGTCAAGAAGATCGCGATCAGCTCGACCATGGGTCCTGGTGTTCGCCTCGACATCGCCGAGGTCCAGGGCGCCTAAGCCCAATGGCTGACGCAAGAGATCAGGGCCGGGCGGAAACGTCCGGCCCTTTTCTTATGGTGCGCGCGCTGTAAGGTCGCCGCAACGGGGCAAGGGGGGTGCAAATGGCTCATCTCAGCCAGACGGAATATGAGGAAGCGCTCGAGCCGCTGCTGCATGAGCTGAGCGATGCGGCGCGCTGGATCCAGGAGACCAAGCAGCGGCTGGTGGTCGTGTTCGAAGGCCGCGACACGGCCGGCAAGGGCGGCTCGATCGACATGATCGCCCGCACGCTCAATCCGCGGCAATGCCATGTCATCGCCCTCCCCTCCCCATCCGAGCGTGAGCGCGACCAATGGTATTTCCAGCGCTACGTCGAGCATTTCCCGGCCAAGGGTGAGCTCGCCCTGTTCGACCGCAGCTGGTACAACCGCGCCGGGGTCGAGGCCGTGATGGGCTTCTGCTCCTCGCAGCAGGTTACGGCGTTCCTGAAGGCGGTTCCCGACTTCGAACAGCAGCTCGTGGACGACGGCATCTATCTCTACAAATACTGGCTGTGCTGCGACCAGGAGAGACAGGAAGAGCGCTTCGCCAACCGGCTCAACAATCCGCTTCGAAGGTGGAAGCTTTCGCCGATCGATATCAAGGCGCGCCAGCTCTACGACGCCTACACCGAGGCGCGGGAACGGATGCTGGCGGCGACGGACTCTCCGCACGCTCCGTGGACGCTGGTCGACTTCAATGACCAGCGTTTGGGCCGCCTGACCCTGCTTCGCGACCTGCTCGACCGGCTGCCCGACACCAAATTGCCGGAAGACAACATCCCATGGCCCAAGCTCGGCCATGAGCCGATCAAGGAGCGCTACGGCGTGATGCAACCCATCCCGTCGTACCGCTGGCGCGACAAGGACGATTAGCCTAAGCACATTAGGTATTGGTTGGGGGGTCGATCATGCGGGCATCAAAGTTGTTCGTGCAGCTGACTATCTACTACCTGGTCCTGTTCGGCGGGGCCTGGCTGGTCATCCATAACAATCCGGAACTGCAGTCCTACCTGCCGATCGGCGGGGCCGAACAGCTGATCAATTCCGGCGGCGGAAAATCGAGCACGCTGGGCGCGGTGGCGCAGGCGCAAGAGGTCAAGACGCTTGGCCAGAGCCTCGGTTGGATGGCGGTAGCGATTATCGGCGCGCTGATCACGTCGTTGCCGGTCACCTGGGTCTACATGGCGACCCGCACTGCGGACGAATATGACCAGTCGATCATCAGCACCATTTTGATCCTGCCATCGGTCGTGACCTCGATTGTCGTCGTCGTCCAGCACAGCCTGGCGCTGGCATTCGCGCTCGGCGGAATCGCCGGCGCCGTGCGGTTCAAGAACAGCCTCAAGAGTTCAGGCGACGCGCTCTATATCCTGCTGTCGGTCGGCATCGGGCTTTCCTCGGGGATCGGCGCGGTCGAGTTGGCGCTCGTGATGAGCCTGGCCTTCAACTATTGCTTCGTGGCGCTTTGGATTAGCGAGTACGGCGAGCGCGAGGGGATGAAGCGTTACATGAGCGACTTCAACCCGCATAAGGGGCCAGGAGGTACGCCAGCCGCGGATCCAACGGCGGACGCGTCGCCTCCGGGTAGCTTGCCGCCGCCCTAACCGCCTAGGCAGCCCTTGAGGACGTTTGCGCGAACCGCATCGTCCGACGCGATCTCGTCGAAGAAACCGGCCAGGTAGGATAGCGCCTTGCGCTTCGTCCGCTCCTCAAGGCCGGGCACCTGTGACAAGGCGCCCTCCATCGCCCCGCGCTTGCTGCGCATTTCCGCTGCGGCGGCCAGCACCTGCGCATTGTGGCGGCAATATCCCTGGTAGAACCGCTGGCGGACGCTGCGCACACGGATCTGCTTGGGGGGGACGGCGTATGGGGCGTCGACAAACCCCGAATAGTCCCAATCATAGGCGATGGGCACCAGCGTATTGCCTGGCCCGGCCAGCAGCTTCGTATTGTGGCAACATTCCTCGCCCGCGGGGCCGGCACGCATCGACCAGTCGAGATTGCCGATCATATATTCGAACAGGGCAACACGGCCGGCCTGGTTTGGCTCGAGCTGGCTTGCGAGGATGCGCGCGCCAACGTTCGAATTGCCAAGACCGTTGCGTTTGCGGACGTCATCGATGTCCTCGATAAAGAAGCCCCAGCGCGTGGTTGAAACCTTGCCGCCGGGCTCCGCATAATCGACCGTGGCGAGACGCGCCTTGAAGCTTAGTGGCGTCAGCGCGTTGAACATCGGATAGGCGGCATATTCGAGCAGCAGGTACTGCTGGTGGCCGGCCGCGGATTTGCAATGGGTGACCAGCTTTAGGCGCTTCTGCTTGACGAACAGCGAGGTTGCAGCGGGCGGCCGTGTGAATTCGACGCGGAGCGGCGGAAATTCGCAAATTCCGCCGGTCCGGCGCGATAAACCGCGAGCAGACAGCTGGATCGGGTGGGTTTCCGCCGGCCCGAACATGATCAGCATGCCCGGCTGCGGATCGGTTGACCTGGCCATGTTCCGGGAGATGGCACCGATCGGACCTTGAACCTTGATGCGGATTGGCGCGTCACTGGTGAACAAGGGTGTCGCGCCCCCCTGTGCGACCGCGGCCGACGAAGTTGCCAGAATAGCTAGTGCCAACAATGCTCTCATTTCGCCCCCCATTCCTTCCCCGCGGGCCGCGGCACATTGTGCGGTGTAACCTTGTCCCCGACGATCTCGAGATAGGCCGGTGTGCCGCCGTAGGCGCGGCTGATGGCGCTATCGATGCGCCAAAGCTTGCCTCCGACCGCGCCGATGATTCCGGCACGTGACGGCGTGTGCGCTACGACGATCCTCTTCACCCCAAAACTTTTGAGAACCAGGTCGATCTCCTGGTCGATGGTGAGCGGCGCCGTAGCCCCGGCCGGGATCGGCGCCACCGTCGCATCGTCACCATCATTCCGGATGATGAGTCCGCGATACCAAAGCGGACCCTGAGCAAGGTTGATGATCGCGGTCGAGCTTGCGTCCTGCGCCTTGAGTGCCGCGGCCACTTGGCGGTTGATCTCTTCGACCGGCACCGGCGCGAACGCCGCGCTGATCCCGCCATGCACGAATAGCGAGTCCCCCAGCTTGACCACCGCGGGATTGGCCAGGGCCCATTTGCCGAGTTCTCCTTCCGGCCGCCACGCCAGCTGATATTCGATTCTGCCGAGCGGATAGGTCTTGGACCACTCGCCCTTGATCGCCTCCGGCGACAATGTCGGGAGGCGCAATCGATAGGCGGCCTGGATCGCCGGCTTGTTCGCTTCATAGATCTTGTCGCGCCGGGCCTTGCTGTTCGCGTCGATAAAGGCGGCAAATTCTCCGTGGTGCACGTAGCGCAGGTCTCCGGTCATCATCATCGCTTCGTGATTGCCTAGCAGGACAATGACCTTGCCTCCGCGCTTTGGCGCTTCCCGCTGCAGCTTCATCAGGTCGCGGATGATCTTGAAACTGTCCGGGCCGCGATCGACGATGTCGCCCATCTGGATCAGGGTGGCATCGCCCCCAGCCCATTTGCCTTTGGCATCGACGAGACCGGCAGCCTTGGCTATCGCTCGCCAGGCATCATGATCTCCATGGAGATCGCCAATTGCAACGATCCGTTGCGGCGCCGGTTCAGAACGCGCATCAGCTGGAGTCATGAAGACGGCGACGGCAATCAAGAGCCAGAACCACCTTAACATCGGCACTCCCCGGCAACGGCGGCGCCAAGGGGCACCGATGTCGGCACATTGTCAAGCAACGCTGGGCACTACCTGTGCGTTGACAGCACCCAAGGAGTAGCAACCATGCGTTACGCTTTCTTGTTGGCGCTGCCGATTGCCGTTCTCGGCGCGCAGCCGGCAGCTCCGCAGCCTGTCGCGGTGGTCAATGTCCGGCTGTCGAGCTTCAATTTCGCGCCCAAGACGATCGTCCTGGACCATGGCAAATCCTATGTGCTCAGGCTCACCAATGCCTCGAAGGACGGCCACGATTTCACCGCTTTCGCCTTCTTCGAAGCCTCCAGAATCTCGCCGGCGGATCGAAGCATGGTCATGGAGGGCGAGGTCGAGGTGCAGCCCGGCACGACCCGTGAGATTCATCTGACCGCACCGGGGGCACCGGGGCGCTACAAGCTCAAATGCTCGCATTCATTCCACAAGATGTTTGGCATGAGCGGGACGATCGTCGTTCGCTAGGCATTCCAAAGCCTTGACTTTCCTCGGCTGATCAGTAGGGAGCGCCGGTCGCCTCTCCGGAGGCGCGCTCGTCCGAGACAGTCGCTGCTCCCGCGAAAGCGAGGGCTTAATTTGCGGCCTAGACGGGGATAAGGAATTCAAGAACGGGTCGTTCGTTACGCCCCGGTCGTGCGCCGGCTTTGACCAGCGCCTCTCGATCCATCCCCCGGACATCTCGGAGACGTGTTGATCCCTTGGGGATTTCCGCGGCTCCAACCCTTTGCCGGATGGTCTGGCAGGGGGAATGACTAGGAGAATGGCATGGATCGTTCGCAAAAAGCCGATCTGGTTGCCGAGCTGAAGAACGTCTTCGACGAGACCAGCGTGGTGGTCATCACCCGCAATCTCGGCCTGTCGGTCGCCCAGTCGACCGAACTGCGCTTGAAGATGCGCGATGCCGGTGCCCAGTTCAAAGTTGCGAAGAACCGGCTTGCCAAGATCGCGCTCGAGGGCACGAAGTACGGATCGATCGGCGACATGCTGACCGGCCCGACCGCTTTGGCCACCTCGGTCGATCCCGTCGCGGCTGCGAAAGTCGCGGTGGAGTTCGCCAAGACCAACGATCGTCTCGAGATCGTCGGTGGCGCGATGGGCGAAACGCTGCTCGATTTGAACGGGATCAGGGCGCTTGCCGCGCTTCCGTCGCTCGACCAGCTGCGCGGCACTATCGTGGGCCTCATCCAGGCACCCGCGACCAAGATCGCTCGCATCGCCAAGGAGCCGGGTGGCCAGCTGGCGCGCGTTCTCGCCGCCAAGGCCGCAGCTTAAGTTTTTCGTTTCAAACCACGCACGACATTGGGGCTGATGGGCCCCCTAGGAGACTAAAATGGCTGACCTGAACAAAATCGTCGACGACCTGTCGGCTCTGACCGTCATCGAAGCTGCTGAGCTTTCGAAGCTGCTCGAAGAGAAGTGGGGCGTTTCGGCCGCCGCCGCCGTCGCCGTTGCGGGCCCGGCCGCCGCCGCCGCCGCTGGCCCGGCTGCTGAAGAGCAGACCGAGTTCGACGTGATCCTCACCGGCGACGGTGGCAAGAAGATCAACGTCATCAAGGAA
>Ga0209382_10010954_pt1 | contig 11282 bp, 11 predicted proteins | sample SoiMetdeltSBSDD5_FD_187599 | JGI IMG/M metagenome (GOLD analysis project Ga0209382, IMG submission 187599) | Bulk soil microbial communities from a Populus tree surrounding site in Tennessee, USA - Soil MetaG P. deltoides SBSDD5 (SPAdes) (version 2) | ecosystem: Environmental > Terrestrial >...
ATCGCGATGACAACGGTCCCCCCCGCGAACAACACCGCCTGTCCGGCAGTGCCGTTGGCCAGGCCGACGGACTCGTTCACCTCCATGCCCGCCGCCAGGTTCTGGCGGTGGCGCGTGACGATGAACAGCGAGTAGTCGATACCCACGCCGAGGCCGATCATCGTCGCGAGCGTCGGCGCCACGGTGCCGATGTCGGTGACGGCAGCAATGAGCGAGATGATCGACAGCGCGATCGCGAGGCCGAACAGCGCCGTGCCGATCGGCACGCTCATGGCCACGACGGAGCCGAACGCGATGAGCAGGATGATCACCGCGAAGAGGAGCCCGATGACGTCTGCGTCGCCGCCCTCGTCGCGGCTGAGGTAGTCGACAACCGGACCGCCGAACTCGACACGAAGCCCGGCCTGTTCGGCGGGTGCAGCCGCCGCCTCGAGCTGCTTCACGGTCTCGGACGGCAGGCTGGTGGCCGTCTCGTCGTACTGCACGCGTACGTAGCCGATCGTGCCGTCCTTCGACACGAACGCGGGGCCGGCGACGGGAGTAGTCGGCCCGAGGACCTGCGTCACGTGCGGACTCCGGCCGACAGCGAGGTTCGCCTCCGTCTGCGCGATCGCGGCCTGCGCGGCCGGATCGCTCAGCGTCCCGCTCTTCGCCTGGAAGACGACGCTCGACGTCCCGCCCGCCTGGGCGGGGAATCGCTCCTCGAGCAGGTCCTGCGCCTTCTGCGACTGCGCGCCGGGAATCGTGTATACGTCGGTCGTCTTGCCGCCGGCGGTCTGTGCCCATCCGCCGACGACGACCGCGAGCAGAACCCAGATCCCGATCGTGATCCACTTGTGCCGCGCCGTGGTCCGACCGAGCCGGTCGAGGAAACGTGCCATGCCTGCCCTTGTCCTTCCTCGAGGTCGAGGCGCCGATCACGCTACGCCTGTGCGAGAGTGTCCAGGCGGGATTCTTCGGCACGCGGGGGCGCGCGGTGAAGCACGAGTTCCTCCCGCCCCCCGAACAGGGGCGACGGTTCGTGGCACAACGACGGGTCCGCCTCGGGGATGTCGACCGCGCCAATCGGCTGAGGCTCGACGCGGTCGCGCGCTACCTCCAGGACATCGCCTCCGACGACGTCGACGACGTCGCCGAGAGCAGAGTCGACGGCGCGTGGGTGTTGCGGCGCACGGCGCTCGTACTGGGTCGCGCTCCGCGCTACGGGGACGCAGTGGAGCTCACGACGTTCTGCAGCGGGACCGGCGGCCGTTGGGCCGAGCGGCGCACGACCTTGGCCGTCGAAGGGTCCTCGGTCGCGGAAGCGGTGGCGATCTGGGTGTACGTCGACCGGGCGGGGCGTCCGGCGCCGCTGGGGGAGTGGTTCTTCGACCACTACGGCGCCGCGGCCGCGGGCCGGAGGGTCAGCGGCCGTCTCACGCTCCCGCACCCGCCTGCCGACGCGGACGTGCGCCCGTGGCCGGTCCGCGCCAGCGATTTCGACCTGCTCCGTCACGTCAACAACGCTGCGTACTGGTTCCCGGTCGAGGACGAGCTGGCGCGCCTCGTGCCGGCGCGTGCCCCGGTGACCGCGGAGCTGGAGCACCGGGCGGCGATCGAGCCCGGCGACGCTGTCGAGCTCCGGTCGACGATCGACGACGACGTGCTGTCGGTATGGCTCACAAGAGGAGGTGAGACGCGCTCGGCGGCCAAGGTGCGCCTCGGCGCGACGCCCGGCAAATGACACTCCGCCGGTAAGCTGACGGCTCTGGACGAGTCTGTTCCCTCTTCCTTCGCCGGTCGTCGGTGCCTGGTCACGGGCGGGCTGGGCTTCATCGGATCGAACCTCGCGCTCGCGCTCTCGGCGGGCGGTGCCGAGGTGACGGTGGTGGACGCGCTCGTGCCCACCCACGGTGGCGATCGCGTCAACCTCGACGGCGCCGCCGGTCCGATCGAAGTCATCGAAGCGCACGTCGACGACGTGGGAGTCGTCCGTGACGCGGCTACCGCGTCGGAGGTGGTCTTCAACCTGGCGGGCCAGGTGAGCCACGTCGAATCGATGGAGCGTCCGCGCTTCGATCTCGAGATCAACACCGCGAGCCAGCTCGGCTTCCTGGAGATCCTGCGTGAAGCGGGCTCGAACGCCGTCGTGGTGTACACGTCGACGCGCCAGATCTTCGGCCACCCGCGCTACCTCCCTGTGGACGAGGACCACCCCGTGTCACCAGTCGACGTCAATGGGATCAGCAAATCCGCGACCGAGCAGCTGCACCTGCTCTACGGGGAGCTGTACGGGATTCGCGCCAGCTCGGTCCGCCTCACGAACGTGTACGGGCCCCGACAACGGCTCCGCGACAACCTGCAGGGGTTCCTGCCGATCTTCGTACGGCGCGCGCTCTCGGGCGAGCCGATCACCGTCTTCGGGGACGGCGCGCAGGAGCGCGACTGCCTCTACGTCGACGACGTCGTCGAGTGCCTGCTGCTCACCGCGCGTTCGGCCGAGGCACCGGGCGAGGTGTTCAACGTCGGTAACGACGAGCGTTTGTCGCTCCGGGCGATCGCCGAAGCCGTCGTGGCCGCCGCCGGGTCGGGATCGATCGAGTCGGTGCCGTGGCCGCACGATCGCGACGCCATCGACATCGGCTCGTACTACGGCGACTCGTCGAAGGCGAAGCGGCTGCTCGGTTGGGAGCCGCGCACGTCGTTTGCCGACGGGATCGCGACGACGATCGAGTTCTACCGGTCACATCGCCCCCGGTACATGTGACGACGATGACGGCCCGGCCGCCCGTGGTCGACCTCGCGCGCCGCACGGCTTCGTTGCAACCCGAGCTGGGCGAAGCCATGGAGCGCGTGCTGCGCTCTGGATGGTTCCTGCTCGGCCCGGAGACCGAGGCCTTCGAGGAGGAGTTCGCCGCGTTCTGCGGCCGGCGCCACGCCGTCGCCGTCGCGTCCGGGACCGAGGCGTTGCGCCTTGCTCTGCGCGCCCTCGGCGTCGGGAACGGCGACGAGGTGGTCGTGCCGGCGTTCACGGCCGTCCCGACGGCGGCGGCGGTGTGCGCGACGGGCGCGTCGCCTGTCTTCGCGGACGTCGAACGGAATACCGCGATGCTCGACCCGCAGCACGCCGCTGCCGCGGTGACGGAGCGGACCCGGGCGGTGATCCCGGTGCATCTCTACGGCCGGCCGGCGACGGCTCCCGATCTCGACGCCCTCGTGATCGAAGACGCCGCCCAGGCCCATGGCGCGCTCGACCCACAGGCGGCGACGGCGGCGGCGGCGTACAGCTTCTACCCGACGAAGAACCTGGGCGGGATCGGCGACGGGGGAGCGGTGGTGGCCGACGACCCGGATCTCGCGGCGCAGATCCGGTTGCTGCGCGCCCACGGCCTCACCGGCGGCTACGTGCACACCGCGGTCACCGGCAACTCACGGCTGTCGGAGATCGAAGCGGCCGCGCTACGGCTCGAGCTGCGCCGCCTGCCCGAATGGAACGCGCGCCGGCAGCTCATCGCACGGTCGTACCGAGAGGCGGCGCCGGAGATGCGGTGGCAGGCGCCGCACGAGCGGCACGTCTACCACCAGTGCGTGGCGCGGATCGAGGACCGCGATGCGTTCCGAGCAAGGATGCCGTTCGGCACCGCCGTGCACTATCCCCGGGCGCTCACTCAACAGCCCGCGTACCGGCAGTTCGTGCGGGACCCGTGCCCGGAGGCCGAGTCATGGGCGGCGGAGTGCGTCTCGCTACCCTGCTTCCCCGAGATGACCGACGACGAGATCGAGATCGTGTGCCGCGCCCTCCGGTGAACCCGGCAGTCGAGTCTGTTTCGGCGTTCTTCCCTTGCTACAACGACGAAGCGACGATTGGAACCATGGTCGAGGCGGCCGCTGCCACCCTGGACCGCGTCGGCGCCGACGGCGAGATCATCGTCGTCAACGACGGCTCGAGCGACGGCTCGGAGCGGGTGCTCAAGCACCTGACGGAGACCGAGCCGAGGCTGCGTGTCGTCACGCACGAGCACAACCGCGGGTACGGCGGCGCGCTCCTCTCGGGCTTCGGCGCCGCGACGAAGCAGTGGGTCTTCTACACCGACGGTGACGGGCAGTTCGACCCGACCGAGCTCGAGCTCCTCGTCGCCCGCGCCACGGACGACATCGACGTCGTGCAGGGCTACAAGCTGAACCGGGCCGACAACATCGCTCGGCGTGCGATCGGGCGGGTGTACCACCGGTTCGTGTCGTTCGTGTTCGGGCTGCACGTGCGCGACACGGACTGCGACTTCCGCCTGATGCGGCGGTCGATGCTCGAGCGCGTCCGGCTCGAGAAGACGACCGGGGTGATCTGCGTCGAGCTCGTACGCACCCTCCAGGACGCAGGTGCGCGGTTCGTCGAGGTCGGCGTCCACCACTACCCGCGGGTCCACGGGCGCTCGCAGTTCTTCAAGCTGACGAGCGTCGCCCGCACGCTATGGGACCTCGCCAAGCTCTGGGTGCAGCTCGTCGTGCTGCGCCGCGGGAAGACCAGAACCGCAGGGGGGCGCTAGCCCCGCGTCGCCACGACGACGGCCGACGTCCCGACGGCGACGTCGCGGCGTGCCAGCCACCGGCGCTCGGCCTCCGCCAGCGGCGCGAAGACCCGATCCAGGGCACGGCGCTCGACGTCCGACCCCGTGTCGTTGGCGGACTGGGAGCCGCGTCGCTCCAGCACGGCCAACAACGCCGCTGGGGGAGCGAGAAACGAGTACGCGTACGTCGACCGTCGCACCCGCAGCCCGGCCCGCTCGGCGAGGCCGGCAAGCTCGTGGCGCCGGTAGCGGCGCAGGCCGTGCACGGTCACATCGTGGGCGCGGCGGAGCGACGCGAACGCGGGCTCGAGGAGCAGCAGCGCGCCTCCGGTGCGCAAGACCCGCGCCAGCTCGCCCAGGGCCGCGACGTCGTTGCGCACGGTGTAGAGCAACGTGATGCCCACCGCGACGTCGAACGCCCCGTCGGCGAACGGGAGGCGCTCTGCGCTCGCCAGCACCGGCGTGGTGGCCGGCCGGCGTGCGCGCACGAACTCCAGGGCCTCTTGTGCCAGGTCGACGCCGATCACCCGGCCGTGGCTCGCGAGCCACGCGCCGTTCCCGCCCGGGCCGCAGCCGGCGTCGAGGATGCGCTGGTCGGTGCCGAGCCACGGTTGCAGGAGCTCGGCCATGAGCGCCCGGGTGTTGCGGTACCACCAGTGGTCGTCTTCGGCCGCCGCGATGCGGGCGTACTCCTCGACCTCCATCAGCCGATGATCGTCTCTTCCCTCTCGGTCAGGAGCCAGACGAGGCTGTCGCGGTCGAGGAAGCGGTCCTCGTCGGGTGCGATCAGCTCGCCGTACGCGGGCTCGCCGATCATGTCGTAGAAGGACTGCACCGACGGGTACCACTCGACGGCGGCTCCGTCGAAGTCCGAGCCGCCCCGGTCGTAGTCGGCCCGGGCGCGGTGGTTGCGCTCGTACCGGACGAAGTACTGGGCGATCGACGGCGTGTCGCAGTTCAAGGGGCTGTGCACGGTGCGCCAATGACGGTGGAAGTCGTCGATCGTCATGCCGGGTCGGCGCTTCACCATGCAGACGAGCTTGATCACCGGTTCGTCGCGCTGCTCGGGGCCCGGGATCACGACCTCTTCCTCCTCGGTGAGGATCCACACGAGCCCGTCGAGGTCCAGCAGCTCGCGCTCGTCGGGCGCGACGTTCGCCTGGTACTCGGGATCGCCGACCATGGCGACGAAGTCGTCCATCGAGTCGAACCACTGGATGGCGACACCGTCGAAGTCGCCGCCACGCTTGTAGTCCTCGGGGGAGCGGTGGTTCTGCTCGTAGCGAACGATCCGATCGGCAACGCCGGGCGTCTCGCTGATAAGGCGGGCGTGGGGGCCGCGCCAGTGATCGTGGAACTCCTCGACCGATAGGGAGGGGTTGCGCTTCACGACGCAGATGAGCTTGATCACGGGTGCGCACCTTCACTTGAAGTGGTATATTCACTCGCACTGTGAAAAACCGGGAACTCATGAAAATCCAAGGACAATTCAAGGCCGAGGACCTCCGGATCCTACGTGAGGTCCCCGGCGTCACGGTCGAGGCGGGTGGAGCTCGCGGCCGCGGCCGAGGCGACGCCGTGCTCCGGTTCGGCCCGGCGACCGAGGCCGTCGCGGTCGAGGTCAAGCGAAGGGCCAACGCGGCGACCGCGTGGCAGATCGTGCAGCAGTCCCGGACCGTCCCCGACGGCAATCTCCTGCTCGTCGCGGGCGCGACGACCGCGGAGGCGCGCGAGATCCTCGAGCGCCACGGCGTCGCCGTCGTCGACGGTCTCGGCAACGCCCACGTCGAGCTCCCGGGGCTCCTCCTCCACACCGAGGGACAACGCGGTCGGCGCGGTGACGCTCCTCGATCCCGGACCCAAGCCCGGCTGGCGGGCAAGGGCGGCGTGGCGGCCCAGGCGTTGCTGCTCGAGCCGATGCGCGAATGGAAGGTCCAGGATCTCGCCGGCGAAGCGGGCGTCTCGATCGGTCTCGCGCACCGCGTCCTCGCCCGTCTCGAGACGGAAGGGTTGGTCGCGGCGGAAGGAGCGGGCCCGCGGCGAGTACGCCGTGTGGCCGACCCCACCGCGCTGCTGGACCTGTGGGCCGAGGAGAACACGGATCGCTCCGTGCAACGGATGCGCGCCTACCGGCTGGCGCGTGAGCCGCGCGCGCTCGCCGACGCGGCGAGCGCGGGCTTGGATGCTGCCGGAATCGACCACGCCGTCACCGGGGCGGCTGCGGCGGCACGTATCGCGCCGTTCATCACCGCGGTTCCCGTGGCCGAGATCTGGATCGACCCGGTCGCTTCCCTCGAGGAAGCTGTCGCCGCAACCGGCGCCGAGCTCGCAGAGACGGGCCACAATCTCGCGTTCGTCCAGGCGAACGGGGACGAGCCGCTGGCCTTCCGGCACAAGGTCGAAGGGATCTGGGCCGTCAACCCGTTCCGCCTCTTCTACGACCTCCGCAACGATCCGCGCCGGGGTCACGAGCAGGCGGAGACCCTCCGCCGGGAGGTGATCGGGTTCTGAGCCGCGACCACTTCACCGACTACGACGAAGCCGCCACCGCCCGCTGCGAGCGCGCGCTCGTCACGCTGCTCGGCGACCTCGGGCCGTGGCGAGAGCGCATCTATCTCGTCGGCGGCCTCGCGCCTCGGTACCTCGTCGGGCAGCTGCCCGAAGGAGCGCGCGCCCACGTGGGAACGACGGACGTCGACCTCGTCATCGGGTTGGCTCTCGGCGACGAGACGCCGGAGACGTACCGGACGCTCGAGAACAACCTGGAGAAGTCGCACTTCGACCAGAAGGAGCCCGGGTTTCGATGGGCGCGCGAAGTCGAAGGCGCGAAGGTCGTCGTCGAGTTCCTGTGCGAGACGGAAGCGGTGCCGGCAGGTCTCGTCTTCCGACCAAAGGCGGGGTCTACCGGCTCGGTGGTCGGAGCGTTCAACGTCCGGGGCGCCAACCTCGTGCGCTACGACTTCATCGAGCGCGATCTCCGGGGGGAGCGCCTCGACGGCGGAGGCGCGTCGAAGGTCCGTGTCCGAGTCGCGAACGTGCTGCCGTACACCGTGCTGAAGGCGTTCGCCTTCCAAGACCGCCACGAGAACAAGGACTCCTATGACCTCGTCTTCTGCCTCCTGAACTTCGGCGACGGTCCGGGAGCAGCGGCAGAAGAGGCCGCCCGGAGTCCCGTCGCGCGCGATGACCGGGCGACCGAGGCGCTCGAGCTGCTGGGCGAACGGTTCGCCGATGTTGGCCAGGACGGGCCGAAGGCGTACGGAACGTTCCTGGCCGAGCCCGGCGACGACGAGGACGCGGCACGGCTGGGGCGCGAGGCGGTCGCCACCGTGCGTGACTTCCTCTCTACATTCCACGCCGCACTCAAGTGAGCGCGCGGTCGACACTACGTAGCTACTGAGCAACTCAGAAGGGTTCTGGACGTGCCCCGCGCCACGCGATATCAACACGCGCGTATGGAAATAGCCTATGACGCTCCGCGAGCGGTTCAGGCTGTTCCCGGGCAACCAAGAGGCTTCGAGGACGTCTGCTTCTCGCCGGATAACCGCCGCTTGGCGCTCGCCGGGTGCTACCAGAACTCGATCTCAATTGCGGACATCAACATCGCAACGGATGGTGGCCGTCCGCATGTGACCCTGACGAATGTGGTCGAGTACTTATCGCCCTGCCTGAAGGAGCCGCATGGCGTCGCCTTCTTGGACGACGACACGATCGTCGTCGCCAACCGTCTCGGGGACGTCGACGTGCTCCGGGTGCCAGCGGACGCGGCTGCACATCAGCCGGTGGAACTACCGCCGATCGACCTGGGACCGGGTCCCGGGTTCGAGCTCTTGAACGCTCCCGGCTCAATTGCGGTGGCCGGCGGTGCCCACGGCGACGTGGAGATGCTCGTAGCCAATAACTCCGGCAACACGGTCACGGCGCACACTCTCGATAGTGATCCGATCGCCGTGACGTCTACCAATGTCCGGCTTCGCCGAGGGATGGACTATCCCGACGGTCTCGCCGTCAGCGCCGACGGCGAGTGGATCGCGGTCAGCAATCACCGTGCGCACACCGTGATGCTCTACCAGCGTTCCTCGTCGCTGCACGAGGACTCCGTGCCCGGCTGCATCTTGCGCGGCGTCAGCTACCCACATGGCCTTTGTTTCAGCCCGGATGGCCGCCATCTCTTCGTGGCGAGCACCGGCGGGCCTTTTGTCCACGTCTTCGCGCGGGATGGTCAGATGTGGCGGGATGTCCGGTATCCGGCCGTCTCGGTGCGTGTCATGCACGAAGACGTGTTCCGGCAACACCCGCGGTTCGACCAGGGTGACGGTGGATCGAAGGGAATCGACCTCGATCGCGATGGCCACGTCCTCGCGGTGACATCCGCGTATCAACCGTTGGCCTTCTTCGAAGTCGCGGCGATACTCGACCTCAGTACCGGACAATGCGATGACGCTCGGCACGTGAGCTACGAGCTGGACGTTGTCGAAGAACACACACGGAAGGTCAAGGCACGAATCGAGGCACTTGAACGGTCCAGGAGCTTCCGCGTGACCAAGCCACTGCGAAGCCTGAACGCTGCTTGGTCGAGGATTCGGCGCTGACGGAAACCCTCCGATCGCTATGAACACTTCCTCTGCGTGAACATCCCCGCCGTCAGCCAGATCGTTCTCGCCCACAACCACGAGCCCTTCGTCGAGCAGTGCCTCGATTCGGTCGCTGAGCAGACGTTCGATGACTTCGAGTTGGTGATCGTGGACGATTGCTCGACTGACCGGACGGTCGAGCGAATCGAGGCGTGGCTCCGCAACTCCCGTTGTGACGCTCGGCTCGTGGTGAACGAGCGCAACCTCGGGGTTTGTGCCAGTCATAGGGTCGCGTTGCAGCACTGTCGGGGCGAGCTCATTTCCATTGTCTCGGCCGACGACTATTACGAACCTGGGAAGATCGAGCGCCAGCGGCGCTTCTGGGGGGAGCTCGATGATTCGGTGGCCGCCGTCTTCAGCAACGCGCGATGTGTCGACGAGCGCGGTCGTGAGATCGGGTTGGCCTACCAGACAGGTCTTCCGCCGACCGAGCGTCGCATCTTCGATCGTCTGATCGAGGGCAACTTCATCGTGGCGCCCACGGTGATGGCGCGACGGACGGCACTCGAGGAAGCCGGAGGCTACGACGAGTCCCTGTTTTACGAGGATTACGACATGTGGCTGAGGCTCGCCGATCGATACGAGTTTCGCTATCTTCCCGGCTCGCTCGTGAACTACCGCGTCCTCGCGTTCAGTCATTCGCACAACCCCGCGCACGTGGCCGCCATGCACGAGTCCCGCGCGAGAGCGCTGCTCAAGTGGTATGGGCGGGATCCTGCGACGGATCAGGTGATCCTCCGTCGTGCCTGGAAGAACGGCAGACGAGTGCTGGCTGCGGATCGCGCTCGCGGACGGCGCCTGCTCAGGGAGGTCTGCGCCCTTCGGCCGACGCTCCGCCACCGAACCGGGGTCGCCCTCTCCAGCCTGCCTGGAACCGGGTACGCGCTCGCCGTCGCGTTCGCGGTCGCGGATCGGGTTCGTGCGCGGTAGTGGGCTCCTGTCTCGTGGTCGCTCGAGTAGAGGTACCGTGCGACCCGCAATGCCGGAGCTTGCGACGGCGACGGAGGACTGATGGAGAAGCTCGTCTACGCGCTGTGGGCTGTGCACGAGCGGCTGGTCGAGAAGACGGGGCCTGAGCTGCTCGCCCTCGATCCGCACGGGCTGACGCTGAGCGTCGTCGATCCGGATGTCGACATGAGCGCGACGGTCGCCGTCCCCGACAACGGCATCGGTGCGACCGTGAATGTGTGGCTCGACTCGCTCGACGACCGCGGGCCGTACGAGTCGGTGCTCGGCGGCGCCGCGGACAGGGTGGCGGGCTATCTCGTCACCGAGTCGGTCCCGCTCGCGTACGACCGACGGACCTGGCCCGATGGGGAGCGCTCGCCCGGTGTCAAGCAGATCACGATGTTCGACAAGCGATCGGACATCGACGATGCCCAGTTCTTCGCCCGCTGGCACGGCTCGCACACGCCGCTGACGTTCGAGGTCCACCCCGTCTGCCTCTACGTACGCCATGCGGTCGCGCGCGCCGTCACTGACGGTGCGCCGCGCTGGCGCGGCATCGTCGAAGAGGGCCTGCGCGAGGTCGAGGACCTGACCGACCCGATGCGCTACTTCAGCGCCGGCGACTCGCCGGACACGCTCGACCACAACGTCAAGCGCGTCATGGCGGACGTCTCCGCGTTCCTCGATCTCGGCTCGGTCGAGTCGTACCCGACGGCCGAGTACATCCTCCGCAGCCTGCCGGTCTGATGGAGCATTCGTGAGCGCGCTCGAGGGCAAGGCGGCGCTCGTGACCGGCGGCGGCTCCGGGCTCGGCCGCGCGTCCGCGATCGCGCTGGCCCGTGCCGGCGCGACCGTGACGGTGGCGGACGTCGACGAGCAGGGCGGCAAGGAGACTGCCGCCCTCGTGTTCGAAGAGGCGGGCGGTGACGCCGATTTCGTCCGCGCCGACGTGACGCAGGCCGACGAGGTGGAGGCGATGGTCGACAAGACCGTCGCCCGGTGGGGCCGTCTGGACTGCGCGCTGAACAACGCCGGCACCACGGGCGTGAGCGCGCCCACCGCGGACTACACGCTCGAGGACTGGAACCGCGCGATCGCGCTGAACCTCACCGGTGTGTTCCTCTGTCTCAAGTACGAGATCCCCGCCATGCTCGAA
>Ga0209382_10010955_pt1 | contig 11282 bp, 7 predicted proteins | sample SoiMetdeltSBSDD5_FD_187599 | JGI IMG/M metagenome (GOLD analysis project Ga0209382, IMG submission 187599) | Bulk soil microbial communities from a Populus tree surrounding site in Tennessee, USA - Soil MetaG P. deltoides SBSDD5 (SPAdes) (version 2) | ecosystem: Environmental > Terrestrial >...
CCGGGTGCCCGCACGCAACGTCGTGTTCGTCAACACGTCGAGCTCCAGCGGCCCGTTCGTCGAGGCGCTTTCGGCCCAGGGTCGCACGATCATCACCGCCACACGCAGCGGAGCGGAGCAGTTCACCACCCTGTTTGGCGGTTATTTCGTCGAGGCGTTCTCCAGTGATATGGCCGATGCGGACAAGAACCGCCGCATCAGCATGCTCGAGGCGTTTCAGTATGCGAAGGCGGAAGTCGCGCGCGCCTACGAGCGCGAAGGGCTGCTCGCGACCGAGCACGCGATGCTCGACGACAACGGCGACAAGAACGGCAGTCAGACGCCCGCCGCGACAGGCGCCGACGGCAAGCTTGCCGCCGCTTTGTCGCTCGGGTCGGCTGGGGACGCCGCGCCGCTGCCCGACGACCCGAAGCTACGTGCGTTGTATCTGGAGCGCCGCGATCTCGAGCGCCGCGTCGAGTCGCTGAGGCTTCTAAAAGACAGCATGCCGCCGGCGAAGTACACGAGCGAGCTCGAGCGGCTGGTGACCGACCTCGCGCTCAAGACGCGCGAAATCCGGAAACTCGAGGGAGACCCGAAGCCATGACTGACCGAGTGCTAACGAATACCTATGTGAGCGATGTCGTCGACCTCGAATCGCCGGACGATCTGGCGCTTGCCGACAGGATGAAGGTCGGCCGTGAACAGATTATTTCGGAGTTGAGCAAGATCATCGTCGGCCAGGCGGACGTCATTTCGCAGGTCCTGCACACCCTGTTCGTCGGTGGCAACAGCCTGATCGTCGGTGCGCCCGGCCTGGCGAAGACGCTGTTGATTCATACGATGGCGCGCGTCCTGGATCTGAAGTTTTCCCGTATTCAGTTCACGCCCGACTTGATGCCGTCTGACATCACCGGCACTGACCTCGTTCAGGAGGACCCGGCGACGGGCCGTCGGCAGATGGTGTTCGCGCCCGGACCCATCTTTGCCAACATCGTGCTCGCCGACGAGATCAACCGAACCCCTCCGAAGACGCAGTCGGCGCTGCTCGAGGCGATGCAGGAACATCGCGTCACCATCCAGGGGCGCACCTACACCCTCGCCGAGCCGTTCTACGTCTTTGCGACGCAGAACCCGATCGAGCTGGAAGGGACATATCCGCTGCCGGAAGCGCAGCTCGACCGCTTCATGTTCCACATCATCATCGACCACCCGCCGTACGGCGAGGAATACGACGTCGTGCGGACGACGACTGCACTGCAGGACCCGAAACTGGAACGTCCGGTGAGCGGCGAGGATCTGATCGCCTTCCAGCGGCTCGTGCGGAAGGTGCCCGTCGCGGAGCCTGTGATGCGGCACGCGCTCGACATCGTTCGTGCCACCCGGCCCAAGTCCGAGACATGCCCGGACAACGTGAAGAAGTGGGTCGCATTCGGTGCCAGCGTCCGCGCCGCCCAGTACCTGGTGCTTGGTGGCAAGGCGCGCGCGCTGACGAGTGGCCGGTATCACGTGAGCTTCGAGGACGTTCGCGCGCTGGCCCATCCTGTGCTGCGCCACCGAATCATCACGAACTTCCACGCGCAGTCGGAAGGCATTACCACGGACATGCTGACGGATCGGTTGCTCGACGCAGTACCTCTGCCTCGCAGCGGAATGTAGACGTTTACGAATTGACGATTTACGGCTTGACGAAGTTCAAATACGTCAATTCGTAAATTCGTAAATTGGACAATTCAAATGAGTTTGTTGGCCAGTCACAATCCCAGCGCGATTCCAGGCGCGCGGTTCATGGATCCGGTCGTGCTCGCACGCATCGGGAACCTGTCGCTCGTGGCGCGCGCCGTCGTGGACGGATTCATCAACGGCCTGCACAAGGCGCCGTACTTCGGCGCGTCGGTCGATTTCGCAGAGCACCGCGGGTATGTGCCGGGCGATGACATTCGCCGGGTCGACTGGCGCCTGTGGGCGCGAACCGATCGGTACTACGTCAAGGAGTACGAAGCAGAGTCGAACATGAATTTTTCGGTGTTGCTGGATGTGTCGAAGTCGATGGACTACGGCAGCATCGGAATTACCAAGCTCGACTACGCTCGCATGCTTACGGCATGCCTCACCAACCTGGTGCATCACCAGCGTGACCGGGTCGGTTTCATCGCATTCGATGAGGACGTCGTCGAGCACGTGCCGCCTTCGGCCAAGCACATGGAGACCGTGCTGCACGTGCTGGACCGGATCAAGCCAGGCCGCCCAGGCCGGCTGCGGGAACCACTTCACAAGCTGGCGGAACACTTCGGACGGCGCGGCGTTCTGGTCGTGATTTCAGACTTCTATGAGGATCCCGAAACGGTGGTCGATGCCGTGACGCCGCTGCGCTTTCGGGGCAATGATCTGATCGTGTTTCACGTGCTCGACCCTGCGGAGCTCGATTTCGGATTTTCCAACGCATCCGCCTTCGAAGACTTGGAGAGCGGCGAACAGATGCCCGTGGTGCCGGAAGCGATGCGGAAGGAGTACATCTCGCTCGTGCGCGCCCACGTGGACGCATTGCAGCAGCGATTTTCGGAGGTTCGCGTCGATTACGCGCTGCTCGATACGTCCAAGCCGCTCGATCACGCGCTGTTCCGGTTTCTGACGGGGCGTGAGAAAAAATTGAGACTTCGGTAGCCATGTCATTCCTTGCCCCACTATTCTTCGTTGCGCTCGCAGCCCTGGCGATTCCGGTACTCATCCATCTGATTCAGCGCGAGAAGAAACAGGTGGTGCGTTTTCCGTCGCTGATGTTCGTGCAGCGCGTTCCGTACAAGTCGGTGCGCCGACGCCGGATTCACAACTGGCTGCTGCTGATGGTTAGGCTCACGGCGCTGGCGCTCATCGTGCTGGCGTTCTCGCGGCCGTTTCTGCAGCGCGACGACCTGAACACGGCCGTCGGTACCGGCGCACGTGAAGTCGTTGTGCTCCTCGATCAGAGCTACAGCATGGCGTACGGCGATCATTGGGATCGCGCGCGCGCAGCCGCGCAGAACGTCATCAACACCCTCGGTCCCGACGATCGCGCGTCGGTGGTCTTGTTCTCATCCGGCGCGGAGATCGCGCTGCGCTCCGCCGCGCCAGGAGAACGTCAGCGGCTCGCGGCCGCCATCACTGCCGCCAAGCCAGGCGCAGGCGCAACGCGCTACGCACCGGCACTGAAAGTAGCCGGCAGCATCCTTGCCGACACATCGCTGCCTCGGCGCGAGGTCGTCCTCATCAGCGACTTTCAACGCGGCGGATGGCGAGGCGAGGAGGGCGCACGGTTGCCCGAAGGTACCACGGTGACCCCAGTCGCGATTTCGGGGGCGGCTGAGGCCGCAAACGTCGCAGTGACAGGGATTTCGCTCGCCCGCTCGACGTTCTCGAACCAGGAGCGAGTCGCGGTCACCGCGGTTGCGGTCAATCGCAGCATGCGTTCGCTGCGCGGTGGGCAGCTCTCACTTGAATTCGGCGGCCGCTCGATTCAAAGCAAACCGCTCGACGTCGAGGCGAACAGCTCTGCGTCGGTGACGTTCGATCCGGTGACCGTGGCGGGAACATTCATGCGCGGCAGCGTGAGAGCCGGCGATGATGCCCTTGCCACCGACAACGTCTTTCATTTCGTCGTGTCGCCCGTTCAGCCGGTTCGCGTGATCGTCGTCGATCGTGGCGGCACCGGCGGCGGAGCGTTGTATCTGAACCGCGCGCTCGCGATCGGCGATGCGCCCCGCTTCGAGACCGTTTCCCGCGACCAGGACGCCCTCTCCGACGACGACCTCCGGCGTGCATCCGTGGTGGTGCTGAACGACATCGCCGTACCCGCGGCGCTGGCCCGACGACTCCAGCGGTTCGTGGAAGGCGGCGGCGGGTTGTTCGTGGCAATCGGATCGCGCGCCACCTGGAGTCAGGACGTCGAAATACTCCCTGCAGTACTCCAGGCGCCCGTGGATCGCACAAGAGGCGACGCTGCCCGGATTGGCGCCCTCGAGTACGGCCACCCCGTATTCGAGCCGTTTCGTGCGCCTCGAAGCGGTGACTTTGCCGCGGCGAGGATTTACGGCTATCGCACCGTGATGCCGGCGGCCGACGCACAGGTACTGGCGCGTTTCGACGGTGGTGCACCGGCGCTTCTCGAACGGCGGATCGGCGCGGGGCGCGTGCTGCTGTGGGCGTCGACGCTGGATCTCTCGTGGAACGATTTTCCGCTGAAGCCCGTGTATCTCCCGTTCGTGCATCGGGCAGCGAGGCATCTCGCGTCCTACTCTGAGCCGGCGCCGTGGCTCACCGTCGGCCAGGTGCTCGATACCTCGGTCGGGGCCGCGTCGCAGCCGGTAAGTGGCGTCGTCTTAACCCCGTCCGGCCGCCGGGTCGCGGTCGACGAAGAAGGCGCTGAGGTGCTCGAGTTGACCGAGCAGGGCTTCTACGAGGTGCGCGCTCAGTCGGGCGACACGGTCAACGCCGTCGTCGCCAGCAATGTCGATACAGCGGAGTCGGACCTGACCGCCATGGATCCCAAGGAAATCGTCGCGGCGGCGACGAGCGGCGGCCCCAGTGGCCGGCAGGCCGGTGCTGCCGGGCTGCCGCCGACCCCCGAAGTCCAGGAGCGATCGCAGCGGCTGTGGTGGTACGTGCTCTTCATCGGCATCCTGCTCCTGGGGGCCGATACCCTGATTTCGAACAGGATGTCGAAAGCCTGAACGGAGACGGCAGCTTAGGCGTATTCTGAGGTGACTAGGCCGGGCGCCGCGGACACCATCCGAGGAGTCGCGGATCCGGCGGAATCGAGAGGGGCGTCATGCTCGAGCACATCGTCGGCGCGCAGCGTCGATCCACTCCGCCTTCCAACCTGACGGAGGTCATCCGCGACGTCAAGTCGCGCTGGCGGATGAAACTCGCGCTCCGTGGTGCTGTGCGCAGCGTAGCCGTGGCGGTGGCCGTCTTCTTCATCGCCGCGTACGCGCTCGAGTGGGCGCGCTTCAGCCCCTCGTCCATCATCGCGGCCCGGGTGCTGCTCTCGGCCGCAGTTGTCGGCTCGGTCTTTTACTTTCTGATTCGTCCGCTGAGACGACGCGTTACCGACGACCAGGTGGCGTTGTATCTCGAGGAACATGAGCCGTCGCTGCAGGCGACGCTTATAAGCGCGGTCGAAGCGAGCGGTCAGGGCGGCGGTGAATCGAGGTCCGCCGCGCTGGTGCGCCGGCTCGTCGAGCAGGCGCTCGAGGCGTGCGCCGCTACCGACGCGGTCCGCCGCGTGGAACAAGTACCGCTGCGCCGATGGGGCGTCGTCCTGGGTACGGTTGCGGCTGCCACGATTCTGCTGGTTCTCCTCGGTCCGGCGTTCCTTCGAAGCGCGCTGTCCGCTCTCTTGCTGGTGCAGCGAAGTGTCGAGGCTGCGGCGCCGTACCGCATCGAGGTCACGCCAGGCAATGCAATGGTCCCCAAAGGCGCCGATCAGACGATTACCGCCCGCTTGCTCGGATTCTCGTCTGACGATGCCGCGGTGATGGTGAGGCGATCGGCTGATGCGAAGTTCGAGAGCATTCCTCTCGTGCGCGACGAGAACGGCGGGTACGAAGGAATGTTGTTCGACGTAGCCGGGACGCTGGAGTACTACGTCGAAGCCGAGCGGGTTCGATCGCAGACCTTTACGTTGAACGTCGTCGATGTGCCGTACGTGCAGCGCCTGGAGATGGAGTACCACTTCCCGGCATATACCGGGCTTGAGCCACAGAAGATTGAGGACGGCGGAGACATCGCCGTGCTTGCCGGCACCGAGGTCAGGCTGCGTGTAGTACCGACCATGAAGTCGCCTGGCGGACGGGTCGCGCTGAATGACAAGGAATCGGCGGCGCTGACTCCACAGGCAGACGGCTCGCTCACCGGGGCGTTTACGGTTACGGCCGACGGTTTCTATCGCATCGAGCTCGAGTCTCCGAACAAGGAACGCGCTGCCGCGTCGCCGCAGTACACGATCGACGTGCTGACAGACCAGCCGCCGACCGTGTCGTTCGCGAAACCGGGCCGCGATACCTCTGTATCGGCGATCGAGGAGGTGTTCGTCGAGGCGCAGGCGGAGGACGATTTCGGCGTCCGAGACCTCGAGCTCGTTTACTCCGTGAACGGTGCCGCCGAGAAGACCGTCAAGCTGTTTAACGGCCGCAACCGGCTGCCCGAAGTGACCGCGGGGCACACTTTCTTCCTCGAGGAACTCGGCGTACAGCCAGGTGATTCGGTTTCGTACTACGCCCGCGCGATGGACAATTCGGCGGGGCAGGGCCGGCAGGCGACGAGCGACCTGTATTTCCTCCGCATTCGTCCGTTCCGGCGTGATTTCCGCCAGGCCCCGTCGATGGCAGGGGGAGGCGGTGGCGGCGGCGGCGGAGCCGGCGGTCAGGTGGAAGCGCTCTCGGAACAGCAGCGGCAGATCATCTCGGCCACGTTCAACGTGCAGCGCGACCGGCGGAACTATACGGCGACCAAGCTTCGCGAGAGCACGACGGTCGTAGGACTGTCGCAGTCTCGCTTGCGCGAGCAGGTGGAAGGCTTGGTTACCCGTCTGAACAGCCAGCTCGTCCAGAAGGATCCGGCTTTCGAGAAGATCATCGGGTTCCTGCCACAGGCGATTGAAGCGATGAAGGAGGCGGAAACCAAGCTCGCCGCGGTCAGCCCCGACGGTGCGCTTCCGCCCGAGCACAAAGCGCTGCAGATTCTGCAGAAGGCTGAAGAAGAGTACGAGTACCAGATCAGCGTCCAGCAGGGCGGCGGCGGTGGCGGTGGCGGCGGAAGCGCGCAGCAGCAGGAGCTCGCTGAGATCTTCGATCAGGAGCTCGAAAAGATGGCGAGCCGCTATGAGACCGCCAATCAGGCACAGCAACAGACCGGCGATCGCGAGCTCGACGAGCTGCTCGAGAAGCTGAAGGAGCTTGCGCGGCGGCAGGAGCAGGAGGCGGCGCGGCAGCGGCTGCGCGCGCTCGAACAGGGCGGTTCTTCGTCTGGCGGAGCGGCGCAGCAGCGGGCACTCGCAGAACAGGCCGAAGAGGCCGCGCGCAGGCTCGAGCGGCTGGCGCGCGAAGAGAATCGCCAGGATCTGATGGAGGCCGCGAGGCAGATGCAGCAGGCCGCAGACGCGATGCGGCGCGCGGCGGCTGGCGGCGACGCGAACGCTGCGGGGCAGGCAGCATCGGCGCTCGAACGTCTGCGTGAAACGGAGCGGCGGCTGACGCAGAACCAGGCGGCGCGAGCAGAGCGCGATATCAACGATGCGATCCGTCAAGCGGACGAGCTCGCACGGCGCCAGCAGGAAGTCGGCGCGGAAGCGCGGGAGCTCGCAGGTGTCCCGAATACGCCGGCGCGTCGCGACCGCGCGCGCTCGATCACCGATAAGAAGACCGACCTCGAGTCGCGGGTGAACTCGCTCGAGCAGCAAATCGATCGCGCCGCGCGTGATGCGAGCGCGAACGAGCGGGCAGCGTCGCGCAAGATGGCCGAGGCCGCGAGCGGAATTCGCGACAACCGGCTGGCCGACAAGCTGCGGTATTCACAGAACCTGGTGAATCGGGCCGCCGCGGAACAGGCAGTCGATGCTGCGGAAAACGAAATTGCCGGCGGTATTCAGGACTTGAGGGACAAGCTGGGTGAAGCAGCGGCTGCTCTCGGCCAGAACGAAAACGCCAATCGGATGGAAACGGCGCTCGATCGCGCCAGACGGCTGGCTCGCGCAGCGGAATCCCTCCAGGAGCGCACCCGCGAGCGCGCCGAGCAGGGCGGCCGTCAGGGACAGCAGGGACAGCAGGGGCAGGAGGGCCAGCAGGCGCGGCAAGGCCAACAGGGGCAGCAGGGCCAACAGGGTCAACAGGGCTCCTCGCAAGGTTCGCAGGGTTCTCAGGGGTCGCAAGGTGCTGAGGGTTCGCAGGGCGGCGATGGCTCGCAGGGTGGCAACGCTGATGGCGCGCAGGCTGGTGGCCGCGGCAATACAGACGGCGCAGTCGCCGGTGGTGGCGCCTGGGGCGGTCCGGACTGGGGCGGCGGATACGGCTACGGCGACTGGTGGCGCTACGGCCGGCTGACCGAGGAGGACATCCGGCAGCTGCGAGGCGAGGTTCGTCAGTGGACGGGCGAGGCGCAGGAGTTGCGGCGCGACCTTGCGGCCGAGAACATCGACCCGCGCGAGCTCGATGAGATTCTGCGCGCGCTGCGGCGCTTGGACGACCCGCGCGTGTACCAGAACGTCTCCGAGCTGCAGCGCCTCCAGTCGACGATTGCCGAGGGACTCAAGCGGTTCGAGTTCGGCCTCCGGCGCCGCGTCGATGCCGACGAAAACAGCATCGTGCTGACCGGTTCCGATGAGGTGCCCGAAGAGTTCCGAAGGCTCGTACAGGAATACTACCGATCGCTAGCCAGGACACCGAGGTGAAATCGTTCTCTCTGACGCTCCTGCTGGTCGTGGGCGTCGGGACGACGACCTTGGCCCAGTTCGGGCGGCAGTTCGGCGGGTTCGGTCCGCGTGGGTATCCGGCGAAGTTTGCTCGGGAGGACAGCTTCGGCCGGGGCTTCAATTTCTGCAGGGCGGTCTATACGAGCGGACGCCGCGAGGCGGGCGGCCAGGGGTGGTCCACGGACTACCCTGACGCCGAGCTGAATTTCTCCCTCCGGCTGTCGGAGCTGACGAAGACGCGTGTCAGCAAGGACTCGCACGGCACACCTGAGCACCTCGTCGTACGACTCACCGAGGACGCGTTGTACCAGTGCCCCTACCTGCACATGGAGGACGTCGGGACCGCGGCCTTCACCGAGGCGGAAGTGCGCGGCCTCCAGTCTTACCTGCTCAAGGGCGGCTTTCTGTGGGTAGACGACTACTGGGGCACGTATGCCTGGCAGAACTGGGCGTCGCAGTTTGCGCGGGTGCTCTCGCCGTCCGAATATCCGGTTCGCGACATCCCGCTCGATCATCCCGTGTTCAGGATGATGTTCGAGGTGCATGAACTCCCGCAGATTCCCTCGATTCAGTTCTGGCGGACGAGCGGCGGCGGCACCTCCGAGCGCGGGTCGGACAGCGCCGTCCCGGCGGTGCGAGGCGTGTCAGACCATCACGGCAACCTGATGGTGCTGATGACGCACAACACGGACATCTCGGACGCGTGGGAGCGCGAAGGCGAGGACCCCCGCTTCTTTTACAAGTTCTCGCCCAACGGGTATGCCGTGGGGATCAACGTCATCCTGTACGCGATGACGCACTGACAAACGGGCTATGCGTCTGACGATTGCTTTCGTGCTCGTTGCGGCGCTTCTCCTTCCGGTGGTCGTCGCGGGGCAGATCTCGCTCCGGCGCGGGCGTCAGTCGATGCCCACCGTCGAGTACGACAGCCACTTCGTATTCACGCGCATTCGCTACGGTGCGAGCCTCAGCCGCTTCGGCGGCGGTGGATGGGAGCACGACTATCCGACGGCCGAGCGGAACTTCGCAGAGATTCTCGACTACATCACGAACATGCGCGTGCGGAAGGACGGCAGCAACATTCTCGACCTGGACGATTCGCGTATTTTCGAGAACCCGGTCATCTACATGTCCGAGCCTGGCTATTGGGCGAGCAATGACGCGGAGGCGAAGAACCTCCGGGAGTACTTGCTCAAGGGCGGGCTGATCATCTTCGACGACTTCGAGGGCGACGGGCACTGGCGCAACATGGTAGCGCAGATGAAGCGCGCCCTGCCCGACCACCACTTCATCAGGCTCGACGTCTCACACCCGGTCTTCCAGTCGTTTTTCAACATCAAGCATCTGGACGTGCCGCACCCCACTGTGAACGTCCCACCATCGTTCTGGGGGATGTTCGACAACAACGATCCGTCGGGGCGGATGCTCGCGCTGGCCAACTGGAACAACGACCTCGGCGACTATTGGGAATGGTCTGCTGAAGGGCTGTACGGAACCGACCCCACCAACGACGCTTATCGTCTTGGCGTGAACTACATCGTTTACGCAATGACGCACTGAACGAGAATCCTCGTTCACACTCTGCTGGTTTTGGCTTCTCATCAGTGTCGAGTTCGGGTCAGCTGAACTGACCCGCACGAGCCTGAGCCACAACTGGGCAATAAAACCCGGCAGCGGCCCAGCGCCCCGCCAAACTCGAAACGTGTACTCGAATTTCACACTCTCTTCTGACGAGCTCGGTCTCTGCCATTACAGATTGGTACGCCGGATGCGTGTCCGTCACCGGAGCCCCTACTGACTCTTCAGGAGGTTGTGATGTTGCAGAGATTGGCCGCCCTCGTCGGTGTCGCCGCGCTCACCGTGGCGTGCGCTCAGACCGACGCGGGCATCACCACGAACGTCAAATCCAAGATGGCAGCCGACGACACTGTGAAGGCGCATGAGATCAACGTCGACACGAAGAACGGTGTCGTCACGCTCACCGGCGACGTGGATTCGCCGATCGCAAAGGAGCGGGCGGTTCAGATCGCGCGCACCACGGACGGTGTCCGCGAAGTCGTTGACCACCTTACTGTGACCGAGGCGGCACCGACCGGTGGTCTCTACGATCGCGACGGGGTCGATCGTGGGACAGGTAACATCGGGGACAACGCGGAGGGCCGCAACGAACCTATTACTGGCGATCCAGGGATCACCTCGGCAGTGAAGGCAAAGCTCTTGGCTGACTCCATGGTCAGCGGGCTGAGAATCGACGTCGACACGGAGAACGGCATCGTCACGCTGACGGGAAATGTGAAATCCAAAGCCGAAGCGGACCGTGCGGTCATGATCGCTCGCAAGACGGACGGTGTGACCCGCGTCGTCAACAATCTCAAGGTGGCCGGATAGACCGTTACGGGTTACAGGTTAGAGCTTACAGGGCGAGGGTACAGGTCTTTCGTGACCTGTGCCCTCTACTCATTTGTGCCTTGTGACTTGTGATTTGTGATTGACCCCTTCCCCCTACCCCCTTCCCCCTGTAATGATCCACCCGTGACCGTTCCGCCCGGCAGGAAGATCGACGACACGATTCTCGATGCCATCGGCAATACGCCGCTGGTCCGCATCCACTCGATTACACGCGGTGTCATCGACGCCGACGTACTCGCGAAGATCGAAACCTTCAATCCAGGCAACTCGATCAAGGACCGCATGGCGGTGACCATGATCGAGGACGCTGAGCGGGCGGGCCTGCTGAAGCCCGGCGGGACGATCATCGAAGGTACTTCGGGCAATACAGGGATGGGCCTGGCCATCGCGGCGGTCGTGAAGGGATACAAGTGCATTTTCACGACCACCGACAAGCAGTCGAAGGAGAAGA
>Ga0209382_10010956_pt1 | contig 11281 bp, 7 predicted proteins | sample SoiMetdeltSBSDD5_FD_187599 | JGI IMG/M metagenome (GOLD analysis project Ga0209382, IMG submission 187599) | Bulk soil microbial communities from a Populus tree surrounding site in Tennessee, USA - Soil MetaG P. deltoides SBSDD5 (SPAdes) (version 2) | ecosystem: Environmental > Terrestrial >...
CCCGTTCAGCCGCGAGCATGTGTCCCTGGCCGACATCCTGGCGTCGTTCATCGCGCTGCAGATCGAGCGGGCGCTGCGCGCCACCGACGCGCGGCGCGCCAGCGAGCGTCTTCAGGAAGAGTCCGCCGCGACGAACCGGCGGCTGCAGGAAACGACCCTGGAGCTGGCGGCGCTGAACTCGATCGCCTCGGCCGCCACGCCGTCGCTCGACCTGGGCAGGCAGATCGAGATCTCCCTGCGCAAGGCGCTCGAGGTGACCGGCTTCAAGGCGGGCGCCATCGCGCTGGTCGAGGAGAGCGGCGGGACCGAGGTGCTGAAGTCGGTGCAGAGCGTCGGCGACGTTTCGCACCTGGACCTGACCCGCGCGATCCGGCGCGGCCGGGGCGAGGGGATCGCCGGCCGGGTCTGGGAGACCGGCGAGGCGATCTCGTTCGCCGACCTGTCGACGGGGGCCGCCCTGGACGACGAGCTGGCCGGGCTGAGGCGCGCCGGTTTCCGGGCGCTGGCCTGCGTGCCGCTGCGCGCGCGCGGGCGCATCATCGGCACGATGGAGTTCCTGTCGAGCGAGGCGCGCCCCGAGCTGGAGAGCCGGCCCGGGCTGGCCGAGTCGATCGCCGGGCAGATCGCCCTCGTCATCCAGAACGGCCGGCTGCTGTCGGACATGATGCGCCACAGCCTCGACCTCGAGGCGAAGAGCGGCAAGAACGCCGCCGACAAGGTGCGGGCCGAGGAGATTCTCGCGGGCCTTCTCGCCGCGGCGCAAGCCGCCAGCCGCACGACCGACCTGCGCGCCCTCGCCGAGGCGATGCTGGGGCGCGCCATCGATCTCGCCTCGGCCACGGCGGGAACGGTCCACCTGGTCGACCCCGGAACGCGCGCTCTGCGGCTGAAGGCCCAGCGGGGGATGCCGGAGCGCATCCTGGAGGACCTCGACGGCCGGGTCATGCGGACGATCATCGGCCGCGCCTTCGAGACCGGCCGCCCGCACCTGCACCCCGGAGGCGCCGCCGAGCACCTCGACCCCGAGAGCGGGCTGCGCTACCAGGCGGCCTTCCCGCTGCGCGCCCTCAGCGGGGTGCACGGCATCCTGGCGGTGGCGCGCACCGACGATCGTCTCCCCGGCGAGGCGGAGATGCTGGCCCTCACCGCGCTGAGCGAGCTGTTCGGCCTGTCGGTCGAGAACGCCCGGGCCTTCGAGAAGGCCCCGCCGTCCGCGGCGCCCCAGGCCGAGCTCTTGCCGCAGCTCGTGCAGGCGCAGAAGATGGAGTCGATCGGCACCCTGGCGGGCGGGATCGCGCACGAGTTCAACAACATCCTGGCGTCGATCCTCGGGTACGCCAGCCACATCGAGAGCCTCACCGCGAGCGACAACCCGATCCGCCGCGAGGCCGCGACCATCTCGAGGCAGGCGAAGCGGGCCGCCGAGCTGACGCAGCAGCTGGTGGCCTTCGCGCGCGGCGGGCAGTACTCGCTCGAGCCGGTCGACCTGAACCAGTCGATCGCCGAGACCGTGTCGTTCCTCTCCAAGAGCATCGACCCGCGCATCGTCGTCGACATCCGCAAGGACCCGGACCTGCCGCTGATCGAGGCGGACGCCGGGCAGATGCAGCAGGTCCTGATGAACGTGGCGGTCAACGCCGCCGAGGCGATGCCGGACGGCGGCCGCATCACCTTCGAGACGCGCGTCGCGCACCTCGACGAGTCGTTCGCCCGGGCGCAGCCGGGCCTCACCCCCGGCGACTATGTCGAGGTCGTGGTCGGCGACACCGGCACCGGGATGCAGCCGGACATCGCCGACCGCGTCTTCGAGCCGTTCTTCACCACCAAGTCCAGCGGCAAGGGGACGGGCCTCGGCCTCTCGGTGGTCTACGGCATCGTGCGGAACCACCAGGGACACATCAGCCTCTCGAGCACGCCGGGGCTGGGATCGACCGTGCGCATCTACTTCCCGGTGCTCGACCGCGGCGCCCGCCGCCCCGCGCCCGCCCCGGAGACCGCGTCGACCGGCGGGCCATGGCCGGCGCCCGTCGTTCCGCCCGCCGCGCGCCCCCCGTCGCGGGGGCCGCTCGCCGCCGGCCCGTTCGAGAGCGTGAGCGTCTACGAGCCCGATCGCCGCCGCGCCAGGCCGCCGCAGAGCGACGCCGCACCGGAGCCGCCGATGGAGGCCGCCCACGCCATCTTCGAGCCGTCCCCCACGGTCCTCGATCCCTCGCCCGCGGCCATCGAGCCGCCGCCCGACGTTCCCCCCGCCCCGCCCGTCGAGTTTGCCGCGCCCCGCAAGACGCCGGCGCGGGCGCGCATCATGGTGGTGGACGACGAGGAGGCGATCCGCGACATGACCCGGGACATCCTCGAGTCGAGCGGCTGCGAGGTGGTCCCGGCCATCGACGGGGTGGACGCGCTCGACGTCTACCGGCGCGAGTGGGGCCGGCTGGACCTCGTCATCCTGGACATGGTGATGCCGCGCATGGGGGGGCTCGAGACGTTCCGGCGCCTGATCGGCATGGACCGCGGGGCGCGCATCCTCCTGTGCACCGGCTACGCCGACAACGACAAGGCGCAGCGGGCCCTGAAGGAGGGGGCGGTGGGGCTCCTTCCCAAGCCGTTCACCATGACCGAGCTCCTCTCCCGCATCGACAGAATCCTCGCCAAGAAGTAGACTCCTCCGAGAACCTCACGGGGGACTCGCATGGCGCCTGCCGAGCTGCTCTTCTTCCACAAGAAGACCTGAACGACCTGTCGCAGAGCAAGAGGCCTCTTGCTCAAGAAGGGCGCCCGGCTCGTCGAGCGCGATCTGGGGCGCGATCCCTTGAGCGAGGCCGAGATCCGGGACCTCGTCGACGACCGCGACCCGCGGGAATTCCTCAATACGCGCAACGAGCTGTATCGCAAGAAGAAGATGGCTGAGAACCCGCCGTCCCCCTCGGAGGCGATCCGCCTGATGGCGGCCAACCCCAACCTGATCAGGCGGCCGATCGTGGTGCGCGGCAGCGCCCGGGTCCTGGGCTTCGACGAGGTGGCGCTGGCGCGCCTCCTGCGCTGACGCCCCGGGCCTACTTCCAGTCGAAGTCCTGCAGGAACTCCTCGCGCACCATCTCGCGGATCCGGGGCAGGTCCTCCTCGAACAGCTTCGTGCGCTCCGCCTCGTCCGGGTGGAATCTCTTCGCCAGCTCGCCCCAGACCCGCTGCTCGTCGTCCAGGGCGGCGAAGTTGCGCAGCTGCGCCACGAACACGTGGGTGTAGTCGCTGCACGGCGCGACGCCGTGGTACGGGACGGTCAGGAAGGAATACTTCTGCCAGATGCCGCGCGCAACCATGGCGTCGAGCATCGGGCGGAACACGGTCTTCACGAACCGGTCGTAGTCGTCCGACTTGCCCGGGAAGGCGCGCAGGTACTCGATGTGATAGATGCGGCCGCCGACGGGGGAGAGCCCGCCGTAAGGGGACTCGGCGACCGGCGGGGCGGCCGCGGCGCCGGCGATGCACAGGGCGAAGCCTGCGAGGATCGAGAGGGCCTGTCTCATGAGCGAGTCCTCCTGTCGGTTGGATCGAATGCCCGGCGATGCCCGGCAATCCGCGCATCGTAGGCGGCGGGCCCCCCGCGGTCAAGCGCCTCGCGCGCGCGCCGTTGCGGGCGGCGTTGCCCCCCCGGCTTCGCGGTGCTATCGTGCGGGCTGGAGGGAGAACGCATGCGCACCGCCCGAGTCCTCATCGTCCCGTTCGCCTCGGCGCTCGGGCTCGCCGTCCTGGCCCAGGGGCTGGCGGCGGCCGAGGAGGCGCCGCAGATCACCATCTACAACCAGGACTTCGCCCTCGTCCGGGAGGTCCGGACGCTGCGCCTGAAGGAGGGGGAGAACCAGGCGCGGCTCGGCGGCGTGGCGGGGCTCCTGGAGCCGGAGTCGGTCACACTGCGCGATCGGCAGGACCCGAAGGGATTGCGCGTCCTCGCTCAAAGGCTCGAAGCGGACCCGCTCAGCCGCGAATCGCTCCTCAGGCAGAACGAGGGGAAGGTGGTGTCGTTCCTGACGTTGAATCCTGCCACCGGCCGGAGGGAGATCACGAGCGGGCGCGTCCTGAGGAGCGGCACCGCGCCGGGTCCGCAGGGGACGCTCCCGCCCATCGTCGAGGTCGACGGCAAGATCCAGTTCTCGCTTCCCGGAGAGCCGCTGTTCGACCCGCCGGGCGCGGGGGTGCTCCTCGGCGCCGCGCTCGAGTGGAACCTCTGGGCCGCGCGCGCGGGAGACCGGGCCCTCGAGCTTTCCTACCTGACCGCGGGCGTGGGGTGGAAGGCGACGTACAACGCCGTGACGTCGGAGAAGGGGGACCGCTTCGATCTCTCCGCCTGGGTCACGCTCACCAACTCGAGCGGTGCCTCGTGGGAAAACGCCCGCGTGAGGCTCCTGGCCGGCGAGGTCGCCCGGGCCCAGAGCCCCCGGGCCAGGGGGATGGTGCTGTCTCTCGAGTCCGCCCAGGCACCGGGGGCCCCCGGTGAGGCCTCGGAGCGGTCGTTCGACGACTATCATCTTTATACGCTGCCCCGCCCCGTCAGCCTCAGGGAGGGGGAGCCGGGACAGCTCGAGCTGTTCCGGGGGGCCGACGTCCCCGCCGCCCGCCTGTACATCTATGACGGCGCGATGATGGCCTCCTACATGGGATGGGATCCCGAGATGGCGCGCACCCGCCCCGACTACGGCACCGAGGGAGGGACGCGCGTGGCCACGATGCTCGAGTTCACCAACAGCAAGGCGGCCGGCCTCGGGATGCCGATGCCGAAGGGGACGATCAAGGTCTACCGCGCCGACGCGGACGGATCGCGCCAGTTCATCGGCGAGAGCCTCATCGGCCACACGGCCGAGAACGAGAAGGTCCGCTTGATCCTCGGGAGCGCCTTCGATCTCGCCGGCGAGCGCCGCCAGACCGGCTACAAGATCGACTCCAGCAAACAGAGCTCCGAGGAGTCGTTCGAGCTGAAGGTGCGCAACCACAAGAAGGAGCCGGTCGAGGTCCGTATCGTCGAGCACCTGTACCGCTGGTCCGCCTGGAAGGTCCTCGTGTCGTCCGACCCTTTCGAGAAGCTCGATGCCCGGACGATCGAGTTCAAGGTGAAGATCCCGCCGGACGGCGAGAAGACGGTGACCTACCAGGTGCGCTACACCTGGTGAGGGGGGATGCGCGGCCCCCCGGCCGGATACCCGGACGGGCTTCTAGCCTTCCAGGCGGGTCAGCTTCAGCGCGCTGCCGGCGCGCACGCGCGTCAGGCGGGTGGCGTCGCCCGTGATCCTTCCGAAGACGTTGACCGGCGACGCCGCCGCGGGGTCGGTCCCCTTCGAGGCCGGAGTCGGGCCGAAGAACAGGGCGATCGCCTTCCCCTCCGGCCAGTAGCCGATCTCCCCGACCGCGACCTCGACCCGGGCCCGCTTCTCGAGCGCCAGATCGAGGCCGCTTTCGAAGTAGATCTCCTCGCCCCGGCGCTGCGCCGTCCCCTTCATGGGAAGCGCCTCCCACACGGCGTCGGCGGTGGGGCCCCCGTCCAGGATGGCGTACACCCGCACCCCGTCCGCCTCGATCCGGATGGCGCGCTCGGCGGCCACGGAGTCTAGTAAGTCTCGCGCGGAGGCAGGGCGCGCGCGGCGTCCATCCAGCGCTTCACCGCGGGATGCGCCAGGACCGCCTCCATGTAGGCCGGCGTCTTCGGGGTGGCCGCGGTCGGCACGCGGAAGGCGGTCAGCCTCACGATGGCGGTTGCGTACATGACGTCGGCGGCGGTGAAGGGGCCGAACAGGAACGGACCCGGCGCCTTCTTCGCGTCCAGGGCGTCCTGCAGGTACGACAGCATTTCGGCCGCCTCCTCGAGCGCCTCGGGGGTCGGCCGCGGGGGCTCCTTCAAGAAACAGAGGTTGAAAGACATCGACTCGCGCAGCTTCATGAACCCTGAGTGCATCGTCGCCGCCAGCCAGCGGGCGTGGGCGCGCTCGGCCTTGTCCTGCGGCCAGAGCGCCGGGTGGGCGGGCGGGGGGAACGTCTCTTCGAGATACTCGATGATGGCCAGGGAGTCGGGGATGACCAGCCTCGCATGGTGCAGGACCGGCACCCGGCCGGTCGGCGAGACGCGCCGCCTCTGGGCGCGGTCCTTGTCCTCGCGCAGGGGGATCGAGCGCTCGGTGAACGACAGGTTCTTGGCGTGCAGCGCGACGAAGGCGCGCATCGACCAGGAGGAGATGTTCTTCTCCCCGACGTAAAGGACCAGCTCATCGCTCATTGGTGCCTCCCGTTGCGGCGCGGGCGGCCGGCGCCGCTCCGCGATCGTGAAGAATGAGGTTCCAGTGCTTGCGGACGAGGGCGTCCTTGATCCCGTCCCGCTCGCCCAGCTCGTAGACCAGAAGCGACGCCGGCCGCGCCTCGTCCTGCCGGTCGAGCGCGATGATGTCCTCCTCCTCCAGGCGCTCGAGGAGCTTTCGGATGGACAGGACGACCACCTGGTGCGTGATCACCAGCACCCGCTGCCTCGGGTGCTCGCGCACCATCGTGCCGATGAACGAGTGGACGCGCAGGTTGACGTCCGCGTACGACTCGCCCCCGGCCGGCCGGAAGAAGTACTTGCCGACGCGCTTCCGGCGCTCGTCCTCCTCGGGATATTTTTCGCGGATGCCGCGCCGGGTCAGCCCCTCGAAGACGCCCCACTCCTTCTCGCGCAGGCGCTCCTCCTTCACCAGGAGCGGCTTGTGGCGCAACCCGGCCAGGACCTCGGCGGCGGTCTCGAGGGTGCGCTTGTAGGGGGAGACGTACACGACGTCGAACGGCTCCCAGGCGTCCAGGTGAACGCCGGTGCGGCGGGCGTTCTCCCGGCCTTCCGCCGTGAGCGGCACGTCCACGTCGCGCATCTCGAGCCCCAGGTGCACGTCGTGGGAGTGCACCTGCTCGAGGTGCTTGCGCCTCTCCGTCGCGAGGCTCTCCGCGTGCCGCATCACGGCGAGACGGAAGGGCCAGCGGGTTGTGGAGACTTCGGCCAAGGGGACCTCCTCGCGATCCGTCTGAATGCAGGGATTCTACCTCAGGAGCGGGCGACGCATCCGGCCGGGCCGCGCACCTGCGCCGGCCGGAGCCGCTCTGCTAGAATCCCGCGCCATCATGACGCCTCAAGCCGCGGTCGCATCGACCGAGCAGCGACACCGGTTCCTGATCACCCTCAACTTCATGGCGGTCTACACGCTGTGGGGCTCGACCTACCTGGCCATCCGCTTCGGGGTGCGCGATCTCCCCCCGGCGCTTCTGGCCGGGACGCGCTTCACGATCGCCGGCGCGCTCCTGCTCGCGTGGCTCCTGTGGCGCGGCGTGCCGCTGCCGCCGCGCTCCCTCTTCGTGCCGATCGCCGTCACCGGCATGCTCCTCATGTTCGGGGGGAACTGGCTGGTGACCTGGGCCGAGCTGACGGTCCCGTCCGGCATGGCGGCGGTGATCATCGCGAACCTGCCGTTCTTCGTCGCCGGGATCGAGGCGGTCCGTCGCGACGGAGAGCGTCTGCCACTGGTTGGGATCCTGGGACTCCTGATCGGCTCCGGCGGCATGCTCATCCTGATGTGGCCCAAGCTGGCGGGCCTCGGCGGGGGGGCGCGCGGGCTCGGCGACTTCCGGGGGGAGCTGGCGCTCCTTGTGGCCAACCTGTGCTGGGCCTGGGGCTCGATCTACTCCCGGAGGCGGATTCGCGGCATCCCCCCCCTGATGGGGGCGGCGCTGGAGATGCTGGTCGCCGGTCTGGCCCTTCTCGGCGCCGGGTTCCTCCTGGGGGAGGGGCCGCGCTTCCACCTGACGACGACCGCCGCCCTGGCCCTCGCCTGGCTGATCGTGGCCGGATCTCTTTGCGGCTACACGGCTTACATCTGGCTCCTGCACCACGTCCCGCCCGCCAAGGTCTCGACCTACGCCTACGTCAATCCGATCATCGCGGTGCTTCTGGGCTGGCTCATCCTGGACGAGGCGCTCGACTGGCGGATGGCCGCCGGCACCGCCGTGATCCTGGTGGGGGTGGCGGTGGTCAACACCGCGCGCGTACGGACCGGCCGCTGAGTCCATCGTGGTGCGGAGCTTGTTGATCTGTTATCGTAAAGCCATGTAATCAATAATCTTACGGTATTGTGCGGCGAGGTGACTCTGCCCCCCTCGGCACCACAGCGGCGCGATCCACAAGCTTCGCACCACCCTGCGCTGAGTCCGCCCCGCGGCAACCGGCCCGCCCGGAGAGGTTCTTCACCGGCCCCTCCCCCTGTGGGGTATATTGCCGCAAGAGTTCCGCAAGCGGCGGAGGCGGCATGAGTTCGAGATCGCACCCGGCACGACTCTGCCCCCCACGTGTCCGTTCACGCAGCCTCCTGGCGGCGGCCGCCCTGGCGCTCGGAACGCTCCTCCCGTCCGGGGCTTTGCCGGTTCCCAGGGACCCGGGTCATCCGCCTTCGAAGGCACAGCCTGCGGCCGCCGGCGCGGCGTTCGTTCCGGGCGAGGTCCTGGTCAAGTTCAAGCCGGGCTCGGCAGGAGCCGAGCGCTCGAAGGCGCGCTCCGACGTGGCGGGCCACAAGCTGCGCGAGTTCCGGAGCCATGCGGAGCACTGGCGCCTTGCACCGGGACTCTCGACCGAGGCGGCGATCGCCCGCCTGCGCCGCAACCCGAACGTCGAGTACGCCGAGCCGAACTATCTCCAGCACGCCGCGGTGACGCCGAACGACCCGCATTACCCCCTTCTCTGGGGGCTCCACAACACGGGGCAGACCGGGGGATTCCCGGGGGCCGACATCGGCGCCGAGTCGGCGTGGAGCGTCAGCACCGGGAGCCGCGCCGTCCTGGTCGGCGTCATCGACAGCGGCATCGACGTGAACCATCCCGACCTCGCGGCCAACATCTGGACGAACCCGGGCGAGATCCCCGGGAACGGGCAGGACGACGACGGCAACGGCTTCGTGGACGACGTGCACGGCTGGGACTTCGCCAACGACGACAACGATCCGCACGACGACTTCGGCCACGGCACGCACGTCGCGGGGACGATCGGGGCCGTCGGAGACAATGACTTCGGGACCACCGGCGTCGCCTGGCAGGTCTCGCTCGTGCCGCTCAAGTTCCTGAACGCGAACGGATCCGGGGACACGTCCGACGCCGTGCAGGCGATCGACTACGCCATCGGGATCGGCGCGGACATCCTGAACAATTCCTGGGGCAGCTACAACGACCAGCCTTCGCAGACGCTCCTCGATGCCGTCGGGGAGGCGCTCGAGGCCGACATCCTGTTCGTCGCCGCGGCCGGCAACAACGGCACCAACAACGATGTCATCCCGTTCTACCCGGCCTCGTTCGAGCTGCCGAACGTCGTCTCGGTCGCCGCGACGGACGCGTTCGACATCAAGGCGGTGTTCTCCAACTACGGGATCGGCTCGGTCGATCTCGGCGCCCCGGGCGTGGAGATCCTCAGCACCCTGCCGGGGGGCGGATACGGTCTCCTGAGCGGGACCTCGATGGCGGCGCCGCACGTTGCCGGGGCGGCGGCGCTGATCCGCGCGGTGGCCCCCGGGATTCCGGCCTTCCAGGTCAGGCAGAAGCTGCTTGATTTAGCCGTCGCCGTCCCCGCGCTCTCCGCGCAGGTCCGGAGCGGAGGCAGGCTGAGCGCCTTCCTGCCGATCGCGACGCGCGACGAGGTCCCGCCGGGGCCGATCGACGATCTTCAGGTCGACTACACGACCAGCAACTCGATCGTGCTGCGCTTCACGGCCACCGGGGACGACGGGGAGGTCGGCCGCGCCCTGCGCTACGACGTGCGCTACGGCCCCGAGCCGATCGACGCCCTCAACTTCGACGACCAGGCCGCGGCGCCCCCGCCGCCCGGGCCGTCGCCGGCGGGAACGGCCGAGGTCCTGGAAGTCACGGGCCTCGAGCCCGGCACCACGTATTTCATGGCGATCAGGGTCCTGGACGAGTGGGGCAATTCCGGCCCGGTCGGCGACGGCGTCTCCGCCACGACCCTGCCGCCGCCGACGTTCGACTCCTCGCCGCCGTCGTTCAGCCTGGCGCTGCGCACGGGCGAGACCGCCGCCCGGACCCTGACCCTGCGGAACGCGGGGCAGGGCTCGCTCGACTGGGAGGTGCCGGTGCCGGTGACGGGCGGCGCCGGCCAGTCGACGATCTCCGCGGCGGCGGAGCCGGTGGCCGCGGGGGCCGGGGGACCGGACGCCGCCGGCTACCGGTACATCGACAGCGATCACCCGGGCGGGCCCGTGTTCACCTGGGAGGACCTGACGCAGAGCGGCAGGGGATCTCCGATCGACTCGCTCACGACCGATGACCAGATCTCCGAGGCGATCCCGATCGGCTTCCCGTTCCAGTTCTACGGGCAGACGTACACCGCCGTGCGGGTCGCGACCAACGGCTTCCTGACGTTTCTCGGGAACGACGCCCCCTACGCCAACCGGTCGCTGCCGGGGTTCGCGGCGCCGGCCGCGCTGATCGCGCCGTTCTGGGACGACCTGGATTTCGATCACGCCAGCCGGGCCGTGTTCGCGCGCGATTCCGAGACCTTCACGGTGCAGTACACCGGGGTCGTGCCGTATTCCGGCGGGGGGGTCGGCTCCTCCACGTTCCAGGTGTCGCTCGAGCGCTCCGGGGAGATCGTCTTCCGCTACCTGTCGATGACCGCGGGTACGGTCAGCGCCACCGTCGGCATCCAGGACGCCTCGCAGGCGATCGGTCTTCAAGTGGCGTTCAACGAGACGTACCTGCACGATCGCATGGCGATCCGGATCTACAACGTCCCGCCCTGGTTGCGCGCCTCCCCGGCGTCGGGGCGGCTGTTCGCCGGCCAGAGCGCAGCGGTCACGGTGAGCGTCGACGCGCGGGGCCTGGACGGCGGGGCGTACGATGGGACGGTCTTCGTCCGCACGAACGATCCCCTGAGGCCTCTGGTCCCGCACCCCGTGACGCTCCAGGTGACTCCCGTGGCGGCGATCGGCGTGCAGCCGTCGGTGCTCGACTTCGGCAACGTCTTCGTCGGCGACGCCCTCTCCCTGGACCTCCTGGTCAAGAACGTCGGGACCGACACGTTGAACGTCACGGGCATCGCGTCGGGGGATCCCGCGGTCGTCGCCGTGCCGGCGTCGTTCTCCGTGGCGCCGCGCGGCGCCCGGACGGTCTCGGTGACCTATTCCCCGATCTCGACCGCGGGCCTGGCGTCGGAGCTGGTCATCACGAGCGACGGCGCGAACGCTCCGGTGCTCACGGTGCCGGTGCAGGGGACCGCGTCCCC